>Ga0082335_1000336_pt1 | contig 120898 bp, 108 predicted proteins | sample Subgrocontami58m_FD_72375 | JGI IMG/M metagenome (GOLD analysis project Ga0082335, IMG submission 72375) | Subsurface groundwater microbial communities from S. Glens Falls, New York, USA - GMW37 contaminated, 5.8 m (SPADES assembly) (version 2) ... | reverse complement strand
TAGTCTGGCCTGCCGGGTTTTCTTTTCTGATTGTTTCTACCGGTATGAAAAGATCCTGACAGGCATTATGGGAACTGTAAAGCGAAGAGTTAGCAAACCAGATCTTATCGGTAGTATTGGCACATGCCATATTGCCGGTATAGTAAACCTTGTTAAAGATGACCAGATAGTTATCAAAATAAAAGTTAAGGGTGGAGGTCAGCCCGTTTGGCCATTTGGCAGACTGCGGAAAGTTCTGGAACGTGCAGTCACCGTCAATCTGGATCGAGGAAGGAAGAGTTAAGAGATTTAAATTATTACCGTCGATCACCCCGCCAAAATCTGCCACGCAAGACATGGTCCCGGCCTGTGCCGGGGCAGCCGATCCCAGCAATAGGGTGAAGAGGATCAGCAGGGGGAAGCAGAGCGTGAAGCCGTGTGCCGGCCGGGCCAAAGGAAAATTTCCCCGCATCCAGGGCTTCCGGTTCGACCAGCTCCCTCGCAGCTTGACAAACAATGACTTGACGTGGTAAAAATTCACATTGTCCCTTTCACAGGGCAAAGAAAAAGGGCGACATAGTGATGATAGTGGCACCACTATTGCCGCCCTTAATCTTTCTTTTGCCCTCCTCTGGTTGGCCTACCTTCGGAGGGACCCTGTTTGTTGATGCGTTTGTATATGCCGTTTCTCAGTAAAGTCAAGCCATGTATGTGAATTAACTCACCTAGTATCTGTGATAGATTTCACCACCGACTTTAGAACGATAATTATCGGATTCCTGTTCAAACCGATGATCACGGAATTTTGTTTCCCGCCATACCTGCGATCATGATAATCCCTGAATGCTATTTAAAGTGTCCAGAATCTACGATCTGCCTTGCCCTTGGTCCTTAACCATGTTCCAAGGAGATCGTTCATTTTAGACCCTCATAATCTTTTATTAGATCCTGGTAGCTGCTTCCCGTGACAGCGACTTGATGTTATGCCTTTTTTCGCAATCGATACATTTCCGCATCAAAGCTGTATGCCAAATAGAAGAAGTGCTCTTTTTCTGCATAATGCCAGTGCAAGCGCCTGCCGTCCATATGTGATCCATATCATGGAAGATATGTGAATAAATACACATAGATATGCGCATTTATCATTGACACTGAAATTGTTCATCTCTAAACTCTGCAATCAATAATACCGAAAGGCAACAATAAAAAAACCTGTCCATGATTGACCAATTGATAAATCTATATCTCTAATTTTATGATCAATTAACGACATAAGGAGGATTCTCCATGAAAAAAAGATTTATTGTTTTCGCCTTTCTCATAACCCTAATGATTCTGGCGCTTGTAATCGTCGCCCCTATGCCAACGATGGCAGCGGTAGATATAAGTATCGGGATTTCTTTGCCACCGTTCATCGTATTTGCCGCACCCCCAGAGTTAGTAGTGATACCGGGTACCTATGTTTACGTCGATCCCGATATTGATGTCGATCTCTTTTTCTGGAATGGCTAGTGGTGGCGTCTATGGGAAGGTCGTTGGTATCGCTCACATTATTCTGACCGGGGGTGGGATTATTATGATCATGTCCCAATTTTCTATTTTGATATCGACCCGGGTTGGAGAGGATATTATAGAGATCATAATTGGCAAGGGCGCCGGTGGAACTATGAACGGATTCCATACCAACAACTTCATCGGAACTGGAAAGGCTGGCAAAATGATCGACGTTGGGAAAGACGAGGAACTTGGGGCGTCTCGAACTATCAACCTTTACCACAAAGACAGAGGCAGGAACTAAGACAGCAAAGGCAACAGCAATATCAGCAAAAACCAGAGATTCGGCAACATCACCAAGAGAGACAACGGCGACAAGGACAACCTCAGGATCAGCGACCAAGACAACAATTTGAGGAGAGAGTTGAGCTACCGCAAAGGCAGGAGCAAAGATCTCAGGTTCAGCAGCAAAGGCAACAACTTCGGGAGAGATTTCAGCAACAGAGACCAATGCAAGGGCCTCAGATTCAGCAGCAAAGGCAATTTCGGCCTCAAGGGAAACCTGAAAGAAAGGAGGGAGAACATATAAGGTGAATCCGCAAGGGGCACGCTGGGCCCCACCAAGAGGTTTAACAGATTTCTGTTATTCATTATTTCTCATGCCTCAACAAAGAAAATTTTGGCTATTTTCTGCCGGGATCAAGATCAAACAATTACGCACCTATGACTAAATTGAAATTAAAGTATCTTTACAGTGTGTCGATATTCATTAAAACTGATTATGAATTGCCATGGAAAAGCTTGAATAGATAAGATGGCCCGAATATCTGGCAGCCAGGTTCGCATTGTGATGCTTTAAGTAACGTCACTTACTGACAGGTTCATAGGATGCAGAAAAAAATACCTGTAAACATGTTGAGAGTCGGCATGTACATAAATCTGCCGCTCTCTTGGTACGAGCATACTTTTCTGAAAAGCAAGTTTACCGTTGTCTCGGATAAGCAAATCCTGAAAATTAAAAAGACAGGTCTGGCTGAGGTCATCATTGAGACCGATAAGGGCATTGACGTTGCAGACGATAGGGTGCCCACTGACGCTGCTGATCACCGGCAAACGACAAAACCTGTTATTCTTGATGCACTCTTGGAGGCAATCCATGACACGTCTCTGCCTGCTTCAGAAAAAGCAACTCTAATTCATGAGGAATCCATCGCCGTGATGCAGCGGTTGCTTGACAATCCTACCGCAGAAAACATCATAACGGTAAAAAAAGGCATTACGGACGTGGTGAACTTGATCCTAAAGGATGATACCACCACACAGTACTTGCTGCGCATCACCTCCCATGACTTTTATACCTATACCCATTCCGTCACCGTAGGCGTCTTAGGGGTTGCCCTGGCAAGAAACCTTTTCAATAAAACGGATAGACACAACCTGAATGAGTTGGGAGCAGGTTTTTTTCTTCACGATCTGGGCAAGGTTCACATCGATCAGGCTATCCTCAACAAGCCGGGCAGACTTACGGACGACGAAATGAAAGAAGTCCGGCGCCATCCTTTATTGGGATTCAAACTCCTTAACGAAACACGGCAATTGACGGAAGAATGTAAACAGATCGTGCTCTACCATCACGAACGCGAGGATGGCAGAGGTTACCCCAAAGGCCTGAAAGGTGAAGAGATTCACATCTATGGACGCATTTGCACGATTGCAGATGTTTATGAAGCTCTCACATCCGATCGGCCCTATCGGAATAAAATGACCCCCTTTAACGCCCTAAAGTTGATGCGAGAAGAAATGATCCATCACTTTCAACCTGATCTTTTTGAAAAATTTGTCATGATGTTCAAATAAAATCACTAATATTATGGTGCCTTCATGATGGAAACATCGAAGGAAAAAGCGCAGAAAACTGCTTTGAGAAACTTTCTTTCCAAATCGGGGAATTTATACTAAAATGTTTTTCTAAAAGCGACTTATGGCTAGCACCTCTTTTTTAGCTTTTGAGGTGCGATGGGGATAGTTGTTATTATTAACCGCTTTATTTAGAGAAAGGAGAGAAAACATGAGTGTTTACAAGATTATCGAATTGGTCGGGGTCAGCAAAGTTTCCTGGGAAGATGCAGCCAAGAATGCGGTAGAAACTGCCTCTAAAAACCTGAAAGAGTTACGGGTTGCCGAAATCGTTAAACTGGATATGACTATTGAAGGCGGCAAAGTAGCTGCCTACCGGGCAAGGGTAAACCTATCCTTTAAGTATTTGGGAGATTGAACCCCGCCAGGCGAGGGTGATGATTTATAGACTCGCCCTCGCCTGACGTGAGTTACCGCCGGAAATTAATTATTAGAATCTCAGAAACTCTTTACCGGTGGCTCCTCGAGCTGTTGATACGAGCAGCGAAAAAAACATTTATTCCCCCCGTCTTAAGTGTTTCAACGGAAATCCCAAGGCCTCCTTTTCCAGGTTGCTCGCCCTGACGCCGATAAGCCTTACCCTTTTTTTCAGCTCCACGAGTTTCAGACAGGTAAAAGCGGTTTTTCTGATCTCTTCCTCTGAGTTGGTATTGCCAGGCATTGTTTTCGCCCGGGTAACGGTCTGAAAATCACTAAACCTTATCTTGATCGTTACCGTCTTGGTTAGGTAGCCCTGACGCTTAATATCGGAGGCAACTTCCCTGGCAAGTTCCGCCAGATTCCGGGCGATTTCCTGCCAATCCTTAACATCTTCTTGAAAGGTCGTCTCCCGGCTCATCGATTTGGGCTCCCAGTGAGTGATTAAGGGGCTGTCATCAATGCCACGCGCAGCTTCGAAAAGATAGTGACCATAAGATATGCCAAAACGTTCGACGAGTACTATCAACGGCAAGGCAGCCAGTTGACCAATGGTTTCCAGGGCCATTTTTTTCAGATGGGCCTCCGTTTTCGGACCTACCCCATATAATTTTCTAATCGGCAGCGGCCAGAGACGGGTTTCGATATCATTTTCAGTAAGGATGGTGACACCGTCGGGTTTCTGCATATCAGAAGCGATCTTGGCCAGGAGTTTATTGGGAGCTATGCCGATGGAACAAGTCAAACCGGTAGCATCGGCAATGCCTGCCTTGATCCTGCTGGCGATCACCTCGTTCGTATCGTTAAGAACAGTTATATCCAGGAACGCCTCATCGATGCCCACATCCTGCATGATAGGGCTGATGGCTCTGAGAAGGGTTTTGAATTTCCCGGAGACGATGGCATAGGCTTCGTAATCCACGGGCGGGAAAACAGCATGCGGGCAGAGCTTGCAGGCCCTTCGCAGGGGCATGGCGGAGTGGACGCCGTATTTGCGTGCAGTATAGTTAGCAGTAGAGACAACGCCTCTTTTGGAGGGATCCCCTGAGCCGCCGATAATAACGGGTTTACCGGCCAACTCTGGATTACGCCTTTCTTCCACGGCAGCAAAAAAAGCATCCATATCGACGTGTAAAATACGTCTGGCGGGCGGCATACGCATGAGATGTTTTTTCCCGGAATTGTTATCTCAGAAATATTTTTATCACGATGGGCGCCAGACAAAGAACAGCGGCGATTATGACGCCGATGCAGAACTTGTCCACCCGCGCTTCCTGGGCAAGTATCCTTTCCTCCCAGGCGGAATGCTCGATGAAAAAACGCAGGCGTTTCAGGTAACCCGGCCTTAAAACGGTCCGGTGGGTTGCTCTGGGCTTGCTGAATTGCCTCGAATATGTTGTTGCCGCTATCGTCGTCATGTTGAAGTTCCTTTCCAAACAGTTATCGGGAAATCATAGAACATATGCGCACCTTATTGGTGATACTTCCGCACCACCGCCGTTACAATACCTCCCAGCCTGAGTTCCCTCTTCGGCTTGATAAGAGGATATTTGGGATTTGCCGCTTCCAGGACAACCTCTTTCCCCTGCTTACGATAATATTTCATCGTCCATTCGCCATCGACTTCCGCTATCACCACATCGCCGTTTTTAGGCTCCCGCCCCTTCTCGACCACAACCAGGTCACCCGCCATAATGCCCTCACCAATCATCGAATCCCCGCTGACTTGCAACAAGAATGAAGACTCCGGCCTGGTGATCAGATATTCATCCAGATCGATGACATCGCACAGCGCCTCTTCTTCGGGAGAGGGGAAACCGGCCTGGATAGAACCGACCATGGGGATACCGAAGGTACTCTTGGTGAAGGCCAGATGTCCTTTACGATCTTTTTCCAAGATCCCGGCAGTGATGAGTTTATCGACCCAGAAATTGACAACGCTTTTCGAGCGGACGCCGAGCAAGCCGATCATTTCCCCATAGGAGGGCATGCGCCGGTTTTCCCGGAAAAAGGCGGCGATAATCTTCTGAACCCATTCAATAGTGCGTTTTTCTTTCATGGGGGCAGCATATAGAACGATAGTTCTATTGTCAAGCAAAATTTTTATGGTTCAGGAGGCTTGCCGCTTTTCGCCTAACCAACCAGAGAATTACCATACAACGCCTCAATATACTGAATTTACGAATCTTCAGCCATTTAACCAACCTCGATGCTCTCCTTCGTGCTGGTTTATTCATACACTTTATTGGTTTCCCGAATAAGGGCGCAATCTACTTTATCGAAAAGATAACAATACCTTACCGCTTTTAATAATTTTTGGCATTATCATTGCGAGGAAAGCTGAGCGCTTTGGCAAGTAAATAATAAACTGTCTTCTTAGGAATTTTGCTAATACCTTTAAATACAACAATAAAATAGACAAGGAGGGCAACAGTGACGGAAAACAATTACTACCGCAAGGCAGCATGCCTGCTGACCCTACTCCTGTGTCTTCTCTTCCTGAGGGAGGTGGCCAGGGCGGAGTTCAACTACGAACCGCCGTATAGGGAAAAAAAGGGATACGAAACGGCGGATAAGAACCATGTAGTAGCGAAAATATTATCAGTCCTGGAAGCGAGGAGAACCGATCCCTTGGCTATAGATAAGCTAACAAGGAAATTACACTCCATGGAACCAGAAAAACTACATTTGATAGCTTCGCTATGTGACCGCATTTCTGCAAAGGACGGCGCAAAGAGCAGCAATCTCACCTTTTCTCTGATGACAACCATGATCGTTCTTTTATGACATCACAGATGGGCAATGATGATCGATGCCTGCCAGAGGAATATCATGCTAAAGAATCTCGGCCACATTTCGTACCACATAATTATAATTATACTGAGTGCCGCCCTGGCCCTTTTTTTTCCCTATTTCCTCAGCGCGGCGGCAAAATTTGTGCTCAGGTTTTGGACCATAATCGAAAACGAGAAGATATTTAAGTTAGCATCAGAGATCGCCACGGCCGTCATTCTGGTTCTCTTTTTCAACATGAAAACGCGGGGATGGGAATATCGGCGTCTTGCCAGGATGGCTAAAACTGCCGGACTCGTACAGGCGATCCCCTCTAAGGGTATTTTTCGAAAGCGACGGATAAAAAAAATGAAAAGAGAATTGGGGTTTTCTCGCGAACTCATGATCATCGGCTCCACCGGCTATCGCTCCGTTCTAGATCCGAAAGGCGACCTGCACGAAGCGGTACAGCATTGCCGCGAGGCAAAGATCATGTTGCTCAACCCCTGCAAAGAGGGTGCAATAATGAGGGCGCAAAGCATTCCCGCCCCCGAGATTACCTCTGAATTAATTCAGAAACAGATCATGATCAGCATAAATTTTCTCAAGAAACTTCAGGCCGGTAAAAAAAACATCCAATTGAAGCTTTATCCGGAGCAACCCCTGCTTAAATTGGTAATTATCGGGGATTTTGTTTTTCTCCAGGATTACGCCACGGGCCCAAACATATGCCATCTCCCGGAATATGCATTCAAAAACCAACCGAAACACAGCGGTCTTTACATCCTGCTGTACCGATACTTTCTCTCCCGCTGGCAGGACGCTAATATTCCCGAGTTTGACCTGGAAACGGACGAACTTATCTACCGTGATCAGGCAGGGAATGAACTATCCAGAGAGCGATTCGACATCTCACAATGGCCGGAATTGCCGGATGGCAAAGAGGTTCGGCAACAAACCTATATACAGCGCTTAGTCGCCTCAAGCCGGCGGTTATTATCGTCTTCCCGGTTATCCATCAATCAGTAACGAAAGATAGCGGCAATGGATGATTCGTCAGGAAGGGCGGCTTTCTCCATCATATAAACCATACCGCCATTCATGATCGTCTGAATCGCCGCCAGGTCCAGCAGGTCTTCACTACCCGCCGTTTGTTCGTCGTGGCGCAAAACGGTCCCTTGCTCAGAGAGAAAGGTTCCCCAGATTTGGGCGTCCCTGGCATCCAGGAGTTTGTAGACGCGGCCCTGAACGGCTGCGGGCAGGATTTCTTCGATCCGGTCCGAGGTTCTCCCTGCGCCGGCTAATTTGCTGTATTGGGAAAGCACCTCTGCCCTCGCTTTCAGGAGGAAGGGTTCTACTTTCTGCCAGGCCAGGGTATGCAAATCATCGGGACGCAATAGTTCGGGATTGCCGCTGATCCCCTCTTCCAGCAAGTGGGGATAAGAATTGACTTCCCGGTAGAGAGGCAGAAGGTACTCTACCCCCGCAAGTACCAAGGGACGCTTTTCTTGCCGGAGCACCTCCTGAAGGCCCCTGTCCACCTGAAGAAGATAGCGGCGAATATCTTCTTTGGGATTTTCCAGCCCCGCGCCATGGGCAAAAACCACGGCATGCCGGCCACCCGCCCCTACCGGAGCTTTGCTCTTGAATTGAAATTGTCTTTCCGGCTCATCATAGTTAATGGCCACGTCCAGACTTTTGGGAACATTCTCTAATTTCTTTTCCCAAATCTGGAACCGGTTCCCTTCGTAAAGCTGGATTTTGTTTTGGCTGATGGCGAGCACAAAGAATCCATAATCCTCGGTAAAGAGTGGAAGAAGGGGCTTAAGGTGAAAACGGCGGGCAACAACTACGAGTTCTTCAAACTGCATCGGCAGCCGGAAATATCGCAACAATCCCGAGGAAAGGAATACCACAAGCCCGTTGGGCTGGTACTGCCAGAGGGAATGATCGTCTGCAAGTCTTTGCAGGGGAGCCAGTAATTCTCTGGCCTCGGGCGGCCGGAGCCCCCTATGGATAAGGGCTTCTTCCGCCTCCTTCTGCAAATTCTTGAAGCGAATTTGATCCTCCCTGGCCTCGAAGGGATTCCCGTGGGCCGGAAGGTAGAGGGAAACACATTGTTCACCGGAATGAGTCAGCAAATCCTTCAGTTCTTCTTTCGAGAATTGATCCATTTGTTTCTCCTTATAGTATAGTATGTTATGTTATTTTCTTTTAAACTACTGCGCTCCTGATTTGAAAGCAATGAGGGTAAAATGAAAGCATTATGGTATGATGAAACTACTATGGTGTAATAACATGGAGTAAAGATTTTATCTTGATATTTCTCCTTCCCCATTATAGGAATTTCCTATGAAAGAAGGGCCGGCCCCTAAATTTTCGCCGCCAAAGGCGTCTATCCGCAACATTTTTAGCCGTCTCCCCACCAGTATCTGGGTGCTCGGGTTCGGATCCCTGTTCATGGATTCCTCCTCGGAACTCATCCACAGCCTTTTACCTTTGTTCATGACCTCTGTCCTCGGTGCAAGCATGGTCGTCGTCGGTGTCATCGAAGGTATCGCCGAAGCAACCGCAGCCATTACCAAGGTCTTCTCGGGTATCATCAGCGACTACTTCAAGAAACGCAAGCTCCTCGTCATTCTCGGATATGGTCTCGCGGCCGTCACCAAACCGCTATTCCCGCTGGCCACTTCCATCGGCTGGGTATTCACCGCGCGCTTCCTTGACCGCATCGGCAAGGGCATCCGGGGCGCACCCCGCGACGCCCTGGTCGCGGACATCACGCCGGCGGAATTGCGGGGGGCCGCTTACGGGCTTCGTCAGTCGCTGGATACCGTCGGCGCCGTTATCGGTCCGGTCCTCGCCGTGGTTCTGATGGTGCAATTTGCAAACAACATCAAGACGGCTCTCTGGTTTGCCGTCATCCCGGCGTTCATTACTGTGCTATTGCTGGTCATCGGGATAAGGGAGCCGGAGCGGGGGGAACGGGGCCTAAAGCATCTGGCCCCGCTGACTTTTGCCGATATCAAGCGGCTGTCACTCCGCTATTGGCTCATTGTCCTCCTCGGAGCGGTGTTCACGCTCGCGCGTTTCAGCGAAGCCTTTCTAGTGCTGCGCGCCCGCGACGTAGGACTGGCTATCGGCTATGTGCCGGTGGTAATGATCGTGATGAACCTGGTTTATGCCTTCGCCGCCTATCCGGCAGGGATCGCCTCAGACCGGATCAACCCCAGGTCCCTGCTTATCGCGGGGCTTATTACGCTGGTGGCGAGCGATCTCCTCCTGGCAACCGCTGCAGCAATGCCCTGGCAGGTGCTTGCCGGGGCCGGGCTGTGGGGACTTCATATGGGTCTTACACAGGGGTTGTTTTCCAAACTCTTGGCCGATGCCGCACCGCTGGGACTGCGTGGGACGGCTTTCGGCGTCTTCAATCTTGTCAGCGGAGTCGCGCTCTTACTGGCAAGTACCATTGCAGGTCTACTGTGGACCCTCCTGGGTGCACCGGCCACTTTCTTCGCCGGAGCGGTCTTTGCCGGATTGACCGCCCTCGGCGTAATGGCGTACCGGCCACCCCGCGCGACCTGAAAATAGAGCCCGGAAGTCGAAATCGATAATTATGTTTCTTATTCTGCCCCCGACTCCAGGCTCCTCAGGCGCTCCCTTTTCTTGCCATACTGTTGACACACCATCCTCCCGAACCTATATTTTAACTGTACCGCAGTGGACGTCTATTCCGGAAAGGAGCCAGTGGATATGGAAGATCGGATATTGCTGTCAATCATCGAACCGGCGATTCAAAAAGAACAGGATTCCTATGACTTTTATTTGGATTTGCACGGGAGAGTAGATGACCCTTTTGCCAAAGAAACATTGATATTTGTCGCCGGAGAGGAAAAGAAGCATAAGGAATTCCTCATCAACTATCGCAACGGCCGATACGGCCCCGCCTCCCTGCCAATGACTCAGACGGTTGATTATAAGATCGCCGAATATCTGGCAAAACCTGATCTCGAGAAAAATATGCTGAGCAAGGACGTCTATCTGGTGGCCGCACATAGAGAATTGCAGTCTTATAATTTATACAGGGATTTGGCAAAGATTCAACCGGCAGGCGAGGCGCGGGAGCTGCTCCTGAGAATGGCCGGTGAAGAATTAGGGCACAAGGAGAAAATGGAATACCTCTACGCCAATACAGCCTTCCCGCAGACCTCCGGGGGCTGACCGGGAGCAACGAACAAGCGCCGGCAGGAGATCCGGTGTCTGTTCATTTCTCCAGGGCCAACTTCAACACCTCCATCATGTCGCCCACGAAGAGAAAATTGATTTCTTTCCTGACCTTGGGCGGAACATCCTCGAGATCTTTTTTATTCAGGAGGGGAAGAATAATCGTTTTCACGCCGGCCCGGTGGGCCGCCAGCACCTTTTCTTTAATGCCGCCCACGGGCAGCACGAGCCCCCGCAAGGTTATCTCTCCCGTCATGGAGAGGTCCCGCTTGACTTTCTTGCCCGTTATAAAAGAGGTCAGGGCCGTGAGCATGGTGACACCCGCCGAGGGGCCGTCCTTAGGGATGGCGCCGGCCGGCACGTGGATATGGAGGTCGTTTTCCGTGAAGAAATCAGGCGCTACCTTGAGCACCGCGGCGTTGGTGCGGATAAAGCTCAAGGCTGCCTGGGCGGACTCTTTCATGACATCGCCCAATTGTCCGGTCAGAATAAGCCCGCCCCTTCCCTTCATGGCCGTAGCTTCGATAAAAAGGAGGTCGCCACCCGTAGGCGTCCAGGCCATCCCCATGGCAACGCCGGGTTTGGACACCCGCAGCGAGGCCTCATAACTTATACGTACCGGCCCCAGGTACTTATGCACGTCCTTGAGTGCTACCGTGGCCTTTGTTATTTCCTCTTCCACAATTTGTGTGGCGATGCCCCGGCAAAGAGAGGCGATCTCCCGTTCCAGGTTGCGTACGCCGGCCTCACGTGTATATCCGGAAATTATCGATTTTATCGCCCCCCTGGTAATTGCGATCTGCTCCTTACTCAGCCCGTTGGCGGCAATTTGCCTGGGAATGAGATAACGTTCGGCAATCCTGAGCTTCTCATCCATTGTGTAACCGGGCAATTCAATTACCTCGAGACGGTCGCGCAGTGCCGGAGGAATCGTATCCAGGATATTGGCGGTGGTAATGAACACCACGTGGGACAAATCGAAAGGAACGTCTAAGTAATGATCCACAAAGCTAAAGTTCTGCTCCGGGTCGAGGACTTCCAGAAGCGCCGAGGAGGGATCGCCCCGAAAATCGCTGCCCACCTTGTCGATCTCGTCGAGCATAAAGACGGGGTTGCGGGAACCAGCCCGCCTGATACCCTGGATAATACGGCCTGGCAAGGCGCCCACATAGGTGCGCCGGTGGCCCCGTATCTCCGCCTCGTCACGCACACCACCTAAGGAAATGCGGAGGAATTTGCGTCCCATCGCGCGGCCGATGGAATGTCCCAGAGAAGTTTTGCCCGTCCCCGGAGGGCCGGCAAAGCATAGGATGGGGCCTTTGGTATCCGGCTTTAACTTGCGCACCGCCAGGTACTCAAGAATACGTTTTTTAGCTTTTTCTAAGCCAAAATGGTCTTCGTCAAGTATCTTTTTTACCTGCTTGATGTCCAGACTATCTTCGGTGCCCAAATCCCAGGGAAGAGAGGTCACCCAGTCCAGGTAAGTAGCGGCTACTGTATATTCCGAGGAAGAGGCATGCATCCTGGCCAGCCTGTCTAATTCGCGCTGTGCCTCTTTTCTGGCCTCCTCGGGCAGATTGCCCTTCGCTATTTTCTCCCGGTATTCCTCTACCTCCAGGTTGGTCTCTTCACCCTCCCCCAGTTCCTCCTTGATCGCCTTCAGTTGCTGGCGCAGATAATAGTCCCGCTGCACCTTGTCCATATCGTTTTTAACCTGCGACTGGATCTTGTTTCCCAGTTCGAGGATCTCCACCTGATGGTTCACCAGCCGTGTGACCTCCCGTAACCGTTCCTTAACGTCCAGCATGGTCAGGATGATGTGCTTTTCTTCCGGGGAGGCATTGATGATGGAGGCAATCATATCGGCCAAGGTTGAGGCCTTGGTGATAGATTTAGCCATGATGCCGAATTCAGGGGGAAGAAAAGGGGACAATTTTACCACCCGATCAAAAAGAGCGGCTAGATTGGCCATGAAGGCTTCAATTTCGAGGTCTTTGCTATCCTCTTCTTCCAGCACTTCTACACGTGCCTGGCGGTAGGGTTTGCCTTCCACAAATTCGACGACCCTAAAACGACTCAAACCCTGTATGAGTAACTGGGTATGATTATCCTCCCCTCTGGCCATCTTCAGGATGGCCACGCAGGTGCCGATGTCAGCCGGTTCGGCAGGACAAGCGGCTTCCACAGCCTGGGGATCTTTTTTCGAGTAGAGCAGGCCGATAAGCCGGTCACCGGCCATGACCTCGTCCACCAACTGGATGGAATTTTCCTCTGTCACCTCCAGGGGAAAGATCATCTTGGGGAAAACAACCGTGTTTAGAAGCGGTATGATAGGTAGTATTTCCGGTATCTTAACCGCCTTGACATCTTCTTCCGGCACTTTATCATCAGCCATAGACAAACTCCAGATAGGTCATATTAACGGGGTATTAAATGCTGCGTACCCTAATGCCGTGAATCTTATTACCTAACAGTTTTTCCAGGCGGATGTACAGGAATCCTTCCGCATAACTGGCCTGCACGGTATCTGTATCGATGGGCGCAGGCAAAGGAAAAAACCTCTCGAAGTATCCCGATGGTATCTCGGCCAATAGATAGTTGCCGGCCGGCCGGCGCTGGTTTTTCCGGCGCACTCCGAAAATTCTCAAGGTCCGCCGGTCCGTCTCCACTTGAATATCTTCGAGCCTCACGCCGGGCAACTCGCAGGTAAACTCAATTGCTCTATCCGTCTCGAAAATATCCGTCTGGGGACACCAGGAGTAGTGGCTCCTGGTACAGAGGGGATTCATCATTCGGAACATGTCATCCCGGCAGCCGCGAAACGCCTTACCGATGCGGGAGAGGTCTTGAGCGATCATGATCTTTATGTAATTCATCTGCGGCTCCTGCAACATTATATATGCCTTGCCTTGAACAGGCTTAGAAAATTAAAGAGGCCCGGAAACTTTAAGAGCACATTTAAAGGCCCTTTTTTATAGCATTTATCCCTCTGTTTTGCAAAGTGTTTCCCAGAATGGCTTTTGGTTCTTTCACCTTCCCTGCGCGTATTTCTCCATGATCGCGGCAAGCTCTTTTTCGATTATACTCCTGATTTCCTGCAGTCTCTCTTCCGTAAAGGCCTCGAAGCGAAGCACCAGGACCGGCTGGGTATTGGAAGCCCTGACCAGTCCCCAACCATCGGCAAAGGGTATCCGGACGCCATCGATATCGATGATGGGATATTTTTTTGCAAAGAAGACTTTAACATCATTTACCACCTGAAACTTTATATGATCGGGACAGTCAACCCTGATTTCGGGTGTACTGAAGGTGCGGGGGACATCAGCCAGGATGGCGCTGATCTTTTCATTCGTCCGGGAAAGGATCTCCAGGAGGCGAATGGAGGCATAGATGGCGTCGTCGTAACCGAAATAACGGTCGGCAAAAAACAGGTGCCCGCTCATTTCTCCCGCCAAAAGCGCCTTCTCTTCCTTCATTTTACTCTTGATCAGGGAGTGGCCCGCCTTCCACATGATCCCCCGGCCACCCTGTTTTTCTATGTCGTCGTAGAGTTTCTGCGAGCATTTCACCTCGCCGATGATGGCGGCGCCGGGGTTTTCTCGCAGGATAAAACGGGAAAAGAAGAGCAGCACCTCATCACCCCAGAGGATCTCCCCGCGATCGTTAACCACGCCCAGGCGATCGGCATCGCCGTCATAGGCAATGCCCACGTCCGCCTTTTTTTCCTTGACCAGGGCAATTAATTCCCGCAGGTTTTCCGGTATGGTGGGATCGGGAAAGTGGTGGGGAAAGCGGCCATCAGGATCACAATAGATATCCATTACCTCGCAGCCCCATCTCTTAAACAAGGGAAGGGAAAAAAGGCCTCCCACACCATTTCCGCCATCAACAGCGATCCTGAGCGGCCGGTCGATTTTTACGTTCCCAAAGAGGTAATCCTGATAGGCCTGTGCAACATCAGCGGCCTGCCGCGTCCCTGCACCTGAGGTATATTGGCCCGCTTCCATGATCTTACGTAATTCCTGGATTTCCTCTCCATAAATGGTATCGGGACCGAGACAAATCTTAAAACCGTTAAACTCCGGCGGATTGTGACTTCCCGTAACCATGACACCGCCTTCGGCCTTCAGATGGCGGATAGAAAAATAGAGCATGGGCGTAGCACAAAGGCCGATATCGATTACACCAATGCCCGTTGCCATTATTCCCCGACCCACAGCCCCTTGGTAGGCTTCCGAACTGAGACGGCAATCCCGCCCCAAGGTCATGGTTCTGATGCCCCGGCTTCGGGCATAGCTACCGATAGCCCGCCCCAGATCATAAACAAATTCGTTATTCAAATCCCGGTCAACGAGACCTCTGACATCGTACTCCCTAAACACTTCGGCATTCATGGCTCCGATTCCTTTGCAGTTAATTTATTGTGATTTAAGTTTGATGATCTAAATTCCAGCGCGGCCGCGTCGGATATAAAAACACATCCCGCCGAACATATCAGGGCAGGGAAATTTTGAAGCTCCCTCCCCTTCCCAGGATGTCATGGAGATGGATATACCCCCGGAGTTCGCCGTCGTCCCCAACGACGGCCAGGGTGGTAATTTCCTCCCTTTGCATGGATTCAATGGTAGTCGCCAGCGAGGCGCTTCCCCCGATGGTCTTGGGGGAACGGGTCATCAACTCCTCGACTTTCCGATCCTTAAAATCTATACCCTTTCTAACCATCCGGCGCAGATCGCCGTCCGTCAATATTCCAAGCAACTGCTTACGGCCGTTGGTTACCAGGACGAACCCCTTATTTTTCGCATCGATTTCCTTGATGGCTTCAAGGGCGGTCGTACCGGCTGCGACCCAGGGAATCTGTGCACCCGTGATCATTACATCCTCCACCTTGGCACGCAGGCGCAGGCCGAGATTTCCTCCGGGATGAAACCGGTAGAAATCACTTTCCTTGAATTCCTTCTTTTCGATCAGGGCTACGGCCAGGGCGTCCCCCATCGCCAGAACGGCGGTGGTGCTGGAAGTGGGTGCCAGTCCGAAGGGGCAGGCCTCTTTTTCCACGCCGACGTCGATGGTCACATCCGCGTGGTGGGCCAGCGAGGAGGAAAGGCAACCTGTCAAGGCGATGATGGGTGTGCCTATCCGACGGATGGTGCTGACGATCAAGTTAAGTTCCGCTGTCTCTCCGCTGTTAGAGATCGCGATAACGACGTCGTCCTTGGTGACAATCCCCAGGTCGCCGTGTATGCCTTCCACGGGATGGAGAAAAATGGCCTGAGTGCCCGTACTGGTAAGTGTGGCGACGATCTTTTTCCCGACCAGCCCTGACTTCCCGATGCCGGTGATGATCACCCGGCCATGAGATTCGTAAATGATATTGACGGCCCTGGCAAAACTTGCCTCCACCTTATCTACGAGGTTCAAGATGCTTTCCGCCTCAATGCGTAGTACATCCCTGGCCCTGGCGATTAAATTGTCATCTGTCATACCCTAAGTTGTCCACCTTTCCATCATGAGGGGAAGCTTCCAGGTCGTCTCAATTTCCCATTTATCTAACAAATATTACCGCTACTGACAAGGCGGATTTTCCACCCTCCGAAGTGGTATGGATAATCCATCAGAGCATGAAGGAAATATCCTACATAATAATAAATCCCATAATCTCAATAATAGCGTTAAGCTATACTGAAGTTCCTTCAATACATCTCCTTCTGGTGAAGGGTAAAGACTTCAAAATGCACTACCGGCATGATCAGTCCTCATAAACTACCAACTCGAATATAGAAAATTATTGCTATCCCGGTAAATAATTATCCCATGTTATCAGATCATTACCGTTAGTGCTTCTTCTAATTCTTCTTCCTCTGAAGGATGCGAAGCTAATGGCACAAATATTGCCGCTGGGCCTGCTAGCAGGGCCTCAAAAATGATTCAATATCAAGGTGTTGCAGAGTCGATACTTTGTCGCTTGTGGGTCATTCTGTTCTAATATAATTCAAGGGAGTTTACATGCAAAGACGTTCGTTAACCAACAAGAACCAGGATAGTCACAAAGCGGGAATCATTGATAAAACCGGGATAGTCATACTGCTCATTGTAATCCTGGCCGCCGGGGGATACGATCTGGGCCATGCTACCGGTACTATGTGGAGCAACTTCAGGACCACCTATCCCGCCGCCGCTACGGCTCTGGCTTCCGACTGTCGGATTTGCCATGTAAGTCCATCAGGTGGAGGAACACGCACCTCATACGGAAATGCTTACCGTACGGCAAATCATAGCTTCAGTGCTATCGAGCCGCTTGATTCTGACGGAGACGGTTACACGAACCTTGCCGAGATTACCGCCCTCACCTGGCCCCAGGATGCAACAAGCCATCCGACTTCAGACACCACCGCGCCGACGGTTACGGCCTTTGCCATCCCCGCCAGCGCGACGTCCCTCACCGTGGCCATCAGCACCTTCACGGCCACTGATACTGTAGGGGTTACGGGTTATCTGGTTACCGAAACGGCCACCGCTCCCGCCGCCGGCGCCACGGGCTGGGCCGCCTCCGCGCCGGCCAATTATACCTTTGCCAGCGAGGGCGCCAAGACCCTCTATGCCTGGGCCAAGGACGCTGCCGGCAACGTTTCTGCCGCCCTGTCGGCCGCTGTCACCGTGACCCTCCCCGATACGACCGCCCCTAACGTGACTGCCTTTGCCCTTCCCGCCACGGCCACCTCTCTTGCCGTGACCATTACCACCTTCACGGCTACGGACAATAAAGGGGTAACCGGCTATCTGGTTACCGAAACTGCCTCCGCTCCCGCCGCCGGCGCCACGGGCTGGACCGCCTCCGCACCAGCGACTTATACCTTTGCCACGGAGGGCGCCAAGACCCTCTATGCCTGGGCCAAGGACGCCGCCGGCAACGTTTCTGCCGCCCTGTCCGCCGCCGTCACCGTGACACTCCCCGATACAACCGCCCCTACCGTGACTGCCTTTGCCCTTCCCGCCACCGCCACCTCCCTTACCGTGACCATTACCGCCTTCACGGCCACGGATAATAAAGGGGTAACCGGCTATCTGGTTACCGAGACGGCCTCCGCTCCCCTCGCCAGCGCCACGGGCTGGGGCACCTCCGCACCAGCGACTTATACCTTTGTCACGGAGGGCGCCAAGACCCTCTATGCCTGGGCCAAGGATGCCGCCGGCAATGTTTCCTCCGCCCTGTCCGCCGCTGTCACCGTGACCCTCCCCGATACTACCGCGCCAACGGTTACGGCCTTTGCCATTCCCGCTACGGCCACCTCCCTTACCGTGACCATTACCACCTTCACGGCTTTGGACAATAAGGGGATAACCGGCTATCTGGTTACAGAGACAGCGACCGCGCCCACCGCCGGGGTGGCGGGCTGGACCGCCTCCGCGCCGGCTAATTATACCTTCGCCACGGAGGGCGCCAAGACCCTCTATGCCTGGGCCAAGGACGCCGCCGGCAATGTTTCTTCCGCCCTGTCCGCCGCTGTCACCGTGACCCTGATCAATAATACCCCCGGCACCATTCAGGGCAGCGTTTCTATAAGCTTCGCCGGGCATAGCAACTTGGGAGTGGCCAACGCCACTATTTCCCTGAAGGGAACAAACTTCACGGCCGCAACAGATGCCGATGGGAAATTCATCTTGACCAGCATTCCACCTGGCAACTACCAGATCGTTGCTTTCTCCCCGGAAATTGCTCCAACTCAGCAGCAGATTACACTCGCTGCCGGTGCGACTCTACAGGTAAACCTGAGCGCGACGGCTCCCCTGCGAGGCGATGCCAATGGGGATAACCGCCTGGATATTGGGGACGTTATTTATCTGTTGCAATTATTCTCCGGAGTCAGATAGCAGCAAAGATTGCAAAGAAGGGCAACGCAGGAGACACTTCTTTAAAAATATCAGATAGCAGAATTTTCCTTATTGCGGGCTGACTAATCCGTCAGGATAGCCAGCCCGTTTTTTTCCAAAATAGGGCATTGGACGGAACAAGAGCGAGCAAGGGACGGTTGACCTTCGCCTGACTATACCTCCATGATGGATATTTTCCAACTGCCGATAAGACGACCTCTATAGTGAATTTAATTGACAACAAGGCCCTCTTTCTTATACTTCCTCTTTAATTAAAGAAGTCTTTTCAGGAAAAGGGAAGCGAGGAAACAGATGGAGCAGCAAAAGCGGGGTTTAAGAGGTCTTGTCAGGCCGGTCATGCTGGCGGTGGCGCTGCTGGTGCTTTTTACCATGGCCGCGCCGGCGCAGGCGGACGATGCGGACTTGATCGCCGGAAACTTCCTGAAGTTGCTCCGCAGCGATAAAGCGGTTGTTTCAACCGAAACGCTGGCGGGGAACCTGCTTAATCCCCTGCTGCCGCCCGTAAACATCGGCTCGCTCTTTCGCCTGGAAGGCGGCGGCTATATCCTCGTCTCCCCGGACCGCAGCATCTCTCCCGTCAAGGCCTATTCATTGGTAAGCGACTTTGACGCCCTTCCCGAACCTTACCGGCGGGCGCTACTGGCCGAGTTGGAACTCCGCGTCCGCACCGCTGCGGCTGATACGACCCGGAGGGTGTTGACGGCGGGAACGACGGACACAGTGGCGCAGTGGGACTTCCTCTTGCAGTTCGATGCAACGCGGATGCCGCTCACAGCCTATCTGTCGGTTCCCTCTCTCCTTCAGACGCGCTGGAATCAAGGCTACCCCTACAACAAGTTTCTTCCCGCCGTGGGCGGCCAGACAGTCCTGGCCGGGTGCGTTAATGTCGCCGTGGGCCAGGTGTTGCGGTACTACAAGTATCCCCTCGCATCGAAAGGTGTGATTTCCTATCTCTGGGATGCGCCGCCTCCCACGCCCCTTCAGACCATCCTCTACCGCAACTATAACTGGGACAACATGCCCCCTGCTGTCGATGCGGCGACGGCAGCCTATCAGGCCGACGAGGTGGCCCTCCTCATGAAAGACCTGGGCATCGCCAACCACACAGCCTTCGGTGTGGGCGATTCCGCGACTTACTTTCAGGCCGGCGTGCTCACCGATAATTTTGGTTATTCGACATCACTCGCCCATATGGATAACAGCGATTATGCGGGGTTTATCACAACCCTGCAGGAGGAATTTGTGGCGGGACGCCCCGTGCTCCTCACCTTTCCCGGCCATATGACCGTGGCCGACGGCTATGCTGATGACGCAACGGGGACAAAGATCCATGTAAACATGGGCTGGGGCGGGAGCGTGGATGACTATTATTACCTTAATCAGCCGGTCCCGCCAGATCCCTTACCCGGTATTCCCCAATTTCCTACCGGCCCCAGCAATCTCGACATCTATTACAACATCAAGCCCTGCAATGTCAGCGACTGTGCCGTAAACCTCGAAACGGGGGACACACTTAACGGGCTGACAATCACAGGCAATTTTAACTGGAACTGGGATGCGGACCGCTACGAAGTCTACCTGAAGGGACCGACGACGTTCAGCGCCGATCGGGGGTACAGCAATATGGCTTTTTATGTATCCATCCTCAATGTGCTGGACGGGAGCGTGATCTTTCCTTCTCCCGATCCCTATACTACCCAGCATAATACGGCCGTTGTTGTGGACAACAACTTGCCGGCCGGTAAATATGCTGTCCGCGTCTCTCCCTGCGCTGATAACGGTTCATGTTTTCCTCTGGCTTCGACGCCGGACCACTATACTGTAACCCTTAATACGGGTGCCCTGTCGGCGGCGGAGATAGCCGATATTGACAGCAAACTGGTAATGCCCCCCGTAATCAACAACATTTTTGCCGATCTTGTGCTCAATACGGCGGGGCCGGCACAGAAGATCCTCATCGATGCCCGCAATGAAAACGGCGCCCCCGTGACTTTAAGTGTAGGAAACAGCAATCCCGCTGCGGTTTCCACGGTATTGAACGGCAACATTCTCACCTTGACGCCCACCGGAACGGCCAAGGTGGCGAGCCGGATCGTCGTCACCGCCACCGCCAACGGGAAGGTGGTAGAAAAGTCCTTTACGGTGATGACGGACAATGGGGCGACTGCCTTCGGAACAACTTTCACGGTGGGCGGGACCTTTACCGGTCAAAACGATGTCGAGACCAGCCTGGTCATATTGGATGGCGCCTGCACGATCACGGGCAGTAGAGCGGGAATCAGCAATCAGGCCTTCTTCTCATCAGTTGTTAATGGAGCCGGCAACACGGTTGCATCGGCGAACGGAATCGATGTTGCCGGCAGCACAATGAGCGTTACCGTCAGCCGGGGTGTTTATCGTCTCCAGGCGACGTTGTGTAAAGGAGGCTGTTATCCAGGCAACACTGGCGATCCCTTTGCCTTCACGGTAGATTGTCCCACGGCCGACAGCGGCACAGCGACCATCGCCGCCCTTCTGGGGATCGACCTTTCCGGGGCTACGTTAATCGGGGATTTAAATGCCGATAACGTCGTAAACCTTGCCGATGCAGTTTTGCTGCTGCAACTGCTGAACGGCGTGGACATGACGGGAACAACACTGCGCCTCCGGGCCGATTTGAATGGGGACGGCAGGATCGGGCCGGCCGAGGCTATTTACATACTCCAGAAGGCGGCGGGGCTTCGCTAGCCAGAAGATCGATAGGAAAGCCGCGTTTCAGCCATCGTCTTTTTGCTTGTTAGGAAAATTGAATAATTTAAAGGTTTTTCTCCCCCAGATCGAGATGAAACCGGTGCATAATACGATGATAGATCGGTGCAAAGAGCACCCCGCAGAACGTAAGGAAGGAGACGCCGCTGAAGATGGCGTAGCAGGAGGCAAAAAGCTTGGCCTCGTCCGTTGCGAGTTTATCAACGGGTCCCATACCGGTCAGGATCATGGAGGCATTTAAAAAGGCGTCCACCCACGGCAAATTCGCTGTGATGTGGTAACCGATAGTGCCAATTCCCAAAGAAAAGGCCAAAAATAGGCACCCAAATGCCCAATACAACCCCAAGCGGATGATGAAGTCGCGCCTGGAAAGGAGATGGGCCGTCCTATGTTCAAGCTTGATTTGTTTCATGATCTGAACCGTATTCCCGCGAAGCATTTAAACTGGGTATATGCTACCCCTTCGGCAATGTCAATAACTTGACCGCCAGCAAAACATTTTCCGAGGAATTCCTGGAGAGAAGACCGGTTTTGATTGGCGCCCCTTGAAAAATGGCACGAGGATGATTACCATTTGATGGAGGCCCTATAAACCATCTTGAGAAAACAATCACATAAAAGGGAATATCATGAAATAACCCAAGCCCCGGCGGCCGGCCTTAGAGTCGTGGCTTTTTTTGAGGGGGCAAAAGGCGCCATCGTCCTGCTCGCGGGTTGCGGGCTTCTGCTGCTCATCCATAAGGATTTACACCAGGCGATGGCCCACCTGATCAAGCATTTTAACTTCAATCCCGCCAGCAAGTATCCGAGCATTTTCCTCGATCTCGCGGACCGAATCACCAATACCCGCCTGTGGGCCATGGCCTTTGCGGCAGCTATTTATTCGGCAGTTCGCTTCGCGGAAGCCGTTGGTCTCTGGCTGAATCGCAGATGGGCGGAATGGTTCGGGTTGCTGACGGGAGCGATGTATATCCCCATCGAGCTCTTTGAGTTGGCTAAAGGCCTCATATGGCCCAGGGTGACCGTGTTCGTCATCAATGTCTTTATTGTTTCCTATCTGCTTTATATTCTTTTAAGATGTCCCCAGCTCCACAAAGGTCGGCGCCGCGTGAAATAACCCTTCCGGTTTGCCGGTCCTTCAATTTCCAATCCACCACCCGCCGGAATCATTCCTCATTTTTTTTATAGTAATCGCTGATCTTCCCGCGAAACACCCAGAATTCGTAGGAGGTATAGGCCAGAATGACCGGCAGTGCGATCCCCACCACGGTAAGCATGAAAATAAGGGTCTGGGGCGCTGCCGCCGCCGCCGGCGCAGTGACCGCTTCTCCCAGCACATTGGGAATCATGTGGGGATAAAACCCTAGAGAAATCCCGGTAAAGGAAAAAATAATAATGGCCACATTCAGCAGGAGGGGAGCTTTTTCGTACCTTTTCCACAAACAATAGAAGAGTGCCAAAAAGCAAAGCAGGGCAAGGGCAGGAAAGGGAAGGACATAAAAAGCCGCCGGCGCGTCCGTCCAACGCTCACGCAGATGGGGATGCCTGGCGAGCAGCCAGGCATAGGTGCAGAAGGAGATGAGCAGCGTTAGAAGGGAACTCGCCTGAGCATAGCGGTAGCCGCGCTGCTGAAGCCGCCCTTCCGTTTTTGCAACCATAAAATTTGCTGCCAGCATAAGGAAGCCAAGGATCACTCCAACCGTAATGCAAGCCCCAAAGGGTGTGGCCCAATCCATGAGCCCGCCGGCAAATCGGCCTTGCTTTACGTGAATACCGCCGAGCAGCCCTCCCAAGGCGCAACCCTCTGCCACGGATGTCAGCAAGCTCCCCAAACCGAAAGCCAGTTCCCAGGGGCGCTTGCGGGAAGCCTCGGCCCAAAAGTCCAAGGCCACCCCGCGAATGATGAACCCGAAGAGCATCCCGAAAACAGGGATATAAAGCGCGGACAGCAGTACACCATAGAAGAGCGGAAAAGCGCCAAACATCATACCGCCGACAATGACAAGCCAGGTCTGGTTGCTGTGCCAGGTGCTCAAGACAGCACCCATCATCAGGTCACGCTCTTTTTCATCGGGGTTAACCAGGGAAAGCATGCCGATGCCCAGGACAACGCCATCTACGGCGGCGTAATAAAGCAGGAAGAAAGCGATGAGGCTGAGCCACAACTCGGAAAGATAAGGAACAAGAGAGACCATAAACCATGCCTTTCCAAAAATATGGCGGTTACCCGTTGGAGCGGGCCTTAAAATTATCGCGCCCCGGATTCTCCGGTAAATTTTGAACATCCGGCCCCCGAAGGATAAGGGCGCGTGCAAAGAGAAGGAAAATTATAAACAAGGCCACGTAGAAGGCCACAAAAAGAAGCAGGGAGGCTGCGACCGCGGCAAGGGGCGCTTGGCCGGCGGAATCAACGGTACGTACCATGCCATAGATGGTCCAGGGTTGCCGCCCCACTTCCCGCACGATCCAACCAGCTTCCATAGCGGCATAACTGGCGGGGATTGAAATAATCCAGGAGATAAGAAGCCATTTCCTCTCGGCGATACCGGCAACCGTAAACTCTCCCCGCAGCCAAAACCAGACCGTACAGACCATAAGAACAAAGAACAAAAAACCAAAAAACAGCATGATGCGAAAGGCAAGAAAGGGAAGCCATACAGGTGGTTGATCTCCCCGGGGGAATTCCCTCATGCCCGTGACGCGCCCCAGAGGCGAAAGGGTAACCAGTATGCTGAGCGCATAGGGGATGTTCACCTCCCAGCGATTTCTTTGCTTCTCCTGCTCGGGCCAGGCCATGAAGTGCCAGGAAGCCCCCTCACCCGTACGGTTAGTGTCCCAGTGCGCCTCCATAGCGGCAAGTTTTGCGGGTTGATGCAGAGCAGTCGCCCGGCCGGCGCCATCACCCAAAAAGATCTGGAGGGGTGTCACGACGAGGCCAACCAGGACGGCCATTTTGAATGATTTTATAAAAAATTCCACATGCCGTCTTTTCAGCAGGTACCAGGCACTGATCCCTCCTACCACGAATAGGGAAATTTCCAAGGCCGCAATAATCATGTGTGAAACTCCCCATAGGGCATCGGGATTTTTAATCGAGGCCCACTGATCCACCAGCACGAAACGCCCTCCCGCCAGATAGCCGCCCGTAGGCGTCTGCATCCAGGAATTGGCTACCATGATCCAATATGCCGAGAGAAGTGAACCCAGGCACACCATGGCAGTTGCAAAGAGATGCATCGCGGGGGATACGCGTCTCCACCCGAAAAGCATGATTCCGAGAAAAGCCGCCTCCAACATGAAGGCAATCGCCGCCTCAAACCCCAATAAATGGCCAAAAATATCCCCTGCGGCAACGGCAAAGGCGCTCCAATTGGTGCCAAACTGGAACTCCATCGGTATTCCTGTGGCCACACCAATGGCGAAATTGAGGGTAAAAAGTTTACTCCAAAAGCGGCAATGGCTAAGGTACCACGCATCTTTGGTAGCGAGCCACAACACTTCCAAGATCAGCAGAAAGAGGCTTAAACCAATCGTGAGGACGGGCCATAAAATGTGGAACATGGCCGTAAAGGCAAACTGCACTCGGGAGAGGAACAGGGTATTCCAGAAGGACGGCGCCATCTCCAACATATTTTTTCTCCTTCTTTTAATATACTACAATGAGTTCTTTTGGCCTGCCAAGCAATCTCGGTGCTTACCGTTGCTGTCGTAATTGGTCCGTCTCTTCAGAACTTTTTTAAAATATGCAGCCTCTTGAAGATCGTCAAGGTGTGCGGGTTGCAGATAAGTCAACATGTCTCAAGTAAGACATTTCCATTTTGGCAAAGATAAGATGTTTCTACTTTGGCTTGACACAAACCGGTAATTCTTTTACTTACAAGATCGATTTTCTCATACTCCTTATTGAAACGGTGATGGCTGCGCACCGGCCCCACGGTGCTCCCTAATATCCGCCCTCAGAAAGTGCGCCTGGTAATTACAAAGCGGAAATAACGCAGCACCGATGGGGAAGCAACGGACAAGGATCATGCGAATTGATTTCCGGAAAAACTGGCACCGGTTTGCAGGCAGCGCGTTTGTGGGTCTCTTCCTATTATTACTTTTTTTTCGCCTTGGTTATTTTGAGGAGAAGGCCGCCGAAATCCCCTTGGAGAACGCCCCTCCTGTACACGCCGGTGCTGAATCGTGGCTGGTGATATCACAGGAAGGGAGGAAAATCGGTTACGCCCACCGGCGCTTCTTACCAACGGCGACGGGTTACCATCTAACCGAAGATGTCCTGATGCACATCAATACCATGGGCGTTGTGCAGGCCCTCAGCTTTAAAACTGAGGGGGAACTCGATGCCCGGATGAACTTACGCTCCTTCAACTTCTATCTTGATTCCAGCCTTTTTCGTTTTATCGCCCACGGCTTTGTGCGTGACCGGCTTCTCACTCTCCATCTGGGGCAGCCCGGTGAGGAAAAGAAACTGGAGATTCCCATTAAGGGGGCTCTCCATCTTGCGGCGGGCATATTAGAAACTTCCCGCTTTAAGGGATTGCTTCCCGGCGAAAGCCGTACTTATTACGTCTTCGATCCCGCCACCCTAAGCGAACGGCCGGTGCGGATAGCGCTGGCGGGTCGAGAAGTGCGCATTGTTCTGAAAGGCAAAATTCGGCACGCGCGGAAACTTTCCCTGGACTTTATGGGCGCCACACAATTCGCCTGGATAGGCGAGGACGGCACTGTCTTGCGGGAAAAGGGAATCCTGGGTATTACACTGGAGCAGTCCACACGGGAGGAGGCCCTCTCCGGTAGGAGAGACATGGGAAGTGCCGATCTGACGGAGCTCGCCTCTCTTCCCGCAAACAAGACCATTACCTCTCCCGGGACGTTGCAGGAACTTAAAGTGCGGTTGGGCAATCTGGGGGAAGGCAAGTTTACCATGGATGGCGGCAGGCAAACCTGGCAAAGGGGTATCCTCACCATACGCAAGGAAGGTGTGCCGATCTCGGGCAGAGGTAAGGCTCTTCCATTAAAGGACCGGGACGCCTTGAAACCCGGTCCGCTTATCCAGAGTGATGATCCTCAGATCGTGGCCAAGACGATAGAGATTGTCGCTGCCGGAGACAGCGATATAATCAAGGCACGGAAGCTGGTAAACTGGGCTTATAACAACATTAAGAAAAGGCCTGTGTTATCGGTACCGAATGCCTTGGAAACATTGCAAAATATGGTTGGCGATTGTAATGAACATGCGGTTTTGCTTGCCGCCCTGGCGCGGGCAGCCGGCATCCCCGCCGAGATGGAAGCGGGACTCGTTTATCTGCGCGGTCGATTTTACTATCATGCCTGGAATGCGCTATACTTGAAAAACGGATGGGTGACGGCAGATGCCGTCCTGGGTCAGTTTCCCGCCGATGTGACGCACATCAGGCTTGTCCGCGGTGCCGCGGAGAAGCAGATGGATCTGCTCGGCCTGATCGGCCGGCTTAAGCTGGAAATTATCGACTTTTCACCGTCTGCACCCGCGGAACCGGTTGCTAAAGGGCAAATCAGATGATCGCTTTAAAGGACCTGTCTAAACAGTACGGCCGCTTTCTCGCCGTCAACAAGCTTAATCTAACCGTGGAAAAAGGTGAGATCTTCGGCTTTATAGGTCCCAATGGCGCGGGGAAAACGACCACCATCCGGATCATGGGAGGCATCCTGGCGCCGACGGGCGGCACCGTGATCATAGATGGGATCGATATGGGCCGGGAACCGGAAAAGGCGAAAAAAAGGATCGGCTTCATCCCCGATCGTCCCTATCTCTATGAAAAGCTGACGGGATGGGAATTTATGAGCTTTTCAGCCGCTCTATACGGAGTGGATAAAGATATCTTTATAGAAAAGGCAACCAGCCTGCTGAAGATGTTTTCCCTATGGGATTGGGCGCAGGAACTGATTGAAAGTTACTCCCACGGTATGAAACAGCGACTTATCTTCGCCACTGCCTTCCTCCACGATCCCCCTGTGTTTATCGTCGACGAGCCCATGGTAGGCCTCGATCCCACAGGCATCAGGATGGTGAAGGACCTCTTGAGAAACCAGGCCCGCGCCGGGAAAACGGTTTTCATGTCCACGCACAGCCTGGGGGTTGCCGAAGATATCTGCGACCGGATCGGCATCATCCATCACGGGGCATTGCTTGCGACGGGGACAACGAAGGATCTGCAACGTACAGCGGGTATTGAAGAGGCGGATTTGGAGGCAGTCTTCCTGCGGCTCACGGAGGAGCAGCAAACCCCATGATATCTTTGCTTACCCTGCTTAAACCGCGTTACTGGGCTTTTCAGAAAGGTCTATCGGGCAAAGACAGCCGCGCTTCGCAATTATTTATCATGGGCACCATCGGTCTTGCTTTCTGGGCAGGAACGTTTGCCATATTTTACCGCATTCTCAGGTATTTTCAGGCGGTGGAGGGCTTCGGGGATATCCTCACTTACAAACTCCTTTCCATGGTATTGGTGACTTTTTTTGCCCTCTTGATCTTCAGCGGCATCATCACTTCCCTGGCCAAACTCTATCTGAGCCGCGACCTGATCCTGGCCCATTCTCTGCCTTTGCCACCGGCCAAAATATTCCTGGCCCGTTTCGTGGAAAGCACGATCGATAGTTCCTGGATGGTTATCGTTTACAGTCTGCCGGTTTTCCTGTCCTACGGCATTGTATTTAAAGCCGGTGTTTTCTATTATGCCACTGTTATCATGGTGCTCTTGTCCCTTTGCATGATTTCCTCCGCCCTTAGTTCCCTTTGCGTCATGATTCTTGCTGTCCTCTTGCCCGCCGGCCGGCTCAGGAATGTTTTTATTTTTCTTGCCTTTATCCTTTTTTTGGTCCTTATCCTGGCCTTTCGCCTCATGCGCCCCGAACAATTGGTGGATCCTGAGGCCTTTGCCTCTTTGCTGCTCTATTTCAGGTCTCTGACCGTCCCTGCTTCACCGCTCCTGCCCACTACCTGGGTTTATGACAGCCTGCGCGCCGCTTTGACTGGCAACTATAAAATGGGGCTCTTTCATCTCTCCCTTGCCTGGAGTTTTACTACGATGCTGATTTTTATAATCAGCGAAATTGCGGGTGCCTGCTATTTCATGGGTTTTTCCAAGGCCCAGACGGCACCAGAGAAGTTATTCCCCTTGCATCTGAGACGTCAAACCAACACCCTGCCCTCTCTGCTTGCGTTCCTGCCCAAGCCCGCCGCCGCATTGACCAGGAAGGAGGTCAAGATTTTTTTCCGCGATCAGACCCAGTGGCCGCAGCTATTTCTTCTCCTGGCACTGATCGTAATTTATGTTTATAACTTTTCTGTACTGCCCCTAGCTAAATCGCCCATCAAAACCATCTATCTTCAAAACGTCCTTTCCTTCTTGAATATGGGGCTCGCGGCCTTTGTCCTGACTGCTGTAGCTGCACGCTTCGTTTTCCCTGCTGTAAGTCAGGAAGGCGAGGCCTTCTGGATTGTAAGATCCTCGCCGCTTTCCCTGCGCACGTTTCTCTGGATAAAATTCTTTGTCTATACCCCGCCGCTGTTGGTGATGGCAGAAATTCTTATCGTAGCTACCAATATCTTGCTCCACGTGACGCCCTTTATGATGTGTCTTTCCGTGGCCACCATTTTCCTTATAGTGCCGGGAATCGTTGCCTTGGGAATGGGAATAGGCGCTACTTATCCGGATTTCAAGTCGGAAAATCCTGCCCAGGCGGTAACGAGCTTCGGAGGATTGCTCTTCATGCTTTGCAGCGCCGGGTTCATCGGTCTGGTAATTATCCTCGAAGCCGGTCCCGTTTATACCTTTTTCATGGCTGGCGTTCGTGGTGAAAGAATGACTTTTTACCAGTGGGCGTGGCTCTTCGGCTCTTTCTTCCTGGTATTTGCAATCAGTTCGGCGGCAGTTTTTTTGCCGATGCGCTGGGGAATAAACAATTTGCATGAAAAATGACGCATCGTTATAGAAATGATATTTTTAGCTTTTGATGCGTGACTTTTTATGCTAAGAAGCGCATTCGCCGCCGGTCGTTAGCACCAGGCCGTTAAATTACCTTAATTTTATTATGTAAATCTTAACATGAAGGCATTGTTCATTTCCGACGCCCATCTTCATACCAGAAATACCCCGGGTTACCGGAGCTTAATGGAATTTCTGAATGGCCTGCAGGGAAGGGAGGATACCCGCACCAGGGAGGGCCGCCGGCAGGATGATTTTAATAATGGCCCCTCGGGCATTGCGGGCATCGATGATCTTTATATCCTGGGAGATTTTTTTGATTTCTGGTTTTCTGCCGGGGCATTTGTCTACCCGGAATTCCGGGACGTCGTGGATATGCTGGCGGACCTTAAAGAACGGGGTATCAGGATCCATATTTGTGAAGGCAATCATGATTTTTTCCTGGCCGGCTATTTTGCAAGACATCTGGGGATGGAAGTGATAGGGGAATGGGCAACCCTTAACCTGGAGGGACACCGTGTTCTTATATCCCATGGAGACACGGTCGATGGGAAAAACCGCAGGTATCTCCTCTTGCGGAGCGTGCTGCGTAGCAATTTTTTCTACAAACTGCAACGCGCCTTGCCGTTGCCCTTCCTTTGGCGGATAGCCCGGATAAGTTCCCGGCTGAGCAAGGAAATGACGGCGGAATCATCCGAGGCCCTGGCAAAAAAAATGCGCACCTTTGCCCAGAGAAAATTTAAGGATGGTTTTGATGCCGTTATTCTCGGCCATTGCCATAAACATCTGCTGGAAGAAACTAGGGTAAATGGCACCAAAAAGATGTTGGCGCTGCTCGGTGACTGGGTGCACCATTATTCTTACCTTTGCTATGAGGATGGCAATTTTTTCCTTGCCAATTTCCGGCCAATGGAGAGACGCTTTTGATGGCAAACTTTTTTCGCAATCTTAGAACATCCGATCTCTGTTTGACTGCACGGCGAACTCGACTTGCTGGCATGGATGTACTAGAAAAAATAGGCTTACGGTGGACAAGATGACGAATTACGGAGGTATAGATCTGGTTAATTCGTCCTTTGCCGAAGCGACCTTTGTGGTCGTCCCCGTTCCTTACGACCTGACCTCTACCTACCAATCTGGTTCCCGCCGCGGACCTGGAGCCATACTGGAAGCTTCCGCCAATATGGAACTTTATGATGAGGAACTGAAAAGGGAAACTTATCTGGCCGGCGTCCATACCCTTGACCTGCTGGAGGCAGATGCACGCGGTCCGGCAGAGATGATTGCCGCCGTGCGTGGCCAGATCGCTAATGTCCTTTCCCATAACAAGATACCGGTCATGTTGGGGGGCGAACACAGTATATCATTGGGCGCAGTGCAGGCAATGAAGGAGAAATATGGGCAGATATCAGTCCTGCAATTAGACGCCCATGGGGACCTCAGAAATTCTTACCAGGGAAGTCCATACAGCCACGCAGCTGTGGCACGGCGCATCGTCGAAATATGCCCCCTGTGGCAGGTCGGTATCAGGAGCCTGAGTGCGGAAGAAGCCATTTTCATGGCCGGTGGCGAGGTTCGTACTTTTTCGGTGGATTACATTTACGCCGAGCGGAATTGGCAAAAAATAATTAGTGAATCTTTGTCAGGTGATGTATACGTGACCATTGACCTTGATGTTTTCGATCCGGCGATTATGCCGGCGACAGGCACGCCCGAGCCGGATGGGCTGATGTGGCGAGATGTCTTGGGCCTCATGAGGATGTTATCGCGCCGTTGCCGGATCAGGGGTTTTGATGTGGTAGAACTGGCGCCCATCCCCGGCCTGGTGGCGCCGGATTTTCTGGCGGCCAAATTGATCTATCGCCTGATGGGTTACTTAACCTCGGACAATGATAGTTGTTAAAATTATTCACAGGCTTTAAGGCATCAGTAAATTTGCAATTGCTTTCTGGTGGAAAGCAATTGCATTAACAAATTAGTAATCTAAGGAGAGATAAAACATTGACCGTATTTGTCCCCAGAAAGATCTTTTTTACCAAGGGTGTTGGCAACCACAAGGAGGAACTACACTCTTTTGAATTGGCACTCCGGGATGCCGGCATCGAGAAGTGTAATCTGGTCCAGGTTTCCAGCATTCTGCCCCCCAAATGCAAGGTGATTTCCCGGGCCCAGGGTTTGACTTCGCTCCAGCCGGGGGCCATCACCTACTGCGTACTCAGCCGCTGTTGCAGCAACGAGCCGAGAAGACTCCTGGCAGCCTCGGTGGGGTGCGCCGTTCCTACCGACAGGAATACCTACGGCTATATCAGCGAGCATCATTCCTTCGGGCAAACGGAAAGGCAGGCGGGAGATTATGCTGAAGATCTGGCGGCAGCCATGCTGGCCTCCACCCTGGGCATAGATTTCAATATCGATGAAAGCTGGGATGAGAAAAAAGAGATATTTAAAATCAGTGGCAAGATCGTCAGTACCCGCAACATAACTCAGTCCAGTATCGTCAAGCAGGGATACACTACCGTGATCGCTGCCGCGGTCTTTGTTTTTTAGCCCGGTTTAGAGGTGACAAAGGGTCTTTCCTAAGAGTTGCTTGCCGTTTCTGTCCTTAAAGAGTTTTGTGCCCTTGGTGTAAAAGGTTAGCGTTTTTCTACCCGGGGGTTCACGAAAGAAAGGCGGGGCACATGCAGCAATATTTTTTTACGTCCTACGCTTACGTTTTTCCCTCAGCCCTCGGCTTTATCGTTCTTTTTACCCTGTCAGTGATTTCCCTGCTGCAGGGAAGAAAGAACCCCGCCAACATCTCCTTCGCGGGCTTGTGTTTTCTCGGCGCCATCATCAATGCCGACTTGGCTTTGATAGCCCTAATTCCCGACAAAAACACGGCCCTTAAAGTCGACCGGTTTACCTATCTTTTCTTCGTTTTCAGCCTCCCCATCTTCATCCAGTTTGTCCATGCCTTTGTTGGGATTAAAATGAGGAAGTGGCTTGTCTATTTGGCCTATGCTTGCAGCTTGGTCTTTCTTCTCTTCAGCTCCTCACCCCTTTTCATTAGTGGCTTAAACACTTATGGTCATACAACCATTGCCAGACCGGGGCCCCTTTATTACGTCTTTGCTATTCTCACCGTGCTCAACCTCCTATACGGAATCTCGACCCTGTGCTACGCTCTCAAGAACGCAAAGGGGAATGAGCAGAGAAACAGAATCAAGTACATCCTCTGGGGCGTAGGTTTGTGTGTTACCTTTTTAGCATTAAACATTCTGCCGATTCTGGGCTATGATGTCTACCCGCCTGGAAATTTCAGCTTCATCCCGGCCCTCTTTCTGGCGGTCGGCGTGCTCAAATACGATCTTCTGGACATCGGCACCGTCATCCGGCGGGGCACTATCTATTTCATCCTGATCGTCGTGCTTACCTTTTTTTCCCTTTTGATCATTTATTTTTTCAATAAGTTCATCATCTCGGCAAGCGGTAATGCGGTAATCCTGCCACTGGCCCTGGCTCTTTTTATGGTCCTGCTCTTTAACCCTCTCAGGGAAGCAGTCTGGAAATTTATAGACGGCCTGTTTTTCCGCGGGCGATACGATTATCAGCGGTTTCTTAAAGAAATCAGTGGTGCGATGGCCTCTCTTTTAAAGAAGTATCAGATCAGGGAGCTGCTTTTGAAATCGATTTCCTCCGCACTCCAGGTTCACCCTCTGTACCTTTTACTTTATGAAGACGCGCAACAACGCTTCATCAGTTACTCCGCCGATGCGCAGGGCGATATCGAAGAAAAACCGCTTTTCGACCGCCGCCACCCCTTGGTTGACTTTTTCGAGGAATCCGGTGGAACCTTGAGCAAGATGGCTGCCGAACGTCTGAAACCTCAGGCCGGCGATAAAGAGATAATGCTTAAATTCTTCCGTGATTATCAAGTAGCCAGCATTGTCCCCCTGTTATCAGGCAAGCGGCTCCTTGGCATGCTTGCCCTGGGCGAAAAAAAATCGGGCGAACTGCTTGTCCACGAAGACTGGGAATTTTTAAGCACCATTGCCAATCAAAGTGTGACGGCCATTGAAAATGCCTCCAGTTACGAAAAGCTCGAGAAAATGAATCAGGAACTGGAACAAAAGGTGGCGCAGCGCACAGCTGCTTTGCGTAAGACACTGGAAGAAAAAGAGAAAACGCAAGCGCAACTTGTCCAGTCGGAGAGTCTGGCGGCCATCGGCCAACTAGTGGCCGGCGCTGCACACGAACTGAATAATCCCCTGGCCGGCGCCTCGAGCCTCATTCAAAGCAGTTTGGAGGCGATTGCCGGACGGGGAGCGGCAACCGATGAGGTGGTTGATGATCTCACTTTTTCCTTAAAAGAGCTCCGCCGGATGGGAGATATCGTAAAGAGTCTCCTCGACCTTTCCAGAAAAACGCAAGTGTACGTGGAGGCAGTGCTGGTGAATGTGGCCATCGATGACGCTCTGCGCATCTTATACAACCAATATAAAAATTTGCGCGTGGAAGTGGAAAAAAACTACGATGACGATCTGCCGGTTATTGAGGGTAATTTTGCCAACCTGGGGCAGGTATTCATAAATGTAATCAAGAATGCCATCCAGGCCTTGCCTGATGGGTGCGGCAGGATTGTCCTCACTACAGGCTATGACAAGGCTAAGGATAGTGTCAGGATCGAGTGTCGTGATACGGGTAAAGGTATCCCGGCTGAAAATTTGAAGGATATTTTCAAACCTTTTTTTACAACCAGCGCCGTGGGAGAGGGAACGGGGTTGGGGCTTTACGTATCCCACGAGATTATTAAACTGCATGGCGGCACAATTTCCGTAACCAGCGAAACAGGCCGGGGCACCTCAATAATCATTGAACTGCCCTGCCGCAGGAGGGAAGGATGATTAGCATGGTAGTTGTCGATGATGAGGAAGGGGTTAGGAGATCACTGCGCAAGATATTGGAGAACGACGGTTACCATGTCTTGCTGGCGGAAAACGGCGAACAGGCCATTGGCATCGTCGGAAATAACGGCCAGGGGATTGAAACGGTTATCTCGGATTATAAAATGCCCGGGATAGATGGATTGGAAACGCTTATGGCCATCGGCCGGATCAACCCCGAGATTACCCGCATCATGCTCACTGGCTATGCCACAATGGAAAGTGCGATTGAGGCAGTAAACGCAGGAATTGACGGTTTCCTGACCAAACCCTTCGACAATAATGAACTTAAAGCCAAGGTGCGAGAATATAATCTGAAAAAACGCCTCAAGCAGTTTGTCTCCGAACAGATCCTCAAGGAGCTGCAGCGTAAAGAGGGGAATCTCCTGCCCCATCGGCAGACGGTGAGCGTTGTCTTCACGGATATACGCGGTTTCTCTGCCATGGCGGAAACTATGGATCCCGAGGTTCTGGCCCATATCTTAAACCATAACTATTTCTCACCCCTTGACGACATCATCTTTGAGTTCGACGGCACCCTGGACAAGCATATTGGTGATAACATCATGGGCGTTTTCGGGGCGCCTGTTGCCGCTGACGATTGTGCGACAAGAGCCGTCATGAGTGCATTAAAGATGAAAGAAACAATGAAATACATAAATGAAAGAGAAGAAAAGACGGGGCGGGAAATTTCCATCGGAATCGGCATCAGTACAGGGGAGGTTTTGGCAGGGATCTTCGGCTCTATGAGAAAGAAAGAATATACGGTTTTAGGCTCTCCCGTAAACCTCGCTTCCCGCCTCGAACACCTGGCCCGGAAAGACCAAATCCTGATCTGTGAAGAGACTTATCGCCATATCCAACATCATTTCGAAGTGGAAAAAATTGCCGCCCCTGCTATAAAAGGAATCGAGCGCCGACTTGAGGTTTACAACGTCCTGGGGGCAATCTCGTAAATTAGAAATCCTCCAAAAACTCCTTGACAAACGAGCGGCTGCTCTTTATATACAGACGCATCAAATTAAAGCATGGCGCGGGGTGGAGCAGTCCGGTAGCTCGTTGGGCTCATAACCCAAAGGTCAGAGGTTCGAATCCTCTCCCCGCTACCAATAATAAAAACGAGGGGTTAGAAAGAAATTTCAGCCCCTTTTTCTTTGCTCAGTTTTGCCGTATCCCACATTATACCCCGCAGAAAGCATAAAAAGCAGAAATTTCTATCCGCCTGTAAATCAAAATAATCCAGATTGTCGGATCTCGCGCCATAGTACTTTTTTATTTCAACCCATTTTGTTAGTGCTGCATCTCTTGCCTATAGGTCACTCCGGTCGTCGAGCCGTTCACGCCTATCGTTGTATTCGGCTTCTCGACGATAGTGGTCAGCTATCTCAATAAGGATGGAGGCCGTTCTCGGCCACTTTGCCTCTACTGCCTTGGCATAATCATCATACTTCTCTGCAATAGCACGCTCTTGAGCTCCGCCCTCAAACCTTCCACGAGTGGTGACGCCGCGCTTGTTGTGCACCCCTGTTTGCAAGCCCCGGCGAATATTCTCCGTGTCGGACTCCTCAATGATCTCTCTCACAGGAACACACGGCCAGGCACCATCATCATCAACGGGTGCATAAGCTAGATGTTGGCCAATGATAATATCACCTATAGTCTTTCGACCATGTTCCTGGCATAGTCTTCGGGATTGCGCAACCCATTCCTTCAACACAGTAGCATCTATCGTTCCGTCTACGAGCAAACCGGGCAGTCGATGCCAATAATCAAGCAGGGCATGGCAGAGGTGGGCAATATTCTTTGCAGCGTCTGGATTTGCGATCTTCCATTCCTCAGGGTCTGCCCCATCGTCATCTCGACAATACATATATGAAATCATTTGTACGAAGAGTTTTGGATCTCTGCCTAGCTCCTCATAGAGTGCAGATGGCCCACGCTTGCCATGAACGAGAGCGGGCGATAGGCTAAACTCCAGTCGTGCAATACGTCCGCGGTCTATATCAGCCTTCTCATCGAGACACTTAAATGCGTCCTCAATATAGTAGCCCTGCGGCACTGAAATCTTAGGTTCGTCGATCGAACTAATTGCCTCAAGAAGTCTTACAATGCTTTCTGAACTCAGGTTTTTCCAATTCAGATAAGCGGCGTGAAATGCTGACCGGGGACGCCTTGCCTCAAGCAAAGAGTTTACGAGAAACTCTAGCTCATCACGTGTCCACTGTCCCCAGCCTATAGGCGTGGTTTCCCAATATTGAGCTATAATTTCTGGTGGAGCTTTCGCAAGCACATCCCATGTTGGACCTTGTGCCGGTGCGCTTCGAAAGATTCTGAGCGTTTTTCTCTCATCTAGCTTACCTTCTCGCAATGCGCCTAAGATCTCGCCAAGCAAGGAAGCAAGGTCCTCGATTTTGATGGATCTGAGAATCCCCCCGATGAAATCGTTGGCCGGCTCTTCTTTTGCGTGCAACAAGGCACGCTCTATTATCTCCCGCGCTAAAAATCCCTCTGGCGGGTTCTCCGCAATCATAACCCCGATTAAATAGGGAGACTTTATCACACAGGCAAAATCAATGATGCCATCGAGACCTTTTTCCTGCCATATTTCAGATAGCGAGGCTTTGCGCACTTCATTTATCTTATGTTGGCGCAATTCATGATTGATCTCGCCTTCTAATTCGTCGGCAGAGAACTCAACCCAATAATTCTCAAAAAGCCAGCGATGCCTCGCAGTTAGATTGTTGGGAAGAAGACGTTCTAATGCATCCTGAGCAATTTCTACGTCATCTTCTGTCTTAGTTCTGCCTCCTTTCCTGAAAAGCACATTGCGTCTTATTATTTCCCTCACAGCCGCCTTGTCCTCATCGTTGGGAGAGGAATCTATCCATGCTCCAATCAATTTCCACAGTTTGATTTTATAATCAGGGGAAAATACCGAACGATGAATAATGAGCTCCTGAACCTCATCAACATTTCGCGGAACGGTCGCGACCAAGAGATCGGCTGCCGCAAGTACCATCTGAACATACTCTCCTTGCGTAACACTACGACCCGCATCAGCGGCATCGTCACGCCAGCGGGGACGGGCATTGTCCATCGCATGATCCAGACGATTATCTACCAAGCTAACACAGAGTTTAAATCCCACGTCTGGAAACTTTGTATAAACGTGCCGAAGCGTCTCAATCCTCTTATCTATGGGTGCCGCAGTCTTTGGTAGCCAAGCCCTAAAGAGGGATCGGAGGCTACCGGAGGGCTTGTTGCCCCAGTTGTCAGTGATCAGGTGACGACTGAGTTGCGCAAGGATCAGCGCTACGCGACCCAAGTTCTTTGAGTTCCATGCAAGCAATTCCAACGCCCAAAGTAACTCTGTTCGCAAGCATGTTCCGGAGATGACTCCTTCAATAACGCGCATGAGAGACAGGATCGACGGTGAAGTTTTGGCCAAATCGTGCTCAATCGCGGTGAGAAATGCGTCAGGTGCTGCTTCTGCCAATAGCTGTAAGGTATAACGAATCGATAACCATTGATCAGCGTTCAGGTCGGTTAAGAGCTTTCTAACTATGGCGTATACGCGCGCGGAGATGCTTATTCCGAGTCGATTTCCGCAAATATTATCACCGTGAATTGCAAGCAGGATGAGGGTATTGCCTAATCCACGAAATAACGCACCAGAAAAGGGATGCTGCTTTCCCAGGACATTTGCCATCCAACGTTGGTCTTCAGGAAGGTCTAGTGCAGGATCAAGTACACTATAGACGCGCTCAACAAACCCGAAGTATCCATCAAGATCCGAGCGTGTCAGGCGTTTTCCGACCGCAAAGACTGCATCGATTGGTGAAAGGACACGATTAGCAGTGCCGATGGCTTCTATGGGCGAATCATCTATTGCCAATAAATCCGCTAAGTCGCGCTCGATCGCCTTCTGGTCTCGGCCAGAAATTCCCGCAAGCACCGAAAGATCTCCCTCACGATCAGTCAGCCAAGCTCCGCAAAGAGCAAAGGGGGTGAATTTGCGAGCCGTCTCGGTATCTCCGGACCACGTGGGCTGACGTAGTCCTGGTGATATGGCCCATCGGCGTCTTAGGATAGGGAGTGACCTGCCGCTTTCACGCGCTGCCGCAATCACCGCGTCTTTGGAGATGCCAATTTTTTTCAAGCAGTCATCAAAAAGATCACTCCTGATTGAGCCAATCTCTATTTCAGAAGACTCGGTTGCTTCTCCTCTTGCCTGAGGGATGATGACGGGGACCTTGCCGCCAAGCAATCCAAGGCGCCGTTCAAGTACCTCCGATTCGATAGCGAGGAGCACGTTCGGGCTATCCTGGAGGCGCTCAATGGGGGAGGCGGCATTAGCGATAAGAAGTCGGTCTGCCAATCCTTTCCCATCATCGCTAGAGAGCGCGGCGCAGGAAAATGCAAGAGCCTCCTCGCGGGAATCCGCAGCAATTGTTATCGATCTGCCAGACGGCGATCTCAATGCCTCGATCAGCTTGTGAACTTCATGGCTACGGCCTGCGAGAACGAGCTCGCGCGAAAGTTGAGGCCTGCAGGCGTTTGCCCAGGTGTCCCAATAATGCTGAGCTGTTACAAACCCTGAACTTACTAAGCCAATCTGTTCTGCTAGCCAAAATGCGGCTGATAGTGTCCGCTCAGCCCATTGCTCAATATCATCGGCATCGATGCATCGCACGTCTTTCCATTTATTTTCTGCTTTACGTCGTTTTACCCAGTTATTTTTGGCTGACCAGCGTCTTGGTGTGACAAATACAAACGTACGTTCCTTGCGCTGTTTGGGGCTAACTTTCTCTGTGCGCTTTTCGTAGTCACTATCTGCCTTACCTTTTACCGCTTTATTGCACCCGCTCTCCCATATGGACTTGCCTTCCGGGACCCAAGCGTTGCCAAGGTCAACATCAAGTTCGCCATCAAACCCGCCGATCTGGACAGAATCCCCACCTGGGAAGCTTATGGACCGAATGCTTGTCACCGATCCATGAATGAGGCGGCGCAAGAGAATAGGCATAAGCCCCTGCGCATCGCGCTTATTAGCCCATGCGGTAATCTCTGTTGCTGTCGGTGTCATCAGCGTCTCCAATTCTCCTGGTTATCCACGCAATTTATGAGAGATAATAATTATTAAGGAATATCAAGGGGGTAGTACTGTTTTCTTATTTTTTGATTTGAAAGCCCATATTAGTGTCTCTATTATTTGCTTGATGAAGGAGTAAATAACCGAAGTTGCGGCCGTGTCAAGAAATATATGAAGGTAGGTGCAGCGACGCTTACCGAATCTTACATGAACCCGTCGTATGCCGAACGGCACGTGTGGTGGTGTGAGAGGTTGGGGCTGTGAGGGCACCGGCCTACTTGATTCATGGTTCAGGAAGTTATTGATATTGGATTATATCTCTTTTGTTTTATCAGTTTCTTCCCATTTTCGTATGACATCGGAAATGGCCGCAACAAATGTCTTCACTTCGCCTATCCATGTCTCGATATCGGTGGGAAGAAACGTCACGAGATCGTCATAATCGCCTTTCTGGCGACGGTTGAAGAGACGACGGTAGAGCCGTCCAAGTTCCCTTGATACTTTTTCCGGTTTGATCCAATGGCGTTCAAACAGGGCCATCGTGCCGCTGTGCTTGGCAGATGACAATCCTTCTGTAAGCAGGAGCCCGGAAACCACATAGAAGCACGCATAATAGAGACGATTGACTGACGAATGTAAATGACCGTTTTCCAGCAGCAACTTTGCCTCTTCAATGGATTCGTGGGCTCTGTCGAGGCGGTAGTGGATCAAAGCGGTCATTTCCGGATTCATATGACCACCCCGTCCTCCTGTACCCGCTGATGGAAGGGCATGACTTGGGCAAGAGGGGCCGACCAGAAATCTTTTGTATAGAACAGGGTCGATACGACAATGCCTTGCTCCAATTCCAGGTCATAGACGGCATCCGTAACGGTATCTTCTTCCCTTGTGGACAAGGGGGCATCCGTCAGAATGAGAACGTCGTAATCCGATTCCAGGTCTTGAGTTCCTCTGGCCACACTGCCGTAAAGAAGGACCGTGGCCGTGGGGATGATCAGATGGACAATTCCTTTCAGTCTGATGAGGATGTCCCGGTCTCGGTGGCTGATGCCCGTTGAGGTTGCAAGGTCTTTCATGTTATTGTTCCGTTCCTGTATCGAATTTCATCTCGATTTATTATAATCAAGGGTTACTTGCTTGATAGGATAAGGGAAATCATTATGACTGTCAACGGAAATCACAGAAAATCACAGAAAACCGGGTGCCCATCATTCTTGTTTATATCTTTTCAATTGCACGCAGTGGTTCACACTCTTCGCTATTTTAATCTCATTACAGATTGATGTTGGAGATACTATGAGGGAAAGAATATTGAAATCAAGAAATAAATCGCGGATCGACAAGCGATGTAGCCGTCATTAACTTCCGATTGTAATGTTGGATGGATGGGGGAAAGTGGATTTCAACGATTAGCAGGAAGTAACCCGCGACCCCGATCATCAAAATTATCAGCCTCCCAAGGTTGCTACTGATAAACGTGATAAGCGCATTAGCGAGCTTGTTTAGGAACTTGGACAAAATCACTCTCATTGTTCACGGATTTTTCCCTTCACTGTTCAGGTTCGTAGGCTATTTTCTCTCCCCTTTCCACTTTCACCTCATGACTTTGCGCGTCGTAGTAGGACAGGACCGGCCTGAGCCAGTTTTCATCGTCTCGCTTAGGAAAGTCGCTACGATAGAAGGGGCCGCGACTCTCCGTCCGGAGTCGCGCCGACTTCAGCATCGCTTCGGCAGTTAAAAGCATGGCCCGTGCCTGAAGCCCGTCCTTCATTTCCTGGGGGGTCTGGCACTGTAAGTCTCCCAGGCGCTTCCCCAGGCTTGCCAGTCCCTGCAATCCCTCGTCCAGGGAGGTTTGGCTTTTCACCGGGTTGTTATGGCGGGACATGAGGCGTCTGATTTCCCGGCATAGCTCATCGCCCTTTGCCTTACCATTCCTCTCCAGCATTTTCCGAGCCTGGGACAATCCGTTATCCTGAGCCTTCTGTGTTGAAGGCTTGACGCCTTTGATCTCGGCGGCGGCAGTTCGGGCGGCGACAACGCCCATTGCCAGGCAGCTGGTGAGGTTGGTCATGCCTCTTTCTGCTCTCCAGCCGGCGACCACCTCGCCGGCGCCGTATAGCCCCGGCAGCGACGTCCTCATGGATGTGTCAGTGATCAGACCTCCGTAGAAATGGTGGCTCAAAGGCTTGATGGCCAGGGGAGTGGTCTTCATGTCCACTTGCGTTTGTCTTATTTGTTTCCAATTTCTTTCCGGCAACTTATCCCACGCCTCGGCAGTTACTTTGGTCAGATCGAGCCAAACCTGGCCCTTCTCAACCTCAAGCGCCACTGCCCGGGGTAGCCAGTCGAACCTGGGCTCGAGCGGTATAACAGCCTCTTTCAGGGAGATGCCGAAGTGCTTCTGAACGATATCCTCGCCCTGGTCATTGCGAAGGACGGCATTTGCCATCAACAGGGTAAGCGGGGCGCAGTGGATATAGCGTCCTTCCGGGGTGGGGAGACCTACGGCATAGTAGGCGCTGAATTCCATGTTCTTGAGGCGTAGGCCGGCTTGCAAAGCCATAGTATATCCATCGCCCACTACCTCAGTGGGAGCCGTCGTAACCTGGCCAATGGCGGTAGCGCCACCGGCAGCGAGTATCACCGCTCTGGCGGGGATGGTAAGCCACGAGCCATCGACAAGCAGTCCCGACGCTCCAACCACGCGGTCACCCTCCCGCAGCAGGCTCGCCATGCTGCAATTTTCCACCGTTTTGACGCCCATCTGTTTGGCCACGTTGGCCAGGGTGTCGAGGACGATAGCGCCGCCGTGGGTATACTCGCTGCCTTGGGGTCGCCATTTTGCAAAGACATCGTACTTGCTGTCGGGTTGTACCTGGAGCATCGGCACCCCGAGGCTAATGAGGCTCTGTATATGCAGGAAGCCCTCCTGGGCAAGGGTGCGGACCAGCGCCTGGTCTTCTATGTACTTACCCGGTTTGGGATCATACCCGGGTAAATTTGCCGGCCGGTCTCCCGGAATGACCCCGAACATGACGGCACGTGAAGTTGCCGAGTCTCTGCCAAGGCCGGACTTGGTGGCGAGTGCTACTTCGGCGCCGCTCTTCCGCGCCTCTATTGCGGCCATCATCCCGGCGATGCCGGAACCGATTACCAGTATGTCTGTGACCATTGATTCCTGTTTGAGCATGCTCATACCTGCCTTTGGCTCAAGATGTTGGTTATTCCCAGGGCATCTATCCTCTGATGGATAACAGCCGGATCAATGCTATCAAACCCCAGCTCTTTCATTCTTGCGTAGTAAACACCGTGCGCCATCGATACCGGAACGCGCAGGTCTGCCGATGTGGCCATCCTTTCGCCAATATAGGCGATCAGATCCCCAATGGCCGTACTTCTGGGTAATTCTATGGGCTGCTTGCCGAAAGCTACCCGCGCAGCGTTACTCCCTGCCAATACTCCGGTGGCTGCCGACTCCACGATACCTCCCAGGGCAGTTTTGTCCCCGGCAATAAAGAGGTTAGCGAAACCTTTCGCCAGGAGTGAATTTTCTCGGGAATTAATGGACATGGAGGCAACCTGATGGTATCCGCCGCCACCCATGGGATATTCGATCTGGATGTTTTGAAACCCCGGGATCTTGCGCAAACTGGCCAGACGGAAATTGCCTATTCCCACGCATTTGGCTACCAAGCCGATATCCACGAGATTTATATTAGACACTTCGCGGTCGCCGCGAGGGGCAGATAATTGCTTCAACCTGTTATAATCAATAAGCTCCTCGGGAATGGGAATGGTACAAGCCCCGTCCTTCTTCAGGATTGCCTGTAATTCCGCGGACAGGCTTTCCTTAAAAATCGCTATCGCTGCACCTACGGAGCCCGGTGTCCCATCCGGTCTTGTCCAGTGCAGTTCCTCTGCACCAGCCTGGGTCGCGATACTTACCCGGTCGCCGAAGTAAAGGCATCGATTATAACACATAACACAGCCATGCCCGTATTTAACGCAATTGGCTAAGCCGCCAAAGGTGCCGGAGGCATCGACAAAGGCATCGCCGGGGAACCTTTTCCCGCTGTGTGTGGTAACGGCTTTCAGCACGCCATTCTCTTTCTCCACTTCCACGGCGCGAGACTCCAGATGTAAATCAACCCCTGCTGATTCCACCAGCTTACGCATAGTAGTATCAACAAGGACCGTGTTATAAATGAATGCACCCTCCTCATCTATGATATTACCCCGATGCAGCAGAATAGATTCCAGCGCCTCAAACACCTCAGGCCCCCCGAGGGCTTTGGCTTCTTCACCACCTACGATCTTCAGATTCTGGTACAGGCGTGCCGCTCTTAACCCGGATCCACTCATCATATCCGTCCGCTCTAACAGCGTCGCCTGAGCACCGGCCTTACTTGCTGCTATCGCCGCAGCGATGCCGGAAAAGCCCCCACCTACTACGATTATTCTCACCTTGTTCATCCCTCCACCCCTTTCTTGCACATCAACTCCATGAGCATCGTCATTAAGTCATCCACCTTATCAGTTCCTAGCTCTCCGCGCCGTACAGTCCAACTGTCGTAACCCGGCATGAACTCCCTATGACCTATGGAATATTTCCTCGCCTGTCAAGAATATCTTATGGCGGTTCTCAAACTATTCTACAAGGTATCAGCGCCCCATGACGGTGTTGAGGAAGTAGACGACTTCTTTTGCCTTTATATGAAAAGTGGTCAGACAAGCCTTTGGCCAAGGATGTTGGTTAGCCCCAGGGCAGCTATCCGCTTGTGGATAACAGCCGGATCAGGACTGCCAAACCCCAGCTCTTTCATTCTTTCGAAGTAGGCACCGTGAGCCATCGACATCTGAGTGCGGAGGTCGTTGGATGTGGCCATCCTTTCACCTCTGTAGGCGATCATGTCCCCAATGGCGGTGCTGCGGGGCAATTCTATGGGTTCCTTACCGAAAGCTACCCGCGCAGCGTTATTCCCGGCCAAAACCCCGGTGAAGGCTGACTCGACTATGCCGCCCATGCCAGTTTTATTCCCGGCAATAAAGATATTAGTAAAACCTCGCGCGCGGAGCGAATTTTCTCTGGGGGTAATGGACATGTAGGCAACCATATTGTAACCGCCGCCACCCATAGGCCATTCGATTTGGGCATTTTCAAATCCCGGAATCTTGCGCAAACTGTCCAGACGGAAGTTGCCTATCCCCACACATTTGGCCGATAAGCCGATATCCACCAGATTAATATTAGACACCTCGCGGGCACCGCGAGCAGCCGACAACTGCTTTAAGCGGTCATAATCAATAAGATCCTCAGGGATAGGAACACTAAAGGCCCCTTCCTTTTCCATCCTATCCTGCAATTCCGCGGACAGACTTTCCTTAAAAAGCGAGATCATTGCACCAAGGGCGCCCGGTGTCCCATCAGGTCTTGTCCAGTGCAGTTCCTCCGCCCCGGCCTTGGTGGCAATACTTACGCGATCTCCAAAGTAAAGGCAGCGATTAGTGCACATGACACAACCATAACCATATTTAACGCAATTGGCTAAGCCGCCAAAGGTGCCGCTGGCGTCGACAAAAGCATCGCCGGGAAACCTTTCACCGGTGTGTGTAATAACGACTTTCAGCTCACCATTCTCTTTCTCCACCTCCACGGCACGTGATTCCATACGCAGTTCCACACCCGCCGCTTCCACCGCCTTCCGCATGGTAGTATCCACGAGGACCGTGTTATAAATGAATGCGCCCTCCTCGTCTATGATGTTTCCCCGGTGCAGCAAAATAGACTCCAGCGCCTCAAACACTTCCGGCCCCCCGAGGGCTTTGGCTTCTTCACCACCTACGATCTTCAGATTCTGGTACAGGCGTGCCGCTCTTAACCCGGATCCACTCAGCATATCCGTCCGCTCTAACAGCGTCGCCTGAGCACCGGCCTTACTTGCTGCTATCGCCGCAGCGATGCCGGAAAAGCCCCCACCTACTACGATTATTCTCGCCTTGTTCATTCCTCTCCCCCTTTCTTACCTTCAATTATCTCAACAAAAGAAAGAAACGCCACCGTCAAAAGGTGACTGTTCCTGGCGGCACGTCTAAGGCGAACGTACGTGCGACCATGCTGATGAAATTATAGTGCGCGACTAGGCCGACGGCCTCGCCGAGCCTTTCGTTACCAATCTCTGCTTGCACCCGGGCAAACATTTCGTCTGGCATTTTAAGCTCATGCAACAGTGCACGAGTCATTTCGATTATGAGCCGCTCGTCTTCATTCTACCACAGAGGCGGTCAAGGCGCTACAGCTTCAAAAGCCGCTCAGCATTGATATGAGTTATTTTTTCAAAATCATCAGGGCTTACGTCAATGGTATCGAGAAATTGACGACCACGGGCATTGGAATCATGTGGGTAATCGACTGAAAATAAAACATGGTCAGATCCCATTATTTCAAGGGCGCATTTGAATGGTGCGATATCGAAATAACCACTTGTTGTGATATAAAAATTTTCGTGGAAATAATCAATAACTCTGCGTTTGAAAGGAGGTTCAGCGCTTTCACTGGCCCTCTCACCGAAAACCCGGTCAGCACGAGCAATATCATAGGGCAAATGATCCCCCATGTGGCCGACAATGATTTTCAGATTAGGAAAACGATCGAACGCGCCAGAAAGAATTAGACGTAAACAATGTAAACCTGTTTCTGCGTGCCATCCCCAGCCAGATATGGAAAGAGCAACACTTATGTTCTTGGGGAATCCGCTGTAATATGCATCCATAACTGATTTAGGCGGAAAGCCAGGATGTATATAAATTGGAACGTCTAATACTTGAGCAGTTTCCAATACTGGCCAGAACCTTTGATCGTCAAGAAAGATTCCCTTCGTTGATCCAGCAACAATTGCTCCTTTAAAGTTGAGTTCCTTCACGCAACGCTGAAATTCTATAGCCGCCTTTTCTGGTTCTTGAAGATTCAGAGCAGCAAAAGCAGCAAACCGATCTGGGTGCGCTGAAACGGCTGCAGCAAGCTTATCGTTAACATCATGCACGACTTCCGTGGCGGTTGCAGGATCTAATTTATTCAGACCAACACTTGAAAGAGAAAGGACCTGCATATCGATATTATTTGCATCCATATCTGCTATTCGCCCTTTTCCAATATCCAACAGCTTACTGGTAAGCCTTTGCAAGGAACTTTGATATTCCTGTCCGGTTGCCTTTAAGAATTCGGGTGTTGTCATATGTTCTTCTAACGTTATTATACGCATATTTGTCACCTTTCCTTTCTATATATACAATTGTTTACGGAACCTGCAACAACCCAAAGTGACAGCGCTACAAAGCTTACAAAGACAACTCCCAAAGCACCGATCAATATCCCTTTAACCGTCTATAATTTTTCACAACCCCAATTGGATAGCCATTAGCCCGGACTGTTGAATAAACGTCGATACCGCAGGCTTCCGGAGATGGACGCGCCTCCTTAGTGTGGATACACTGCTTGAGATTACATTTCGGGCATAATCGACACAGACCGCTATCCATACCAAAGGCTTTGTGATAGCCAGATAGGAATATCAGCCGCCAGATCGCTGACGATGGTGGTGAGCTTGCCAATCTTCTTGCAATGGATCAGGATCGCAATTATAACCGATCATCACCATCCTTGGCTAAATGAGAAGTTACACTCTATGAGCGAGTACATCTGCCAAACCAGCTTCTTCCACTCGCCTCTTGATGACTTTGAGATCATCGGTGTACAGCCCCATTTTCTGCATTCTAATCCAATACCCCCCTCCGCCCAGGTGGTATGCCATCTGTCTGCCTTCCTCCGTCTGGAATTTTTCGGCAACAAAGGCCATGAAGTCACCTAGCGCCAGACTCCTGGGCAGCATTAAAGGTTCTTTACCGAAGGCATTTCGGGTTGCATTATGCCCCGCCAGATACCCTGTGATAATGGCGATATTAACGCTAGCCTGGCCAGATTTCTCACCTGCACAGAAGAGATTGGCCAAGCCATTCACCCTGAATGAGATATCACGCTCCGCTACGCCGATCCCTCTGATACTGTTCCACTTGCCTGATCTGGGGTTTTCAGTTTGGGCATTTGCAAACCCTGGAACTTGTCTCAACTTATCAAGCTCCATATAGATAAGTCCGTAACATTTGGCTACCAGGCCAATGTCCACTAAGATAATATTCTTTGTAGACTTAATAAAGTACGTGTTGAAGATGGCATCTGTTATTACCTTTTTAGGTATCGGTATTTCTACCGTACCCTCTTTCTCTACCTTGGCCTTCAGCTCCGGTGATAGGGTCTCTTTGAAAAGGCATACAGACGAGATGGGCTGGCCCGGAGTGCCGTCCGGACTCCGGCGGTGAAACGCCTTTCCACCGGCCTTCTCTACTATGCCTACTCGGTTTCCATAGGTGGTGCATCTCGCTAAACACAAAACGCAACCCTTTCCGTATTTATTACAAATCGGTATTCCTCCCATCGTGCCAGTACAATCCACAAAGGCTTCACCTTCCTCTATCCGGCTATCTCCCACTTTAACTGCTATTATGCGGTCTTTCTCCTTCACCACATCGGTCACTCGGCTTTCCATCAGAAGTTTTACCCCCGCCTTTTCCAGTACTCTTCTTATGGTCGGCTCGATCAGAGCCGTGTTGTATATGTAGCGATGACTTGCTGCGTCCTCTAAGACCACTTTTTCATGCAACTTTATTGATACCAAAGTGTCAAAGATCTCCCCTCCTCCTAGAAAACGCAATTCATGCTCGCCCACAAAACAGCCATTGGCACCGGTATCGCCAGCCCGCAGTGCAGCCCCAGCGAGCATATTCGTTCTCTCCAGCAAAATGACTTCGGCGCCCGCCTTCCTAGCGGCTAGCGCTGCTGCACAGCCGGAAAGTCCTCCGCCCACAACGATTACTCTAACCATAATAAATGCTCCTTTAAGCTATTCTTACGATCCCGCCGAGCTTCCTACACTCTTCCATAAGCCAAAACCTCTTCTGCAGCCTTGATGATCTTCTCCTCGTTTAGAACCAAATAATTTCCCAACGGAGTGCTGCTAGGAATGGGGGCGTCTAAGGGAGTCACCCTTTTAATCGGCGCTTTCAAGAATGCAAATCCCTGTTCCACCACAGTTGCCGCAATCTCGCTGGCTAACCCGCATGTGCGTTGAGCCTCATCTACAATGATAACTTTCCCGGTCTTCTTTACCGAGTCCAAAATGGTTTGCTTATCAAGCGGTACAGGCGTTCTTATATCAATCACCTCCGCCGAATAGCCGCGTTTGTTGAGATATTCCGAAGCAACCTTGAGGACTTGGTGAACACAGAAGCCTGTCGCTACCATAGTCAAGTCTTTTCCTTCTCTGAGAATAGTAGCTTCACCAAAGGGAGTAATGTACTCCTCTTCCGGAACATGGCCTTTCATCAAATGAAGTGGAGCGGACAGGAAAAAAGCTACCGGATTCTCATCCCTGATGGCCGTTTTCATCAAGCCTTTGGCATCATGTGGTGTTGAGGGTATCGCTATCTTTAATCCGGGAAAATGCATGAATATAGGATATAGGCTTTGGGTATGGAATACCCCTGATCCTGTGCCTCCGTAACAGAAAAGAAAAACCATCGGAGCTTTGGCTTGACCGCCGGTCCTATACCTTATCTTGGTTACTTGGTTCAATATCTGATCCGAAGCTACTAATGCAGAAAAGCCCGCCACTACCAGCTCCACAATGGGACGAAAGCCTGAAACCGCCAGACCCAGGGCGCTCCCTACACCGGCTGCCTCTGACACGGGAGTTTGTATTACTCTATTACCTCCGAATTCCTCAAAAAGCCTGGTAGTGGCACCAAATACAGACACCTTCACGTCCTGACCGATAACGACAACTTTCTCATCCCTCCTCATCTCTTCCGCGATGGCCTCGTTTATTGCCTGAATAAACATTTTTTCGCTCATTTTCGATCTCCTTCTCTAGCAGGACAAAATATATCTTCCATTGCTTCTTCTGGCATTGGATAGGGACTCTCCATGGCAAAGTTAACCGCTTCTTCTATCTCAGCTTTAATCCGGTTAGTTATCTCTTCGGTTTCCCTTTCGGTTGTGATTTCGTTAGATAGAAGCCTGCTTTTGAAATTAGGAATGGGATCTCGCGCCTTCCATTCTTCGGGAATAGGCGCTCCTTTTTTGGGCGCGAATTTATTCCGGTAATCATCGTCTCTAGTGAAGTAGCTGACCGCTTCCCTTGAGAGAGAATGCCAGCAGTGAGCCTTGCATTCTAATAGAGTAGGCCCCTCTTTCTTTCTTGCCCTGATGACAGCTTGCCTGGCGGCTTCATATACTGCCAAAACATCGTTTCCATCTACTGTTTCTCCTGCCATACCATAGGAGGAGGCCCTATCAGAGATATTTGTGATGACCATACCCTCTTCCACAGGTAAGGATGTGGCGTAGCCATTGTTGAGGCAAATATATACGATGGGAAGATTGAGCACGGATGCCAAATTCAGGGATTCATGGAACGTGCCTTCATTGGAAGCCCCGTCCCCAAAAAAACATATGGTAACCTGGTCTTTATTCTCCAATTTAGAGGCTAAGGCAACACCGGTAGCATAAGGAATCTGGCTGCCGAGCACGGCGGTTGCGCCTAGAACCCCTGTGCTAAAATCGGCCATATTGATCGAGCCACCCTTACCTTTGCAGAAGCCAGTCTTCTTGCCCATGATTTCTGCCATCATTCGTCTTGGGTCTGATCCCTTTGCAATAAACTCACCATGGGGACGGTGCGAAGCTACTACTTTGTCATCCCGTCGAAGATTGGCACAGACACCAACATGAACCGCTTCCTCTCCGCTGCAAGGAATCGTGGGACCCAAGAGGTGTCCCTTCCCTCCCAATTCTTCAATTTTCTCCTCGAAGACCCTTATTCTGACCATCTTCTCATACAAATCTAGCAGCTCATTCCTGTTTAGCTCAGTTATTAAATCCTTTTTCATCATTGGATTAATCTCCTTTCAAGAACTTGTAATACCCATCTTTGACTGTCAAAGGTATATTTGCCATTCAATCAAGGGCCAAATGGTTGATTATCTTTGGTTCCCCTTTCAAAATCAAGCATGTCTCGCTCTCTTTCTCTGTCCAGCAGATCAATAAATTCTCGCAGGCCAGTAAGCCCAGATAAATCTATTTCTCGCTTTTAGCGCGTCAATACCGACTTGATAAAATCCGTGATCTCCTCGCATCAGGACATACTTCTCATTTGACGACTTCTTTGCCTCATCGAAGACTGAAGGCTTCTTTGAATACGGCAATCATATCACCTTTGACGTCCTGTGCCGCCTGCGTATATGTTTTGATTGCTTTGGGTAAGGGCACGAGCCGCGGCGCATGATCCGTCGGCACATCCAGACGTGTGCTGATGTTGCTGTTCAATCGGGCAAAGTCCGTCTGGACTTCTTTCGAGAGCACCCAGTTAATATACACTTTGGCCGCATTCGGGTGCGGCGCGCGGTTAAATATGGAAAGGGTGCCGGCGGTTGAGTTGATATCGGAGCCTTCCTTTATCTTGCGCGGATCGATAATCGCGACGGGCACGCCGGCTGCGATGCGTTCCTCGACGAAGGCATCGAAAACCCCGATCAACACCAGAAACTTTTCCTTGGCAACGCCTTCCAACTCTTGATTCCAATCTTTTGAAACCGTAGGTTCCTGTTTGGCGAGCGCCCGAATGAAGTTCGGCCCGAGCTCGGGATGTAAGTAAAAGAAGGTAAACGTCGCCTGGCCGGGCCCTGCCATCGTGGGATCATCAATAAGGATCTTTTGCTTGAACTTCGGATTCAATAAATCTTTGTAGGAGGTTATCGAATCCGGCTTCACTACCTTGGGATTGACAGCGAGAGTTCCGCGCTGTGTCAACATCATGAGCAAAATGCGTTTGCCTGCGTCGACATACTCTATCTGGCCACCGCGCCAATACTTGGGATCTTTTACCTCGGGAAGTAGGAGCGCTGGCTCTATCGGATCGATCATCCCGCCTGGGAGCATCACCGTGAGCGAGGTCGCGGGACCACTGACAGTAACGTCCCAGAGAAACTTGCCGGCGTCGCGTTCTGTCTTTAGCTTTGGGCCGATTTCGGAGCCGCGACCGGCAACATACTCCACCTTGATGCCATATTTCTTCTCAAAGGGCAGAGTTAGCGTGTCTTGCAGCTGCCTGCCCGCCACACCTATCACGGCAACTGTGCCCTCTTTCTTAGCCGCCGCCAGGACCTTCTCCCATTCTTGTTGCCAAGCCGGCGCTGCGGCTGCCATCGGCACATAGCTGACCGCGACCATCATCACGATTGTTAACAATAAATAGATTCTTTTCATCAGGTTCTTATCCTCCCCTACTATTGTAGTTATCGGCTCAACTTTCGGACAAGCAATTGTGGTGTACTGTTAGGGTATTTCCAAAGATAAGATGTGATGCCCACAGACAAAATGCTCATGATTGCTGACGAAAAGGAATAAAGACGATCCCAAGTTCCCCATAGATACGAACCTGTCCGAGCCAATTTCCCCCTTTTCTCGCTACCTTCGACGGCATTACCTCGCCTTTAAGGTCTAAAGAGATTGTCTATGTCTTAAGTGTTGCGACTATATGAATATGACAATCATGTGTCAAGAAAAAAAGAGAGATTTATGTTCCATTATTTCATTGGCAGGCAAAACCATTTTTGTTATACTTCCCTTATGAAAAAGGACTGGTACGATGGATAATTTGGGGATGGTGCTAATGGTGTTGATGCGCAAAGCCGGAGGATAGAGAAATGAACAAGGCGAGAATAATCATAGTAGGCGGGGGCTTTTCTGGCATCGCGGCGGCGATAGCCGCAAATAAGGCCGGCGCTCAGGCAACGCTTTTGGAGCGAACGGATATGCTGAGTGGGTGCGGGTTAAGAGCGGGACGTCTTTACCAAAATCTGAAGATAGTGGGCGGTGAGGAAGCCAAAGCCCTCGGTGGGCCTGAGGTGTTTGAGGCGCTGGAATCTATTCTGCTACACCGGGGTAACATCATAGGCGAGGAGAGTGCCTTCATTTATAACACGGCCCTCGTTGATACTACCATGCGGAAGACAGTGGAAGCCGCAGGAGTTGAGTTACATATGGAGGCGCGAGCAGTGGCAGTGGAAAAAGAGAATGGTGTGCTGAAAGCCGTTACCACGCACACCGGCGAAAGGTTCCCCGGAGATGCCTTTGTCGACACCTCCGGCACCTTTGGCGGCTTATCTAATTGCGTTAAATACGGACATGGTTGTGTTATGTGTAGTCATCGCTGCCTTTACTTTGGCGATCGCGTAAGTGTCGCTACCAAGGCTGGAGCGGAGGAACTGCATTGGACGAGACCTGATGGGACGCCGGGCGCCTTAGGTGCAGCGATAGCCGTTTATAAGGAAAGCCTGTCAGCAGAATTACGGGCCAGACTAAAGAAGGAAGGGGCTTTTAGCGTTCCCATTCCTGAGGAGCTTATTGATTATTCCCGATTGAAGCAACTAGCGGCCGCTCGGGACCTCCGCGAAGTGTCTCATATAAATCTAGTGGATATCGGCTTGGTAGCCAAGTGCGTGGGGATCGGCAACTTCCGTCTGGACAGTATGCGCAAGATCCCGGGATTTGAAAACGCCCAAATTGAATATCCCATGGGAGGCGGCGGGTACAATTTCGTTGCCTACATGTCCGTTATTCCCAGAGAAAATTCACTCCGGGCCAGAGGTTTCGCTAACCTCTTTATTGCCGGGGACAAAACTGGCATACCTGGCATAGTTGAGGCGATAGCCACCGGGGTATTGGCAGGTAGCAACGCAGTGAGGGTGGCTTTCGGCAAGCAGCCCATAGAATTGCCCCGAGACACCGCCATTGGGGACATGATCGCCTATAGAGGTGAGAGGATGTCCACATCCGCAGACCTGTGCGACCCCTTATCGCTGGCTCACGGTGTTTACTTTGAACGAATGAAAGGGCTGGGGCTTGATAGCACCGATCCGGCTGTTATCCACAACCGGATAGCTGCCCTGGGACTAACCAACATCCTTAGCCAAAGGCTTGTCTGAAACTTTCCTAACCCCGATACGGGATAAGTCCCGCAACGTCGTCTTACCCGAGCCGAAATCGATGCCTTTCTTGAAAAAGCCGCAGACTTGCTGCGCGGCGGGGTTGATCATTCCGAATTCCGCGGCTATGTATTTGAATAGGCAAGGGGTCAGGTCTTGCCGGGCTGTTGCCCAAATAATCATAATGGTTGCTTATCTTTGGTTCCCCCTTCAAAATCAAGCATGTCTCGCTCTCTTTCTCTGTCCAGCAGATCAATCACGGGTATGAACCCCAAAGCAAGCTTTGTAAACCGGTTCCGCAGCAAGCTGCGGGGTATTATACCCTCCGCTACGCGGGATTGTTCAACTTGCCAATTCCAATACGCTTCACTTTTGGAATTGGAGTTTCACAAATAAATTCTCGCAGGCCAGTAAGCCCCAGATAAATCTATTTCTCGCTTTTAGCGCGTCAATACCGACTTGATAAAAGCTGCGATCTCCTCTCGCATCAGGACATATTTCTCGGATGACAACTCCAGATAGGGCACGCCTTCCTTGGGTACAAAAATATCTTGGACATGGTCTCTGGGAACGTCACGGCGCAGACTGGCAAAGGCGGCGGCCTTACTCCACGCGAGTTGACCTTCCTGCGATAAGAGGAAATCCACATACACGCGTAGCGCGTTCGGATGGGGCGCGCTGCGCGGAATCCCCAGGCTGCCATTGCCAGCGGTAACATACGTGCCTTCTTTGAGTGAATCGGGGCTTGAATGCTTAAGCGGCAGACCTTTGTTAATGTACTCGTTGGTCGGCACGTCGCCTACCCCGACAGAAATTAAATACTTGCCTTGCGCTAAGAAATCCAACATTTGCCCGTCGTCTCGCATTATCATCAAATCCTTTTGAGTGAGAAATTTCCGAATAAAATCTTTGCCGAGACTTTCATTGACGTACCACATTGTCACATTTGCCAAACCAGCCCCGGCCATGCGTGGATCTCTCATCACGATCTTACCCTGCCATTTAGGATCGAGAAGGTCTTTCCACGATTTGATATCAGCCGGCGAAACCAGCTTCGTGTTATAAACAAACGGCGGCTTTACATACTGGCTGAACATCAGATTGTAAATTCCCGCGTTATCGGCAAACTTCAGCTTGCCCCCGAGCCACTTGCTCGGGTCCTGGGTGTTCGGACCGGAAAGAAATGGTTTGACGGGAACCAGCGCATTCGCAGGGAGAAGAAGTATCGTGGATGTTCCGGCAATCATCACATCAGTGCTGTTGCGGCCAGCGGCAAGCTCAGGGAGAAGTTTGGGACCGATTCTCGAGGCATCCATGCCCTGGAAATCGACCTCGATTTCAGGATATTTTTTCTGAAAGGGCAGCGTCAGCGCGTCGCGCGTTCTGACACCCACCGGTCCAATGATCGAAATCCTTCCTTCCTTCTTGGCTGCGGCTTCAACCTGTTGCCAGGATGGTGAAGATTGTGCGGCCAGCGCTGCAGATGACACGAGTAAGCTGGCCATAATGGAAATGATAAAATTCTTTTCCAAATTAAGCATGATGCACCTCCTACAATTTTTTCCTCATTTACGGCCAAAGGCTTCATTGACTACCGCAATGTCTTTATTGCTGCCAGCGTAAAGGCGTATTCTAAGATTATTTAAGAGGCGACGATTATCTAAGGTTGATGCTGAACTGGTATTGGCAATAGATGCAGAAGCGTTTAAAAAGGCGCCCATTCCTCCCCCCAGCCAAATCGTATAACGCAGTCTTGACAAACTTTGATAAACGAGAAACTGAAAAATATCTTCTCCGAAAACAACAAACTTGAGTAACATCTTTTATGAGTCAATGTACTCCCGCGCATGACCCCTTCGGTAACATTTATTTATGAGGCAACTGGCTCTTTCTCTGTCCAGCAGATCAATGAATTCTCGCAGGCCAGTAAGCCCCAGATAAATCTATTTCTCGCTTTTAGCGCGTCAATACCGACTTGACAAAATCCGTGACCTCATCTCCGATCTGGATATATTTCTCGGTTGACAACTCCAGGTAGGGCACGCCTTCCTTGGGTACAAAAATATCCGGGACATGGTCATGCGGAACGTCACGGCGCAAACTGGCGAAAGCTACTCCTTTACTCCACGCAAGCTGACCTTCCTGCGATAGGAAGAAATCCACATATACGCGCAAAGCGTTCGGATGGGGCGCATTGCGCGGAATCACCATGCTGCCATTGCCCCCAGTAATATAAGTGCCTTCTTTCAGGGACTCTGGTCTTTGCAGCTTAAGCGGCAGGCCTTTGTTAATGTATTCTTTGGTAGGCACGTCACCCGGTCCGATAGCAATGGGATACCTGCCTTGCGCGCAGAAATCCAACATTTGCCCGTCGTCTCGCATTATCACCAAATCCTTTAGAGTAAGTAATTTGCGAATAAAATCTTTGCCGAGACTTTCAGTGACGTACCACATTGTCGCATTCGACATGCCGGCACCGGCAATGCGTGGATCTCTGATCTCGATCTTACCCTGCCATTTAGGATCGAGAAGGTCTTTCCACGATTTGAAATCATCATCAGAAACCAGCTTTGAGTTATAAACAAACGGCGGCTTTACATATTGGCTGAACATCAGAGCGTAAATTCCCGCGTTATCGGCAAACTTCAGTTTGCCCCCGAACCACTTGCTCGGATCCTTGGTGTTCGGGCCGGACAAAAATGGTTTGAGCGGAACCAGCGCTTTTGCCTGGAGAAGTGGTCCCAGCAGCGTAGCAGTTCCAGCAATTACCAGATCGGTACTGTTGCGGTCTGCCGCAAGCTCCGTGAGCAGTTTTGGGCCAATCTGTGCGCCAGACATGCTCTGCAACGTGACCTTGATTTCAGGATATTTTTTCTCAAAGGCCAGCGTCAGCGCGTCGCGCGTCGCGGTACCTTGCGGTCCGATAACCGAAACCGCTCCTTCCTTTTTGGCCGCGGCTACAATCTGCTCCCAGGATGGTGAAGATTGTGCAGCCAGCGTTGGAGACAACGCCAGTAAGCCGACCATGATTGAAACGAGAAAATTCTTTGCCACAAGAAGAGATACTTTCCGAACGATTGTTATTAATGAATAGAAGCTTTGTGCCATGTTCTTCCCCCCCCCGCTTGAATTGATTAAGCATTGCTTTCCATGGTTGGAACTATATAGGGCGGCTGTTTTTGCATGTCAAGGGATATCTGCTTCTATCCGGAAAGGACAGTCTAACGGCTCTTGGATGAAGGTCATTTGAAGGGTACCAAAATCCGGAACTGTTTGAGGGTGCCTGCCAAGGAAATAAGACGGTTTGAGGAAAGAATAAATAAATGAGGGAACATATTTTTGAGATGGACATATAAGTAACCAAGACTGCCACGTATACATGAGAAGTCATCCTACCCTCATAAACCCTGGCTTGATGAGCCCCTTCTCATCGACGTACAGAAGCCCCTGCTCACGAAGTTTGCTCAAGTCATGCTTGGTCTTGTCGCCAAGCTTGGCATAGAGCGCCTCATACCAGGGTGCGCGCCGCAGTTCATCGACCGGCAGCGGCTTATTCCGCTCCGTGAACTGGGTCAGAATGGCGTACTGGCGCAGATTGATTTCCTTCGTGTCCCGCAAATGCCTGAGGCGCGTTTCAAACAGGAGTAGTTTCACCATCTCGTTTACCCGGTCGTGAAGACGGTTGATGCTGGTGAACATCCCTTCGAGATGAAAGATCACAAAAGGGGTGTTTGGGTTGGCCATTTTTTTATCTGCCTGTTTGCGGCAAAGATTGAACAGGGTAAAATACTGATCGATCCGCTCCAGGTAGTCGCGGGCCAGGGCGAAAGGGGCATAGCGGAAGCCGGAGTTGTGCAGCACCGAGGCTTCGAGCACCCACCCGACGCGGCCGTTGCCGTCCCAGTAAGGATGGATCAATTCAAAGTAGTAATGCACCAGTGGCGCCCGGATCAGCGCCGGTATTTCTGCACGAATCATCTCGTCGTGCCAGGTCACCAGGTGAGCAAGCAAACGCTCGATGTCGCCGCCGTACTGAGGCGGTTTGTAGCGACCGCCATGGGTGGTATCGCCTACATGGGTCATGATGTTTTTGGGGTTGTTCCGTATCAGTTAAGGACGATTGTAATCGTGGGAAATGCCATCGGTAATGGCTACGTGGATGTTTTTCATGAAATCGACGGACAAGCGCCAGTGAGGCTCTTGCGCTGATTTCTACGCGACCTCATAGGCCGTCTTGATATTGACGGCACGTTGCTGTTCCTCGGCCTGCACCTGCGCGGGGTCAAGATCGATGGCCGCTTTGGTCTCCTCTTCGGAAAGCGTGCTACCCTCAATTGTGTTGGTACTGAAGATGCTGTTTACCAGAATATCGTTCTTATCCAAGCCTAACTTGGTCCCGACTTGCTCCCAACTTGGTGCCGACTTGGTCCCGACTTGGTCCCAGGTTTTTCGGATGCACTACGGAACGGTCTTTCCCAGGCCTCCGGTCTTGACTGTAGAGGACCTGTGACCGTTAAAGTTTTTTCGCATTAGGGTCGATAACATTTCAATACTTATAATCGCCAGGATGGCATTTTGGTCTTAACGCTTCTTCTTTACAGTGTTTATTCAACTACAAGTAAAGGATTCGCTGAATGTCAAAGGTACTCATTATAGATGATGACGAAAAGTTATGCGGCTTGCTCACTTCATTCATACAAGCTGGGGGAAATGATGCTTCCTTTGTTTTAACGCTTCGGGAAGGTCTTGGCAGGGCAGCGGATGGAATATACGATGTGGTCTTTCTTGATGTGCGCATGCCCGACGGAAATGGCCTCGAAGCTTTGCCTAAGATACGCCAGATGCCTTCCTCGCCGGAAATAATTGTTATGACCGGTCTAGGATACGCTGACGATGCCAAGACAGCCATCATGAATGGTGCATGGGACTATGTTGAAAAGCCATTATTTCTAGATTCCACTAATTTGGTCTTGAGCCGCGCCTTCCAACACCGGCAAGTGAAAAAAGAAAGAACGCCCATTATCCAGGACAATATGGGAATTGTTGGGAGCAGTGTTCCAGTAAGAGACTGTCTCGATCTCCTCGTCCAGGCTGCAGACAGTGAAGCAAGCGTGCTTATAACCGGTGAAACCGGGACAGGGAAAGAGCTCTTCGCTTGGGCGATTCACAGGAACAGCCGGCGAGCCAATAAAAACTTCGTGGTTGTGGATTGCGCGGCGCTTTGTGAAACACTTGCTGAAAGCGCTCTTTTTGGACACGAAAGGGGAGCTTTCACCGGTGCCGATCGGGCCCGCGACGGCCTCATAGCCGAGGCTGATGGAGGAACACTTTTTCTTGATGAAGTCGGTGAACTTTCTTTATCCATGCAAAAGATCTTCCTGCGCGTTTTACAGGAGCACTGCTTTCGTCCCCTCGGGTCAAAAAACGAAATGAAGAGCAATTTCAGGCTGGTCGTCGCAACAAACCGGGACCTGGATCAGATGGTAAAAAATGGCGATTTTCGCGCCGACCTTCTTTATCGTCTAAGAGCCCTTAACATTTGCCTGCCGCCATTGAGAGAACGAACCGAAGATATCGAAGAACTGGCCAGGCATCATGTGGCCAAGGTATGTAAGCGCCAAAATACGGTCGTAAAGAGTTTTGCCCCTGATTTTCTGGAAGCGCTTAAGTCTTATGATTGGCCGGGAAATATCAGGGAGTTATTCAGCCTTTTGGAAAGTGCTATCGCTGTAGCGGGCGACGAAACTATGCTTGTTCCCCATCATCTTTCCGGGCGCCTCCGTATCGGGTTTGCGCAGGGCTTGCTGGGCAGGGGAAAGGAAAAATCTGAAAATGCACCAAGAACTACTCCTGACGGCAATCTATTAAATCTCCCCCTGCTTAAAGAGATCCGAACAGCTGCGGCTAATGACGCTGAAGAGCAATATCTTAAGAATCTCCTTTTACTTGCCAGGGGAGATATAAGGAAAAGCTGTCGGGTTGCCGGTTTATCGCGCCCCCGCTTGTATTCACTCTTAAGCAAATATAGAATCCTGCCGAGAAGAACTTCTTGATTTGATCAGAAATTTTCTCAGAAAAGAAGATATTGTCTCGGAAAAGAAGACTTGTCTTGCTAAATAAGATTAAACCTCCTTTATTCCCCTTCTCATAATTTATTTCATCAACTTCAAATCGGCTTAAATTACGGCAGATTAAACCGTTACAATGAAAAAAAAAGGCAAACCCTTCTGGCTGGTACGCTTTATGTAATGTGTATCCTAAGTTTTCTTAAGAAAAGCGAAACTGTAGGGAGAGCTTATATGACAGGCCTCATAAATTTGTTTTTTTATCTGCCTTCAGCAGAAATAGCCGCGGGCCAGAGGCTTTTGGACATTATTGGGTCCAAGGTTCCCGATAAAATGATCATCATCCACCGAACTATCCATGAGCTTAGCAGGAGATTGAGACGGCTAGTGGCAGAGCCAAGGATTGCCATTATATTCATATCTTGCCGTGACGAACTTGGCGATGTCATTGCTATTGCGGATCTACTGCTGGACATACCGCTTATTCTTATTCTGCCGGAGAGCAACAAGGAGATGGTAGCCAAAGCCCGTTCCTTGAGACCCCGTTTTCTTGCCTACTCGGATAGCGATGTCAGAGAAGTCTCCACAGTCCTGAGCAGGATAATCGAAAAGGCACGAAAAGAATGCAACAGTCAGCATATACAATATCGAGAGGCAAGGTGGCCGTTTGATTAATTGGAAAAAGGTATTTGAGAGCTTGGGAAATTTAAAAGGGGGAAATCTGAAAGATGACGATTAAAACAAAACTCTTCCTGAACGTTGCCATCGTGGTGATAGCTATAATAGTCATAGTTATTTCCGCGCTCCGCAGTTTTCAGACGATAAACCGCAACATCAACGATCTTACCCAGAAAACGACGCCTTACCAGTTAGCGGCTTTGAACCAGCAACGGGCGCTGCAAGCCCACGCATCCAGTCTCCTGAATCTCTCTTCATCGGCAACTGAGGATGAATACAAGAAGGCGGCGGCGGCGGCCTCGGAATCCTTCGCGGATGTGGACAAAGCCTATAAGCAGATAGAAAGGTTAAAGGCCGAAAGCTCTCGTGACGACAAGACGATTGCCGAGATTACCCAGGCGATCACTAAGATAACTGGCGAGAAGCTGCTCGCGCAGGATGCGGCCCAAAAAGCCGCCAATTCCATCAAGGAAAAATTATCCGAGGCCGCCAAACGAATGAATGAGCTGGATGCATCGGCGCGAAACCTGCAGCAGAAAACATCGAAGACGATGGTCACGGGTGTCGACAATCTGATCAACGGCAACCAACAGCTGAATGGGTTCATGAAAATTAGGGACGGTGTCAAGGATCTGGCTTCGTTTATTTACAGGATCCCCATAACCGGTGACAAGCAATCGGTGGGCGGCCTGAAAGACAATGTAAACGACACAATCAGTGAAATTCAACATGCCTTCGACAACCTGCGGAAGCAGGATAAGGCGGTCTGGGACATGCGCTATGAGATGACGGAGAAACTTAACGCCCTGAATGAAAAGATCACGGGGAATAAAGGCACCACCTTCTTGCAACTGAAATACTTAAGCGGTGCGGATGAGAAGCTCAGGATGGATATCGAAAACATAACCACGGAAGGAGGGCGCGACGTATCCTTACTGTTGCCGACCATGGAGAAGCAAATAACTCAAGCCAACACATCCATGAAAAGCAATACAACTGAAATGGTGCATAATATCTACGCCTTCAACAATACCAACAGTATTCTTGCGCTTTCTTCCGTCTTGTCACTTGCCAGCGCTTCGCTTTTCGCAAACATCAGCAATTGTATCAATGCAAGAAGTATGAATGAATTTGACAAGAATATTGCCCTGACGGTAAACATTTTTAAAGAGATAGGCAGCAGCGGCAATAAATTAAAAAATTTGCTCACCACAGAGCAACAGGTCAACGAGTCAAAAATTCTTTCCAACGCCTTGCATGCCTTGGCTCTCGTCCAGGAGAACTTCTCGGGGAACGAAGGAGTTGCGGAAAAGGTCAAGGCCTCGCTCAAATATACCGAGGAACTGGAGAAGCTTAACAACCGAATAAAAGATATCGCAGCCAAGCATCTGGAACAAAGCAAGCTGGAGGTTTCCAAGGCAGGTTCAAATCAGGAAAACGCCATTGCCTCTCTCAACAGGGCCGGGAAAAGGACCGTCCAATGGATAATGGGCTTTGGCATCCTGATTGTTATCGTCACGCTGCTGATGAGTATTGCTATCGGCAGGTCAATCACCAAGCCTATTCGAGGCGTTGCCACCGGCTTAAGAGAAAGTTCAGAGAAAGTAGCAGCTTCATCGGTAGAGCTCTCGTCAGCCAGCCGGTCCCTGGCAGAAGGCGCCGCATCACAGGCATCGGGTATTGAAGAGGCCGCGGCTTCCCTCGAAGAAATAGCTTCCATGACCAAGCAAACGGCCGAAAACGCCGGGCAGACAAATACCATGATGACTGAGACAAGCCGTGTCGTTGATGAAGCAAATCTCGCCATGAGGGAACTGATCGGCTCCATGAGCGAGATCTGCACTGCCAGCGAGGAAACGGCAAAAATCATAAAAACTATTGATAGCATCGCATTTCAAACCAATATGCTGGCCTTGAATGCAGCGGTCGAAGCGGCCCGTGCCGGCGAGGCAGGCTCCGGATTTGCCGTGGTGGCCGACCAAGTCAAGAACTTAGCACTGAAAACCAGTGCGGCAGCCAAGAGCATTGCGGCCCTTATCGAAGAAACAGTCCAGAAGATCCAAAATGGATCGGAAATCCTGACAAAAACCAATAGTGCTTTTGAAAAGGTAGCCCAAGGCGCCAGAAAAGTCGGCGAGTTGGTGGGAGAGATAACCGCCGCCGCCAAGGAACAGTCGCAAGGCCTGTCACAAATCAGCCAGGCGGTCGCCGAGATGGACAAGGTGGTCCAGAAAACCGCCGCCAACGCCGATGACTCGGCATCGGCGGCTGAGGCGATGACCACACAATCCGAAAAATTGGAGGTCTTTGTGGGAGAATTGGTTGCGCTTGTCGACGGGCACCGGCAGGGATGACAAATAAATAACCGCCCCGTACAAAGCAATTGAGCAATGCCGGTCCAGAGCCGGCACGTTCTCTCCGCTTACACCTCGAGCCCCGCCCTCGCTCCCGAGGCCACGGCCTCCATCATGCCATAAGGGGCCATACAGTCACCGGCAACGTAGACCTCAGGTACAACAGCCTGGATTCCTTTAATTAGCCGCTGGTCCGGTTTCATAATCACCGTCAGCATAGAGTGCAGCCCCAAAGTCTGCCGGCGACCCGCCCCATCGGTAACTGCCCGTCCAATTACTTCCACGTTGCTGTAATCCCGGTAAAGGAGCAGGCCGGACAGCACTCCCGCCAGCCACTTGAGTGCAGAAACCCTTCCCCCGACGGCAATGATCGCGGCATCCGGCTTGATTCTCTTTACCAGCTCCGGTGTAACCGTCTTGCCCAATTCGACCTTTACGCCGAGCTTCTTTACCTGATGGGAAAGATAATCATTTAAATCGGCGATCCTGGCCTTATGAGGCATTCTGGCTGCCAGGCACATGCGCCCGCCCAGCCTGCTCCCCTTCTCGAATAAGGTAACCCGATGTCCGCGGCGAGCGGCAATTATGGCGGCCTCCATTCCAGCCGCTCCCCCGCCGATAACCAGGACGTTCTTCACTTTCTTTACCGGAACAAGTCTGAATTTCTTTTCCATGCCCAGGGCCGGGTTCACCGTACACCTGGAGCCGTCACCCGATCCGCCCCGGCAGGCCAGGCAGGTAATGCAGGGCACCACCTCGTCCAGCCTTCCGGAAGCCACTTTATTAGGAAGTTCGGGGTCAGCCAGCAGCTGCCTTCCCATGGTCACCAAGTCCGCATCTCCCTCCTGCAGAGCCTGCTCGGCGACTTCAGGAGTCATCCGCCCAGCGGCCATAACCGGTATGTTAACGACCTTCTTGACCGCTTTGGCAAGGAAAACAAAACTGCCGGCGGGCTCCACCAGTTGGTGGAAAGGATAGCCGGTCCCATAGTGAGACAAGTTGATGGCGCAGCATCCCGCTTTTTCGAGCATCCGGCTTAGTTCGCAGGTTTCCTCCAGGGTAATGCCGCCGGGAACTCCGAACTCCTTACCGCTAAGCCTGGCCCACAAGGGATAGGACGAACCCACCTGCTCGCGAATGGCCGCGATGGTCTCCAGCAGGAATCTGGCTCTATTTGGCAGGTCTCCGCCATAAGCATCGGTACGCCTGTTCTTCGCCGGGGAAAGGAACTGGTTGAGCAAATAGCCGGTGGAACAGTGTATTTCCACGGCATCGAAGCCGGCCTTCCGGGCCCGCAGCGCACCTTCAACAAAAAGCTGCTTCATGGATTGAATATCGTCTAACGTCATAGCTCGCGGGATCTCGCCACCGGGACGGCAAACAACCGCTGAAGGAGCCAATGGTATGGTCCCGGTAATCGAGGAAGTGGCAAAACCACCGCCATGGCTCAACTGGAGCACCGCACGCGCACCGTGCCGCTGAATGCGCTCCGCCAAGGATGTCAAGCCGGAAAGAAATTTATCGTCGTCTATAGCGGCCCGATTGGCGCCGGTAAGTCCCCGGGGAAATTCGACCACCACGTAGCCTACGACAATTAACCCTGCGCCGCCTCGCGCACGCTCCTCAAAGTAATCCAGAAGCTGGTCAGTCACATAGCCTTCATCAGAGGCCATCCCTATAGATACGGCCGGCATAACGATGCGATTCTTGAGCTGCATCCCGCCCAAATTAAATGGAGAGAGGAGCTTCTCGAATCTGCCGTCACGAACGTTTTTTTCCAATTTATCCACCTCGCAGTATTTATTAATGGCGCCTGGATGAAATGTGCTACCTCCGAATTTATTCCCCTTTTGATCAATTAGTGAAGAGATAAACTTTCGACCGTGAGTAATAGAATCAGCTAGATATTTAAAATGCCTTCCCTTGTCAATAAATTATATGAGGGCGTGCACGGCACGGCTGCATAAAATTCCTGATGCGTTGACCAGACATTTACTTTTTAATGACACGACCCTGAAATGAGGGTATATGAGAAAGCTAAAAAAACTAAGTGCAAAAGTTCCTTCAGAAAGGCCGGCGGATCTTGATGAAGCCTGAAAGACAAGAGAACACGGGGCGCCATGCCACGCTTATTGCTGCCGGCATTCTTCTCAGCCGTATTGCCGGATTGGTGAGGGATCGCTTTTTTGCCCATTACTTCGGAAATTCCGATGCCGCTGATGCCTTCCGGGCAGCCTTCCGCATTCCCAATTTTCTACAAAATCTTCTGGGAGAAGGTGTGCTGTCGGCATCCTTTATCCCCGTTTATGCCGGCTTACGAGCCCGCAAACTGGATAAAGAAGCGGACCAAGTCGCCTCGGCAGTGTTCTGCCTTTTGTCCTTGACAGTTTCCTGTCTAGCGGTTATCGGGGTATTGGCCACGCCTCTTTTGATTGACGCCATTGCCCCGGGCTTCCAGGGCAACAAACGCGAGCTAACCATTTCTCTGGTACGGATACTCTTTCCCGGCGCGGCTTTCCTCTCCCTTTCCGCATGGTGCCTCGGTGTTCTTAACAGTCACCGCCGCTTTTTTATCTCCTACAGTGCTCCTCTTGCCTGGAATTTGGTAATGATTGCCACGCTGCTTGGTTTTGGCGGCCATTTTGGACAATTTCCCCTGGCCGAAATACTTGCCTGGGGATCGGTTGCAGGCAGCCTCCTCCAATGTCTTATTCAATTGCCTCATATTACCCTCTTGCTCGGTAAATTCCGTTTTTCCCTCGGGATAGGCATGACCAACGTTCGCATCATCATCCGTAATTTTATCCCTGTATTTATCAGCCGCGGGGTCGTACAGATCAGCGCCTATATCGATGCCTTCCTGGCTAGTTTTCTCCCCGCCGGTTCCCTTGCGGCCCTTGTCTACGCCCAAACCCTTTACACCCTGCCCGTCAGTTTATTTGGCATGTCAGTTTCGGCAGCGGAGCTCCCCGCGTTATCCAGCGCTTTAGGTGAAACAACAGAAGTACATCGTTACCTGAGAAATCGGATCGACACCGGCCTGCGCCAGATCGCCTTTTTCGTTATTCCTTCGGCTATGGCGTTCCTTGCTCTCGGTGATATTATTACGGGAGCCATCTATCAGACCGGCCAATTTACCCGGCATGATTCCGTCTATGTCTGGTATATCCTGGCCGGCTCTTCGATAGGATTATTGGCTACCACCTTAGGAAGACTATATTTCTCTGCCTATTACGCCCTGAAGGACACTGTCACTCCTTTGCGCTACGCGGTCCTGCGGGTATTTCTCACCGCCATTTTGGGTTACCTATGCGCTTTGCCATTGCCTGGTCTTCTGGGATTAAGCCCAAAATGGGGCGTTGTCGGCCTTACCGCTTCGGCGGGTGTTTGCGGCTGGTTGGAATTCGTCCTTTTACGAAACAACCTTCAAAAACGTATCGGCAAGACCGGTCTGTCTACTGTTTTCACTTTGAAATTATGGATTTCCTCCGGTATTGGCGCCGCTGCCGCCTGGATAGTCAAGCTGATGATGGGACTGCACCATCCGCTCCTTCTTGCCATGGCGTCATTGGGCTCCTATGGTCTGATATACCTCGGAACGGCAACAGCCTTCTCCGTTCCGGAAGCCAGAGGATTGATAAATAAAGCGGTCCATTCGCTTGAGCGGCATCGGGAAGCCTAGCGAAAGAAAGCAATTATGGCACTTATATGGATAGATGACCTTTCCGTCAGCTTCGGCGGACCGCTGCTCCTTGCAGGCGCAGCTCTCCAGATCGAGGTGGGAGAGAGGATCGGGCTGGTGGGCAGGAACGGCTCAGGCAAGACAACCCTCCTGAAGGTGTTAGCCGGCGAAATTCTTCCCGACCAAGGAGAGGTCAGGAAAAGCGCCGCCATCAAAATTGCCCTGCTGCCCCAGGATGTCCCGGCAGACCTGCCGGGTACGGTCTATGATGTCGTGGCCTCAGGTAACCGTGACCATGCGGTACTCCTGCGGGCCTATCACGACCTCACGCTGCGCCTGGCACACACCGGGGAGGAAGGTGTCCTCGGCAAGGTGGAACAGATCCAGCATGAACTGGAAACGGCAGGGGGCTGGCAGCATCACCAGACGGTGAAGCGCGTGATCACGAGGACCGAACTGGAGGAAAACGCCATGTTCCGGTTTCTTTCGGCCGGCTTGAAGCGCCGCGTTTTTCTGGCCAGGGCGTTGGTAAGCGAACCCGACCTCCTGCTTCTGGATGAGCCGACAAACCATCTGGATTTGAACACCATCCTTTGGCTCGAGGATTTCTTGCGGAAGTTCGAAAAGACAGTCATGTTCGTAACCCACGACCGGGTGTTTCTCCAAAACCAGGCCACGCGCATCGTGGAGATAGATCGGGGCACCCTACTCTCCTTTGCCTGTGATTACGGCACCTATCTTGACCGCCGGGAGGCCATGCTCGAGGCGGAAGAGAAACAGCGGCACGATTTTGACAGAAAACTGGCCAAGGAAGAACGCTGGATCCGCCAAGGCGTGCAAGCGCGGCGCACCCGGAATGAGGGCCGTGTGCGGTCGTTGATGAAGCTGCGCCAGGAACGTGCGCGCCGGTGCGAACAAGCCGGCAACGCCCGGCTCCTGATCCAGGAGGCCAAGCGCAGCGGCAGGCTGGTCATAGAGGCGGACAAGGTCAGCTTCGCCTATGGCGATAAAAAAATAATCGAGTCTTTTTCCGGCACCATCCTTCGTGGCGACAAGGTTGGCATCATCGGTCCCAACGGCTCCGGTAAGACTACCCTGCTGAAACTCCTGCTGGGCGAGCTCCAACCCCTCGCAGGCACGCTGCGTCTGGGAACGGGACTGGAGATCGCCTATTTCGATCAGCTTCGGGGCAAGCTCGATGAAAACAAGACTCTCAAGGAGAACATCGCCGGTGACAGTGACACGTTGTTTGTCAACGGCACTCCTCGGCATATTGTTGGTTATCTGAGGGATTTTCTGTTCCCCCCGGAGCAGATTATGGCGCCGGTCAAGTCCCTTTCGGGCGGCGAGCGCAATCGCTTGCTTTTGGCCAGGCTTTTCAGTTTGCCTTCCAACGTCCTGGTTCTGGACGAACCTACTAACGATCTTGATGTGGAAACCCTGGAACTGCTGGAAGGGCAGCTGATGGCGTACAATGGCACCGTCTTGCTGGTCAGTCACGACCGGGCCTTTCTCAACAATGTGGTTACCTCAACGATCGTTTTTGAAGGTGAAGCGCGGCTTCAGGAATACGTGGGCGGCTATGATGACTGGCTACGGCAACACAAGGCGGCACAGCCAGTGGGAACACCGATTAAGGAACAGAAAGCAAAGAAAAACAGGCTGCCGCCGGAAAAGCGCAAGCTCTCTTACAAAGAGGCGCAAGTCTTGGAAGAACTGCCACAGAAAATAGCCGCACTCGAGGCTGAGCAGAAAACACTCTGGGAATCTATCAACGACCCCGCCTTTTATATGAGCAAGAACACGATGAAGATGAAGGCAACGAATGACAGACTGGAAGCACTGGAAAAGGAGCTGGCGGAGGCTTATGAGCGGTGGAATGAACTGGAAGACCTGGCAGTTAAGTTTGACAGGTAATACGCAGCACCCGGAAACGAGATATATCTCTTCGATATTCAAGCATAATTATTCGAGAAAACAAACATTTAATCCTTGACAGACCCAGTACTGTTCCCTTAAAGGTACCCAGGAAAATAAAATGAATGTTCGAGGTTAGTGGCATGATACATTTTCAGATCAGTCGTATTGCGAATAGCCTTGCGAACCTATTTGTCGTCTGGATTGCCTTGGCAGCCGGCAGCGCCTATCTCTGGCCTGGAGCTTTTGCCTGGTTTGGCGCATGGATCGTGCCGGCGTTGGGGATCGTGATGTTCGGTATGGGAGTGACTTTGACGACGGCTGATTTCAAACGGGTGCGAGAGCGTCCTTATCCCGTCTTCATCGGCACGGTAGCACAGTTTGCCATTATGCCCTTGACCGGGGCCATACTGGCCAAGATATTTGGCGTCGCCCCGCCGATTGCCGCCGGTTTGGTCTTGGTAGGAGCCTGCCCCGGTGGAACGGCTTCAAATGTCATTACCTTTCTTGCCAAGGCCGATGTGGCGCTGGCGGTTACCCTGACAGCGGTGACAACCCTGTTGGGCGTGGTCGCCACACCCTATCTCACGAAGTGGTATGCGGGCCAGTACGTCCAGGTAGATGCACCGAAGATGTTGGTTTCCGTATTGTTGATCGTGGTAATTCCTGTAGCTCTCGGTTTGGCTGTTAGGCACTGGTCTGGCGACCGCTCACGGAAAATCAGCGGGGCGGTCATGCCGCTCCTTTCCGTGGTTATCATCGCCATGATTGTCGCCTCTATCGTGGCCGGGGCCAAGAGCAGGCTGGTAACCGCCGCGCCCATAACCTTCCTGGCCGTCATTCTCCACAACCTGATCGGAATGATTCTGGGATACGGCCTGGCCCGCTTGGCCGGCCTCGATAAGATCCAAGCACGGACAATTTCCATTGAAGTCAGTGTGCAGGATTCCGGACTGGGAATTGCCCTCGCCAGGAAACACTTCGCCGATGTACTGGTTGCTTTGCCTTCGGCAATCTTCAGCCTCTGGCAAAACATCTCCGGCCCACTGGTGGCCGTCTATTGGTCGCGGAAAGGGGGCATGGTACAGAAGTTTGAGTGACTATCTTATCCTGTTTTGGAAAATCGACAGAAACATCTTTTCAGGGGGCACGGGTAAGCATTTGTTTTAATTACTCTCTCCGTTTCCGTTCACACAGCCAACCGGCACTATTCACGGATTATCAAGCGACTGGAGCAATCCTTGCGTGATATCTCCGAACCTCAGGATTTTGCGGCCCTTATGCTCCCGGAGGAACTTCCTTGCCTCTGCTTCCCTTTCAAAAGGAAGGGGCTCATGCCCCATCGGCCCATACACATCACTCCAGATGACAAAATAGGCCTTCCGGGCGGGGATTGCTTTTTGCGTATAGTAGTCTTTCACGGAAATTGCCGAGATTTTAATCGTGCTCTTTAAAGGATTGTATTTCTCAATATCCAGGTAATACTTAAACATGCACTTGGTTCCGTCAAAGGTCGCTTGCGTGGCATCCGCAAACTCGATAGTTGCGTTCCAACGGGCAAACTGGGAAACAAACATCCCGCAGACAGGGTATCGGTCCTTGCGGACAGCGGTTTTGTCTTCAGCTCCGCCCGCCAGGGGAAGGACGGAAAAATAAAGAACGACCAGGAAGAACCACCCCTTTTTCATAAACTCCCCGCTCTCACCGACCCGCCCCGGGCCTCTGCTCTCTTATCTTCATCCGTTTCATCTTCCTTCGGTCCCGGATCGCTTTGGTATCGTCATACATGTCCTCAAAGGCCATATTTACCGCCTCTTCGAAGGTGGCCAACTGCCCCCCATTTGTCTTCCGGAATAGCTCGGCATCCATCTTGTCGGCAAAAGCCCATTTACCCCTCTTCGACATTACCCCGGGCTTGCTGCCGCCGACAACCCAAGTAGCTTTTTCGGCATCTATCAGCTGCTTGCCATTGAAGTCGCCGACGTGGATCACTTTCGGCGCTTTTTCAATGCTGTTGGCCAGATCAACGGCTGCGCAGCGCATGCTGCAGAAAGCAGCTGCAGTTCCATCGTCATACCCGATCAACATTCGGGAAATGTTGTACGTTCCTCTGTCCATGCCGCAGTATTTACATGATTTATAAACCACGATATCGTCCTTGGCGTCTTCGGCTAAGATGAGACCAACAGAGATTATAATAAGACCAATTACCAGAAACGCGACAGATACTTTTTTCATAATACACCTCCGGCGTGCTGAATTATTAATTCCTAGTTATGGGCGGCCTCGTTTGTGTGACCGAGCCGATAAATCTGACCGTCTCTCATCTCGAACATCCGGCCTGCGTAAGCTGCCAACTCCTGGTTGTGGGTGACCATGACCATCGTGAGTTTCTCTTTCCTGTTAAGCTCTTGAAGGACCTGTACAATCTCCGCCGATCGCCTGGTATCGAGGTTGCCCGTCGGCTCGTCGGCCAGAAGTATTTCCGGTTTGTTAACCATGGCCCGGGCAATGGCGACCCGCTGCATCTCACCTCCGGAAATCTGGGTAGGGAGGTGGTCCCTACGGTGATCCATCCCCAATAATTTCAGGAGGTGGGCAGCCTCATGCTCCACAGCCGGCTTCCGGTAAAAGGTAAGAGGCAGGAGCACGTTTTCCATTACCGTCAAGGTAGGGATCAGATAGAAATTCTGGAAGATATAGCCGAAGGTCTCCCGGCGGATCTTTGTCAGGGCGCGTTCTGACAGGGGGTGACCATCGCCGAAAATCGGCCGACCGCCAACATCGAGTTTCCCGGACGTCGGATTGTCGAGACAGCCCAAAAGGTTAATCAGAGTGGTTTTACCGGATCCGGAGGGACCGATAATGGAAACGAAATCCCCTTTGTCGATCTGAAAAGATATATTATTTACCGAAATTACTTCCTCGTAGCCACGGCTATAGGCCTTACTGAGGTTTCTTGCTTCAATGGCGATACCCATTGGACTCATCAGCCCACCTCCTTTCTGATCGCCTCCAGCGGCCTGATCCTTCCCGCCTTCCTGGCGGGATAGATACCGCTCATGAGGCCGATCCCCAGGATAGCAGCAAGGGTTACCACGACCAGCTTCAGGTCGATGAGGACGAGCCCACCACCAGGAGCACAGGTTGAATTCACAATATGTAGGACTTTGGTCCAATGAAAGTAAATTTTAAGATTCTCCACACCAAATTTGCCCTAAACCATCCCAATGGTTGACAGCTTCAAAGACTGCTGGTAAGGAATCATCAGTAGTTATTTATCCATCGGCAAAAAGGAGACAGGCATGGGGACTATTTCCTCTAGGGGAGAACACTTCACCCCGGAATTAGTGAAACTGCACCACCGGGCTAACCTCGGGGAAACAAAGGGCAAACAGCAATCCGTGCAAACCACTCTGCCCCCTGCCGACACACCTTACCGCCGTCTCTTTGAAGCTTCTCTGGACGGTATCATGATCATTGACCTTGAAACAGACCAGATTATGGACGTAAATCCGGCGCTCATCGATATCATGGGTTATAATCGCTGGCATTTTGTTGGTAAGCGCTTCCCGGATATTAATCCTTTCGCGGGCACCGCAATCGGCATCGCCGCCTATGAAGAATTGAAAAACAAGGGTTGTGTCCGTCAGGAAGTTTGCATCAAGAAAAAAGACGGGAAAAACATCTCTGTAGAGTTTATCGGCAACGTCTATCTGGATAATACCAGACAAATGATTCAGTGCAATTTCCGTTATTTTAGGAAAGGTGCGAGCATAAACCCCATTTGGGGTGAAGCGGATCGTCGCGCGCGCCTGCTTGCCGAGATCATCGAACGCTCTTCCCAACCAGTAGGTATCGCGTATCAGGATGGCAGTCTGGCTATCATCAATAGCGCCTTTTCCGAGCTCCTTGGTTATGAGGAAAGAGAGCTTTATCTGTTGAGGTTCCCAGCCGCTCTTACGCCACCGGAGTATCACGATCATGAAGTCGAAATGCTGGCAGAATTGCGAAGTAGTAAAAAACCGGTGCGCTACGAAAAACAATATTTCCGTAGGGATGGTACGCGGGTACCCGTGGAAGTACTCCTGGACCTGATCGAAGATGAAGATATCGGATGTTACTATTACGCCTTGGTGACTGATATCACCTCTCGCAAGCAGTCGGAAGAAAAGATCAAGGAAAGCGAGGAACGGTTCGCACAAATGTCCCAAAATGCCCACGAATGGATATGGGAAGTGGACAGCGAGGGGCTATATACTTATGCCAGCACCGTGGTGGAAAAGATTTTGGGCTATCGCCCGGAAGAAATCGTCGGCAAGATGCACTTCTACGACCTATTTGTTCCCGAAGAACGCGATCGTCTGGCTAAAGAGGCTTTAGCCCAGTTTAAGAACAAGGCCGACTTTCGAAGATTGGAAAACGCGAACTTACACAAGGACGGCCATGTCGTGCTCCTGGAAACCAGCGGCTCGCCGATCCTGGACGAACAGGGGCAGCTCTTGGGCTATCGCGGCCTGGATATTGATGTCACCGAGCGCCAGCAAGCAGAGACCGCACTGCGAGAAAGTGAAGAGCGGTTTAGGCAATTTGCTGAGAACTTTGCCCATGTAATTTGGTTTATTCATCTGGATCATGAAAGGGTCCTCTATGTCAGTCCGGCGTTTGAGCGCATCTGGGGAATCGCCACTGAAGATCTTTATCGGCATCCAAAGTTGTGGATGGAATCCATTCACCCTGAAGACCGCCATAAGGTGCGGGAGGTATATAAAGTCATAGGCTCTCCGGCGGATAAGATTACCGCCTATGACATGGAATACCGCATCGTGAGAAAAGATGGCAATATACGCTGGATACATGATTACGGGACCAAATTCTATGGAGAGCACGGAGAATTAGTTAGGACAAGCGGAATAGCGGAAGACATCACCGAACGTAAAGAAGCGGAAAATGCCCTCCGGCAGATGAAAGAGGAACTGGATTTAAGAGTAGCCGATCGCACTAGAGAACTGGCGGAAAGCAATGTCCGGCTCCAGAAGGAACTGACGGAACGGCAGAAAATCGAAAATGCATTGAAGAAAAGGGACCTGGAGGTTCAGGCGCGGTCACGAAAACTGGAGGAAGCAAACGTCGCCCTAAAGGTTTTGTTGAAACGTATAGACGAAGATAAGAAAGACCTTCAGAGGAAACTATCCTCAAACATCAAGCATCTGATCACGCCCTATTTAGAGAAATTAAGAAAGAATCATCTTAGCAGCGCCTTGAATGAAACGTGCCTCGATATCATCGAAACCCAGCTAAATAATTTATTTTCCCCTTTCTCGCATAAACTGTCCTCGGACTCCCTGGCTTTGACACCCAAGGAAATTCAAGTTGCCGATCTGATTAGAGATGGAAAAACATCGAAAGAAATTGCCGATATCTTGCATATTTCCAAAGGGGTAGCCGATTTTCACCGGGATCATATCCGCGAAAAACTAGGCATAAAAAATCGCAAAGGCAATCTCAGAACCCACTTGCTTTCCATCCGTTGATGCTATTTCTTACTCAAGACTTTTTATTTTTTCCATGAAAACACGCCTTCGACCTTACCTTCCGTGTTCGTATTTCAAGTGATAATGCTCATGGGTGCCAAGCTTGACGCGTTCATTGTAAGTAAATTTATAATCCATGCCGACAAAGGGACTACGCTCGTTATGGCACTGACGGCAGATGTTCTCAGTCGGCGGATAAACCAACCCCGCTGATCTGGCAACAGCCGTTGAGAAGGTCGGCTTCTTGGGATCCATAACCGTCTTGACATATGCACCACCGTGTCCATGGCATGCCTCGCAGCTAACGCCGGCCATTTCCGGTGTTTCCTCAATGGAAACAAAGCCGCCTACCAAACCATATCCAGTCGTATGACAGGGCAGACAATTCGCATCATGCGTGTAATCCCGATCCGGATCGAGCCCTGCCATTTGCTTTTCCTGGGTCTTCTGTCCGGGTCGAAGCACCTCAAAACTGTTCGCCATCCGGGTTTTTTTCCATGATGCATATTGCTCTTGATGGCATTGCTTGCACTTATCTGGACCGACAAACCGGCCACCTTTCGCCACATGCTCATAATTGCCCATGCTGAAGAAAATCACAAGCCCCGTTATTATCACTGCAGCCACACCTGTAATCGGCCAGGCATATTTAGAAATCACCAACGGTATATCCTTCGTTACGAAAGCCCTGTCTTCTCCGTTCTCTTCTGTCATCTTGTCACCCCCCCCCATCTAATACCCTAATCTGATAACATAAGTAAGAGCTTTCGTATGAGATACGAGTCCATCAATCACCACGGTTTAAGTATTCCATTAGATCGATTAATTCTTTATCAGACAGCTTATTCCATTTCAGATTCTTCTCTCTCATCTTCCCTATCATGGTGGGACCATGATTCCATAGGGCGGTTGCGATGGAAATTGGCGAAACCTTTCCCTTCAACCTCGCAAGATTTGGTCCCTCTTTCTTAGCTCCGGCAACTTCGCGGATATCGTGGCAAACACCGCATTTTTTTTCTGAAAAAAACCTCTTCCCGGCGATTCTATCACCAGCCGGGTCAAAATAACGGATGGAAAATAAGTACGCCATAATATTTGCCATTTCATTTGCAGATAATTCCGGAAAGGGAATATTTTCCTTTCGCATCTCCGTCAGCATGGCCGGCAGGTGGTTCCACATAAGACCCGCCAATTGACCTATCGTGGGGGGAAAATCCTTTTTTCTGACACCAAGATCAGGGCCCTTCATTTTGCCTGTTCCCTGTGTGCTATGGCAGCGTTCGCAACCCTTCTGGAAAAACAGCTTTCTACCCTCCGTCGGATCACCCAAGGCAAGCGACACTTCTTCTTTAGAGGAACGGAGTCTCCTCATGTAGGCAATAATGTCGGCAACATCGTTCTGTTCCAGCTTTGGCCAGACAACAGTCCCTTTTTCCATTGCCGTCTTCATTTTCATCCCGTGGTTCCACATCTTTTGCACCCATTGTATCGGGTTCGTAAGCTCAATCCATTGCGCAAGGTCCGGACCGATTTTTCCTCTCTTCACACCGATGCTGTGGCAGGCAGTACAGCCTTTCTTCTCCAAGACGACCTTGCCGTTGGCGGCGTTACCAGGCTCATCTAAATGCCGAATAAAATAAAGAAAGGCAAACAGATCGGCCATCTCCGTCTCGTTCAGCCGTTGAAACACCACCGATTTCGCAGACATTTTCTCCCACATCTCCGGCGCATGGTTCCACATCTGTGCCGCCAGACCACCAGAAGAAAGGTGTACAGCGGAACTCTTTGATAGATCGGGGGCCAGTGGTGTTTTCCCTTTTTCCCCCATGCCATGGCACTGCATACAACCTTTCGTCGAGAAAACCTCCCAACCTTTTCTGGCGTCCCCCGGGATAAAATATTTTTCTCCCACCACGGCCGCCTGCAGATTTAATCCGTAAGCGAGAAACAATCCCAAGAAGAAGACCGCTATTTTAAATCTTGCTTTCATCGACGGACCCTCCATTCTCGCGAATTTTCTTCTGGCCTTCCTTAATGATAACGATAAAAACCATACTCATAACCGAACCAATGATGAGAAAAGCGAAACTTATGACCGATGACAGCACTATGGCATGGATCGGATGATCGTTGTTCACCACCGACCTGTAAACGGCACAACCGAGAAAGGTGAAAACCCCCAACGCAAACAAATAAAAACAAGCGAGCAAAAATATTTGTAGACCTAAGATTACCTTATTCCTCACGGATGCCTTACCCTCTTCCATCTGATCACCTCACCTCGTATTGCTTGAACAAAGCCATGGTAAGCTCTGCTTGCCAATCATTCCTTCTCCTGCCAGACCTACGAAGGCGGCAGGTAAGTCTTCAATCTTTCCGTTACTTCACCGTGGGCCTCACGGCCTTCCTGCACCTCCCACAAGGACACAATCGGGAAGAGCTTGGTGAAAACCATATAAATCATCGAAAATAAGGCAAAACAGCCTATAAAAATGGCCCACTCTACCCAGGTGGGGTGATAAGTACCCAGCTCATAGGGCAGGCGGGGATGCATCAAGGTCGGGACCACGATGGTGAAACGTTCCAGCCACATGCCGATGTTGACGGATATGGAGGCGATGACCGTCCCGGTAACGTTGCGGGTCTTTTTGTTTACGAGGATAGTGAAAGGAATGACAAAGCAAGTGATAAACATGGCCCAGAACTGGGGGGCATATTTCCCGCTCATTTTCTCGAAGAAGATGGACATCTCAAAAGGCTCATTTCCGTAAAACACGGTGATATATTCACAGAAAGTGAAGTAGAACCATAAACAGGTCATAACGAGAAGCAGTATTCCCAAATAATTAAAATGGATCTCCCGGAAATACCCCTCCAGATGGAAGACCCTCCGGAGAACCGCCATGGCCACGATGATGCCGGCAATACCGGAGAAGATGGCGCCGACAACGAAATAGGGCCCGAAGATAGAGCTGTGCCACATGGGCTGCACGGTCATGGAAAATACATATGATACCACGGTATGTACGGATACCGCTATGGGCAGGACCGTAACAGCCATAATGGAAATTCCCTTTTCCAGGTAGTGAATCTGCTTTTCCGTGCCGACCCAGCCTAGGGACAAAACCTCATATAAATTTCTCCGGAATCCCGGCGGCATCCGGTCCCTGAGCATGGCGATATCAGGAATGAGCGGTAGATACAGATAAAAGGAACTGGCGGTCAAATAAGTGGTAAGGCTAACCACGTCCCAAAGCAGGGGCGATTGGAAGCGGCCATGCAGGATGACAATCATCAGGCGGTCAATACGGCCTAAGTCGATAAGAATATTTCCTAAACCAAAAAAGAGCACCAGCACCGTGATGACCTCAGCGGAACGGGTAATCGTCCGGCGCCATTCCGCTTTGGAAATGCGGAGAATAGCGGAGATTAGCGTACCGGCGTGGCTTACCCCGATAAAGAAGACAAAATTAGTAATGTAAATGCCCCAAAAAATAGGGCTGTTCAAACCGGTGACCCCCAAGCCGTATTTAAATTGTTGGAAATAGGCAAAGGCGGCAAAAAGCACTACGAAAGAAAGAATAGTAAAGGTAACGTAATAACCTTTGCCTGTTCTCAAAATCGGCCAATATAAAATCTCGTCCCTGATCTTAGTTGCTTTGTTTTCCATACCAGATTCCCCTTCTGACTTGTTAGCTGCCACGCTAAGCTCCTTCTCTCAAATAATAGACATTTGGTTCCGTGCCCAATTCTTCCAATAGCCTAAAAGCCCGCGGCCCCCGGGCGAGTGTCGCAACGACGCTCTCCTTATCGTTTAAGTCTCCGAAACTGATCGCCTGGCTTGGACAAGTCAGGGCACAGGCAGGCATATACTCTTCAGGGGTCATCTCCCTCTTTTCCGCCTTTGCCTTGTCTTTTGCTTTCTGTATTTTGTGGGAACAAAATACGCATTTCTCCACTACGCCTTTTGGCCTTACGGTAATATCCGGATTGAGGGAGTTCATCATCTCTTTGGGCCAGGCGGGCGTATACCAGTTCATGGACTTGACGGTATAGGGACAGGCATTGGCACAATACCGGCAACCAATGCAACGGCCATAGATTTGGTCGACGATACCCTCTTTTGTCTTGTTGGTAGCCCCGACCGGGCACACCTTGATACAAGGCGGATTTTCACACTGCATGCAGGGCACGGGTATAATGCTCGTCTTTATGTGTGGGTATTCCCCCTCTGTATGTTCCACCATGCGCATCCATTGTATCGACCGGGATAATGCGGCCTCCTCAGGATTTGGCGGCGGTATGTTGTTCTCGATTTGGCAAGCGACGGTGCATGCCCGGCATGCCGTACACTTATCCAAGTCTATGACCATTCCCCATCTAATCATCCCATCCTCCCTATGCCTTGTACACTTTTACCCTAGTTTTATTCGTCAGTGGTTCGCCGGTGAAAGGTTCTGTGTCATGAGTCAGCAACCGAGCAGCATTTTCACCTATTCCTTTTGCCCACCGGCCAAGAGCCTTATGCCCCAATCCTAACGGGATATTTACCACCTGCGGCATCGCTGCGAGGGTTAACTTGGCCCTGCATTTCAACTTGTCTTCAGACGATTCAACCCAGACCCAGTCACCATTCTTGATGCCTAATTTTTGCGCCTCACCTGGGCTGATCTCCACCCAGACATGCCACTTCTCGTTAATGTAAATGCTGCTCAGATCCTGCAAGTAGGGATCATTGGCATGGAGCGACCCCGCGAAAACCAACGGTTTCACCACCTGCAGATGGAAAGGATAATCCTTTTCCTTGTCGACCGGGACGCCCATCTTTGCTTCCCAGTGAGGCAAAAACAAAAGATCCCCCTTGGCATCAATTCCAGAGGCCTTCAGTATCTGCTGATGTCCCCCCCCGGTCATGCCACGTTTTTCCATCTGCTGTTTTAGTACCTGCGAGTAAAATTCAAACTTGCGGGAAGGCGTTTCGAATACCCTGTCCCATTCTTCCGTCGTATAAGCGGGATTCCACCAGCCTCCCTTTTCTTGCATCCCCTGCCAGAATTCTGCAAAGTTCTTGTATGCCGGAGCTCTCCAGCCCCTTCTCACCAGTTCCCTCAACAAAGCTTCATCGGCTGCCGGTGCAAAGATATCACCCGTGTTCATCTCATAGAGCTTTTTCATCGCATCGGATAAGGCTTCCTGGGAATCTTTCCACGCAAAAGCCTTGGCAACAGGACCTCCCATGCCTTTTGCCATCTCGATGATTACATCGGCCGTATTTTTACTATTACATCTGGGCGCCGCTACGGGCTTACCGATACCCACGACTGGGTATCCCTGCAAGGTATAGGTAAGATCGCTTTGCCATTTCTCTAGAACGGCATGATCCGGCAAAACAAGATCAGAAAAGAGAGTCGTGTCATCCATGTAGGGAGAGAAGCTGACGGTAAAAGGGATCTTTCCAATGGCCTGAGAGAAATCCTTAATCTGCTGACAGGTGAAGAGGGGGTTGCAATTGTTAAAAAATAACGTACTTATTTTATAGGGTTTTTCTTGCATTACCCCTTCGACAAAGCTAGTCAGTGACGAGGAGGCCAAGACAGAGTGGCCGTGGCCCGCCCCGCCCAGGGGAGCAACCTGCAAGCCCCGCTTCGCGGTTTCATCAATTTCTGACGCCGGAAGATCAAGGACGGGCATGTTTTTGATAGTCAGAATGCCACCTGCCTTATCGATGTTCCCCACCAAAGCGTTCAGGGCGTGAATGGACATCTGCTGATAGACATCCCCCCTGGTTCCGATCGCCAGGGAAGGCCCCTGTGTGGCAAACTCTTTTGCCATCCGCATTATGGAGTCCACGGGAACGCCTGTAATGGTCGAAACTACGGCGGGAGAGTAATTCTGCAACACCAGCGTCTTATAACCCTGATGCCCACCTCCCGAAGGGTCTTGCCAATCTTCAAAGCCAAAGGTTTGATTCTCTATAAACTTCCTGTCATACAACCCCTCTTTGATAATGAAGTTAGCCATACCGAGGGCCAGCACGCCTTCAGTTCCCGGCTTTATGGGTATCCAGGCGTCCGCTTTGGCGGCGGTAGTGGAATAACGGGACTCCACCTGCATGAGCTTGCCTCTGCTATCCTTGCCACGCCTCATATAGCCGAAAGCGTTCATGACCTGTACCGGCGACCAGAAGGATTGGAGAAAATCTGCCCCAAACGAGACGATATAATTCGCCAACTCCATGTCGTAAACGACATTGCCCTTTGTGCCGTGCATCAGATAATACGCATCTACCGTTCCCTGATCTAAGCCACTGGGAACATTGATGTAATTGGGAGAACCAAATTGGCTGAAGAATCTTTCCCAGAGTGTCTTGGTAAGACTTCCTGTATCTCCATCCATAATCGCCAAGCTTTGGGGAACCTTCTTCACCCTGGATTCCTGAAGCCTGTTTACGACGAGCTTGATCGCCTCATCCCAGCTGATTTCCCGCCATTGCCCCGCGCCTCTGTCACCAACCCGCTGCAGCGGCCCCCGAATGCGATCGGGATCATTTAAGCTCATCAATCCCGACTGGCCCTTGGGACACAACTTCCCGCGGTTAACAGGATGGAAGGGATTGCCTTCGATCTTGGTTGGTCTGTTGCCGATCATCCTTACGCGGATACCGCATCCCCCCGGGCACTGCCGACATAATGAGGTAACCCAGCTTTCCGGTCCCTGGGGAACTTTTACCCAGTCCTCTCCCCATGCCATCTCAAAGGCCTTGACAGCCGCATCGGGAGCAAAAGCCAAGGCGGTACCTCCCGCCGCAACTCCCAACGTTGTTAAGAAATCACGTCTTGTAACATTTCCCATCTCTCACTCCTTACATCCCGAAGAATAATCTTCACATGCGGCCGGTCTTTTCCCAACCAGGCAACGGTCATTTATGACAAATGATACAGCTTGTATCAACGTTATTACTCTCATGGCATGATAGGCAGTAACTCATGCTCATCTTCACAAGGGCATGGCGCGGTGGTCGGGTCGTTTTTCCCATCTCCCCATGACATTTTTCACAGGCCAGCTTGCCAACGGTCACATGTCTGTTGTGGGAGAAGTATACGTGCACCGGGTTTTCATAGTACCTTACCCAGTTGACTTCTTTCTTCTGATTGACATAAGTAAGCAATTTTTTCTCTTCCGGACTTTTCGATATCGGCTCTCCGTTATGACAACCCATACATATCTTGATGTCCGGTAAAGCGGCGGATGCGGTGGTCAGGACACCCGTATGGCACTCCTCGCACTTGAGCAGCTCCGTATGCACCTTGTGATTGTACTCTATCGGCTGCTTTACAGGAGCGGCAAAAAATTCATACCACCTAAAAGCCACCAAGGATATTACCAGGATGAGAAAGATGCCAAACATGATTTTCTTTGGTTTTATCATTATCTGATTCCCCTGCTCCATTTACTGTTACCCATAAAATATATAACCTGCCAATGCTCAGGACGATACATAGATTTAAAGAGTGTTATTATTAACCATCCCGCGTGCGCTTTATATAAGATTACAAAGATATTGCAATATCGGTTGATTACATAGATAATATGTGTATTAAACATATATTTGGCAACTGATATACATGCTATTTCAGGAATCGCTGGTTGATATATCGAATAATCTTATTAAATATAGTTGGGACAAATCTGGTTTTCTTTATTAATTTAAAATAGGATAAGGCCCAAGCCTAAAGCTTTATTGTCCGTCTGGTATTTCATTTATATTATATATTTGGGTTTCTCCCTTGCCAGATTAAAATCACGTATTATAATAAACAGTGATGTAATGATGATGGAACTTGCTTTTGCCGGCCTTTTGAACATTATCGATATTTCGGTACAGTGGGAGGTTGAACGATGGAGCGAAAATTACGTATATTGATTCTGGAAGACGTTTTAACAGATGCCGAATTGGTAAAATATGAGCTAATGGAGGCAGGAATAAATTTTTCATCAGTATGCGTTAAGACAAAGAGTGCCTTCGTAAAAGAGCTCGATGAATTCGTCCCTGACATCATCCTTTCCGATTATTCGTTGCCTTCATTTGACGGATTGTCGGCGCTGAAAATTGCCGCAGATCAATATCCGGAAGTACCATTTATTTTCGTATCCGGGGCTCTGGGGGAAGAAAGGGCCATCGAGCTGCTTAAAAAAGGGGCGACGGACTATGTCTTAAAAGATCGGTTGTCACGTCTGGCCCCAGCTGTGACTCGGGCGTTACAAGAGGCGGAGGAACGGAGCGAAAGAAAGCGCGCTGAAAAAGCTTTACTGGAATCGGAAGCCAAATACCGGACGATATTTGAGAACACGGGAACGGCAACCTTTATACTCGAGGACGAAAAGATCATCCTGGCAAACAAGGAATTTGAGCAGCTCTCCGGTTACTCTAAAGGCGAGATTGAATCCAAAAATACCTGGCAGGAGTTTGTGTTTGAAGACGACTTGGACAAAGTCAAAGGTTTTGAATGGAAGAAGAAACAAAATTCTAAAGATGCTTCGAAGGGTTACGAATTCCGGCTTATAACCAAGCGCGGAGGGATCAGGTATGTCATGGCCACGCTTGCCTCCATACCGTCAACGAATAATGCCGTTATGTCTCTCCTCGATATCACGGAAAGAAAAGCGGCGGAAGAAGCTCTCAAGAAAAGAGAACTCGATCTCGAAATGAAATCTCAGAGCCTTGAAGAGGCCAATACGGCACTGAAGGTGCTTCTTAAACACAGGGAAGAGGATAAGGGGACCCTGGAAGAACAGGTTTTGATCAATGTTAAAAAACTCGTTTTCCCCTATTTGGAAGATTTGAAACGCCTTAAACTGAACGACAAGCAGCGGGCGCGCGTGGAAATAATTGAAAAGCATCTGCATGAAATTGTATCGCCATTTTTGCGAAGCTTGTCGTCTTCATACCTCAATCTTACACCGCGAGAGATTCAGATTGCCAATCTCGTTAAAGAGGGAAAGACCACAAAAGAAATAACAGAGCTTTTAAACATATCAGCCACGGCTGTAGACTTCCACCGAAAAAATCTTCGTTCGAAATTTGGCATTAAGAATATAAAAACAAATCTCCGTTCACATCTCTCTTCGCTTTCACAATAATAGCTTGTAACTACCATTATCCTTACCTTTTATCATCATTGCATTCTTCCGGAGCAAAATCTAAACTTTTACAGGTATAAAATATACATGGAGTTTATCTTTGGCACCGGAGATAATAATTCAAAATCATAAAAAAACGCCAGTCCTCCTGATCGCGCCGGAGACGGGGCGTTTAGGTAATGAGATGGGTCCCCTTGCCCGCTTTATATCCGGCAAGAGTGGCGGCCTGGGGGAGGTCATCGCCGCCCTTTGTGATGGCCTGACCAGTCGGGGTATCGAATGCCACCTTGCTACTTTTAATCTCAATAGACGCTTTCAGCAGGAAAGCAAGCTTGATGAACATGAATGGTATAGAATTCTCCATACCATTGATCCGGAACGGATTCATCTCGTCACCTCAGCCCTGTTTGACAATCTCACCAGCGCCTACAGCGGAAATTCCTTATTGAATGCTGCGGAATTTCAGAGGGCTTTGGTCAACCATATCATTGTCGGCCTCCGAGGGAAAAACGGGGGCCGGCTGCTTGTTCACAGCCATGACTGGATGGCCGGCGGCATTATCACAGCCTATGCAAAGTTATGGAATTGTCCCGTGCTGCACACGCTGCATAATGTTCATACCGGTAATGTGCCACAGGATATGTTTTTCGGAATCGATATGGGGCGAATCTCAAAGTATCTATATTTTTCAGGCAACCATGGAAATCCGGCCGTTGATTGCCAGGCCACAGCAATCAAAAACGCTAGCCTCGTCAGCTTTGTGGGCAGGAGGTTTCTCCGGGAAATCGTGGATAATCATTTTGCCGACAACGCCATCGTTTCACCCAGTGTTCGTCAAGAAACCCGCATAAAGTACGACCATGATGCCGTCCTTACCATCTTAAACGCCCCGGCGCGAAATATGTACCCCGAACAGTCGGAGGGGCTTATCAGAAAATTTGGCCCCGATGACGACATCATCAGGGCCAAACGCGAGAATCTGGTGGAATTCCAGAAGCGCACGGGACTTATCGTCAATCCTGAAGCTATTCTCTTGTACTGGCCTTCCCGTCTGGATCCTTCGCAAAAGGGTATCGACCTGTTGGAGGCCATTGCCCATAAGTTTGTAATTGATCACCCTGACTCTCAAATTGCCATTATTGGCAACGGTGTGGGAAGCGATCGTACCCATGAAGAGATCTGCGGCCGGATAGCTTGGTCATCGGGTGGAAAAATTGCCTATCAACGTTTTGATGAACAACTTTCCATGCTGGGGTTTGCGGCGGCCAGCGATGTATTCGGGGCCTCTCTCTATGAACCTTGCGGCCAGATCGATCAGGTGGGGAACATTTTTGGAGCAACAGCAACCAACCGTGATACAGGCGGATATCATGACAAAATTCACGAATTAGAACTAGAAGACGATGGTGCCACCAAGGATTCCGGAAATGGCTTCCTTTTCAAAGATTATGATACCGGTGGGTTGTGGTATGGCCTGGATAAAACCGTCCAATTTCACCGGCGCCCCCCGGAAACCCGTGCTAAGCAGATAAAACGTATCATGAAGGAAACCCGACAACATCATGATTTGGATTTGATGATTGAGAAATACGTTACGGCCTACGAACGGCTCAATGGCGGGGTTCCGCTCGTCTAAACTGCCTGCGCCCCCTTTGTCGGCACAAGGGTGAGGCATAGCAGGGGTGAACATAAGCAACTATCCTGTACAGAACCTATATTTTGCGCACTTCATAGTCAGTTATTCCCTACCATTAGCCTTCCATTTAATCCTCATTGTCTTCCATAAAGGGTGAAGGCTAATATGCATCAAAAATCATAAGTGTACTTGATTTAACGAAAACTTATTTCTATTGCAAAGTATCTGTAAAGTCGGGAGGATATCAATAATGCTCACAAGAGACATAACATGCATAAATTGCGGAACGGCAGGCAAGATTGAGGTCCGTGGAAACGATAATTTTTCCTCATTTTGCATATTCCCATACAAGGGCCATAATCCCTTTTCCGGTAACATGTATTATCAATGCCCTGTTTGCGGGAGGATACTGCTCGTTGATCCCATGACAATCCTGAATGACGATATCATTTCATCTCTGCCCCACTTGACGATGCAGGAAAGATTAAACAGGTGGATCGCCAACTTCTCTTGCAGGCTTCCTTTTTTAAAAGACTTTTTTCAACTCCCCTTTAGATATGGACTTTAGCGTATAGCGATGAATCCTGAGATCATACCGAAAGAAGAGTGGGCAAAATGAACGATTGGTCAGGAAAAAATGCTCGGCACAATGATAATCACGGCGATCCCCGTTTCCTTAATGAAATTAGAAATTCAGCGGCCGGTCAAGGTTTGGAAGTGGATGTCCCCGGATCGACAGAGAAATTCCAACAATGGGAAGACCGAGAACCTGCGGCGAATGACCCTGGAGATGAGATATATAACCTGCTTAAGGTTTGTGTGCGGTTATTAGAAAAGCAGGGGCGGAAAGATTAAGGGATGACAGGAAAATACTACTAGACAGGCTATGGTCTCATGGTATAAGCAACCATCTGTAATAATCACATTGAAAGAATAAAGGGAAAGGGGATAACATGGAGAAAGTGTGGGTAGACGATACTTGTATAAGCTGCGGTCAATGCGTGGAAATCTGTCCCGAAGTTTTTGAACTTGAAGGCGAGACCGCGTCTGTCCTAGATGGTGCCGACCTGACATTGGATGAGCAAATCATCGAGGCGGCGGAAGCATGTCCCGTGGAAGCAATTCATTACGAATAACTAAACTTTTTTTACCAACAGCGTGACGAAAATAGAAGGACGACTTGAGACATGGGAAACCTATGGCAACCATAAGGGATTTTTCTCCCGCCGGATCTTATATCCGCTGGAAATTGTTATTGGGTGCAATTTTAGTCCTTTTCTTTTTTTCATGGCAGATAGCTTCTGTTATCGCGGACTGGCTCTGGTATCGGGAAGTTGGATACCTGACAGTGTTTTCCCGCCGTCTGACAGCCCAAATCGGAGCCGCTGCTTTTTCCGCCATCAGTTTTTTCTGCATTTTTTCTGCAAACCTTTTCTTAGCCCTTCGGCTGTCCGGGAAGTCCGATGAATTATTGCGCGGCAAGATGCTCCAAATGCCTCTTGCCGCCATGGATGACAAGAAGCTCAACCGCTTCACCTTGTTTATTTCCCTCTTCCTCAGCGCTTTTGCCTGGTTATATGGGCTCTCGCAATGGGAAAATCTTCTCCTCTTTTTTAACGGCGCACCATTCCATCTTTCCGACCCCCTTTTCAACAGGGATATTTCCTTCTACGTCTTTCAATTACCATTTTTGCTGCAGATTTATGGATGGTCTTTTGCGGTTCTTCTTCTGACGTTTCTAATCACGGCCCTTCTTTACCTGGCAAGGGGTGCGTTTACCTTTTCACCGCCGGCAACTTTCCATTCTACGGTTCAAGCACAGCGACACCTGTTCATCCTTATTGCTCTTATTTTTTTCGTTGCCTGCTTTGGTTTCTGGCTAGATCTCGGCAATCTGCTCGTTGAGAAACGGGGCGTTGTCTATGGCGCCGGTTATACGGCCACCACCACGCAAGTATGGGTGCTTTATCTGCTCATGGCCCTTAGCATCCTTGCGGGACTTTCTTTCATCTTCCTGATCTTCCGGCGGGACTGGCGATGGCCGGTTCTCCTCGTGTCAGCCTTCCTTTTAACGCTTTTCATCGGCCGGAGCGTGTATCCTGAATTTATTCAGAAATTCAAGGTTGTCCCCAACGAGATTGCCCTGGAAAAACCCTACATCGAACGCAACATCCAACACACCCGTTTTGCATACGGCCTGGACAAGATTGAAGGCAAAGAATTTCCTGCTCAGGAAAACCTGACCCTCAAGAACATCGAAGAGAACAGCCCCACCATCAACAATATCCGTCTCTGGGATTACGCACCCCTTTTACAGACCTATGGACAACTCCAGGAAATCAGGACTTATTATAAATTCCTCAATGTAGACAACGACCGCTATCTGATAGATGGAACCTACCGCCAGGTCATGCTTTCCCCTAGGGAGCTTTCCTATGCCGCCTTGCCTTCCCGGACCTGGATCAATGAGCATCTGATCTACACCCATGGATATGGAGCCGTTATGAGCCCGGTAAACCGGATTTCCCGGGAAGGGCTTCCGGAGTTCTTCATCAAAGATATCCCGCCAGCGTCGTTAACAACTATCGCCATTAGCCGACCCGAACTCTACTATAGCGAGACTTCAAACGATTATGTTTTCGTCCGCACCAAGCGCCTTGAATTTGATTATCCCGTGGGAGACAAGAACGTCTACTCAGGCTATAAAGGAACGGGCGGTGTTACCCTTTCTTTTTGGAAAAAAATCCTTTTTGCCTTCCGTTTTCAATCGCTGACCATCCTCCTGTCCGACGACATTAGCACAGACAGCCGCATCATGTATTATCGTAACGTCAAGGACAGGGTGGCCAGGATTGCCCCTTTTGCCATTTTGGATCCTGACCCTTACCTGGTGGTATCGCCGGAGGGGAGGCTCCTGTGGTTGATCGACGGCTATACCACAACTGACCGTTTCCCCTACTCCGAACCGGTACCGGAACTGGGTAATTACATACGTAACAGCCTCAAGGCCGTTGTGGACGCCTATGATGGTTCGGTGCAACTCTATATCAACGCCCCCCACGATCCGATTATAGAAACCTACAGCCGGATCTTTCCCGGTATCTTCAAAGGGCTGGAAGAAATGCCGGCAGGTATCCGCAGCCATATCCGTTATCCTCCTGGGCTTATGTCCATCCAGGCCGACATGTTCCGGACTTATCATATGCAGGACCCCCAGGTTTTCTATAACAAAGAAGACCTTTGGGAGATTCCCCAGGCGACAACAGGTGGGAGAGACAGGGAAATGCCACCCTATTATACGATCATGAAGCTCCCCGAGGGTGACAAAGAGGAATATATGCTCCTGTTGCCCTTTACTCCCTCGAAAAAGGACAACATGTCGGCCTGGATGGCGGCCCATTGCGATGCCCCACATTATGGCAAACTGATCATCTATAACTTCCCTAAACATCGGATAGTTTACGGACCGCGGCAAATTGTGGCAAGAATCAATCAGGACCCCGTCATTTCTGGGCAATTGTCTCTCTGGAACCAGCGTGGTTCTCAGGTAATTACCGGTAGCCTCCTTGCCATACCCATCGATAAATCGATCCTTTACGTCCAATCGCTTTATCTTGCGGCAGAGAAAGGCCAGCTGCCGGAACTGAAGCGGATCATTCTGGCCTACGGTAATACTATCGTCATGGAACAGAATCTGGAAACCGCCCTGCAACGGATCTTCGGTGGCGAATTGATCCGGGAAAAGGCGGCAACCCAAGAAAGCGGCCAGGCTCTTCAAACAGTCGAAAAAACGGGACAACAATTTGCCGCGGAGGCCCTGGCACATTACCGAAGGGCCCAGGAATTCCTGCGTCGAGGCAATTGGGCCGGTTATGGTGAAGAATTGAGAAAGCTGGAAGATATCCTGAACGTCATGGGGAAGGCTACCAGGTGACGTTTTCAACGTTTTTACATTTTTAATTTTGAGGGAGGATGATAATGAGAAAATTTTTGTTCATCGGTGTAATGATCACCGGAATATCTCTAACGGGGCTCAATGTATTTGCCGAAAACGGCCAGCCTAAAGAAAAAGATCGCAATGACCTCTCCCGAGAAAAAAAGCTATTCCGGAACTATTCCGGTGAAGGCTCAAATTCGGTTATCTCTTTTTGTATGGAGGATCAAGTATTTTTGATGGTCTCAGGAAATACATCAAACTTTCCTTCTATCGTTCAGGTCTATGAAGAAAAAAGCGGCAAGGTTGTGCCAAAAAAATGCAATTAAGGCTCAAACACCCCTGCAAATAAAGCGGATGACGGGATAGTTCCATATTTTAATGGTTTTAATTGGAGTTGCCTATCACAAAAAAATCAGGGAGTACTACTGTAGTATTTCCCGGATTTTTGTTTTCACGGCATTGCTGCCAAAAATATCCTCAATGGCCGAAGATAGTGCCTGGTTAAATTGCTTCTCGAGGATTGCTTCTGAAAGGATCACGTGTTCGAGCGAAGTGGCACCTGTGGTGGAGACGATGTAAACAATTTTCCCTTTTTGAACATCGGCAAGAAAAAGGGTGAATTTCACTTCGGCATGGTATTTTTTCATGGGTAAGTCATTGCTGCAGACAATTTCCATTTTGTCTATATTCCCGCCTATTAATATCCTGCCCCAATCTTTTTTTATGTTTTTTTCCTGCAGGTTCCAGACCGGCATCCCATAACCCACCATTGCTCCGGCCTTGCGCAAATAGTCCTTTATCCCAGAAGCCACTGCACTTGCTGGCTTTAAATTCTTGGGAATGATCGGGACTTGGTTTCCATTTGGCCATTGCACATGACCGATTAATAAATCATCCGGTAAAGCCCGCAAATCATTGAAAACGGCAACGGTAACAAGTTCTTTCTTTACCCCTTCGATTGGCCCGGAAACAATCTTTGCTGGTTCATAAGCAATGTTGATGCTGTACAAGGAAGGCGCACAAGAACAAATAAATAAAGAAAAAAACAGCAATAGGCAGATATTTGTTACGGCAAAAAGTGATTTCATAATCCTATATCTCCCGCGATATCGACGATTCAACTTCAGATCCTCAAAATCCATCCAGCCAGCACCCTACACGGCTTTTTCTGAATATGCTTATGGCTCATGTCTTTTAAGGTGGTTCTACTTCCTCTCGTGTTTTATACCACTCCCGATAGGTGTGATGAAGAGGGGTTTATATTATTTGTAAAAAGATTGCAAGTAAAGACCCCGAAGATGGAACTTTTGCAATGATTTGGAACTTTCGTCGGTGTAGGAAAATCATTGTTTTTTAATATAAATTTGTAGGAAAATCCCTTCAGAATAATAATCTTTTACAGCCAAAAACAAATAAAATATTACATAATTTAGCTAAGTTATGTCCCATAATCTCTTTTGGCATTTCCCTTGCTAATACCTGGGAACTAATCCATTTTGCTTAAAGGAGATAGATGCCATGAAGGTACTAGTCGTTGATGATAATCAAAACCTGGCTGCTACTATTCAGGAGATATTGGAAAATAGAGGCCTTGAAGTGATGTCGGCTAAGGACGGCAAAGACGGCTATAGGGCTTATCTCTTTTTTAATCCCGATCTCGTCCTCACCGATATTCAGATGCCGGGAGAAAACGGCCTGGAAATGATGGAAAATATCAGACGGCACGATCCCGAAATCAAGACCATCTATATGAGCGGCGATCTAAGTCCCTTTCTGCCCTCCCTTGAAGAAGAGAAAAAAAGATACCCGGTAAGATTTTTTCAAAAACCCTTTCCCCTGGAATTACTAAAGAATTTGTTTACAGGACAGTCGTCCTATTTGGCCGGGGAAAGTCTGGCCGCCGCCTAGACCGGCAAAGGGTGGAATTATCCTCTCATCACCGGAAAAGGAGAACACTTTGAAGAGCAGGGTGGTATTATTGCTAGCGTTGATCGGCTTGTTAATATTTGGAAATTATGCTTTTGGCGCTGAAAGGGACACACGGGATCTATCCCGAGAAAAAAAAATATTTCAAAACTATTCCGGCGCAGGTTCAAATTCCGTAAGTTCCCTTTGCATAGAGGGGTATGTATTTGTGATTGTTGCGGGGGATATTTCCAACGCCATATCCATTGTTCAAGTTTATGAAGATAAAAACGGCAAAGTATTGCCGAAATCGTGCGAACAGTAAAAGGCACCATGGGGGCAAATGAATTTCATCTTGCCTCATCACTGCTTTCATGATAGTGCTCTTCCTCTAATACCAATCCACACCGATTCAGATGCTTGACTTTATCATTCTTAAATCAGGAGGGCTGCCATATGACGCTACTGCTGGCCGGTGCCGTTGCGGCGATACTTGGTCTTGTAGGCTTAATTGAGTGGTTTCAAGATTTTCTCACCCTTCTAAAAGGCATGCTCCCGCTTCTTTTGCTGTCCGGTGGCGTCCTGGCCGCCTATATCGGCTTAGACGATCTGCAAAGTAAACTCCGGGAAGAATCGGAGAAGCAGGAAGAAGAATTGGCTAAAGCCAGGGAGGAGATAGAACTGATGAAGGCCCGGACCGAACAGTATCGGGAAGAATTGGAACGCCTTAAGGAAGAAAAACAACAAAAGACATAAACAACTGGTTAGAAACTGGCGGCTAAGTTTCGCCGCCTTCATCCTTCCGGCGTTTCCACATTTCGACGATCATAAGCACCGCCCCCAGAGAGATGGCGGAATCTGCCACGTTAAAAGCCGGCCAATGGTACGTCTTCCAATAGACATCGACAAAGTCCACTACAGCTCCAAAACGCAGCCTATCGATCATATTCCCCAGTGCCCCGCCAAGGATCAGAGAAAGGGCAAATACCAAACCGGGCTGATCGGCACGGCTTTTAAGCATGTAATAGAAGATAAGAATAATCGCTGCAATCGTTACCAGCATAAAAAAGATAGCACGGAAAAGCGGTGTGGCCTGGGCCAGGAAACCAAACGCCGCCCCCTTGTTCATAACATGGGTGATGCTCAGTAAGCCTTCGATAATCGCTCGGGAATTATAGAGCGGCAGGGCAGAAGATATATAAATCTTGCTCCACTGATCAAGAATGATGACTGAAATAACGGTCAGTAGGCAAATTAAATATTTATTATGCAAGTAACGGCTCCTCGGTAAGATTCTTAAAATCAGGCAAGATTGCCCCGGCAGCGCTGGCAGATTTCCGGGTGACTGGCATCGGCACCCACAGATGGGCTGTACATCCAGCAACGCGCACATTTCTTTCCTGTTGCCCTGGTCACCCCGATCTTCAGATCCTTTATTTCACCGCTTTCATAAGCTGCTGTTATAACTCCGGCAGCGGCAACAACATCAACCTCGGAAACGATGAGCAGCGCACGCAGTTCTTCGCCATATTTCATAAGCAAGGTGCGCAAGTCCTCGGGCGCGGAAATAGCCACGGCCGCGTCCAGTGAGTGACCAATGATCTTGTTTTGCCTGGCATTTTCGATGGCTTTGGAACTTTCCTCTTTGATTTTAAGCAAAATCTCCCAACGTTCTGCCAACTCGGGATTTTCATAGCCGGGCCTGGGGTCGGGAAATTGCGCCAAATGAACACTTGTTTCCTTACCGGTATAGCCAGGCATGGCTGACCAGACTTCTTCGGCGGTAAAACTGAGCATCGGTGCCAACAGTCTTACCATCCTATGAAGGAGTAGATAGATAGCACTTTGCGCGGAACGTCTTTCCCGGGATGCCGCCGGTGAAGTATAAAGCCGGTCCTTGAGAACATCGAGATAAAGGGCACTCAGATCCACCGTGCAGAAGTTGTAAAGGGTATGGTAAACGACATGAAATTGAAAGCGCTCATAGGCCTCCCGCACCCGGCGGATTACCCCTTCCAGTCTGTGCAAAATGAAGCGGTCGAATTCTTCCATGTCCTGATAGGCGACCATATCAGCGGCCACATCAAAATCATAGAGATTACCCAGAATATATCGGCAGGTATTGCGGATGCGCCGATAGGCTTCCACAAGGCGTTTCAGTATCTCGTCAGAAATCCTTATATCTTCTGTGTAATCCTCCCCCGCTACCCAGAGCCGCAATATTTCCACCCCATACTGATCGATGATCGTCTGCGAATCGATGACATTGCCCACCGATTTGGACATCTTCTTGCCCTCGCCGTCAACTACGAACCCGTGAGTCAGCACACTCTTGTAAGGCGCGCGGCCTCTTGTACCCAGTGATTCAAGCAGCGAAGAGTGGAACCAGCCGCGGTGCTGATCGGAACCCTCCAGATACATATCTGCGGGTGACTTGAGATCGGGGCGCCTTTCCAGCACTGCGGCATGACTTACCCCCGAATCAAACCAGACATCCAGGATATCCTTCTCCTTGGTAAAATCGGTCCCCCCGCAATGGGGACAAACCGTGCCCACCGGCATTAGATCCTGCGGCTCCCTTTCAAACCAAACATCAGCCCCATATTTCTCCACCAAACTGACCAAATTATGGAGGATCGCTTCCGTCATGACTTCGCGATGGCAGCCTGCACAGTTAAAAATGGTAATCGGCACCCCCCAGAGTCGCTGCCGGGAGATACACCAATCAGGGCGGTTAGCTACCATGCCGTAGATCCTCTCCCTTCCCCAGGGAGGTATCCAAGTTACCTGGTCTATCGCCGCCAGTGCCTTTGCCCGGAGTGCATTCCTCTCCATGGATATAAAATACTGCTCCGTAGAGCGGAAGATTATGGGCTGTTTACAGCGCCAGCAATGGGGATAGGAATGCTCCATCTCTTCCATAGCCAGCAGTGCACCAATATCTTTAAGTTTTTTAATAATGTCGGCATTCGCGTCAAAAACGAAGCGACCCGCCAGCTCCCCCGTTTCCGTGGTAAATCTTCCGGCGTCATCCACGGGCGCATAATTATTGAGCCCGTATTTCATACCGATCTCATAATCATCCTGCCCATGGCCGGGGGCGATGTGGACACAACCGGTCCCGGCCTCCAGGGTTACAAAGGGCGCCAGGATAACCTTACTTTCACGATCAATCCAGGGATGACGGCAAATTGTCCCCTCGAGCGCGGCCCCCGTAATCTCGGCAATAATCTCAAAGTCCCGGAAACCGAAAGCCTTCATACAAGCTTCCTGCCTTTCCCTGGCTATAATCAGGCATTCACCCTCTACCTTAATTAGGCTATAGATAAAATCTTTGTGCACAGCAATGGCCAGATTTGCCGGCAGTGTCCAGGGAGTGGTTGTCCAGATGACCACACTGACCCGTTCGCCACGCAAGGCCGGCGCCAAAGAGTTAAGATCGGAAAGAACGGGAAATTTGACGTAGATGGAGGGGGTTTTATGGTTGGCATATTCTACCTCGGCCTCAGCCAGGGCGGTCCGGCAGGAGGCGCACCAGTAAACCGGCTTTTTGCCTTTGTAGACACTGCCGTTTAAAAAAAGTTTCCCCAACTCCGCTACAGTCACCGCTTCGTAACTGTAGTGCATGGTCAGATAGGGATTCTCCCAGTCGCCCAATACGCCCAGTCGTTTGAACTGTTCCCCTTGGATGCCCACATATTTTTCCGCATAAAGGCGACAGAAGCGGCGCTTCTCCGTCTGCGACATTTCATGGCGCCGCGTCCCCAATTCCTTATCAACTTGGTGCTCAATGGGCAGACCGTGGCAATCCCACCCGGGGACATAGACACTGTCAAAACCCGACATATTTTTGGATTTAATCACCATATCCTTGAGAATCTTATTTAAGGCCGTACCCAGATGGATGTTGCCGTTTGCGTAAGGGGGGCCATCGTGCAGGATAAAGGCCTTCCGGCCCCGGGCTGCTTCCCGGATCTTGCTATAAAGTCCAGTTTCACCCCATTTTTTTAACTGCTCCGGCTCCTTTTGGGCAAGGTTAGCCTTCATGGGAAAATCCGTTTTCGGTAAATTCAATGTTTCTTTGTATTCCATGCCTTACTCCTGATGATTGAAAGAGTATAGTCACCTAACATATAAGGCCGCGAGTTTCAATGACAAAGGCCTTGTTTTTTTCGCAATTTGGGGAGGAATGGCAAAAAAAGACGGGCAAATAAAAAAGCCCCTGCCTTTGACAGACAGGGGCTTTCCCGGGTGGTTATAACAACCCGCTTTGAATTTTGCTTACATGCCCATTCCCGGATATCCGCCGCCGGGAGGCATTCCGCCGGGCATTCCGCCGCCGGCGCCTTTTTCCTCCGGTTTATCCGCAATCATGCACTGCGTAGTCAACATCAGCGAGGCAACACTGGCCGCATTCTGCAGGGCGAACCTGGTTACCTTGGTAGGATCGATGACGCCGGCCTTGATCATGTCCTCATACTCATCAGTCCGGGCATTGAAACCAAAGGAACCCTTCTTCTCCTTGACTTTCTCGACAACGATGCTCCCCTCCATGCCGGCATTGCTGGCGATCATCTTCAGGGGTTCCTCAATGGCTTTTCTCACAATCATCACCCCAACCTGCTCGTCGCCTTCCAGCCTCAACTCATCCAGGGCCGGCTGCGAGCGGATGTAGGCGACACCGCCACCGGGCACGATGCCTTCCTCCACGGCCGCGCGAGTAGCATTAAGCGCATCCTCGACACGGGCTTTTTTCTCTTTCATCTCCGTCTCCGTAGCCGCGCCTACCTTGATTACGGCGACGCCACCGACCAGCTTCGCCAGTCTTTCCTGGAGCTTCTCTTTGTCGTAATCGGAGGTGGTTTCATCTATCTGCGCCCTGATCTGCTTTACCCTGGCTTCCAGGGCGGAACGGGCACCGGCGCCATCAACGATGGTCGTGTTATCCTTGTCGATCATGAGCCGCTTGGCGCGTCCCAAATCCTGCAGCGTGACATTCTCCAGCTTGGAACCGATGTCCTCGGAAATGACCTGGCCGCCGGTAAGAATAGCGATATCCTCCAGCATGGCCTTGCGCCGGTCACCGAAGCCGGGGGCCTTGACAGCGGCCACATGCAGGGTGCCGCGAATCTTGTTGACCACCAGGGTCGCCAGCGCTTCGCCTTCGATATCTTCGGCAATGATCAGCAGGGGCTTTCCGCTTTTGGCAATCTGCTCCAAGATGGGCAGCAGGTCTTTCATGCTGCTTATTTTCTTCTCATTGATGAGGATATAGCAATCGTCGAGACTGACGATCATCTTTTCCGCGTTGGTGACAAAATAGGGAGACAGGTAACCCCTGTCGAACTGCATACCTTCCACGATCTCCAGTTCCGTTTCCAACCCCTTGGCTTCTTCGACGGTAATGACGCCTTCCTTGCCCACCTTGCCCATCGCCTCGGCAATGATACCGCCGATCGTCTCATCATTATTGGCAGAAATGGTGCCAACCTGAGATATTTCCTTCTGATCCTTGGTAGGCTTGCTTAACTTGCGGAGTTCCCGTACCACCGCTTCCACGGCCTTCTCAATACCCCGTTTCACATCCATGGGATTACTGCCGGCAGCCACCGTCTTGGCGCCTTCCCGGTAAATGGCCTGCGCCAGGATAGTTGCCGTGGTTGTGCCATCGCCGGCGACATCGCTGGTTTTACTGGCCACTTCCCTGACCATCTGGGCGCCCATGTTTTCAAATCTGTCTTCCACTTCGATTTCCTTGGCGACGGTGACACCATCTTTCGTAACCGTCGGCGAGCCGTAGCTCTTATCGATAATTACATTCCTACCCTTTGGACCGAGGGTAACCTTGACGGCATCGGCCAAGGTATTTACACCCTTTAGTATCGCTTTCCGTGCCTCTTCATCATATAATAGTATTTTTGCTCCCATGCTGAATGATCCTCCTTATCTATATCTGATCAGTTACTCTATAATTCCCAGGATATCGTCTTCTCTCATGATAAGATGCTCTTCGCCGTCAAGCTTGACCTCCGTGCCGCCGTACTTGCTGAAGAGGATGCGGTCTCCTACCTTCACATCGAGCTTGATAAGCTTGCCGTCATCGGCAACCTTCCCCTTGCCGACCGCGATCACCTTTCCCTGTTGGGGTTTCTCCTTGGCAGAATCGGGGATGAAAATGCCACCCTTCGTCTTCTCCTCCTCTTCCAAGCGCTTTACAATTACTCTGTCCTGCAATGGCCTGATTTTCATACTGCAACTTCTCCTTTCTAAATAATATTGATATGTTAAAAATGATTTCTTTATGTCCGGCATGCGACTCGACTTTTTGCTCGCATGAGCGAATGCAGGGGTATGATAAACATCATTTTCCCCTTGTCAAGGAGAAGAAAAATATTTTTTAGTATTCGCCCTCTAAAAAAGGTAGGAAAATAATTCTCTTAGATTGCTGACCTTTGCCAGCTCAACTTCGGGCGGCAGGCTTTCATCGGCATAAGTGGTTTTCGGAAGAATGCAGCGTGTAAAACCCATGCGGGCCGCTTCTTTAATCCTGTCCCCCATCCGGGAAATGCCCCGGACTTCACCCGTCAGTCCCACCTCGCCAAATACAACCGTCTGCGCATCCACGGGACGGCTATGGAAGCTGGAGGCCAGCGAAGCGACTATCCCCAAGTCGATTGCCGGCTCGTCCGTCTTGATGCCGCCGGCGATATTTAGAAAAACATCATTATTGCCCAGACTGAGTCCGCAGATTTTATCCATGACGGCAATTAGCAGAGAGACCCGGTTGTGGTCCACCCCCATGGCAGTGCGGCGCGGCATACCCAGGTAAGTAGGGCTTACGAGGGACTGGATTTCAATCATGATTGGCCTGGTACCCTCAATAATTGGCACGATCACCGAACCGGCGGCGCCCCTCGGCCGTTCCGCCAGGAAAAATGCCGAAGGATTCGCCACCTCCGCAAGCCCGTTATCCCTCATCTCGAAGACCCCAATTTCGTTGGCCGGTCCATAGCGATTTTTGATGCTCCTGATGATGCGGTAGGCATGCCCCGAATCGGCTTCAAAATATAAAACCGTATCCACCATATGCTCCAGAACCTTCGGACCGGCAATGGAACCGTCCTTTGTTACATGCCCTACCAGGAAAAAAGGTATGTTCAGCTTTTTTGCCAGCAGAATCAATTTTCCCGATGACTCCCGGACCTGCCCCACGCTCCCCGGCGCCGAGGAAAGATGGGCCGCGTATACGGTTTGAATGGAATCGATGACCACCACATGGGGTTTTATTTCCCTGATCTGCTGCATGATGTTTTCCAGGGCTATTTCCACCAGCACGAGCAATTCCCCAGACGTGGCGCCAATCCTGGCACCCCGCAGTTTTACCTGACGGGCCGATTCTTCGCCCGTCACGTAAAGCACCTTCAAACCCCGGGCGGCAAGCTTATGAAAAACTTGCAGCAGAAGTGTCGATTTTCCTATACCCGGATCGCCGCCCACCAGAACTACCGAACCGCCTACCAGTCCGCCCCCCAACACCCTGTCCACCTCCGCCATGCCTGTGGCAATTCTGTCTCTTTCTTCCGCAACAATGGCGGAAATCGGCGTGGTTTCCTCATGGAACTGAAGTTCGGAGCCGAAAGAGGCATTCAAGTTTACCTCCTCTTCCACAAACTGGTTCCAACCCTCGCAGGCAGGACATTTCCCCAACCACTTCGAAGACTGGTGGCCGCAGTTTTGACAAAAGAACTGGGTTTTATTTCTCTTTTGTTGCACGATCACATCCCCTTTTTTATCGACTCTGGAATATAAGTTTTTTTCACCAACACGTCAACAGGAAAGCAAAATCCATCTTGAGTAAATGTCGCAATGCTGATATATGGTTCCAATTATGAAATTGAAAGGGGAAAGGCCATGCATAATCCCAACTTCAGTTCCGGCCCCTGCAGCAAAAGACCAAATTGGAGCTTCGATAAATTAAAGGATGCAGCGGTAGGTCGTTCCCACCGTTCTGCATTGGGTAAAGAGAAAATCTTTAAGACCATCACGGAAAGTAAACGGATCCTCCATGTCCCTGAAGATTACCTGCTGGGGATATTTCCCGGGTCCGATACCGGTGCTTTTGAAGCCGCCATGTGGACCATGCTTGGTCCAAGACCGGTTACGGTACTGGTTTGGGAGAGTTTCGGCGAAGGATGGGCTACAGACATTGCCAAACAGTTAAAACTTAATCCCACCATTATGAAGGCCGACTACGGTAAAATTCCCGATTTGAAAGGGGTGGACTGGTCAACGGATGTGGTTTTCGTGGCAAACGGCACTACTAGCGGGGTGAAAATCCCCGATTGGGGTTGGATTCCGAACGACCGCCAAGGCCTATCCATCTGCGACGCGACCAGTGCCGTCTTTGCCATGCCCATCGACTGGGCCAAGGTTGACGCGCTGACCTTTTCCTGGCAAAAATGCCTGGGTGGCGAGGCCGGCCACGGGATGCTGGTCTTAAGCCCCCGCGCTATGGCACGGATAGAATCATATGATCCCTCCTGGCCCGTACCCAAGGTTTTCCGGATGAAAAAGGGGGGAAAGTTAGACCGCGGAATCTTTGAGGGAGATACGATAAATACCCCTTCCCTGCTCTGCGTGGAAGATTATCTCGATGCACTCGCCTGGGCGGCCGAAATCGGGCTCAATGGCCTCATGGATAGGTGCAGGGCAAACCTTCAGATAGTGGCCGCCTGGGTGGAAAAAACTCCCTGGATCGAGTTTCTCGCTTCATCTCCGGATATCCGCTCCAGCACTTCCGTTTGTCTTTCCGTCGTCAGTGAAAAGGTTCTGGCCATGAGCAAGGAAGAACGGGCAAAGTTTTTAAAGGTAATCGCCACCGAGTTAAGCAAAAAAAACGTGGCTCACGATATGGCCTCCTATAAGGATGCCCCTCCGGGATTCCGCTTCTGGTGCGGCCCCACCATATCGCCTGAGGATCTTGGGAGGGCACTTGCCGAACTCGAAAAGATGTACAATGAAAGAATCAAAATGGTTTGAGACCGATATGCTATAAATAGAACTGGAGGTAAGTCCGCATGAAAAAGGTTCTCGTAAGCGATAAGATGGCACCCGCCGCCATAGAAATATTCAAACAAGCACCGGGCATCGAGGTAGATGTAAAAACCGGCCTGACCGCCGCAGAGCTTGAGGATATAATAAAGGATTACGATGCCTTAGCTATACGTAGCGCCACCAAAGTCACCCCGGCGGTCATTGACCGGGCAGAAAAACTCAGCGTCATCGCCCGCGCCGGCGTGGGACTGGACAATGTGGACATCAGCGCCGCCAGTAAAAAGGGCATCGTCGTGATGAATACGCCCGACGGCAATACGATCACCACGGGCGAACACACCATCGCCATGATGCTTTCGCTGGCACGGCAAATACCGCAGGCAACAGCCTCCATGAAGGCCGGTAAATGGGAGAAAAACAAGTTCATGGGGCACGAGTTCTGCAATAAGAACCTGGGCATCATCGGCACCGGGCGCGTGGGCTCTATTGTAGCCAATCGGGCACAGGGATTGAAGATGAACGTTTTGGCCTACGACCCCTTTATCTCGCCCGAAGCGGCAGAAAAGCTGGGCATCACCCTGGCAACGCTCGATGAGATTTTTGCCAAGGCCGATTTCATCACCGTTCATACCCCCATGACAAAGGAAACAGAAGGCATAGTTAATGCCGAAGCCTTCGCCAAGATGAAAAAAGGCGTTTTCATCATCAACTGTGCTCGCGGTGGGATTGTGAACGAAAAGGATCTTTATGACGCCCTCCGCTCGGGGAAGGTTGCCGGCGCCGCTCTTGATGTCTTTGTCGAAGAACCAACAAAGAACATGGATCTGATTGCCCTTGAAAATGTCATCTGCACCCCCCATTTGGGTGCCTCCACAGACGAGGCCCAAGTCAACGTGGCCATCGCCGTGGCCAATCAGATCGTGGCCTATCTGACCAAAGGAGAAATAATTAATGCCATCAATTTCCCTTCCATAAGTTCGGAAATGCTGCACGTCATGCAACCCTATCTCTCCTTGGCCGAAAAGCTAGGTCGCTTCATGTCCCAATTGGTGACGGGCGCCATTAAAGAAGTCACGCTCGAATACTATGGGGAGATTCTCAACTACAACTTAGCCCCCGTTACCATCTCCCTGTTGAAAGGCTTGCTGACCCCCATCCTCAATGAGACGGTCAACTATATAAATGCGCCGGTTGTGGCGAAAGAGCGGGGCATCAAGGTCGTGGAGGCAAAGAGCAGTGAAGTTAAGGATTACTCGAACATGATTAACCTGACAATCAAGACTTCTCAGGAAGAGAGTTCCGCGGCAGCGAGTCTCTTCGGCAGGGCCGACCACAGGATAGTGCGAATCAACAAATTTACGATGGAAGTCATACCGGAAGGCAATATGCTGGTACTCTATAACTATGATAAACCGGGTGTGATCGGCAATATAGGCCATACCCTGGGAAGCAATAACGTCAACATCGCCAGATTGCACCTGGGTCGCGAACATGTGGATCAGCAGGCCCTAGTCATTTTGAGTACAGATAGTGCTGTACCGGAAAAAGTCCTGCAAAAGTTGCGCAATCTACCGCACGTCATTGCCGTCAAATCTCTCACGATGTGACATTGCGGACAGCGTCTTCTAAGATAGTCTATAAATAGTTGGAGAAAATCAATTATGGCGAACGTGGTCGTCGTCGGCACCCAGTGGGGTGACGAAGGCAAAGGTAAAGTCGTTGATTTATATGCGCAAAGCGCAGACGTAATTGCGCGTTATCAGGGAGGAAACAACGCCGGTCATACCATTGTAGTTAAAGGTGAACAGACCATTTTGCACCTGATTCCTTCCGGCATCCTGCATGATAACAAGATTTGCATAATCGGCAACGGCGTGGTCGTCGACCCCCAAGTTATTCTACAGGAGCTGGAAAGTCTATCCTCCCGGAACCTTTTGCCGGCCAACACCAAGTTATTCATCAGCGAAAGGGCGCACCTGATCATGCCCTATCACCGCCGTTTGGACATAGCCCGCGAATCACACCAACTGGGTAAAAAGATCGGCACTACGGGACGGGGCATAGGTCCGGCTTACGAAGACAAGGTGACACGAGTAGGTATAAGGGTATGCGATCTTCTGGATGAAGAAAGTTTCCGGGAAAAGCTAAAAACCAATGTGGAAGAAAAAAACTTTTACTTGGTCGGAGGTTTCCAGGAAGAACCGGTTGACGAGAAGGCCGTCTATGACGAGTACATGTCCTACGCTGAACGAATCAGCCCCTATGTCGCGGATATATCTATTGTTATCGACCGGGAAATAAGAAAGGGGAAGAAGATCCTTTTTGAGGGTGCACAGGGCTGTCTATTGGACGTCGATCATGGTACCTTCCCTTATGTTACCTCCTCCAATACAGTGGCCGGCAACGCCTGCTCAGGGACGGGCGTGGGGCCCGGGGCTATCGGCACCGTGGTGGGAATATGCAAGGCCTATACTACCAGGGTGGGTGAAGGCCCCTTTGTCACGGAACTGAACAATGACATCGGCGTCCGCTTACAGCAAACGGGGCGAGAATTCGGCGCTACAACGGGCAGGAAGCGCCGTTGCGGCTGGCTGGATATTGTCTTGATAAGACAGTCAGTACGTCATTCCGGCATCACCGGTCTCGCCGTCACCAAGCTGGATGTCCTCACCGGTATCCCTTTATTAAAGATCTGCGTGGGGTATAAAACGCCGGCGGGTGAATTCCTGGAATCCGTACCAGCGAACCTTAGACACTTAGACCAAGCCGAACCGATCTATGAAGATTTGGAAGGTTGGACGGAAAACATCAGCGATGCCCGCACCCTGGAGGATCTCCCCTTAAACGCCAGGAGATACGTGGAAAGGATAGAAGCACTTGCCGGCGCCAAATTGCTCCTGATCTCCGTGGGACCGGGAAGAGAAGAAACCATTATCATGAAGAACCCCTTCCGTGATTAAGAGCAAGATGCCTGCTTACTTTGCATCCTCCTCTTCCTCCTTGCAGCACCCACACTCGCATTCGTCGTTGAGCGCGCAAGGTTCACAGCAGTAGACAACCCCTTCCTTTTCATAGGCATCCGAGCCGCTGAAACAAGCGCATGCGGGACAAATCTCCTCTTTCCTTTCTGCCATTTTTTTATCCTCCTGTTTGTTTCTTTTACTGATACGTCTTTTTTCTAAACCTATGGTGCTCATAACCGGAAATCAACAAGGGTTAATAGGAGGGTAGTAGCAAGCAAAAACTACCTCCTCTCATTGCTCAGCCGCAACAAAAGATCAAGTAGTTTTTACCTGTCAATAGGTTATGATTTTATTCCCATTGTTTTACTCAATTGTATTGATTAAGCTAAAAATATAACAATGGGTTTGGAAAGGGAGGCGAGATGGAAAATATTATCTTTGAAGACCGGCGCGATGCAGGAAAAAAATTAGCCGCTGCCCTTGTTAAAAAAGGATACAAAAAAGAGCACGTTGTGGTAGTGGGCATCCCTCGGGGAGGCGTGGTGGTTGCCGATGAAGTCGCAGAAGCGCTGGCCGCGCCGTTAGACGTAATCATCGCCCGCAAATTGCGAGCCCCTTCTCAGCCGGAACTAGGCATCGGCGCAGTGGTAAGCGGCGATCATCTTACCATCATCAATGATGACGTTACCCGTGCCGTAGGCGCCACTAAGGATTATTTAGATCGGGAGATCGCCTACCAGCGTGAAGAGATTGAGCGCCGGCTGAAACTATATCGCGGAAACAGGCCGGCGGCAGGGATTTCCGGACTAACGGCTATTGTCGTTGATGACGGCATTGCTACGGGATATACTTTTCGAGCCGCTTTGGAAGGTTTGCGCCGGAGCGCACCCAAGAAGTTGATCGCCGCTGCGCCCGTAGCAGCCCAGGATAGTCTGGACATGCTGCAGGCTTTCGCCGATGAGGTTATCTGTCTTAGCGCGCCTGCCTATTTTGCTGCTGTTGGCGCCTGGTACAGGAATTTTGACCAGACAAGCGATGGGGAAGTAGCAGAAATTCTGCATCGCAACTGGAGCCACTTCGAAGCCCAAAAAGTAGCGTAAGCAGTGAATGCGGCATCGTGACGAGAGAAAAAAAGGAGGGCAAGACGATGGCCGGGGCGATAGCAAACGGAAGCTATGAAAATGAACTTTTGATCCCCGCCGATGGGGTAGAGCTCCTGGGAATCTTAGGGGTTCCTCCCCAGCCCCAGGGATTGGTTGTCTTTGCCCACGGCAGCGGCAGCGGCCGTTTGAGCCCCCGCAATAATTATGTTGCACGTGTATTGCAGGAGGCAGGACTGGCCACTTTGCTGGCGGATCTCCTCGAGGAAAAGGAATCCTGGGACCGACGGAAAGTCTTCGATATAGATTTGTTGGCAGACCGCCTGCTCATTATTGCCCGTTGGTCAACAACCCAACCTAAAATCAGCGACTTGGCCCTTGGCTATTTCGGGGCCAGTACGGGTGCAGGCGCCGCCCTGCAAGCGGCGGCCCAGAATCCCCAACAAGTTAAAGCAGTAGTCTCCCGGGGCGGCCGTCCCGATCTAGCCATGCCCTTCCTGCCTCGCGTCACGGCTCCTACCTTGCTCATTGTGGGAAGTAATGATGAACCTGTAATTTCAATGAATGAAACCGCCTACGCCGAATTGCGGTGTGTAAAAAAATTAGTCATCGTCCCTGGTGCGACCCATCTGTTTGAGGAGCCCGGGACGCTCGAAAAAGTAGCCCAACTCGCACGTGATTGGTTCGTCACCCATCTTGTTACCCCGGACCAAGCGCGCCAATCAATACGCCTTAACAGGGTTCACAGTTCCTACGACCTCAAAGGGTAGGCTCAATGATATTCTTTCTTACCGAGTCCACCAGACACTTGCGGCCCTCGCTTGTCAAGCAGGGTTGCAACATAGGGCAATACAAAACCTCTATATTTGCCGATGGGGAACGGGGGTACCTCTTGGAAGAAGAGGTGGCGGGAAAACCAATTATCCTTATCGCCTCTGTGCTTCCCAGACCTGAGTCGCTGTTCGATCTTATGGCGCTTTTCCGGTTGCTTCATGAGAATGAGGCCATTGATATTACAGTGATCATCCCCTACTTGGGCTATGCGCGGCAGGATCGCCCTAAACGCAAGGGCGAAGCGAGCATCGGCCTTATGATCGTTGAACTCCTTAAAAGCATGAAAGCACCCAAACTCGTCATGTTTGATGTGCACAGCGACCTCATTCGCCGGTCGTTCAACCTTTCTATCGCGGAACTATCGGCCTTGCCTTTATTTGCCGCCGCCTTTGCAAAAAGGCCCCCGAACGTCATCATTGCGCCTGACGCCGGCGCGCTCAAACGGGCAGAGGGTCTGGCTCGGCTTCTTCGGCCCCAGCCGGAGGTAGCGCTGATCGATAAAGTCCGCACCCGGCCTAATGTGGCCAAGGCAAAAAAACTGCACGGCGATGTTGAAGGTAAGGATGTGCTCATCATAGACGATATGATCGATACCGGAGGAACCATCGCGGAAGCTGTCAAACTTGTTTTAAGAAACGGCGCGGCTGTCATTCGAGTTGCCGCGACGCACGGCATCTTTTCCGGTGGGGCAAAAGAGCGTCTTTCACCCTTGCCTATCAGCGAGATCCTGGTCACAAATAGTTTACCTCGTCAGCGGCGCTTGAAAACGCGTAGCCTTGATATTGTTCCCCTCATTCTTGGCCTCCTGCAAGTTCCTCGCTAGTTCCGGCCCAGCGCACCGACGTTTGGAAATTACAATGGGAGCTGGTAGGTATCGCCTGGGAATATCCTAACATTCATTCCCCGTTGCCATTGATTGCGATTATCATTAAAAGAAAAGATATATTTATAAAAGTAAAGGTCATTCACCTTTAACAAGAGGGAAAGGAGGCAGTAAGATGGAAACGAATGATTGTATCAAAGGGGTGGTTATTGGCGGCTTGATCGGCCTGGTTGCGGGTATTCTCTATGCTCCAAAAAGTGGCAAGGAAACCAGGGAAAGGATTTTACAAACAAAGGATGATTTGTGGGAAAAAGGAATAGAACAGTACGAGCAGACGGTGCAGAAAATCGAGAACCTGGTAAGCCATGAAAAAGAGTCGATCATTGAAAAAAAGGAGCGGCTGAAAAAAGCCTTCGAGGCGGGGATGGAAACCTTGAAAGAAGGAAAAGGTGATGCCTCCGCTCAGCTATAGTGAAGCACCAATCTCAGCAAAGGAGGCCGATTATGGCTATTTCCGGTAAATACGGCAGATTGAATATCCCAAAGATCGATGCCGATGAACCCGTGTTCATTCTGCGTGCTCAGGACATGCTTGCTAAGACCACTATCGAGATTTATCAGCTGCTGGCCGCTTCTCACACCTGCCTCTTGGCTAAAGATCTGGACAAGGAAATCCAGGCCTTTCAGAAATGGCCGGGCCCCAAGAAGATGCCCGATTAGAGTAACGCACGCGGGGGGCCGCTTTTGTGTCTAATCCCTGGCATCGCCCCAAATTGTATATTTGCTGTTGCCAGTTTTTATCAACGCTGGTACGATCCGGACACCTAAATAAGTACTCGAACTTTGAAATGATTGGCGAAAATTTGGGGCGGAGATACTGATGAATAAAGAGGCGCTGCTTTGGGAAAAGATCGACGAACAATGGGTACATTGTTTTCTCTGCGCCCATGAATGCCGGATTGCGGAATCAAAATTCGGCGTTTGCGGTGTACGACAGAATATCGGAGGCATTCTCCATACACTGATTTATGCCGAGATAATCGCCGCTAACATCGATCCCATCGAAAAGAAGCCTCTTTATCATTTCTTGCCAGGCTCGAAGTCTTACTCAATTGCCACGATCGGTTGCAATTTTAAGTGCGGCTTCTGCCAGAACTGGCAGATTTCCCAGGCCTCCATACGCGAAGGCGGCATCCCCTCCAAGTGCAGAATAATGCCGGAACAGATTGTCAAGGAAGCGAAGAACAATAACTGTGCGAGCATTTCTTATACCTATACCGAACCAACCATTTTTTTTGAATATGCCTATGACACGGCGAAATTGGCCAGAGAAGCAAACCTCTATAATGTTTTTGTGACTAACGGTTATATGACCAGGCCCGCCCTGGAGATGATCAAGCCTTACTTGGATGCTGCCAATGTAGATTTGAAGGGTTTCAGTGAAGATTACTACGCAAAGAATTGCAAAGGGCGGCTGCAGCCGGTCTTGAATACCATAACTTCCATGAAGGAACTGGGAGTCTGGGTGGAGGTGACCACGCTGGTTATTCCTGGTGAGAATGATTCTGATGAAGAATTGGGGCAAATAGCCCAATTTATCGCTGGCGTCGATAAGGATATTCCCTGGCATATCAGCCGCTTTCATCCTGACTATCGGCTGCTTAATCACCAGCCTACGCCTATCGAAACCCTGAGGCGTGCGCGGGAAATAGGCCACAGAAAAGGATTACGTTATGTTTACCTGGGGAATGTCCTGGAGGGGGCGAATACCTATTGTTACCAATGCCGGGAACTGGCCTTGGAGAGAAAATACATGGGACTCGAAAGATGCCACCTTCGTGAGGGACTCTGCCCGGCTTGCGGCACAGAAGTAAGCGGGGTTTGGTCATAGACCGCTTATTTAGCATCCCAGGAAATAAACATATCTTTTGCCTGAACCGGGACATCGCTGCAAAGAGTGATCTCCCGGTTCATGAAGCAAATATCAGCTTATCTGTTCCGAAAGATACGTCTGGATGCCCATCTGTTTAATTTGGTCAAGCTGGGCCTCCAGGAGATCAACGTGATCTTCCTCATCCTTTAGAATGGCTTCGAGAAGTTCGCGGGTTCCGTTATCCTCCAATTGGACGGCCAGCCGTATGCCGTCATTGTAAGATTTTACGGCCCCATACTCCAGCGCCACATCGTTTTTGTGCTGCAACTCCACCTCGGCGCCGATACTTATTTTCTTCAAGTTACTCACGATCGGTCGTCCTTCCAGGAAAAGAATACGAGCTATCAATTTTTCAGCGTGCTTCATCTCATCGATCGCCCTCTTTTCGTCGATCTTATGGAGGACTTCAAGCTTCCAATTGTCGCACATCTCCGCATGCACCATGTACTGGTTGATTGCCGTCAGCTCATCGGCAAGCAAATCGTTCAGTTTTTCAATAATCTTCTCGTTTCCTCTCATCCTATCCTCCCTTCTATTATTTTTATTCTATTCAGCTTTTATTTTTTTTCCACTGCCTAATATGAACAGTGATTTTTTTAATCTTAACATCTTCCACCTTCGGAAGCGTTAGGCGCCCGTTGCAACAGGCATAGCGCATATTCTTGCCCGGTTTAGCTCGGCCATATTCCCATAGCTCTCGCCTCCCCTTTAGTCCTTCTTCACGACGATTCTTTGGGGCTTTTCCGCTTCTGCACGGGGAAGGACAATCTGAAGAATACCTTTTTTGTATGTCGCCTCTACTTTGGAGGCATCGACGGGAAAAGGCAACTGCAAGGTACGGCTAAAAGGACCGCTACTTCTTTCCTGGCGGTAATAGCTTTCACCTTTATTGAGCGTCTCTGCTTTTCTAGTGCCCGTGATTTTTATAAGATCGTTGACAATGGAGATATCCAGTTCCTGCGGGGTTATACCCGGCAGTTGGGTCATGAGAATCGCATCATCTTTCCCAATCCAGATGTTTGCAGCAAGAAATTCCGTTCCCTGGGGTAGAGCGGAGAATAGACGATTAATATTCCTCTTTAACAACTGGAATTCGGGTAATTGGTCCATAAAACTTCCGTATCTGAAGATCTGTGGCTGTAACATGGCAGCAACCTCCCATTTGTTCCTGGCAAGAATGCCATTTATACCGGGATATTATCTTGAATTATGTTTTAAAATTAGAGTTTTTATCAGGGGAAAGCAATGATGATAAAATGGAAGCTTAATGGTAGGTACAAACTATTACTAGAAATTCAGAAGAATCTCCCTAAAATACTGGGGATCCTTTCAAGCATGTAAAGACCTGGTAACAAGCACACCCGTCGTAAAAGTTATAAGGGCAAGGACCTCATATGCGCGCTTATTAAACTAAAGCCACCTCTAAACAGAAAAAGGACCGTTCCCTGACTAAATCAAAAAGAACGGCGCTGCAAGTTCTTATTTAAGCGTCGACCATTTCTTTGAGTTCTTTACCAACCTTGAAAAAAGGCAGTTTCTTGGGCTGCACCTTGATATTGTCGCCCGTTTTGGGATTCCTGCCCGTGTAAGCGCCGTACTCCCTTACGACAAAGCTTCCAAAGCCGCGAATTTCCACCCTACCGCCATTTTTTAATTCATCCGCAAAGCCATTGAAAATCAGGTTGACAACATCAATCGCCTTTCTTTCGGTAATGTTCTCTTTTTTACTCAAATTTTCAATGAGTTCCGACTTGTTCATACATTCTCCTCCTGGTGCGGTACCTACGCTGATAAACGACTGATTAGGGGGTAAAAGAAAGTTCGTTACAACTTAAATCTTATGAGACTATCATTTATTTTAATGCGTTAGTCAAGAAAATTTTTACAAAATTTTCAACCTTTAGGGCAAGAAAATATTTTCCATGCTTCCTTTGCTTTCAAAAAGCGGTAGGCACCTGGTTTCAGATCACCAAGTTCAAGTCCTCCGATGCGAAGCCGTACAAGCTCAGCCACCTCATATCCCAAGGCGGCAAAGGCCCTTCTAATTATTCTATTTTTTCCCGACCTTAAAGTCAGTGTCAGGCGGGTACTTTTTTCGTTTACCCTTGTCACACGCACATCCTCGGGCAGAAATTTACCGTCTTCCAGAATCAATCCTTTAGTAAGCTTATGAAATTCAGCTGTTGTCAATTTGCCCTTTATTTTTATCTCATAACCTTTCGGGATACGAAAACTCGGATGGAGGAGCTGCTGGGCAAAATCTCCATCATTAGTCATTAACAGCAATCCCTGGGAATCATAATCGAGCCTGCCAACGGGAAATACCCTACCCAGGCCAGGCGGCAAAAGATCAGCGACGATCCGTCTTTCCTGGGGATCGTGAAGCGTCGTCACATAGCCCGGGGGTTTATTAAGCATCAAATAGATCTTTTCCACTTCCGAATAAATGAGTAAACCGTCCAGGCGAATTTCATCTTTTTCAATATCCGCCTTCGTTCCCAACTGCCGAATGACGGCGCGATTAACGCTGACCCTGCCGTTCAGGATCATCCCTTCCGCGGCGCGACGCGAGGCCAAGCCCGCCCGAGCAATGATCTTCTGTAATCTCTCTTCCACTATCTGATCACTCTTGAAGTTCCTTAAATTCCTGTAAGGTTGGCAGTTCAGACAAGTCTTTAAGATCGAATACTTCCAAGAACTTTTTTGTTGTTCCGTAGATAATCGGTTTGCCGGGAACATCCTTTCTGCCCATTATCCGCACCAACTTCTTTTCCAGCAGCTTCTTGATCGCCCCCCCGGCATCCACCCCGCGGATCTTATCCACATCCGCCTTGAGAACGGGCTGGCGGTAAGCGATTATGGTTAATGTTTCCAAAGTGGCCGGGGTCAATGGCGACCTTGCGGCTCTTAATTTTCTGACCCAAGGCCCCAAATCGCTCCTCGTTCTGAATTGAAAGCCACCGGCAACCTCCTGCAGGCATATTCCCCCATTTCGTTTCCGATACTCTTCTATAATTTCCCTCAGCTGATGTTCAATTTCTTTCTTGTCGGGAAAATCTAAAACATCGGCAATTCTGTCAATGGCCAGCGGCATATCAGATGCCAGGATCATCGCCTCTATGATGTTTCTTAGTTCTTCCAACTTTCTTCCTCTCTATTGCTGCTCTATTAGATCTTCCGACACGGCAGGAAAGATCCTGATGACACCAAAGGGACCGGACTGATAGGCTTTTATCATTCTCAGCTTCATCAGCTCCAAAATGGCAAGCAGGGTATAGATGATCATTCTTCTCTCCGGCAAACCGTCGAAGAGATCGTGAAAGACCAGACTCTGCTCCGTGGCCAATTTTTCCATGATCTCGTTAATCCGGTCCGCCAAAGACATCCTTTCGCCTCTAATCTCAAGAAATTCTTCTTTATCAAGATGGCCGATAATCCTCTGGAAGGCGCTAACGAGATCGAAAACCGTCAGTTCGATAGTCAAAACATCATTTTCTTCATCCTCCTGTAATTCCGGAAGGGGATAGGTCCTCTTAAAGACATCCCTTTCCAAAAGCAAGCGTCCCTCCAAGAAAAATGCCGCTTCTTTATAGGACTTGTACTCGATGAGCTGCTGAACAAGTTCATTCCGTGGATCTTGCTCCTCTTCGGAATCGCCCGCTTCTACGCGCGGCAGCAGCATCTGAGACTTAATGTGGATCAGCGTCGAGGCCAGGACCAGATATTCGCCGGCCAGATCAAGGTTAAGGGAACGCATGATTTCCAGATACTGAAGATACTGATCGGTAATAAGAGCGATGGGAATATTGTAGATATCAATCTCGTTTTTTTTAATCAGATAGAGGAGAAGATCCAGGGGGCCTTCAAAAACATCAAGTTTTATCTCATAGGACATGCTCACACCTTGAGGGCTTCTCTTACCTCAGCCATGGTATGACAGGCGATCGCCGTCGCCTTTGCCTCCCCAACCGTCAAAATATCCCGCACCTGTTCGGGATGGGCTCGATAATAATCCTGACGTTCGTGAACGGGCTGAAGGCTTTCTACGAGACGCTGGGCAAGCTTTTCCTTACATTCCGTACAACCAATCCCGGCGCTTCGGCAAGCCGAGGCTATTTGCAGGACATCAGGTTCAGGCGAATACAGGCCGTGGATAGCAAAAACATTGCAAAGTTCGGGACGGCCCGGATCCTTTCTGCGCATGCGCTGCGGATCGGTAAACATCGACGCGACCTTTTTACGGAGTTCCTCTCCCCGGTCGCTCAAGTATATTGTATTATCATATGACTTGCTCATCTTCCGGCCATCTATTCCCAGAAGTTTCGGCACAACTGTCAACAAAGGATCCGGAACAGGAAATATTTCCCCATAGAAGTTATTAAAGCGCCTGACGATCTCCCGGGTAAGTTCGATATGGGGAAGCTGGTCGACGCCTACGGGAACCCCATGCGCCTTATACATGACGATGTCCGCCGCCTGCAGCACCGGATAACCAAAAAACCCGAAAGTCGCCAAATCTTTTTCCACCAGTTCGTTCTTTATCTCTTTGTAAGTGGGGTTTCGTTCCAGCCAGGCCAGCGGCGTAATAATCGAGAGCAGCAGAAAAAGCTCGGCGTGTTCCTTGATTTTCGATTGGACAAAAAAAGTGCTTTTCTCGGGCTCCAGGCCGACGCTTAACCAGTCAACGACCATGTCGAAAATATTTGCCTGCAACTGGCTAGGATCGGCGTAGTCACTGGTCAAGGCATGCCAGTCAGCGACAAAATAATAACAGTCGTAATCGCCCTTGTTCTGCAATTCTACCCAATTGGCAAGCGCCCCGTGCAAATTGCCCAGATGCAATTTCCCCGTGGGTCGCATGCCGCTTACGATGCGCTTCTTCAAAATAACTCCCTGACCCGATAAAGTTACAGATGCAAGTAGGCCTCCGTTATCTAAAGAAAAGCGGAGGCCTACAATATACTATCCTACAACTCGCAGTGGCATTTATTTCGCTTTTTCGGCGAGCGCCTTGCCAGGCTTAAATTTTACCACTTTCTTGGCCGGGATCTTAATCGTTTTACCCGTCTGCGGGTTTCTACCTTCCCTGGCCTTTCTCTTTACTACCGAGAAAGTACCAAAGCCCACTAAGCCGATCTTACCGTTCTTCTTAAGTTCTTTGGCAATGGTCGCCACATAGGTTTCCAAAGCCGCCCCCGCCGCTGCCTTCGTGATACCTGCACCTTCCGCTATTACCGAAACCAACTCCGCTTTTGTCATCCTTCAACTCCCCCTTTCAATTTTTTTTCTTAACGCCACTCGGTTGCCTTACAGCAACTTCAAGATCATCAAAACCTTCAGGGATCTGCATTTCACACGGCACACATACAACAACGATGCACCAGCACTAACACAAAGAGATTTAACAATCAAGAAAAAAATTATTGATTTGCCGTCGAATTCACTTTTTTCTCATTAAAAAGTATAATTCTCCCTCTTCCTTCAACCTGCCGGCGACCGCTTCCGCCCCCACGCCGCTTCCGCAAAAGATATCAATGCGGCCGGCGCCACTGATGGCGTCACCTGTATCCTGGCTTAATACAAACCTTGAAAAGGGGCTCCAACCCACCAGTTCACCTCTGTCGATCAGTGGCTTTCTAGATCCGATAAAGGCCAGCGCCCCTTTTGGGTAAACTTCCGGATCTGAGGCAATGGTCCTGCCTCCCGTTACGGGCACGTTTAGCGCGCCGATCGGTCCTTTATCAAGCAAGCGAAAAAATATGTAGCGCTCATTATAATTAAAAATGGTCTTTGCTTCTTCATGGTGCTCCCGAAGATATTTTTTAATGGCCGACAGGGTATGTTGGTTCTTTGCCAACATGTCCCTATCGAGCATATAACGGCCAATACTGCGGTAAGGGTATCCATTTGATTGGGCGTATCCGACCTGAATAAGCGTACCATCAGACAAACGTATCTTTCCTGATCCCTGGACTTGCAAAAAAAACAGATCGATAAAATCATCCACCCAAATAATCTCCAGGCCTCGGCCTGCCAGCACCCCGGCCCCATCAATTTCCGCACGCTTATAACGCAGCATTCCTTCTTTAGGAAAGCGATAAAGAGGATAGCGATACTTTTCTGTCCTTTTCCAGGAACCATCCAAGACAGGTTCATAATAACCGGTGAAAAGAACCCTCCCCTTTCCGTCATCACCCTTGGTCCGATAAAAATCGAATCTTTCCCTGATTTTATTTTCCTTTGCTTGAGGCGAGCCGGTCCCTCTAAGAATGTCACGAAAATCCGTAAGCGTTTCTTTGAAGTCCTTGACGGTACAGGAACGGGCACCTAAAAATTGAATATCATTGTCACTGAACCTATCAAAGTAGGTTATACTTCTGGCGATCGCCTGCAGCAGGGATTCTTGGTCAAGATCGTCCAAGAGGGGGGGGACCTTCTGGAACGGCACAAGTTCGAGTGAAGCAGCACCTTTGGAAATGAACTGTTTGCTAGCGTTCTGCTCCCGGTAAAGTGCCGGCGGCGGCCGCAATCCTTTTCCTCCACATCCAAAGGAAAAGGAAAGGACAAGAAGCAGAGCACCAAGGAGTAGTCTTTTTTCCAAAGGTAAAATAGTCGGCATATGTTGCTAAATTAGGGATAAGGTTACTGGCTCCGTACTCGGCCGATGAAAATCACTAAAGGGTTATGATCATGGCTGCTTCGTCACAGTAATCCGGGTACTTTGAACACCTAAAGCAATCCGTCCAGATTTTTTCCGAAAGCGAGGAGCGATCTACCTCCAGAAAACCCAGGTGGCGGAAAAATTCCTTCTTATAGGTTAAGGTGAAAATCCTGTAAAGTTCGAGAGTAATAGCTTCGGAGATACATGCCTCCACGAGATTTCTCCCGATCCCCATTCCCCTGAATTGTTCTTCAACGTAAAGAGAGCGGATTTCCGCAAGGTTGTCCCAAATAATGCTCATGGCACAAATACCCTGCATTTGAAGGCTTTCCTCATCATAGCACACAAAAAAATCCCGGAGACTGCCATAGATATCCATCAGCGAGCGGGGCAGCATCTCCTCCCTGCTTGCCGATATATTGATCATCCGGTGAATCGTCTTGACATCACCGATGCGGGCTTTTCTTAACATCCCCTTCTCCTCTTTGGTTAAGACGGGACAGATTAAGCATCTCCCGCGCGTGCTCCCTTGCTTTTTCGGTCAGTTCAACACCGGCCAACATTCTGGTTATTTCATCAAGACGTTCTTCTTCCGAAAGACAATGGATGTTTGTCTGCGTGCGGTCCCCGCTCGGGTGTTTGGAAACAAGAAAATGGCGGTGGGCAAAGCAGGCAATTTGGGGAAGATGGGTAATACATATAACCTGATAATGCCCGGCAACATCGCGCAGCTTATCTCCCACGATCTCCGCAACCGCACCGCCTATGCCGCTGTCCACTTCATCAAAGACAAGCGTTCCCGCCGATCCCCTGCCCGCCAGCACTTTTTTTATTGCCAGTACGATGCGAGAGAGTTCGCCACCCGAGGCGATGCGCGCCAGAGGCTTCATCTCTTCCCCTCTGTTCGTGGAAAGAAAAAACTCAACCTCGTCCAGCCCTGTTAAATGAAAGGCGTTCTCGCCACCTTCCGGCATGTTTTGAAAAGAAACACGGAAGGCGGCCTGTTCCATTTTTAAAGTATGAATTTCTTTCTCGACGGCCGCCTGCAGCTCCGCCGCCACTACGCGACGCTTTTGCGACAGCAGGTGCGCATTAGCGGAGAGTTGAGCCCTCACTTCCGCAACAGCCTTTTCTTGCCCTTCCGTCTCGTCAGATAGACATGACCTATCGCAAAACGATTTTTCCAAAGCGGCCTTCTTGTTGAAAACCTCCTCCAATGTCCCGCCGTATTTGCGTTTCAACTGTCTCAGCAGTTCCAATCTCTCTTCCAGGGCCTCCAGACGGCGTGGATCAAAGGATAAAGTTTTTCCGTAATCTCGAAGGCTCAAGGCCACATCTTCAAGCTGATAATAGATACTCTCCACATCCTGTACCGCTATTTTAAGCCCCTCGTCTATTTTCCTGATCTCCCTGATATTATTCTCAACAACACGAAGTCCTTCCAGGAGCGATCCCTGCTGCCCATAAAGTTTCTCATGCCCCGCTTCGGCGAGGGCAAGCAATCTCTGAGCATGGGTAATGATCTTTTTTTCTTCCAGAAGTAATTCGTCTTCTTTTTCTTTAATATCCGCTGCCGTGATCTCCTTTAGTTGGAACCTGTGCAGTTCTTCTTCGGCCTCACCGCGGGCCTGCTTGGCTTTAAGCTCCTCTAATCCGGTCTGCAAGGATAAATAGCGCCCAAAAAGTCCCCCGTATTCCTGCCTCAGTCCCCTAAGACTGCCGAAATCGTCCAAAATATCGATGTGATTTTCCTTATTCAGGAGTAACTGGTGTTCACGCTGACCGCTGATATTTATCAAAAGCTCGCAAAGTGAAGACAGTGTTCCCAGATTCCCCATCTTGCCGTTGATAATAACCTTGTTTTTCCCGGAACGGGAAATGGTTCTCTTCACGTACAGCTCATCGCCATCGGCCAAATCCAGCTCCAACAGTTTTTCTTTCAGGGCTTCCATCTCCGCGATGTCGAAATAGGCCTCAACGCTGGCAGTTTCCTCCGAAGACCGGATCATTTCCGCAGAAGCCCGATCTCCAAGCAACAGGCCGATGGCGCCAATGATAATTGATTTGCCCGCACCGGTTTCACCGGAAATTAAATTGAGCCCGCTGCCGAAAGAGACTTGCAACTCCTCGATGATTGCAAAATTTCTTATAAAGAGATCTACCAACATGAAAGATCCGCTCAAGTTTTTTTTTCTCGGGTCGGGGTCAATCCTATCCATCCCAGCTTGGAACGCAAGATCTCCAAATAATCATGGTAAGGAGAGGAAACAAGTGTGGTTACGTGCTCTGATTTGGTTACCCTTAAGGTATCACCGGATTTTAAGGGCAGGGAAACTTGTCCATCCATGGTCAAAATTGCCCCCTGATCTTTGGTGCGCAGGATTACCTTTATGCAGACCTCGGCAGGGAGAATAACGGCACGATTTGTCAAACTATGGGGACAAATGGGATTAATCATGATGACACTTTGCCGGGGATAAACAATCGGCCCGCCGGCAGAAAGGGAATAGGCCGTTGATCCAGTGGGCGTGGCGATGATCAGGCCATCGGCCTTATAGGTCGTGAGATAATGGCCATCGACATAGGTCTCGAGTTCTACTATCCGGGAAAGATGAGCACGATTCAGCACTACATCGTTGAGAACCGTGTGGACAGTCTCCTCTTCCGCGGACTCGCCCACGATAGCATCCAGCATCATGCGCCGATCCCGCTCGAAATCACCTTTCAGGATAATTTCCAGGGCGCTGAACATCTCGTTTAGATTTACTTCGGCAAGGTAACCCAAGCCCCCCAAATTTATCCCCACGATCGGGATGGCTAATCCCGACAAGAAACGGGCCGTGCGCAGAATGGTACCATCCCCCCCGAGAACGATGATAAGATCGACATCGCCGGTAATCGCCCTGCTTTCCGCCTCCTGCCCGGCACCGATCTCTTCCGCAATTCCCTTTTCCAACAATACATCGCAACCACGCTGCCGCAGCCAGTCGTACAAGGAAAGCGTGTACTCGCGCGCCTTCTCCTTCCGGATATTGGCCACTATACCGATTTTTTTTATCTCCACAACATCTCTCCGCAAGGGAAGTTTTGTGATTTTACTAACATAAAAACATTTTTCTGTCCATAGGCTTCCCCCATATCGCAAACCCGGCCAAATGACCGACGCTGTAGAGGTTAGAAGCATGATTATAGAGATGCTGAGATAATCCCCTTTGACATTATCCTTGACACCGAGAACGCTTATTGCTAAGGAAATTAATTCACATCTGTAACGGGCCGTTAGCTCAGATGGTAGAGCAGCGGATTTTTAATCCGTTGGTCGTGGGTTCAACTCCCATACGGCCCACCAACAAATCAGCCGCAAGAGAGATTTTCTCGTTTATTCGTCAAGATAGGCGCTGTTGGCGCAGACCGGCAAGCTGTGTTGACCAGAGAGACAGGCTTAAAGCAGGTAAAATCTGTGATTTTTGATATTTTCTCTGTTCGGTATTTTGCCCGCCAACACTTGGAAATTAAGAGAAATCAAGAAGCTGATGCTGCTGCGCCCAATTCAGGGGAAGGTTAATCTGTCTGAGGAGTTTCTTGGTACTAAGATCTGAAGCTTGCTGCCCTGCTATTATGCTCTCAATAATATCGGGTGAAAGGAAGGCCAGGCTTATCACCCGGGAAACATAGCCCTTGTCCAAGCCTTCCCGGGATACGATCTCCGCCATATTGCGCACCCTTCCGGATACCAGGTCATTGAACCATTTATAGGCGCGAATAATGGTTTTCAGCAATCCATGGTCCAATCTGGGCGGTCTGGCGCCACCAATAACTAAACGTATCTCCACACCTCGTCGTTTCATTTTAAGCTGAATATCGCGTACTATGGTTACAGCTTTGGAATTTGTCTCCGGCGCCAGAAGCGATGTCAAAGAAAGCTGAAGGCGTATTCCAAATTGCTGTAGCTCAACACGCTGAATGAATCTTTCGATTAAGCCACCAACGTCGTTTAGTATCTTCCCGGCCTCATTAAGCGCATGAGGAATGCGATGTGCCGCTATTTCTGCTTCTTGTAAGGCAGCAGTAACGGCAACATCATCAAGAATGATCTCTGACGCCGCTTGTGCAATCACCCGTTCAATTTCTCCCCCCGGTAATCGCCAACCGGTTGATGAAGCATCTTTCGGGTCAGCTTTAAGGCTTTGTGAGATATAATAACGGTAGCGCCTTCCTTTCTTATTAGTATGGACTGGTACCAAGCGTTCACCAGACATATCAAATAATTTGTTGGTTAGCGGACAGGAGATGGTATTCCCGGGACTGGTTCCATGCTCTGATGATTTGCGTGCCATTCGCTGCTGCACCTGTTCCCATAATTTCTGATCGATGATAGCTTTATGCTGACCTGGATAACAGGTTCTTTTATGGCGTATCTGACCGCTATAGAGTGGGTTGGAAAGCATCTTATAGAGTAATCCGCGGGCAAATAAATTACCGCCCTTCCCTCCTCGGGGTTTGGAAATAATTCCCTGTCTGTCTAGATCCTCTTTAAGTAGCCGAACGCATCCCAGCTCCAGGTAGCGACAGTATATATAATGAAGGGTCTGGGCTTCTTTTGCATTGATTATTAGTTTATGATTTTCGAGGTCATAACCAAAGGGAACCATTCCGCCCATCCACATTCCCTTTTTCTTAGAGGCGGCAATCTCATCTCTGATACGTTCACCGGTAACTTCCCGCTCAAACTGGGCAAAGGAAAGCAAGACATTCAAGGTAAGCCTTCCCATCGAACTGGTAGTATTGAACTGCTGTGTGACTGAGACAAACGAAGCACCATGGTTATCAAAACGCTCGATAATTTCGGCAAAGTCAGTTAATGATCTGGTCAACCGGTCCACTTTATAAACTATGACCCTATTTACTTTCCTAGCCTCAATATCCTCCAACAATTGTTTCAATCCCGGCCGTCCCATATTGCCACCACGGAATCCGCAGCGTGGGAAAATTCCAGTTGATCTTTTTCAACTCCAGATAGAAAGGCTTGCTGAATGGCCAGAGGGTGTTATTTATATCAATTATGGCTATCTTGCTAAAAGTTGTTATATTCTCCATGTCGTTATGAATGTAATCTTAACCACAAAATATTTGTAAGCTATCAAAATATTATGCATTTCACCATGCATTAAACAAAATGCTCTGTATATCGAAAATCAAATACTTGTATTTTCCAGGCACCGGCGGAGGCAACGGGGACTGCGACGACAACCTTGGCTGCCTTCCGCTGACGGATCGATTTATCGGTCTAAATCGTCTCCGCCGTCTCCCCCGTAGCTCTTCCTGACCTTAGCCAATAAAGCCCAAATAAACTCTTTTTTACGGATTCACGGGCCGTTTGGCGGAGGTTAATGAGGTTGCATGAACCCCCGATTCCTCGCCATGCGCAATCCTCATTATCAGGGGGAGAAAGCCTATATGTCCTTTCAAAAAATTCAAAATTCTTCACTGGAAGCCTACCCCATTAAATATAAGCTGGAAATCGCTCAAGATTGTCTACGAAATGTAAGTTGAGACTATTTAGTGCCAAATTACTCGTAATTATCAAGTATTGTCTTCATTCTGACTTTTGCCTAAAATAGTTAAAATGAAAGATAATCACGCCAGCTACTGTTAGGAGAATTATTATGGACATATGTAAAAATTGTGGAAAAAGATTATCAAAAGAAGCAACCATGTGTCCTAAATTCGGCAAGCCTCACAAGAAACAAAGTACAATGGGATTAGTTTACATATTAGGCTTATTTTTCTTATTTCTAATTATTTTCAAAATGTACATTAATACACGGCCGTTTGCTTCTGAACCATCCATGTCCCCCATCAGCGTAAAGATCGGAGAAAGGGGGCTGGAAGGATCTACACGATTACCATAACAGCAACAAGGCAAATAGAAGCATAGGGACGATGGGTTTTTACACGAATCCGGACTTTGAGCGGGTAACGTAAAAAACCATCGTTCCGTAGGAATATTTTTGATAATCCGTTCCTCACTCAATCACTTAAGGGCACTATGATATTTAAAAAACATCATCCCCTCGCGGCCGTCATTGTTTCAAGCCTCTTTTATTCAGTCATCACTGCAACCGCACAACCAACTGCCGCGCCTGACAATGCATCAACTTCACCTGTCAACAACGCAACGCTCTACGTATTCAATATTAGCGGCTGGACATTAATTCCCAGCAATCAAGAGATCGCCGAAGCAGATGCAGTGATTGTCAGTCTCCCTCGCGGAACCTATACCACTCTCACAATCACCCCTGGTAACCATGAATTCTACGTCCATCCCTTTAAAGGACGAAAGGTGTTGTTAAAAGCAGAACCAGATAAGGAATACTATCTAGTTGTCGGTTATAATCCATCAAAATCATATGCATTCCCTCTTGGTGGTGATCCAGTGCTTATAAGGCTGATTTCCCAGGAACAGGGACAAAATCTTCAAAAAGGACTCAAGCCTAAGGAGTAAAGAGAATCAATAGATCAGAGGATCGCAATAACTTCCACACGTAAATTTGTTGCTTCAAAGTCAAAATATTAAAGGAGATATTATGAAAAAGGTCATTGCTATCACCATTATTTCAACATTTTTGATCTGTCTTGTACCGTTGATGTCAGCGGCTCAATCTCAAAATTATGTAGTTGCGAAGGTCGGTACATTTACGCCTGAATCAGCCGATCTTACAAAGAATGGTCCAGATTATGGTACAGGGTTTAATGGAGAAGTGGCTGGTGGCTACTATATTAGTCCTAACTTTGCCGGAGAATTTGGTATCGGATGGTTCAAGACCACAGATACGGAGGCAGGATTTGATACTGACATTCAAGTAGTTCCGGTCACGTTGACTATGAAAGCTTTATATCCTATAGGAGGTTTTGAACCATATGTGGAAGCTGGAGTCGGAGCATATTTCTGTAACGCCGATTTAGTCTCTCAAGGCCAACGGTTTTCTGATACCTCGAACGTCTTTGGGGTGCATTTAGGATTGGGGCTTAACTCACATCCGTCCAAAATAGATTTTAGGAATTGAAAAGGGTGTATACAATCAGGTAGAAGTTTTTTCGCCAGAGAAAACAAAACCTGAAAGGAGACACCCTGATGAATAGATTTAGCAGCATT
>Ga0082335_1000335_pt1 | contig 121607 bp, 113 predicted proteins | sample Subgrocontami58m_FD_72375 | JGI IMG/M metagenome (GOLD analysis project Ga0082335, IMG submission 72375) | Subsurface groundwater microbial communities from S. Glens Falls, New York, USA - GMW37 contaminated, 5.8 m (SPADES assembly) (version 2) ... | reverse complement strand
GATCGTCGATTGCGTGCGGATGGCCGTTTTATCCGTACGCGATCGATGATCCGCTCGTTCATCGCAGATCAAAGACATTTGCTGCATCCGGCAATGTCGATGCGCAAGCATTGCGCGCTCCGCGCGCCAATCGTGATTTCTGTACGGATATGGGGAAAAACCGAGAGGGCTTGGGGTTGGTTTATTACAAGATCGTCGATTGCGTGCGGATGGCCGTTTTATCCGTACGCGATCGATGATCCGCTCGTTCATCGCAGATCAAAGACATTTGCTGCATCCGGCAATGTCGATGCGCAAGCATTGCGCGCTGCGCGCGCCAATCGTGATTTCTGTACGTAACTATAGAGCCATCCGTACAAAAATCACGGTTATGGGGAAAACCGATAGCGCTTGGGGTTGGTTTATTACAAGATCGGATCGTTGCGGCACCGCGTGCGCAAGCCAAGACTGCCTCAGCGGTCTCCGGCTATCTTGCTTCGAGCCCCACCGACTACTTGATTTCGTTCAGGATATCGACATTGATGCCGCTCGACCCCGGGCGTACCGGCTTGCTTACGCCCTCCAGATCGCCGGGCTGGGGCATCACGTTGCCGGACTTGGACACGCGCGCGGCCACCACCACTTCGGTGTAGTCCGAAATCTTCGATGACGGGTTCATCGCCATCGAGTCGTCGAATGAAAACGAAAGCGGCAAGTCCTTCACCTTGGCGCGCGTCGCCGCAATTGGCATGCGCGACCCCTGCGCCGGGCGCGCCAGCACGAACACCGTATCTTCGGGCGCGACGCGCGCCGCAACTGCCGGTGCAAGTTTGACCGTCCCGCTCACGCTGCCTGACTTGGCCGTTGTCGACTTTCCTGTCGCGGCAACCAAGGGCGCAGGCTGCGCTACTCCGCTCTGGCCGAGCTTGTCCTGCGCCTCCTTGATGCTGGCGCGGACCGAATCGCCCATGTCAGATTCGGGGGGCAATAGCGGCAAAATCCGGCGCCAGTGCTCTATGGCTTTGCCGAAGTTGCGCTTGTCGAATTCGACCGTCCCGGCCAATGCGAGCGCCTTCAGATTGTTCGCGTCCGCCTTGAGCGCGCGCTGTATCAGCGCTTCCGGTTTCCCGTCCAGCCGCTGCCCCTGTGCCATGGCCAGGGTGTCGGCGTAGTCGGCCAACAATTGCGCGTCCTGCGGAAACTTGGCTTCGGCCTTGGCGAAGGCCGCGGCCGCCTCGTTAAAGCGCCCAAGAGCGTTGTACGTGCGCGCGAGCATGAGCCAACCCGTACCATCGTCCGGGGTCGACTGCAAACGCTGCGCCAGGCGCGCCACCATGGATTCGATCTGCTCCTTGGACAGTTGGTGCGCCGGCGCCTGCTGCGCGACCGGTTCCAGCCCCTGCCGGCTGCCCAGCGCCAGGTAAAGCGACACTGAAACGAGAGGCACCGCCACCGCAACAGCTATCGCCGCGGTCCTGGAACGCGCGCCTAGTGCGACCGCACCGGCTGGTGCAGCATCGACGTCCTCGAGCAGGCTGCGCTGCAAATCATCGCGCGACGCCTCCCATTGTTCGCGGCTGATGTTGCCCGCCGCAAGGTCCGCGTCGAGTTCAGCCAAATGATCCCGGAAAACCGCCAGGTTGGCGTCGTTGCGCGACGCCGCTCGGCCCGCCGCGGCACGTTTGCGCAATAGCGGCGTCACCAGAACCACGAGCGCCGCCAAGGTCAGCAGCGCAGCATATACCCAGAACAGCGTCATTTACGCTCCCCGTTCGTGCCGAGCAGCGAACTGAGGCGCGCCTGCTCGGCCTCACTCAATGCCTGCTGCGGCGGCGCCGAACGCCGGCGCAAAATGTAATAGAACAATCCCGCCAGCGCGCCAAGAAGTAACACGAACGGGCCGGCCCACAGCGGCAGCGTGGTCGTCTTCACCGGCGGCCGGTAAAGCACGAAATCGCCGTAGCGTGCCACCATGTATTCCTTGATCTTCTCGTCGCTCTCGCCGGCCTTGAGCTTTTCGCGGATCTGATTCTTCAGATCGACCGCGAGCTCCGCGTGCGAATCGGCGATCGTCTGGTTCTGACACACGAGACAGCGCAATTCCTCGGCGAGCGCCATCACGCGCTTCTCCAGCAGCGGATCCGCAGCCGCGGGCGCCGCTTCCTTCGCCACAGCCGATGCAGCAAGCATGCACCCTAAGATCAAAGCAAACAGTCTACGCATTGCCGTTCAACTCCTTGACCAGCGGCAGAATCTTGTCGCGCACGATTTCCGGGGTGACGATGCCGATGCGCTTGTAGCGGATCACACCGGCCTTGTCGATGACATAGGTTTCGGGAACGCCGTATACGCCGTAATCGATACCGATGCGGCCGTCGCGGTCGTAGGCGGAAACCTGATAGGGATTGCCCAGACGCGCCAACCAGGCAAGACCATCGGCGCGCTCGTCCTTGTAGTTGAGGCCGAATACCGGCACGGCATTGCTGCGCGCCAGTTCCAGAATGGTGCGGTGTTCCTCGCGACAGGCCACGCACCACGAAGCCCACACGTTGAGCATCCACACCTTGCCCAGCATGTCCTTCTGCGAAAAAGTCTTGTCCGGCTCGTGCAATTGCGGCAGCTGAAACGCGGGTGCGGGTTTGTTGACCAACGGCGAAGGCACCTCACGCGGGTTGAGCGTCAGGCCCACGCCCAGAAATACCACCAAGACGCCAAAAAGGGCGAGCGGAATGAGAAAGCGGGCGCGCAGCATGATTCTAGCGCGCCGGGGAAGCGTTGAGGCCCGCGGCGGCGACCGCTTGCGCCGAACCGGCTCGCGCCCTAACACGATAGCGCCGGTCGATCGCTGCGAGCAGGCCGCCGAACCCCATCAACAGGCAACCGCCCCAGATCCAGCTGATAAAGGGCTTGTAATAAAGCCGCACAATCCAGACCTTCGGGTTGATCGGCTCGCCCAGCGCGACATACAGATGGCGCGTTACACCATAGTCGATCGCCGCCTCGGTCATCGGCATGTTCTGCACTGTGTAAATGCGCTTTTCCGGATTCAGCGTCTTCACCAGGCTGCCGTTTCGCGTTACTTCAATGGTGCCGCGCGTGGCTACGTAATTCGGTCCCTTCACGTCGTTGATGGCCAGAAGCCGGAAAGTGTGGCCGGCAAGATGCGCGCTATCCCCCACCTCCATGCGCACGTCGGTTTCGACCTCGTAGCCTTTCACCAGCGTCACGCCGACGACGAATACCGCTATGCCGAGGTGTGCAATGAGCATGCCGTAATAGCTGCTCGGCAATTGCGCCAGCCGCGCGCCAAGCCTGCCTTTCGTCACAAGCGCGAGCCGCGCCTTGAGGCTGATTAGGCTGGTCGCCACAATCCAGGCGGCGAGCAGCATACCGAAGCCGACCATGGTGCTCCAGCCTCCCATGGCGAGCGGCACGACGATCGCGGCGGCAAAACTCACCGCCAGAGCCCAGCGCAGGCGCAGCGCAAGTTCGGGCACGCTCGCCTGTTTCCAGCGGGCAAGCGGCCCGATACCCATCAGAAACAGCGCCGGCGCCATCAGCGGCACGAACACTGTCTCGAAATAAGGCGGCCCGACTGAGATCTTGCCCAAGCCCAGCGCATCGAGCACGAGCGGATACATGGTTCCGAGCAGCACCGCCCCGGTCGCAACCAGCAACAGCGCGTTGTTGGTGAGCAGCATCGATTCGCGCGATACCAGAGCGAAGCGCCCGCCCAATCCCACCTTGCCCGCGCGCCAGGCGAACAGCGTGAGCGACGAACCGACGACCACGGCGAGAAAAACGAGGATAAATATGCCGCGCTTCGGATCGGTGGCAAAGGCGTGCACCGAGGTGAGCACACCTGAGCGCACGAGGAAGGTCCCGAGGAGACTGAGCGAGAAGGCCAGGATTGCGAGGAACACTGTCCAGATGCGGAAGGCCCCACGCTTTTCGGTCACTGCCAGAGAGTGGATCAGTGCCGTGCCCACCAGCCAGGGCATGAACGAAGCGTTCTCCACCGGGTCCCAGAACCACCAGCCGCCCCAACCCAATTCATAGTAGGCCCAATAGCTGCCAAGAGCGATGCCGAGCGTGAGGAACATCCAGGCCACCGTGGTCCAGGGGCGCGACCAGCGCGCCCAAGTGGCGTCGAGCCGCCCGTCGATCAGCGCTGCCATGGAGAACGCGAACGCAACCGAAAAGCCGACATAGCCCATGTAGAGTATGGGCGGATGAAACACCATGCCTGGGTCCTGCAGCAGCGGGTTGAGGTCGCGCCCGTCCGCGGCCGCCGGCAGCAGTCGATCGAACGGATTGGAGGCAAACAGCATGAATACGAGGAAACCTACGGTCACCAGTCCCATGATGCCGAGCACGCGCGCCACCATCTGCTCGGGCAAGGTGCGGCTGAAGATGCTTACCGCGAACATCCATACGCCCAGCATCAGCGTCCACAACAGCAGCGAACCCTCGTGCCCGCCCCATACCCCGGCGACGCGATATTCCAGCGGCAGCCGCGAGTTGGAATGCTCCGCCACGTATTTCACCGAGAAATCGTTGGTGACAAAAGCATAAGTCAGGCAAGCGAATGCGAACGCAATGAACAGGAATTGCCCCAGGGCCGCCGGCCGCGCGACTGCCATCCAGGCGGCATTGTTGCGCGCCGCGCCGAGCAGTGGCAGAACCGCTTGCGCGAGCGCGATGCAAAGCGTCAGCATCAGGGCGAAGTTGCCGAGTTCTGGAATCATTATTTTCCTTTCGGAGGAACGACCACCGACTCTGCGGCGGTCTTGGCTGTTGCCTGGTTGATCGCGTCCTGCGCCGCGGGCGGCATGTAGTTCTCATCGTGTTTGGCCAGTACTTCCTCGGCGCGAAATACGCCGTCGGGGCCGATCTTGCCCTGCGTTACCACCCCTTTGCCCTCGCGAAACAGGTCCGGCAGGATGCCGCGATAGAGCACCGGAATACTTTGCGCCGTATCGGTCACGACAAACTGCACGGTAACGCCATCGGCCTCGCGCTTGACGCTGCCTTTTTCGACCAACCCGCCGATGCGAAAGCTCTTCCCGACCGGCGCTTCTTTGGCGACGACCTGGCTCGGCGTGAAAAAGAACACCAGATTCTTCTGGAAGGCGGAAAGCACCAGGCCGGCGGAAAGCGCGAGCCCAGCGACACCGACTCCGACCAGAACAAAACGCTTATGTCTCGGTTTCATGATTTCTCCTGCGCGCCGCGTAATATGTGGTGAGACGTTCGATCACGCCGCGTCGACGCAGCACCAGTGCCACGATCTCGGCGACGATTACGACCAGGGTTACGCCATAAGAGCCCCATACGTACAGGCCATAGCCACCCATGTGGAGGAAATTTTCCCAGCTTCCCCAGTTCATGCTTTTGCACCCAATTCTTCCGCCACCCAGTCGGTGTGACGCTCGCGCTCGAGGATCACGCAACGCACTCGCGCCAAAACGGCGGCGATACTATACATCCAAAAACCCAGCGCCATTATCAGCATGCCGAGCAACATCGTCGTCGCCATCGTCGGCGCGCTTTTCATGCTGACCGACGCGCCTTGATGCAAGGTGCTCCACCATTGCACGGAGAAATAGATGATCGGGACGTTGACCACGCCGACCAGCGCCAGCACGGCGCCCGCCTTGTCGGCCCGGCGCGGATCATCGATCGCCGCCTGTAACGCCATGAAACCGATGTACAGGAACAAAAGTATGAGCTCCGAAGTGAGGCGCGCGTCCCACACCCACCAAGTGCCCCAGGTCGGCTTGCCCCACAACGCGCCGGTCCAGAGCGCGATAAACGTGAACAGCGCGCCGGTCGGTGCGAGCGCAGTCGCCACCATCGACGACAGGCGCGTGTTGAGGACCAATCCGACCCCGGACCAGAAACCCATCACCAGGTAGAGAAACATCGACATCCAGGCCGCCGGAACGTGGATGAAGATGATGCGATACGCATCCTTTTGCTGCGCGTCGGTGGGCGCGACGAAAAAACCGATGTACAGGCCGACCACGCAAAGCAGCATGGCCGCGACGGCGAACCAGGGCTGCAGCCTGCCTGCCAGCGGATAGAAGGTCTGCGGCGAGGAAAAAATATACCAGCTGAATTTCCTTGTCATCGATATCTCATTCCATTGCAATTCTCAGAGCCGCAGCACTGGCCCAAGGCGCAAGCACAAGCGACAGCGCCAGAAACCCGCCAAGCAGCAGCAGATGGGGCTCGGCGCCCGTACCTGCTGCGGTCGCACCGACGGAACCCGCACCGAAAATCAGCACTGGCACATAGAGCGGCAGCACCAGCAGCGACACCAGCACCCCGCTCCCGCGCACGCCCAGCGTGAGCGCGGCACCCACGGCGCCGACCAGGCTCAACACCGGCGTTCCTAGCAAAAGCGAAACGCACAGCACTGCAAGCGCGTCGCCCGGAAGATCGAATTGCAGCCCCAAGAGCGGCGCCATCAGCACCAGCGGCAGCCCCGATACCAGCCAGTGCGCCGCCACCTTGCCCATCACCAGAATAACCAGCGGTTCGCCGGCAATCAGCATTTGCTCCAGCGTGCCGTCCTGATGATCCGGCGCATATAGCCGCGCCAGCGACAGCATGCAGGCCAGCAGCGCCGCCACCCACAGCACGCCGGGCGCCATATTGCGCAGCTGACTCGCCTCCGGGCCGACTCCGAGCGGGAACAGACTTACCACGATCACGAAAAATACCAGCGCATTGGTGACGTCGCCCCTGCGCCGGAATGCAAGCATCAGATCGCGCCGCAGCACCCATCCGAGCGCCCTGATCATGCCGCGAGCAATGCCGCGGCGTGCAAGTCGAGATCGATGCGCATTATCGCATGCGCCACGACTTGCACCTCCTGGTGCGTCGTCAATACCACCATTCCGTCCAGCGCGAGATGCGCCGCAAGCAGACGCTCGAGCGCCTCAACTGCTCGGACATCGAGCGCCGCGAACGGTTCATCGAGTATCCATAACGGAACCGCAGCCGAAAACGCAAGCTTGGCCAAGGCAACCCGCCGGCGCTGTCCCTGCGACAGCACTTTCGTCGGCAAGTCCGCGCAATGGGCAACGCCGAAACAATCGAGCGCGTCGAGCATGCTCGGCGCATCGGCAGGCATCCCGCCCAGCGCCGCCGCGAATTGGAGGTTTTCAAGCGCAGTAAGGTCGTCCTTCAGCGCATTAAGATGGCCGATGAAAACCAGATTTCTGCAATACTCCTCGCGCTCGGAGCGAATCGACTTGCCCTGCCAACGCAATTCGCCAGCGCTGGGCGCGAGCAGGCCGCACATGATGCGCAGCAGACTGGTCTTGCCGCTGCCGTTGGCTCCGGCCACGCGCAGCAGTTGGCCACGTCCGAGACGAAAGCTCAGTTCGTGGAACAATCGCCGCTCACCGCGGGTGCACTCGAGCCGGCGCGCTTCAAGCATTGCGAAAAAATCCTTTCAAGATACCTGCCTTGGAGCCTGTACAAAATGAAGGTAACCGGACGGCAAAGAAAAGGTGCCCCTTCCTTCGCCCCTCGTGCTTCCCTAACTGAGATTAGGCGTCGTTTCGATAACGCTAAAATCGCCAGTTACAGCCTTTTGGCAGCCGCAAGTGTATCTGTTCGAAAACAGCCTAAATTTGCGCTGCATCAAGAGTTTCCCTGGTGCAGCGCGTTCAGCGGCAAACGCATGCGCCGGCCGCTCGAAATGGCCGCCCGAACTTGGGTAGACAGAACGATGCAGGATGCCATGACCGGACAACCACTGGTCTTTCGATCGCGCGAGCGCCCGTCGCTCGAGCGCAAACCCGCCCGGCACCGCAATATGCGATGCGCCAGCCACAGGTACACGCGGAAACTCTGAGAAGTATCGACGCTGCGAAAAGATGGCGAGAAATGCTATTTTTCGGACTGGTTCCAGCGAGTTATTCTCGCATGAACCGGGGTCTGCTGTCTGCCCGATCTACGACTGCTCGCCCGTTTCAGGCAATTGAACGGCGGTCTCCGGTTGATCGGGATTAACCACACTTGGAGTGGCGCTTTTCTCCAGCTTGCGCAATCGCTTTTCTTCCTGCTTCTTCTTTTTTGCCAGATCCCTTTGGCGCTTTTCGAATTGATAGTTAGGCTTTGCCAAGTTGTCACCCTTCCAGCTGGTACGCTTGATTGTCGAAGTTCCCAGTATACGGCGAAAACGCCGTTCCGTTACCGGGTATTTTGCGCCGAGCGCTAATTCGCATCAAGCTAATCAGCGGGTTATCGGCAAATATCGCTCCTGTCTACAGCACCACGGGCTCGTTCGACAGCTCGTTGGAGCGGGCTTTCACGGGCGGATAATGCGCGGCAAGAAGGTCGCTGATTGCCACCACGCCGCGGCTCACACCTTCCTCGAAACGCCCGGCCGCAAACGCCTGCTGCATTTCGCCGCAAATCGCCTCCCAAGCAGCGTCGCCCACCTCTTGATGAATGCCGCGATCGGCAACGATTTCAACGCGCTTGTCGGCGAGCAGCAAGTAAATCAGCACGCCGCTGTTGTGTTCCGTATCCCAGACGCGCAATTGGCCGAAGAGTTCGACCGCGCGACCGCGCGCATCCTGGCCGCGCCATAGGCGCCCCCATGGCAGGGACGCTTCGATCGCGAAGCGCAGCTCGCCGCCGTGGCGTCTTTCCTGCTCGCCGATCAGCTCGCGAATCGAGCGCATCGCCGAGCGCGGAAGCGCGCGCCGCACCGACCATTGATCGGTGAGCAAATGGCGCAGCATGCGCCGAAAGCGCATCACCTGCCCCCCCAGCTGCCGGAGGCTCCGCCACCGCCAAATCCTCCACCCCCGCCACCAAAACCGCCGCCCCCGAAGCCGCCGCCTCTGCCGAAGCCGCCGCCAGCCATGCCGCCTGGAAAGGTGCCGCGACCGGCACCCAGCAAAGCAACGAAGAATGCGATGATCGCGGCAATCACAGCCGCGCCCAGCGCACCGGCAATTATCCAGGCGATGAAACCGGCTGCCACGCCCGTCGCCGCGGAGCCGAGCAGCCGCCCGAAAATCGCTTTCAGCACCCCGCCCGCGACCACGACCACAATCAGTAACACCACGAACAGCGATTCGTAATCTTCGACGTTCGACGTCGTTGCCCCTTTGGGCGGCGGCAGCTTCTCGCCCTCGATCAATTTCATCAGCGTGTGGGTACCGTCGCGAATGCCGCCGTAAAAGTCGTTGGCGAGGAAATGGGGCGCAATCACCTCCCGGATGACGCGCTTTGCCACGACATCGGGAATCGCGCCCTCGAGCCCGTAGCCCACCTCGATGCGCAGATGCTGGTCTTTTTTGGCAATGATCAAGATCACGCCGTCGTCTATTCTTGCGCGGCCGATCTTCCAGCGCTCGGCGACGCGAATCGAATACTGCTCTATGGTTTCAGGCTCGGTGCTCGGCAACATCAGCACTGCAATCTGACTGCCGTTCTTTTGCTCAAAGGCGCGCAGTTCGGCTTCGAGCGAGGCGAGTTGCCCGGCGTCGAGCGTGTCGGTGAGGTCGGTGATGCGCGCTGCGAGCGTCGGCACCGGCACGACGTCCGCGGCGCTGACGGCCGCCGCGAATACCAACGCCAGGCTACAGAAAAGACGAATCGAGGAGCGCATCGAATCTCGGCTGCCGATCAACGCGGACATGGCCTTAACCGAACCGCGCGCGTTTGCGCTACGTCAATATTCAATTCACTTGGCCGGCGCGGCCGCGGGCTTGTCGAAGCTCACCGTCGGCGGCGCGGCGATCGCCTTTTCATTCTCGACCGCGAAATTGGGTTTCACCTGATAGCTGAACGTCATGGCCGTCAGGTTATTGGGGAAAGTCCGCAGCAGCGTGTTGTATTCCTGCACCGCCTTGATGTAGCGATTGCGCGCTACGGTGATGCGGTTCTCGGTGCCTTCGAGCTGCGCCTGAAGGTCGCGGAAATTCGCGTCCGATTTCAACTGCGGATAGTTTTCCGAAACGACGAGCAGGCGCGAGAGCGCGCTCGAGAGTCCGGCCTGCGCCTGCTGAAACTTGGCGAAGGCTGCGGCATCATTGATCAGTTCGGGCGTCGCCTGGATGCTGCCCACGCGTGAGCGCGCTTCGGTCACCTGGGTCAGGATCTGTTGCTCCTGTGCGGCGAAGCCTTTTACCGTATTCACCAGATTCGGCACCAGATCGGCGCGCCGCTGGTATTGGTTCAGCACCTCGGACCAGCCCGCCTTGATCTGTTCGTCGCCGCGCTGCATGTCGTTGTAGCCGCAACCGGACAGCCCCAAGGTGATCGCGGCGAGCAGCATGACCCAAATTCTGCGCATGTGATTTCTCCCTGACCGATGCTCATTTTTAAACAAATTAGGACGCGCGCGCCGATATCAAGGCGCCCCCTCATCGCTTCCCGCCTGCAGCTTCGCCATGGTGCGCCGAGCAAAGCAAAGATCTTCCCAGGCCTTGGCCTTGTCCGGGAGGCTCCGCAACAGATAGGCCGGATGATAAGTGACGATCAACGGCACGCCCTGGTAGCGGTGCAGGCGGCCGCGCAGCGAGGCGATGCTGGCATCGGTGTCGAGCAGCGTCTGGCAGGCGAAGCGCCCCATCGCGAGAATCAGCTTGGGTTGGATCAGTTCGACCTGGCGCATGAGGTGCGGTGCGCACTGCGCTACTTCGAGAGGTTCGGGATTGCGGTTTCCAGGCGGGCGGCATTTGAGCACGTTGGCGATATATACATCCACGCCCCGCTTCAAGCCGATGCCTGCAAGCATGCTGTCGAGAAGGCGTCCCGCCTGGCCGACAAAGGGCTCCCCGCGCGCGTCCTCTTCGGCCCCCGGCGCCTCGCCCACCAATAGCCAGTCGGCCTGCTCGTCGCCGACGCCGAATACCGTCTGTTTGCAGGTCTTACGCAGAGCACAGGCCGTGCAGGCTGCGACCGTGGCCTTGAGTTCGGACCAGTTCATGTGCGCGATGCGCGCGGCGCGATCGTCGACATCGGTCGCTGTCTGCTCGGTGGAAACGCCGGCATGATTCGCAGCAGCGGGCGCATCCTCGATCGCCGGCGCTCCCCGCGACTTCAGCCGCCAGAGCGGCGTCAATCCCATTTCGTCCAGGAACAATTCCCGGCGCGAATTCATAGAGGCAGGCTCAGAACGAGCGCGTCCTCGCGGCCATCCTGCGCCGGATAGTAATCACGCCGCAATCCGACACGCTGAAAGCCGTGGCGCGCATACAGCCGCAGTCCGACGGCGTTCGATGGGCGCACTTCCAGAAGCATCAGGTGAGCGCCCTGCGCACGCGCGATTTCGCACAGGCGCTCGAGCAACAGACTGCCGCAGCCCTGGCGCTGATGCGAAGCGGCAATGCTCAAGTTGAGCAAATGCGCCTGGTCCAGGGCCAGCATCACAACGGCATAGCCGATCAACCCGGCGTCGCGCTCGAGGCTCCAGCAATAGTATCCGGCGGCGAGCGAATCGCGAAAGTTGCCCTGCGTCCATGGGAAAGGATAGATCGCGTTTTCAATCGCCATCACCTGCGGCAGGTCGGCCTCGGCCATGGCGCGCAATTCGATCAGGGGTTTGGGTACGGCACTCATCGTTCGCTGGTCTTTAGCGCCACCTTGTCGCGCACATAGAGCGGCACGGCGTCCGCCGCATCGATCCCGCGCCCGGCGGAAAATTCTTCGCGCGCAAGGCGCAATACCGCAGCCGCACTGGGTTTGGCGTCGGCGACGATGCGAGTTAGCTTGCCGGCATAGCGCCGCGCCAGCACCGTGCCATGTACGCGAAAGCCGCTACCGCACGCGGTCCATCCCTCGCCATCGACATCGGGCACCGCCTCGGGGTCGTAAAGCGCGGGCGCATGCATTTCCATCCAATGGCCGTCATTCCTGCAATAAACGGCATGATACACCTCGCCCATGCGCGCATCGAGGCAGGCGATCGCCTTGTCGGCGCCGCAATCCTCGGCGAGCGCAAGCAAGGTGCCGATTCCTACGAGCGGAAGATTGCGCGCCAGGGCCAGCCCTTGAGCAATGCCGCAGGCAATGCGCAGGCCGGTGAACGATCCGGGCCCGGCGCCATAGGCAATGCCTTCGATGTCGCGCATGCCTAGCTGCGCCTGTTGCAGCAATGCGTCGAGCGCGGGCAGCGCGAGTTCCGAGTTTTTCTGTCCCGCGTGAAAGTTGCGCTCAAGAACCTGCGCACCCCGCGATACGGCGAGCGAACAGTATTCGGTGGAGGTTTCGAGCGCGATAAGATTCACGGCGGCTGCAACGATGCGATGCCTTAGGGTCTGTAACAATACGAGGGGCCGAGGAAGGGGTGGGCCCCTTCCGTTCCCACCCGGCTCCCCTCGTGCTCCCCTATATCAGGGGCCATTTCGGCAATTCTGAAATGGCCACTTATTCTAGCCCATCGCACGTCGAGGACCGCCATTCTTGACAGCGTGCGTCGCTGCCGCCAAGATGTGTCGCCCCCCCAATCGAGGACAAGAACATGAAGAGAACGCTATGCGCGCTGGTTTTGGCACTGCTTGCCGGCACGGCCGCGGCGCAGGATGCTTATCCGAGCCGGCACATCACCATGGTGGTTCCTTTTCCGCCCGGCGGCGTAGCGGACCTGACCGGCCGCCCCACCGCGTTCGCGATGGAAAAGGCGCTGAAGCAGCGCGTCATCATCGAGAACAAGGCCGGCGCCGGCGGCGCCATCGGCATGGCTTACGTCGCCAAGGCCAAGCCCGACGGCTACACCGTCATGATGGCCTTGTCTTCCATTTCCATCATTCCCGAAGCGGAAAAGCTGTTCGAGCGCAAATCGCCCTACCAGATGAATCAGTTCGCACCGATCGCGCTGATCTCCGCCGATCCCACCGTCCTCGTAGTGCGCACCGACAGCGCGTGGAAAACGGCAAAAGATTTGATCGACGATGCGAAAAAGCGCCCCGGAAAGATCAGCTTCAGTTCCTCCGGCATCTACGGCACGCTGCACATGGCCATGGAAATGTTCGCCCAGGCGGCCGACATCAAGCTCTGGCATGTGCCCTATACCGGCGGCGGCCCGGCGATGAACGCTTTGGTCGGCGGCCACGTGGACGCGCTCGCTTCGGGGCCGTCTGCGGTGATCGGCCAGATCAAGAGCGGCAAGCTGCGCCCCTTGGCCTCCTGGGGCGAGAAGCGCCTCGCGGCGCTGCCCGATGTGCCCACGTTCAAGGAACTGGGCTATGACGTCGAGTTCTACATCTGGTCCGGCCTATTCGCGCCGGCGGGGACGCCTGCGCCGGTGATGGCCAAGCTGCGCAGTGCGGCAAGACAGGCGGTCGAGGATGCGGAATTCAAAGCGATCATGACCAAGATCGAAACGCCTATCCACTACCTTGACGCGCCCGAGTTCCAGAAATTCTGGGACAAGGATGCGGCCATGCTCGCCGCCGCGGTCAAGCGCGTCGGCAAGGTGGTGGAAGACAAGAAGTGACCTGAGGCGCGCGGGAGTCGACCGAGGGCGAAGGTCTCGGCTTGCTTCGGCCTTAGAGCTTGGGCTCAGCGTCCAGGCGCACCGCCACGCCCTCCAGGCCCGGGCCGGCCGCGGGATAGCGCTGCATCACCAGCGGGTCATGACCGGGCACGACATAGCGCACCTCGTCGGCGAGTTCGCGCAGCCTGCGATAGCCTTCGACCATGGCGCCGACGTCATGCACGATCGGGAACGGACGCACCTCGCCCATGTTGGCGTACAGGTGGGTCGCGTCCGAGGCGAGCACGATCCAGCCGATGCGCGTGTACACGCGCACCGACTGCAGCCCCATGGTGTGGCCGCCGATGCGGTGCAGCGACAGCCCGGGCGCGAGCTGCGCGTCGCCGTCGTGAAACTGCACACGCCCCTCGTACACGCGCCGCACCATCGCCACCACCTCGTCCACTTCATACGCGCGCGCGAAAATCTCATGCGCCATGTGCCTGCCGGTCGCGAACTGCATTTCCGCATCCTGCAGGTGGAACGTGGCCTTGGGAAACATCGCGAAATTGCCGACGTGGTCCCAATGCAGATGCGTGATTACGACGTCGCGCACCGTCGCCGCGTCCACGCCGAGCCGGGCGAGCCCGGCGTCCGGGGACAGCAACATCCTGCGCCCGCGGCGCTCGGCCGCCTGCGCGCCGAAACCCGTATCGATGACAAAGGTGCGCGACGGGCTGCGCGCGAGCCAGACGAAGAAGTCGAGCGCGCTCGCGTCCTCGTGCGGGTCGCCGCCGATGAAATTTTCGCTGGCCTTGCGCGCGAACGTGGCGTAGCGGATGGCGTAGACTTCGTAAGCTTCAATCGGGTTCATCGTTCCTTCCTTTGAGTTCGATAGCGGTTGCGCCTGCGCCCGGGATCAAACGAACCTTTGCGAGTGCCCCGCCGCATGCTATGTTTCTCTTATTACGTTGGACGCCAAGTTTGCGAGCTGCCGTCCTGCGCGTCAAGCGAGGCGCATAAGGACGACAAGCGCAAGGCGGCGTCTCTTGGCTGTGAATCGATTTCTTTAGTAGAAAGGCAATGATGAAGAAATACAGCATCGCCGTCATCGCGGGTGACGGAATCGGCAAGGAAGTGATGCCCGAAGGCGTGCGTGCGCTCGACGCGGCGGCGCGAAAGTTCGGCTTGTCGATGAACTTCGATCACTTCGACTGGAGCTGCGACAACTACGACAAGCACGGCTGGTGGATGCCGCCCGACTGGAAGGAGCGGGTCGGCGGGCACGACTGCATATTCTTCGGCGCCTCCGGCTGGCCCGCCACGGTGCTCGATCACATCTCTTTGTGGGATTCGCTGATCAAGTTCCGGCGCGAATTCGACCAGTACGTCAACCTGCGCCCGGTGCGTCTGATGCCCGGCGTGGCGTGTCCGCTCGCCAATCGCAAAGTGGGCGAAATCGATTATTACGTGGTGCGCGAGAACACCGAAGGCGAGTATTCCTCCATGGGAGGGCGCCTGTTCGAAGGCACCGAACGCGAGATGGCGCAGCAGGTCTCGACCTTCACGCGCAAGGGCGTGGACCGCATCATGAAGTTTGCATTCGATCTGGCGATGACGCGGCCGCGCAAGGAAATCACCTCCGCCACCAAGTCGAACGGCATCTCCATCACCATGCCCTACTGGGACGAGCGCTTCAAGGCGATGGCGAAGAATTATCCGGCGATAAAGACCAGCCAGTACCACATCGACGGGCTCACCATCCAGATGGTGCTCAATCCGCAGCGCTTCGATGTGATCGTCGGCTCCAACCTGTTCGGCGACATCCTGTCCGATCTCGGTCCGGCGACCGCGGGCACCATCGGTATCGCGCCTTCGGCCAACATCAATCCCGAGCATGCCTTTCCGTCGCTGTTCGAGCCGGTGCACGGCTCGGCGCCGGATATCTACGGCAAGAAGATTGCCAATCCGATCGGCCAGATCTGGTCGGGCGCAATGATGCTCGAGCACCTGGGCTGCGCCGAGGCCGGGGCCGCCATCCTGCGCGCGATCGAGCAGGTGCTGCTCGACGGTCCGCGCACGCCGGATCTGGGCGGCAAGGCGAGCACCGAAGAATTAGGCAAGGCGATCGCCGCGGCGATTTAGCACGTCCGCGAACTGCGGCCACGCCGCTGCGGCTAGTGCGGTTGCACGCCGCAGGCAATCTGCGGTCAACCGCCGCTCAGCGCCTGCACGATGAATATCTCGTCTGATTTGCCGAGCGCAAAATCAAGCGCGCGTACCTGTGCGCCGTTGACGAAAATGCGCACGTGCGGGCGGATCGCTTCCTGCTCGTCGATCATGCGAAAGCGTATGCCGGGGTAGCGCCCGTCCAGAGCGTCGAGGACTTCGCAGAGCGTCGTCCCATCGGCTTCGACCTGCCGCAGCCCTTGCGTGTAGGAACGCAGGGGTTCTGGAATCAGCACATTCATCGCCCGAACTCGACCGCCTCCACCGCGTAGATTTCCGGCAGAAAGCGCGCGATGCAGGCCCATTTGGCGCCTTCGTTTCTGCTCGCCCACACCTCGCCGCCCGTGGTTCCGAAGTATAGGCCGACCGGGTCGTGCGCATCTGCGCTCATCGCCTGGCGTTTCACCGTGAACCAGCCCTGGCCTGGCGGCAGTCCTGCGTCCAGGCGCTGCCAGCTTTTGCCGGCGTTGCGCGTCATGTAGGCTGCAGGTTTTCCGCCCGGACTCGTGCGCGGCCACACCGATGTTCCGTCCATCGGAAACACCCAGAGAGCGGCCGGATCGCGCGGATGCAGCACGATCGGAAAACCGATGTCGCCGATCTTCTTCGGCATGGTCTCGCCGATTCGCACCCAGCTTCCTGCCGCGCGCTCCATGCGGTAGATGCCGCAGTGATTCTGCTGGTACAGGATGTCCGGCGCGAGCGGATGCAGCCGCACGCAATGCGGGTCGTGGCCGTACTCGGGATAGGGATCCGGACGGAAATCGGCGCGGCAGCCCGCATTGAGCGGCTTCCAGTCCGCGCCGCCGTCCGCGCTTTCGAACACGCCGCCGCTCGACATGCCGATATACAGATGGCGCGCATCGCGCGGATCGACTAGGACCGAGTGCAGCTTCGGCCCGTCGGGCGTACCGTCCTGCTCGCCGCCGGTCCATTGTAAATACTGCGGATGATCGTTGAAGCCGGATACTGGCGCCCAGGTAGCGCCGCCGTCCTCGCTGCGAAATAGTCCCTGCGGCGAAGTCCCCGCATACCAGACGTTGGCCTCGCTCGCATGACCGGAGGTCAGCCAGAACGTGTGGTCGACCACGCGGCCCTTGCTCCCTTCAGGCGCCTTGGGAAACGCCGGCGGCTTCGCTGCCTCCTGCCAGTTCTTGCCGCAGTCGGGCGAGCGAAAGATGGTGGGACCCAGATGCCCGGTGCGCGCCGCGGCGAGGAGCGTGCGCCGGTCGCGCGGGTCGAGCACCATGTGATGCACTGTGTGGCCAAAAAATAGCGGCCCCGTGATGTTCCACGTGCGCCGGCTCTTATCCCCCTTGAGGATGAAAGCGCCTTTGCGTGTCGCGACGAGCAAAGCGACCGCGCCCGTTGCCGCCGCCGGCGGCGATTTGCTGGATGGATTTTTCATGATGTTTAGTCCCTCCTGGCTCAACTATGACGAATTTGGCGACGCATCCGACTTCTCTATGCGTCCTCCGATTTGGCGCCAGCCATGCCATCTGATGCTCAAGGCATCACGATGACCATCCATGAAACGCCAAAGCGGTCGGCGACCATGCCAAAACTCGGCGAAAAGAAAGTCTTGCCCAAGGGCATCTGCACCTGGCCCCCTTCGCCGAGCGCGTCGAAGAGCCGCTTGGCATCGGCCTCGTTCGCCGCGTTGAGGGACAGTGAAAACCCCTGGAATCTTGCCTTTCCCTCGCAGCGGCCGTCGGAAGCCATCAGCGTCGCCTCGCCGAGGTGAAACGCCGCGTGCATTATCTTGTCCTCGGAGCCCGGCGGACACATGCCGGGTTGCGGTGGCTCCGGACTATCCTTGAAGCGCATGAGCATCTCGACTTTGGCACCAAGCGCCTTGCTATAGAAATTGATTGCTTCTTCGCAGCGTCCGTCAAAGAACAAGTAGGGCTGGACTTGCATGATGGCTCCTTAAGAGTGTTGATGGCTAAAGGCAGCGCTTCAACGCATGGCGTTACTGGCCGATCGCGCGCGCAGTTCGGCCTCCTTGCGCACGATCTCCTCGTTCTGGGTCAACTCCGGCGCTTCGAACACCTGGCGAATTTCGATCTCCGAGTCGGTCTCGAACGGATTCGGGCAGCGCTTCACCCATTCGATCGCCTCCTCGCGCGAGCCCACCTGCCACATCCAATAGCCTGCAATCAACTCCTTGGTCTCGGCAAAAGGCCCGTCGACCACGGTCCGTTTGCTGCCCGAAAATTTGACGCGAGCGCCTTTCGAACTCGGATGCAGCCCCTCGCCCGCAAGCATCACGCCCGCTTTCACAAGTTCCTCGTTGAACTTCATCATGTCGCTGAGTAATTTCTCCTTCGGCATGACTCCGGCTTCGGATTCCTTGGTGGCTCTTACGATAATCATGAATCGCATGATGGTCTCCGTTGGTTACGAATCGAGGGGAAACTTTCCCCCATACTCCACGATATCAGGGGCAATTTCGCCAATTCTGAAATGGCTCTTCAGTTATTCGGTTGATCGTAGGCCTGCTGCAGCGTGGCGATGTCGAGCTTGGTCATTTGCAGCATCGCCCGCATGACGCGCCCTGATCTCGCCGCGTCCTTGTCGCCAAGCAGCCGGCCCAGCACCGTCGGCACGATCTGCCACGTTATGCCGTATTTGTCCTTGAGCCAGCCGCAGCGATTCGTTTCGCCGCCCTCGGCTGCCAGCTTTTCCCAATAGTGGTCGACCTCCTCCTGCGTTTCGCAGTTGACGAAAAACGAGATCGCCGGCGTGAACTGAAAATGCGGCCCGCCGTTCAACGCCATGAATTGCTGGCCCTCCACTTCGAAGCTCACGGTCATCACTGCGCCCGGCGTGCCCGGTCCCGCTTCGCCGTAGCGCCGCAGGATGCCGGGTTTCGAATTCTTGAAAATCCCAAGGTAGAAATGCATCGCTTCCTCGGCCTTGTCGTCGAACCACAGGAACGGTGTGATCTTTTGCATCGACTTACTCCTCGTCGTTCGTCCGGCCTTCAGAGGCTGCCGCCGTCGGCGCCATGTAAACCAGCTCCCACATGTGGCCGTCGAGATCCTGAAAACCATGGCCGTACATGAAGCCAAGGTCCTGCGGTTCCTTGTACGTGTTTCCGCCCGCGGCAACTGCCTTGCGCACCATCTCGTCCACCTCCTCACGGCTCTCGCGCGACAGGCACAGGAGCACTTCGGTGCTCAGTCTTGCGTCGCTGATTGGGTTGGGCGTGAAGGTCTTGAAGAATCTCTCGACTAACAGCATGACGAAAATGTTTTCGCCGACGATCATGCACGCCGCGTCATCGTTGCTGAATTTCGGCTCCAATTTGAAGCCGAGCTTGCCGAAGAAGGCCACCGTGCGCGTGAGGTCCTTGACCGGCAGATTGACGTAGATTTGTTGCGCCATTGAGTTTCCCTTCAAACAAGATGGTCGCCGTGATCAGCGCGGATCGAGCTCGCGCACCGGCCGCACCTCGATGCTGCCGCTGCGCGCCGGTGGGATCTTGGCCGCGATCTGGATCGCCTCGTCGAGATCTTTCGCATCGATCAAATAAAAGCCCGCAAGATGCTCTTTCGTCTCCGCAAACGGCCCGTCGGTCACCGACACCTTGCCCTCACGCACACGCACCGTGGTCGCTGTCGCCACCGGATGGAGCGGTTCGCCGCCAAGCAATTTCCCGCTCTCGCGCAGCGCGGCACCGCAGGCGACGCACTCGCGGTCGGGTACGTCGTGCCACTTGGCTTCCTCGATATAGACAAGACACAGATATTTCACGGTTGGCTCAAGTCCTATTCGCTCGTTAGTCGAATGGGCGCTCGCGCAATCGACAGCTTGTGAGAAAAACCCTTCTCAGGCCTGCGCGGCGGCATCGCCGAGCGCGCGCAAGGTATCGGCGTCCTGCGCGACCGGCCGCACCTCGACGCAGCCATAGCGCGCACCCGGTATGCGCGCGGCAATGCGGATCGCGTCATTCAAGTCTGCGGCCTCGATCAGGTAATAGCCGCCCACATACTCCTTCGTTTCCGCGAAGGGGCCGTCGGTGGTCGAGACCTTGCCGTTGCGTACGCGCAACGTGACTGCGGTCTCTGGTAGCTGCAGGCGATTGGCGCCGACGAAATGGCCGCTTTGGCGGACGTCGTCGGTGAACGCGCGATATTGCGCGAATTGCTGCCTCGCCTCGGCAGGCGGCTGGAACTCCATCATGTATGCGCGCTCGGCGCAGATCAGGCAGAGGTATTTCATACTTCCCATTTCAAGGGATCTACCTCCTTAGTCGAACGCGCGCGCCACAAATCGACAACCGGCCGAAATTTTCCTTTAGCCCGCCAACTGCGCCAGCCGGCGCTCGATGAAGCGCCGCTCCGCGTCCTGCCGCGTCAAGACGAGTGCCCGCTCGTAGGCAGCGCGCGCGTCCGCAGTCTTCCCAAGACGCCGGCATAAATCCGCACGCGCGGCGTGGGCAAGGCGGTATTCGGTCAGATCCCCGGCCGCGAGAATCGCATCGATCAAAGCCAATCCCGCGGCGGGACCATCGCGCATTGCCACGGCGACGGCGCGGTTTAATTCCACCACCGGCGACGGTTCGATCCGCGCCAACACATCATAGAGTCCGACGATCTCGGCCCAATCCGTCGCCGCCGCCGTCGCGGCATCGGCGTGCACGGCCGAAATCGCAGCCTGTATCGCGTACGGGCCCGCGCGCCGCGACGACAATGCGCGCCGGACCAGCGCCGCGCCTTCGGCGATCTGCGCGCGGTTCCAGAGCGAGCGATCCTGATCTTCCAGCAGGATGACTTCACCCGCGGGCGAGGTGCGCGCCGCCCGGCGCGATTCGTGCAGCAGCATCAGCGCGAGCAGCCCCATTGCTTCAGGCTCGGGCAGCAGATCGAGAAGCAAGCGCCCGAGGCGGATCGCCTCATCCGACAGATCGCGGCGCGTAAGCGATGTTCCCGACGATGCCGAGTAACCTTCGTTGAATGCGAGGTAGATTACGCGCAGCACGCTGTCGAGCCGTTTCGGCAGATCTGCGCGCGACGGCACCTGGAACGGAATGCGCGCATCGCGGATCTTCGCCTTGGCCCGCACGATACGCTGCGCCACCGTAGGGGCGGGAATCAGGAACGCATGCGCAATGTCTTCCGTCGTGAGGCCGCAAATCTCGCGCAGCGTCAACGCCACCTGGGCATCCGGCGCCAGCGCGGGATGGCAGCAGGTAAATATCAGCCGCAGCCGGTCATCCTCCACGCACTCTTCGTCCCACTCTGCGGCGTCGGCATAGGCGGCGTCAATTTGCTCTTCGACGTCTTCGAGCGCGTCGAAGCGCGCGCGTCGGCGTATGGCGTCGATTGCCTTGAAGCGGCCGGTCGATACGAGCCACGCCCGCGGATTGCCAGGCACGCCTTCGCGTGGCCATTGCTCGAGCGCAGCCCTAAAAGCGTCCTGCAGCGCCTCTTCGGCGAGGTCGAAATCGCCGAGAAGGCGGATCAAGGTGGCAAGGACGCGGCGCGATTCGGTGCGATAGACCGCATCGACGATCGCGTGGCTGCGTCCGGCGGCATTGTCGTTCATGGAAAATAAAGGATAGACCAAATTTTCCTCAGTGCGCGGGAAAGCCGGAACCGCAAGCAACCATAATTCTTACGTGGTCTTTCGCCACTTGAACGCGCGCCGCGGAGGACGCCCAGGCGCTGCTTGGCGCGCCTTAAACTAAGAGGCCATTTCAGAATTACTGAAATGGCCCCTGCCATAGGGGAGTATGAGGGGAGGTATCCCCTCATTTTGAAATGCGCTCTAAATCCCTGATCCGTCCTCTTCCAGCCCCCGCGCTTCCGCCGCAAACACTTTGACCTGTCTCGGCTTCAGCCATACCAGCTGCCCACTGGCCAACCCCAGTTCGGTTGCGCGCTCGCGCGTCAGTTCGACCTCGATCAACTCGCTCGCATGCGCGAGTTCGACGCGCACCACCGGCCCGATCGGATGCACATTCTGCACGCGCGCCTCCAACCCGCCCGCCACCGCGACCTGCTCGATGTCGATATCGTGCGGACGCACAAAGGCCATGGCGTCGCCCTCGATCGCTTGCTGATCGCGCGCCACCTCCGCCCAGGCGCCGTGCAAACGGTTGTGGAAGACGTTCACGTTGCCCAGAAACTGGTAGACGAAAGGCGTCGCCGGATCCGAATAGACCTCGTCGGGCGTACCGATCTGCTCGATGCGGCCGTGATTCATCACGACCACGCGGTCGGCCACTTCGAGCGCCTCCTCCTGGTCGTGCGTGACGAAAACGCTGGAGATGTGCATTTCGTCATGCAGGCCGCGCAGCCAGCGGCGCAGCTCCTTGCGTACCTTGGTGTCGAGGGCGCCGAAAGGCTCGTCGAGCAGCAGCACTTCGGGTTCGACCGCCAGCGCCCGCGCGAGCGCGATGCGCTGACGCTGCCCGCCGGAGAGCTGCGAGGGATAGCGCCCGGCGAGCCAGTCGAGCTGAACCAGGCCGAGCAAATCCATTACTTTCTTGCGTATCTCGGCTTCGGTCGGCCGCGACTTCCTCGGTTTCACGCGCAAACCGAAGGCGACGTTTTCGTACACCGTCATATGCCGGAACAACGCGTAATGCTGGAACACGAAACCGACCTTGCGCTCGCGCGCGTGCAGGGACGTCGCCTCGGTGCTGCAGAAGTGGATCTGCCCTGCGTCGGCGCTTTCCATGCCGGCGATAATCCGCAGGAGCGTCGTCTTGCCGCAGCCCGAAGGGCCGAGCAGGGCCACCAATTCTCCGGTGGGAATCTCGAGCTGGATGTTCTCGAGCGCGACAAAACTGCCGAAGCGCTTGCTGATACCGTGTATGCCGATGCTCATGTCTATTCCGTTCTTTCCGGCGGCAGGCTCGCGCTCAGCATCTCGGTTTCAGCTTGCATGCGCCACTCGATCAAGGTCTTGGCGAGCAAGGTGAGGAGCGCGAGTAAAGCCAGTACCGACGCGGCCGCGAACGCACCGACCGCGTTGTATTCGTTGTAGAGGATCTCCACGTGCAGCGGCAGCGTGTTGGTTTCCCCGCGGATGTGGCCCGACACCACAGACACCGCGCCGAACTCGCCCATGGCGCGGGCATTGGCAAGGATCACGCCATAGAGCAGGCCCCATTTGATATTGGGCAGCGTGACGCGGAGAAACATCTGCCAGCCGCCTGCGCCGAGCGACACCGCCGCCTCCTCCTCGTCCTTGCCCTGCGCCTGCATCAGCGGAATCAACTCGCGCGCAATGTAGGGAAACGTGATGAACAGCGTGGCGAGGATCATGCCTGGCAAGGCGAAGATCACCTTGATCTCGTGCGCTTGCAACCACGGTCCGAGCCAGCCTTGGGCGCCGAAAATCAAGACGAACACGAGTCCTGCGACCACCGGGCTGACGGCGAAGGGGAGATCGATCAGCGTCAGGAGCAGGCTCTTGCCGCGGAACTCGAACTTGGCGACCGCCCAGGCAGCCGTCACGCCAAAAAGAACGTTGAAGGGCAGCACGACGACGGCGATGAGTATGGTCAGCCAGACCGCTGTGCGCGTCTCGGGCTCGGCCAGCGCTGCCCAGTACGCAGGCAAGCCGCGCGCAAAAGCCTCTGCGAACACTGCCGCGAGCGGCAGTGCGAGGAACAGAAACAGAAAACCCAGGGCCGTGCCCATCAGCGCGAAACGCACCCAGCGCGGCTCGGCAGTGGCTGCGCGAAAGCTCACGCCCGAGCCTTCCTGCCGGAGTGACGATTGGCGGCCCACCACTGCAGGCCATTGATGGCGAGCAGCAGCAGGAACGAAATCACCAGCATCACCACCCCAAGCACGGTGGCGCCCGGCAGATCGTACTGATCGAGCTTGGAGGTAATGAGCAGCGGCGTGATTTCAGAAATCAGCGGCATGTTGCCGGCGATGAAAATGACCGAGCCGTACTCGCCGATCGCGCGCGAGAAAGCCAGGGTAAAGCCCGTGAGCAACGCCGGGAATATGGCAGGCAACAGGACCCGCATGAAGGTCTGCGCGCGCGTCGCGCCGAGCGTCGCGGCGGCTTCCTCGATTTCAGGTTCGATATCCTCGATCACAGGCTGCAGCGTGCGCACGACAAAAGGCAGGCCAATGAATATCAGCGCGACCACGATGCCCGTCGGCGTGAACGCCACTTTGAGTCCTGCCGGCTCGAGGTAGCGGCCGATCCAGCCGGTTCCGGCGTAGAGCGTGGTCAGCGTGATACCGGCCACCGCCGTCGGCAGGGCGAAAGGCAGGTCGACCAAGGCATCGACGACACGTTTGCCGGGAAACGCATAGCGCACCAGCACCCAGGCCGCGATCAGGCCGAAGACGGCATTGACCGTGGCCGCGAAGAGTGCGCAGCCGAACGTCACGCGATAGGCGGCCAGCGCGCGTTCGCTCGTGGCAATCTCCCAGAACGCGAGCGCCGAAAGCGTCGTGCTCTTGGCGACGAGCGCCGCGAGCGGCAGCAGCACAAGTAACGAAAGATAGACAAGCGCGTAGCCAAGCGAAAGGCCGAAGCCGGGCAGCACGCGTGCTGCGGAAGATCGATTCATGATATGGGTGCAAGTGTCCACCGCAGTCCGCGGCAAGTACCTTGTTTCTAAGGCACCTTACTTCACCTGGTAAATCTGATCGAAGCTGCCGCCGTCCTTGAAGTGCGTGGTGAAGGCCTTGCCCCATCCGCCGAAAACATCGTCGACAAGAAACGTCTTGATCGACGGAAATTGCGCGGCGTATTTCTTGAGTACCGCGGCGTCGCGCGGCCGCAGATAATTTTGTGCGGCGTTCTCCTGCCCTTCCTTCGACCACAGATACTCCAGATAGGCCTGCGCTTGCTTGCGCGAGCCCTTCTTGTCGACCACTTTTTCCACCAGCGCCACCGGGAATTCGGTTTGCACCGACAGGCTGGGATAGACCAACTCGAATTCGCCTTTCCCAAACTCCTTCGCGATCAGCTCGGCTTCGCACTCGAACGTGATCAACACGTCGCCGATACGGCGCTGCATGAAGGTTGTGGTCGCGTCGCGGCCGCCTGAGGCGAGGAGCGGCGCGTTCTTGAGGAACTTGCCGACGAACGCCTGCGCCGCCTTATCGTTGCCGCCAGGCTGCTTGAGGGCATACGCCCAGGCGGCGAGGTAGGTATTGCGCCCGTTTCCGGTGTTCTTGGGATGCGGCAGGATGACCTGCATGCCCGGCTTGACGAGATCGTTCCAGTCCCTGATCGCCTTGGGGTTGCCCTTGCGCACGATGAAAATCATGGTCGAGGTATAAGGCGAGGCAAAGTTGGGGAATTTCTTCGTCCAGTCTTTTGCCACCAAACCTTTGTCGACCAGATAATCGATGTCATTGGGTGAATTCATGGTTACCAGGTCGGCCTCCAGCCCATCGCCCACGGCGCGCACCTGCTTGGTCGAGCCCGCGTGCGACTGTTTGATCTCGACTTTCTCGCCGGTTTTGGCCTGCCAGTATTTCTGGAACAGCGGGTTATAGTCCTTGAACACATCGCGCGCCACGTCATAGGAAACGTTGAGGAGCGTGGTCTGTGCCAAAGCCGGCAGGGCGAGCACGGCCGTGACGGCCAAGAGGCTACTGCGTATCAGGGTTTTCATCTCGGATCGATTGTTGTGATGGGAAATTGGGCTGGCATGATGGCCTGGCCATGGAGCTAACAGAACTACCGAATTACCATGTTCTTATAACCCCAATGCATAAGTCGCGCACCTGCTGATTTACCCAGGGCATTTCACTTCCTCGGCTGATAGATCTGATCGAAGGTGCCGCCGTCGGCGAAATGCGTTTTCTGCGCTTTCTTCCAGCCACCGAACACCACGTCGATATTGAACAAGTTCACCCGCGGAAATTGCTTTACATATTTCGCCGCAATCTTCGGCGCGATCGGGCGATAGTAGTTGCGCGCTGCGATTTCCTGGCCTTCGTCGGTGTACCAATGCTGCAGATACGCTTGCGCCAGCTTGCGCGTGCCACGCCGGTCGACGACCTTGTCGATCACGGTCACCGGCGGCTCGGCGAGGATGCTGACCGAGGGCACCACGATTTCAACCTTGCTCGCGCCGATTTCCTTCAATGCAAGAAAGGCTTCGTTCTCCCAGGTGATGAGCACGTCGCCGATGCCACGCTCGACGAAGGTAGTGGTCGACCCGCGGGCGCCGGAATCGAGTACGGGAACGTTTCTGAAGAGCGCGGTGACAAATTCGCTTGCCTTGGCATCGCTGTTGCCGTACTTCTTCAGCGCATAGCCCCAGGCGGCCAGGTAGTTCCAGCGCGCCCCGCCCGAGGTCTTGGGATTGGGCGTGATCACCGCGACGCCCGGCTTCACCAGGTCGTCCCAGTCCTTGATCCCCTTGGGATTGCCCTTTCTCACCAGGAGCACGATGGTCGAGGTGTAGGGCGAACTGTTGTGCGGCAGGCGCTTCTGCCAATTGTGCGGGATCAGGTTCTTGCCGGCCAGCGCGTCGACGTCGTAGGCGAGCGCTAGGGTGGCGACATCGGCTTCGAGCCCGTCGATGATCGAGAGCGCCTGCTTGCCGGAACCGCCGTGCGACTGCTTGATCTGGACCTTTTCGCCGACCTGCGCCAGCCAGTGCTTGGCGAATGCAGTGTTGAACGCCTGGTACAACTCGCGCGTCGGATCGTAGGACACGTTGAGCAGGGTCGCGTCCGCCCATGCCGAAGTCGCAAGCAGGGCGAGGGAAAGTACTGCAATGATTCTTTTCATGTCAGCCCCTTAATGTTTGTTTGGTCTTAATAAATACGTTTTAGTAACTATGAGTTATATATCCTGCCAAAAAATAGGCCGCAGTTGCGACCTGGCCGTGCGCTGGGGGCCCTCGTCAACAGCGCGTGGCGGCCCCACGGCGCATTCGGCTGCCTGCATGCAGGCCACGAAGCACGGGCAAAGTGGCGGGCCTTGTCGGGCCCGAAGCGCAACGATGCAATTGCAGGCACAGGGTCATTCGATCATCCCCGCTGCCACTGTCTGGTTGGAGGTTTCGTCGATCAGGATGAACGCGCCGGTCGCACGGTCGCTCGTGTACGCGTCGCAGAAGATCGGCTGCTGCAGCTTGAACGCGACCTGCGCGATGTCGTTCATCGCGAGCGAGGCCTCGGCCGGCCGCTCTTCCAACGTGTTCACGTCGACCCGGTAATTCACCGTGACAATGCGCGCGTGCACGCTACGCGTCGTATGTCTGAGCAGATAGCGCGCCCCGAGGCGCGAGGGCTCGGAGCCGAGCCAGCACAGCTTCGCTTCGATGGCGTGGGCGGTGAGCGGCAGCGCCTGCGCCGCAGCGATCATGTCGCCGCGCGACACGTCCAGATCGTCCCGCAGGACGAGCGTCACCGCATCGCCCGCGACCGCCGCCGTACGCGGTCCGTCGTAGCTCTGGATTTCGCGCACCACCGTGGTCCGCGCCGAGGGCAGCACCGTTACCTCGGTGCCGGGGAGCAGCATGCCCGACTCGATGCGTCCCATGTAGCCGCGCACGCCGCTGCCCGCGTCGGGACGCAGCACCAGTTGCACCGGAAAGCGCAAGGGTCGCGCGAGCGCGTCGTCGCGCGGCTCGATGGTTTCAAGCAGTTCGATCAGCGTCGGGCCGGCGTACCAATCGATGCCCTCGCCGCGCTCGACCACCAGGTCGCCGCGCAAGGCCGAGATCGGAACGAAATGCAGATCCGCAATGCCGAGCGGCGCCGCGAATCCGAGGAAGTCGGCGCGCAAGCGCTCGAACACCACCTGCTCGTATCCGACCAGGTCCATCTTGTTCACGGCGACGATGACATGGCGCACGCCGAGGAGTTGCGTGAGGTAGGTGTGGCGGCGCGTCTGCGGCAGCACGCCCTTGGTTGCATCGAGCAGGATCACCGCCGCCTGCGCGGTGCTCGCGCCGGTGACCATGTTGCGCGTGTACTGCTCGTGCCCCGGCGTGTCGGCGATGATAAAGCGCCGCCGCGGCGTCGAGAAGTAGCGGTAGGCGACGTCGATGGTGATGCCTTGTTCGCGTTCGGCCTGCAGGCCGTCGGTCAGGAGCGACAGGTCGGCCTGCGCCTGGCCGCGCCGGCGCGAGCTGTGCTCTACCGCGGCCAGCTGATCGGCGAATATCGCCTTGCTGTCGTACAAGAGCCTTCCGATCAGCGTGCTCTTGCCGTCGTCCACCGAGCCGCAGGTAATGAAGCGCAGCAGTCCCGGCTCGGACTTGGTCTTCGATGACATCAGAAATACCCTTCTTTTTTGCGCAGTTCCATCGAAGCTTCCGAAGTCTGATCGTCCATGCGCGTCGCGCCGCGTTCGGTGATGCTGGTCGCAGCGGTCTCCGCGATGATCGCGGCGACGCTCGCCGCTCGCGATTCCACCGGGCAGGTGCAGGTGATGTCGCCTACGGTGCGAAAGCGCACCGGAACCTCTTCGATCAATTCACCCGCTCGCGCGGGCGTAAGCGCCGTCACCGGCGCGAGCAGGCCGCCTCGCCGCACCACCGCCCGGCGGTGAGAGAAGTAGATGGCCGGAACTTCCAGACGCTCGCGCCCGATGTAGCCCCATACGTCGAGCTCGGTCCAGTTGCTGATCGGAAACACGCGGATGTTCTCGCCCGGCTGCACGCGCGCGTTGTACAGGTCCCACAATTCGGGGCGCTGGTTCTTCGGATCCCACTGGCCGAACTCGTCGCGAAAAGAGAAGATGCGCTCCTTCGCGCGCGCCTTTTCCTCGTCGCGGCGCGCCCCGCCGATGCAGGCGTCAAAGGAGAATTCGGCGATGGCATCGAGCAGCGTCACCGACTGCGCCGCATTGCGGCTGGCGCCGGGGCGCGCCAGGCGCACGCGCCCTTGCGCGATCGAATCCTCGACGCTCCTCACGATCAGGCGCTCCTGCAGTTGCGCCGCGCGGTAATCGCGAAACGCGATCACCTCGGGGAAGTTGTGCCCGGTGTCGACGTGCAACAGCGGGAACGGGAACTTGCCCGGACGGAACGCCTTCTCCGCCAATCGCAACAACACGATCGAATCCTTGCCTCCCGAAAACAGCAGCGTCGGATTGCGGCACTCTGCCGCCACCTCGCGCAGAACGTGGACGGCTTCGCTCTCCAGCCAGTCGAGATGGCTGCGCGGCGCGCCGATATCGGCAAGCGCGGCGGCCTCGCGCGGCAAGCGATACGCTTCGGCGAGCTGATTCATGGCTCCACCTCGGCCGCGGCGCGCGGCGCGCACACCGCGATCGGTATGCTTGCCGCTGGATGCAGGCCGCACTCCTTGGTCTGCGCGTCTTCCCACCACCAGCGGCCTGCGCGCAAGTCTTCGCCCGGAGTGATCGCGCGCGTGCAGGGTGCGCAGCCGATGCTGGCGTAGCCCTGGTCGTGCAGCGCGTTATACGGCACGGCGTGCTCGCGCAGGTAATCCCACACGTCCTGCTCGCTCCAGTCGGCGAGTGGATTGAACTTCACGAGTCCATGCTCGGGGTCGAACGCTTCGGCCGCGACAGCGCTGCGCGTAGGCGACTGCGCGCGGCGCAGGCCGGTGATCCAAGCCTTTTTCCCCGCGAGCGCGCGCCGCAACGGCTCGACCTTGCGCGCATGGCAGCAGGCCTTGCGCAGATCCACGCTCCGGTAAAAGGCGTTGGTGCCATGCGCGCGCGTGAATTCTTCGATGCGCGCGGCATCGGGAAAATAAACTGCGATCGGCAAGCCATAGCGCTCGCGCGTTTGCTCGATCAGCGCATGCGTCTGCTCAGGCAGTCGCCCGGTGTCAAGCGTGAAGAAGGATATGGCAAGACGCTTTCGCGCGATCAGGTCGATCAGCACCATGTCCTCGGCACCGAAGCTGCTCGCGAGCGCCGCCGGGCTGTGATCACGCGCGATCCGCTGCAGCAGTAACGATGCCGTGGCGATACTTTCGATAAGCGAGGCGTCCATTTCCACACTCCGGGTAATGGCTAGAGCGAATGGCGCAACCGCGATGGCTCTAACCGGGACGCAAGCTTAGTCGAGCTCCAGATCGAATAGAACGACTTAATCGGCATATCCAAGAAACCACGGGTTATTTGAATCGCCAGCCGCCGATATCTGGACCCGGATTCCAGGTGTCGGCCTTATTCGCTGCATGCAGCCGTGCAAATGAATCACCGACGTCACGCTGGTCGCCTGGCTGCTGAAATCGGCGCTGACCGCATTTGAGATTCATCAATAGATCGCCAAATATTGTGTTCGCGTCCAATTGACGACTCGCCCGCAGAACGCGCAGTGTGGGCATTCACGCAATCGCGTATCACACGAGGATATGGCCTCAGGCCTTGGGGGCGTGGCGAAGCGGTAAAATAACTCTATTGCGCTTATAACATCAATCTCATCAGCGGAGGCATCATGCGCTTTCAATTCGAGAACGACAAACAGACTAATGGCCGGAGCAACCTCGACGCTGGTTTGCGCTGTCAGGCGACGCGCGCCGGTCTGCGCGCCATTTTCGCCCTGCTTGTCGGGCTCGCGCCCGCGACTGCGACGCTGGCGCAACAAGGCTATCCGACCCGGCCCATCCGCTTAATCACGCCGGCTGCTCCGGGCGGCACCACCGATATCCTGGCGCGCATATTCGGTGCGAAGCTGTCCGAAGTGTTCAACCAACAGGTGCTGGTGGACAACCGCGCCAGCGCATCCGGGGTGAATGCCGGTGAAATAACTGCGAACGCGGCGCCCGACGGCTACACCCTCATGCTCGCTTATCACCAACATACGGTCAATGCGGCGCTGAATCCCAAGCTGCCCTACCACCCCGTGAATAGCTTCACCCCGATTACCCAACTCACCAGCGCCGGGCTGGTGCTGGTGGTGAATCCGGCGACGCCAGTGAAGACGCTGCAGGAGTTCCTCGATTGGACCAGGAACTACAAGGGAGCGCTCAATTTCGGCTCGGCCGGCATCGGTAGCGGCGGACACCTTGCGGGCGAACTGTACAAATTGCTCACCGGCGTGAAAGCCGAACACATACCCTACAAGGGGTCGGGACCGTCGATGATGGACTTGGTCGCGGGCCAGTACCAGTTCAGTTTCGCGGGCATGCAGGCTTCAGTTAGCCTGGTGCGCTCGGGCAAGCTGCGCGCGCTCGCGGTGACGACACCTGCGCGCCTCGCGGCCATGCCCGAGTTGCCCGCGGTCGCCGAAGCGGTGCCGGGCTTCGAGGTCGTCGGCTGGTACGGCGTGATCGCGCCGGCCGGACTTCCCAAACCGATACTCGCGCGGCTCAACGATGAGCTCATCAAGATACTCAAGCGGCCCGACGTGCGCGAGCGCATCGTTTCCGACGGCTCGCAACCGGTGGGCACCGCGCCTGAGGATTTCCGCCGCTTCATGCTGGCCGATCTCTCCAAATGGGCGAAGCTGGTGAAGGAAAGCGGAGCGAAGCTCAACTGAGCGCGAGTTACTTCGCTCCCCGGACCTGCACCGGGCGTACAGGCGTGTTGATCGGCAAATGCGCGCCGTTTATGGGCACGCCCAGTTCGACGCGCTCGAATTCGTTTCCGCCTTTGTCCCGGTACACCAGTTCGTTCGTTTCGAAATCGTAATCCGGATGGCTGGGCGTATTCCATTGATTGAGAAAGTGCATGTAAAACGGCACGAACAAGCCTTGGCGCGGATTGCGATGCTGCAGACTGAACACGTATTGAGGCTGGTGCTTCACTTCGAATCCGCTATGGCAGTGCTGCACCCAGACGTGATCGCCCAGGACGATGACCTTCCAGAACGGCTCGTGCTCATAGAATTTCAGCGTAATCTTCTTACCCATCTTGCGCAGCGCCGCCAGCTCGGCGATGGTTGCTTCGATTTCCGTGTGAAACGACAATAGCGTGATATCCGGCTGCAACGAATCCACGCGCTTGCGCAAACCCTCTCCCACCGGATTAACCAGCATTACGCGAATCTCGTAAGCACTTTGCATTGCGTCGCGCAGCCCGCTACTCTTGTCGACGAATATGTCGTATCCGGTAAGGGTCAGCACCGAAACGTCGCGCGCAGCCGGCAGCCCTTTGATGAGCGCGCTTTCGCGTCGACGCGACCACCAGCCTTGGTCGCCGTCTTTCGCGTAAGCCAACGCGGCGAGCCTGGCCATGTTAACTTTCCGGTGGTCGTCCCACGCAATCTTGACGAAATTCAGCAGCAGCACCAGCGCCGAGGCAAGGCAGACTTCGGTGGCCAACAGCAGATTCGCGTCCTTTTCCACAATCGGCCACCATTGATATAGGACATACTGCGCAACTTGCGGCAAAGAGAAGGCAATGGCCACCGCAAGCAGCGTTATGACGCCGTGCGCGAAGATTTGGCGCAATCCGAGCAGTAAACGGGGGAAAGCAAATTTGCGTTGCATTGCCAAACTCCTGGTAAACGGTGGTTGGATTGACGCAAAGAAAGTGCGCGCACGCGGCCAGGCACCGGTAGCAGTCGAGGCCCTGGAAAGTGTGCACGATCCCGGTGCAGGCGCGCCCCCCGGGGCGCGAGAAGTCCGCAGCCGGCAGGAAGACCTGCGCTGCGGGTCAGGAACGCGCGACGATGGCACCGTCGACGACGCGTACCCGCTCACCCACCGCCACCGCGGGCGCGCTGGGCTGCGACAGGGTGCGCAAGGATCCGTCGTCCATGCGCACCTCACCCAAAATCTACTTCGTCCTCAGTCCGTTCTCGACTGATTCCACGCCACGCACGGTCGATGCCAGCTCCACCGCACGGTGCGCCTGACGAACATTATCGACAAACCCGCTGAGCAGTACCCGCCCTTTGTAAGTTTGGACGCTTACATCGAGCGCCTTGATTTCAGGGTCCTTGAACAGCGTCGCCCTAACTTTCGCGGCGACTTCGCCGTCCTCGGCGTACTCGGCGGTCATCTGCCGCTCGTACATCGATTCGGCCTTGGCAAATTCGTCGACGCTCAGCCTGCCGTCATGATTTTTGTCCGCGTCGGCAAAAATCTTGCCGAACCCGCGCAGTCTGGCGGCCTCGCCGCGGCTGACGAACCCATCCTCGTTGGTATCGCATTTCTTGAACAGCTTGCTCGGTTGCGGGCGATTCTGCGCCGCCGCGAGCGTGCCCTCAAACGTAACCACGCTCGCAAGCACAAGCAAGACCGACGCCCCCTGCGCGATCAGTCGTTTGGAACTCATCCTTACCTCCTGACCAAATCTGCGTTTGCATGGCGACGACGCGAGCCGCATCGTCCGCGTAGCAGCAACGACCGTGTCAGGAAACCATTCCTCATGCGGCACTACACAGTCGGTTTCGATCAGATGATTGACGCGAGTTCGCGCTAGGCGCAACGTACAGAAATGGCTTAGCAAGTCATCGTATCGACGTATACGAGCAACCATCATGCCAGAAGACTATTTATGCTTTTTAATCATGTCGTTAACGCACGCTGGCACATGGCGCAACGAACTCTCATCCATCGATTTTGTCGGCTGTGCGCGACGCCGTGCCACGCAATAGACCTACTGAACTGATTCTTCTAAGTATGTCTTGTCGCTCATGCACGACAACGGGCGGCGCGGGGATCTCTTAGAGGCCATTTCAGAATCGCTGAAATGGTCCCTGATATAGGGGAGTATGAGGGGATGTATCCCCTCATTTTGAAATGAGCCCTTGAATGACGATCGATAAGACTTGCGCAAGCTGCAATAGCCGGTTGACGCGCGCCCACCCTGCACGTGCGTAGGGCTGCAGTGCGCATAGCCCGGTGCCGCACGCAGTGTCGCAGCCGAATGCGAAAGCTAAGCCGAGCGAATTTGTGAAAATTTGAACTGCGCTGCGCGCTAAGAAAGAAAGTGCGAACGAGCGCGTTCATCGCGACTTGCTCCGCGCTTTGGTCACCGAGCGCCGACCGCTTCCAGAAGCATGCCGATTGCCCAATCGCGCCGATGTGAGTAGCATGCTGGTTCCATATCATAGGCGTCGCGTTTCACTATCCGGAAAGCGCAATTTCGCTCTCTGGCGCCATTCAAAGGAGTCTCTATATGAAAAAGATCTTCAACATTTTGATCCTGGGCGCGTCTTATGGCTCGCTGCTGGGAACCAAGTTTGCGCTCGCGGGACATACGGTCAAGCTCATCTGCCTGCCCGCCGAAGCGGATTTGATCAACAAGGAAGGCGCGATCGTGCGCCTGCCGGTCAAGGGCGTTGAAGGCCCGGTCGAGATCAATTCACGCAAAGCACCGGGCAAACTGTCCGCATGCGGCACGGCCGGGGTCAATCCGTCCGACTACGACCTGGTCGCGCTGGCAATGCAGGAACCGCAGTACAAGTCCCCCGGCGTGCGCGAACTGCTCGACGCGGTGGCGAGAGCGAAAGTGCCGTGCATGTCGATCATGAATATGCCGCCGCTGCCTTACTTAAGGCGCATTCCCGCAATCAACGCCGACGCCTGCCGCGGCGCTTATACCGACCCGAGCGTGTGGGACAGCTTCGATCCCCAACTGATGACGCTGTGCAGCCCGGATCCGCAGGCGTTTCGCCCGCCCGAAGACAAAGTGAACGTGCTGCAAGTCCGGCTGCCCACCAACTTCAAGTCCGCGCGCTTCGATTCGGATGCGCACACCGCCATGCTGCGCCAACTCGAAGCGGACATCGAAGCCGTGCGCTTTGACATCGGGTCGCGTCAGGTCGAACTGCCGGTCAAGCTCAAAGTGCACGAGTCTGTGTTCGTGCCGCTCGCGAAATGGGCGATGCTGATCTCCGGCAACTATCGCTGCATCGGAAAAGACGCGATGCGGCCGATCAAGGACGCAGTGCACAGCGATCTCGAAACCTCGCGCGCGACCTTCAACTGGGTAGTCAAACTGTGCGTGTGCCTGGGCGCAAACGAAAAGGACCTGGTGCCGTTCGAGAAATACGCCGCTGCCGCGCAAGGGCTCGCAAGCCCGTCCTCCGCGGCGCGCGCCCTCTTCGGCGGCGCGCCCAACATCGAGCGCGTGGACCGCCTGGTGAAGATCGTGGCGGCGCAAAAAGGCATGCAGTCCGAAGTGCTGGACGAGGTCGTCGCGCTGGTGGACGCACGGCTCGAGCAGAACCGCAAGAACGCAGCCTAATCGGCGCCAAGTAACCTCGAGCAGAAGGCCCGCGGATGCGGGCTTTTTTGCATTGCGGCGTCAGATCATCAGCACGCCGCCATTGATGTCGAATGTCGCACCGGTAATGAAACCGGATTCATCTCCAGCAAGAAAGGCGACCAAGGCGGCGACTTCCTCGGAGGTGCCAAAACGACCGACCGGTATGCTGCCAACTATTCCGGCGATGACCTCCGGCGCGGAGCCGCGGGTCATCGGGGTCTCGATCCGCCCGGGCGCGACAGCATTTATCGTGATGCCGTCCGCGGCAATCTCCTTGCCAAAGGCTCGTGTGAGTCCGAGAAGCCCGGACTTGGTGGTAACGTAATGCGCCCCCGCCACGCCTGCGGGAGATCGCCCGGCGCGCGAGGAGATGTTGATGATCCGCCCCCAGCGACGCGAGCGCATCGGCGGTATGCAAAGCTGTATCAGGCGAAAAGGAGCGGTCAAGTTAACCTTGAGCACGCTTTCCCACTCGGCAAGCGGGATCTCCGCGGCCGGTATGCGCCTTCCTGAATGCTTTGGGGAAATGGCCGCGTTGTTGACGAGTACTGCAATCGAATTGAACCTTGCGCCGAGCCGTGCGGGAATAGAAGCAAGTTGCGCGTCGTCGGCGAGATCGATCACGAGCGGCGACACGTCCAGCCCCTCTGCGCGCAGGTCCCCCGCCGCGGCTCCCAGTTCGGTGCCAAGAATATCGATCATCACCACGGCGTGGCCATTTCGACCGAGCCGACGCGCGATGGCCAAACCCATGCCGCGTGCTGCGCCTGTCACGATCGCTGTTCGTGTTGCGTCCATTCCCCTCTACCCCCAGCAATTGATCGGTCCGATGCCTCGACGTGAGGCCGCGCTAATCGGCGCGTATATTCATCTCCCGGATGATGCGACCCCACTTGTCAAGATCGCCCGAAATGCGGCGTTCGAAATTCTGGATGGAGCCACCCGCGGGCTCCGCTCCCAGTGAGCGCAACTTCGCCGCCATCTCCGGCACCTTCACCACCGCGTCGAATTCAACGTTGAGCCGAGAGATGACTTCAGGGGGCGTACCGGCAGGCGCGAGCACGCCGTTCCAGAAGATAGCCTCGAAGCCGGGCAGGCCGCTCGCGGCTATGGTCGGCAGCTCCGGCATTGCGGAAGAACGCGTTGCGCTGCTCACGGCAAGCGCGCGCACTTTGCCCGAGTCCACAAATGATTTCGATGAAATGATGGCGTCGAAAGCAAGTTTGATGTCTCCGCGAAGCAAACCTTGTTGGACCTCGGCATTTCCCTTGTAGGGAATCAGTTCGGTCTTTACGCCGGCTTCGCGGTTGAAGAGAATCGAAGCCAAATGGTTAACGGTGCCCAATCCGGGATAGCCGACATTGACGCTTCCCGGCTTGGCGCGCAACAAGGCGATCAGCTCCGCTACGTTGTGAACCGGAAGATCTGGATTGGTTAGAAGAATCAAAGGCGCAACCAGCACCAAAGATACCGGCGCAAGATCGCGCTGGAAATTGAACTGCGTCTTGCGGACGATCAGCGGTGTGGTCGTGGAGGCGTTGGTACCGTAAAGCAGAGTGTAGCCATCGGGCTGCGAGCGGGCCACCGCTTCCGCGCCGATCAGCGTGCCGGCTCCGGCTCGATTTTCCACGAAAACAGTTTGTCCGACGCGACGGCTCAGGGCGTCGGCCACGGCGCGTGCCGCGATATCGGTAGATCCGCCCGCCGGATACGGCACAACGAGCCGGATGGGTTTAGTCGGGAAGTCCGCCGCGAACGTAGCGGTTATAGTCGTGCAGACTGACAGTACGACGGCGACAGCCCTAAAGAACTTACGTCTCATGATATTCCCCGCTTTGAGTTTAAGATCGTTGGTAAACACTCAGGTGGCCATATCTGCAATGCCTACACGCAAGGCGGCAATTTAGCTCGCCGCGCCAAAGCGGGCGAGACGAATTCCCATTTTGCCGGGCTTAGACGCGAACACTGCTTAGCGCGTGACCCATGGCCGGCATCATGGTAATACAACGCCGGGAATTCAGGTGCGCTTCGTTGACCGCGAGCCAACGTTCCAGGCGCTGCCCGCAACCAGTTCCGGCGAAATCCACTTCGAGTGCCGCGGCGAACGTCTTGAACTTCTCGATCGCCGCATGCGGCAGCGCGTGGATCTTCACCGGACTTTGCGCGAGGTGTGGCCGAAGATGAGCGCCGCAGGACGCGCGCATTCTTGAGCCGCAGCGGAGGCGATATGCGGGCCCGGGCTCTTATTCGGAAGTAAAATGCCCGACCGGGCACCTCTCAGGAGCAACACACCTTGACCACACGCACCCGCGCCTACTCCGGCGTCTTCCCCATCGCCCCGACGCCATTCACCAAATCGGGCGACCTCGATCTGGACGGTATGCGCCGCGTGCTCGAGTGCATGGTCGACCAGGGCGTGGACGGCATCTGCATCCTCGCCAATTACTCCGAGCAGTTCCTTTTGACGGACACTGAGCGCGACACGCTGCTCGATCTGTGCCTCGCGCACGTCGCCGGCAGAGTGCCTGTCATCGTCACCTGCAGCCACTACAGCACGCGCATCGCCGCGGAGCGCGCCAAGCGCGCGCACCGGGCTGGCGCGAAAATGCTGATGCTGATGCCGCCCTACCACGGCGCGACGCTGAAAGCGGACGAGAAGGGCATCCTCGAGCACTTCGCCGGCGTCGCGCATGCCGCGCCGCTCCCGCTCATGGTGCAGGACGCGCCGCTTGCCGGAGTCAACCTGTCGGTAGCGTTGCTGGCGCGGCTCGCAAAGGAAGTGCCGCAGGTCGGCTACTTCAAAGTGGAAGTGCCGAATGCCGCGGCGAAGCTGCGCGCCCTGATCGCGGTGGGAGGCAAGACCATACGCGGCCCGTTCGACGGCGAGGAATCGATCACGCTCATGGCCGACCTCGACGCGGGCGCGACGGGCACCATGCCGAGCGCATTGCTGCCCGATCTGATCAAGCCGGTGCTGGCGCATCAGCGCGCGGGACGGCGGGCTGCGGCGATGGCGGCGTACGCCAGGATCCTGCCGCTCATCAATTATGAAAACCGCCAATGCGGTCTGCGCGCGGCCAAGACGGTGATGATGGAAGGCGGCGTAATCAGGAGCGATTGCGTGCGCCACCCGCTCGAAGCGCTGCACCCGGCGACGCGCAAGGGTCTGTTGGAACTCGCGCGCGCGGCAAAACCCCTCGCGCTGCGCTGGGGAAAATGAAGGCGAATAAGAGGGCCGCTGGCTCGCCGCTGCGGGCCACCAGCCCGTTGCTGACATCACGAAGACAAGTCTCGAAACGCCCCCCTGATGTCCCGCCTATTTGCGGTAGGAAGAGTGCGGCGATTGAATCGGCGCACCCACCCACCATAACGTTCACCTGCTGTGCATCGCTTTGATCGGCGCGATCGTGCTGTTTGGCCCATGGCAAAGCATGCATTGCTCAGTCGTCGCGAGTGCAGTCGTGCGCGGCGAGTAGATGGAACCGGCTCCGAATTTCACGATATGGTCGGTGACGACATTCTGATTGGGATCGGCAACCATCTTGCCATCGTGACAGGAGAAACATACCCCTGCAACCGGGGAGTTCACGAGGGTCGTGGCCGCAGCTTGACGCGTCACCCCGGTGGTCGCGCTAAAGCTGAAACCCAAGCCGTAATCGGTCCCTGCCGTTTGCGCGATGTAGGGCGAAGTGGTAAACGACGCTGCCGCGGTGGCGCCGCTGGCCGCTGTGCGGTACAGCCGGTTGGGCAAAGCCGCGCTCGACGCCGGAGCGCTGAAGTCATAGGTTCCTGGCAAATGGCAGGTTTCGCAATTGCTCAAGATACCCGGATACCCTATGTTGTAGAACCCGTCCGTGGCGCTCGCGTGCCAGGTGAACGGCACCGCGCGTTTGGCCGCCGCGTGGATCCCATGGATGAAATAGGTCGAGTCCCCGGACCAGCCGCTGTTGTTCTGGTTGGGGTTATGGCACCACGCACAAGTCGTCCCGTCGTTCCGCTGTCCGCCGTGGAAAGCTTCTTCGGTGAACGTGCCGAGTTCCAGGTGACACTTGTTGCAGCGCGCATCTTCGACGATCGGCCGGCGGCCGGTATAGCCGGTGGCAACTTTCTGCGCATCGGGTGTGATGACAATCAGCCCGCCCGACTTGTTCGGCATTCCGGCGATAAGGCCGGTTCCTGTTGCCGCCGCCACCGGAAAGTCCGGTAGATTGATCTGGGTGAGCGGCAGGGTCGACCTCACGTTGTAGGAGTAGCCCAGCCCGCCGGTAAGCATTACCGCGCTGTCCGGAATCGTCACCGTGGTCAAGATCGCGGTGTAGAAGCCGCCAGCGTCGGGACCGGTCAGGGTTCCCACTGGCGTCGCAGGTGTCGCAAATGCGTTTCCGTTCCAAAGCGTCCTTAGATAGGCACTGGTGTTCGCGTTGAAATCGGCCGGAGCGGTGGTGTTGTCCTGCGGCACGGCGAACACAAAATAGACGCTCGGTGCACCCATGAAATTGTCCCAGATTTCCTGCTTAGCACCGGTCACGCCGGTGAAGGTATTGAAGGGCACCGCAGTTCCGTTCTGCAGCATCCTGAAAACCATCACCGGCTGCTTGCTCGCATTGCGCGAAACGCTCTGGATTTCGTAGCTGATCTTGATTGCGCCCGCCGGCAGGCGGTCCGTGTTCGACGCAATAAACGCCGCGTTGGTATTGGCAGTCGTGCCACCCAAAAGAAGTGCGTTGGTCGCGCTCGGCGGCGTCACCGGAATGTGAACCAAGGCGATGCCCGCTGCATCGTGGCATATCGTGCAGCGAGAATCGTCCGCTTGCACGCCACCGATATGACCAAATCGAGACGTGGTCAGACCGGCATTCGCATCCGCCAGCGTTACGCCCCGTCCGGTGGCGAAATTGATGCCGTCATGGCAGGCCCCGCAAGCCAACCGGTTGGGCACCTTCATCCAGTTGTCGCCTTGCGCGGTCTGGACGGACCCGGTCTTCGACGTAGCCGCGGTCGCGGAACCATCGTGGCACTTGGTGCAATTCCTTAGATCCTGCGGGAATTTGCAGGCGGTTTCGTATTTGATGCCGGCGTAGTTATAGCCGGTCTTGGTCAAGTGCTCGCCCATGTGGATCCGATGGATGTGTGGCGCCAGCGCGCCGACTGCCAAGCCGTTTATCCTGTAGGTGCTGACGCCATCGTAATTGCCGTCGGCGAGGACCGTGGCTTCGGTCCGGCCGTACTTGCGCTGCTCGGTGTGGCAGACCACGCAAAATTGGACATTATTGCGATTGCCGCCGTGGAAAGTGGCATCCGATTCGGCGGCCGTAGCCGTGGGAAACCCGCCGAGGCTCTGGTGGCATTGGTTGCAATTGGCCGTGGCGACGATATCGCGCCCCGAGGCCGTCAACCGTTGGCCGGTCGCGGGGATGAAGTCAAAGATGACGTTTACCGGATTTGCCATCGGCACACCGGGGGTCACCTGGACGCCGTTCGGCGTATTGGTGCCGGTGCCTGGAGCGTTGCCCGATATCTGGATTGCCAGACGATGGACTGCGTTCGCATCAAAGGTAAGATCATCGAGGTCCGCAGCGACATTGGGCGCGGTCAGGGTGGCCGCCGCAACCTGAGCTGCGATCGCTTTAACGTCGCGGTAGAAACAGTAGGTGTAGGTGCCGTTCTTGTTGTCCGTCAGCGTACCGGTATTGTCGGTAGTCGGCCGGGTTGGGACGGACGCGCTAATGGCGCCGGTAGTGGCGTTCTTCGTCGGCACGGTGGTCACGATGTAGCTGACCCATCGGCTCGGTGCGCTGCCGCTGCCGGGCACGAGTTTCGCAAGCGAAAAGGCCAGATTCGGATAGCTCGCGACGGTAGCCGTTGCGCTCTGGGATGTGCTTCCGAACCCGATGATCGGATTATTGCTCGCGTCCGCCATGGAGAAACTGACACAAGGCGGACTGCTGATGGTCACGCCGCCGACCGCTACGACCGGCGCCAGCGCGGCAAAAGTGGCCGCCGGCGTCGTTGCCGTGATCGTCACCGGCGCAAGGCCGATAGGAACGGCGACCGGCGGGGCGACGGCCACTTCGCTGCCAGCAGCGGCCGAATTATCGCTGCTGCCACCGCCACCACTGCAACCGGCCAAAAGAGCAATACTCAGGGCCCCCAGAGCCCACCGAGCAAGTGCGAGTTTCATTAGACCTCCTACTTCGTCGTTGACATTGCCAATGCGGACCCTCATGCAAGACAGCATAGGAATGGCTCTCATTCCCACGCGTTTTGAAAATATATAGGGGAAACTTAAATAATTGGCAAAAGTGACGAAAATGTAATGAAAATGTAATGAAAATGTAATGGAAATGTAATGAATCTTCACGTAACGGGCGTGGAACGTACCGCAAGCTAGCGCGCTCAATAAGGAATTCTCCAGTGGATTCGCGAAGCGCCGCACCGACGTCGATAGACGGCTCGCTGGAACACGCGCACAGCGCATCCACTCGCATTACGCCGGCGAAAATGAGATAGTCACGTCCTTCGAATTGTGGCAGCAGGCAAGCCCTGCTCACTAGCGGGATGCCAGAAATCCAGTTCGGGGTCGTGGCGGATGCAGCGGCAAAATCGGCGAATGCTGGATCAAGAACCGGTGAAGCACGCGAAAGTCATTTCAATAAGGAGGGGTGCAATGATCAAGTTGGAACATTCCGAGGTTTTCAAGAGGAAGTTGCGCCAGGACGATGTGGAGGACCTCGCCATCCCCACGGCGGACTTGGCGATCGAGGCGATCAAGTCAGGAAGGCTCGTTGAGGCAATCGAATTGATCGAGTACGGTCGCGGTGAAGACACCAGAATACATGATGCCTTTGTCGCAATAATGGACGCGCTTTGCACGCGCATTGCCGAGTACGGGGAAGAAGAAGTCGAGAAGGCCTGGCGCTTCAGGAATTCCCGCCGGGACCAGTACGCGCTGCCCGGAGAACTGGGCGTACAGACGCTGCTCGAGATGAGCGTAGAGACGGCTGTCCAAAGAGGCGTGGAAACGCAAAGGTCTCATCATGGGAGCAACACCGTCACCGAAGAGCACGACAGATACGTCGTAAGGTGCGATCCCTGCGGCAGCGGCGGAAGGCTAAGAAGACGCTCGCAAAATATCGGCGTCACAAAAAAAGCCTATCCCTGGTCCTGGGGCAGAGTTGGCGTCCCATATTATTGTTGCCATTGCGCCTTCGTAAATGAAATCGAGCCGATTGAAGCTCGCGGCTACCCGATACGGATTACGGTACCCGGAGACAAGCCGAAGGACCCGTGCATGCATTACTATTACAAGAAGCCCGAACTGATACCTGAGGAGTACTTCGCTCGGGTCGGAAAGACTAAAACGATCAAGTAAGCAGGTTTTCCAGAACGCAAAGAAACGACAGGGAGTTTCATGAACATGCGATGGATTTCACGTATTGCGATTTTGACATTGTCGACAGGATTCGCCTTGGCGGCCGAACTCGCGCTTGCGCAAGGCTACCCGAGCAAAGCGATCACCATCATCGTTCCGTACGGACCGGGCACCGGCAACGACGTGATCGCGCGCATCATTGCGCAGAAGGTGACTGAGAATTGGAGCCATCCGATCCTGGTCGAAAACCGGCCGGGCGCAAACGCCGGGATTGGCGCCGAAGCCGTAGCCAAAGCGCCCCCGGACGGTTATACGGTCCTCATCGGCAGCAGCAGCTCCATCGTCAATCAGTTCGTGTCGAAAGACGTGCGCTATGACATCGTGATGGATTTCGCGCCCGTGGGCTTTTGCGGATCCTTGCGCAGCGTGCTCGCGGTGAATAGCGCATTGCCCGCCAAGTCGCTGAAGGAGTTGGCGCAGCTGGCCAAGTCCAAACCGGGAAAATTGAATTATGCGGCTTCGAGCGCCGGGACGCATTTCATGGCGGAAGTGTTCAAGTCCGCTGCTGGCATCGACTTCGCGATCATCGACTACAAACTCACGACTACCGGGGTGATGGACGTTGCCTCGGGCAGGGTCGAAATGGTATGGACGACGACGGCGACGGCACTGCCTCTTGTGACATCAGGCAAGTTCAGGGCTCTCGGGATTACCGGCGACAAGCGGTCATCGGTGTTGCCTGACGTACCGACCATGGCCGAGGCCGGGTTCCCCGCGCTTAATGTCAGCGTCGATTTCTTCATACTGGCGCCTGCCGCGACACCGAAGACCATCGTCTCTGCACTGAACGCCCAGATCGTCAAGGCGATCGACAGCAAGGATGTCAGGGATCGCCTCAGCGCCGCGGGGGTCGACCCCAAGAGCAGTACACCGGAGGCGCTCGGCGAGTTCATCAGGAACGATGCGGCCAGATGGGCCAAGTTGGCCAAGGACACAGGCATACGCATAGACGCGAAGTGAGTTGCGCGGCGCCTCCGGCACGCCGTCTGGCTGAATCGCCCTGCCGTGCCGATCGGGTGCATCCAACTGCCCGCGTGCTACGCCGAACCCTGCTCTGAACTATTGCGTACGCGCACCTTGACCGAATAGCCCGCTCGCGTTCATCGGCGCCCTGATCGTCTGGGCTCGGGAGCGGAACGCGCGGGACGGTAGATGTCCCGGCCCGCATCCTGGATGTCGCGGCGCAGTTGGCGCCGCTCGTCCGGGCTCATGCGGCCGTGATCCGGGCCCGGCGCTCCGCGCGTATCGTGCTGCGGCACCGGCCGATCTGCTCCGCGCTGCGGTGGCGGCGTCTCGCCCCGGCGCTGACCCTGACCTTGACCTTGGACGAACAGGCGAAATCCCCCGTTGAACGGATCCGCCGCCGCCGGACTCGCGGCTGCCGCCGCGATTAGGCCAGCGCAAATGGCTGCCAAGATCCTCATGCTTCGCTCCCAGTTTGGATGCGGACTGCGCGCTCAATTTTGTGCTGCTCTATCATGCCGTTTGTCGATGCCGGAAAGCATGTTGTTAAGCCTGCAACACCCGCACACGAAGAGCGCGCCTGCGCCCTCTTCGTGTTCAGTCTCATGTCCGCCGTTGCAACTGTGATTTCCATGCGTGCACGCATACTAACGCCGCTGCGCAACGAAAGTATGAAGCGTGGGCGGGAATTTGTAATAATTTGTAACCACACGGCGATTTGACATGCTTTATTACCTTTCAACCGTTGCAGGCCGGCCTTTTTGATTACGATGCGCACATGAACCCAAACACGACGAAACCAAAAATCCTCGTAGTCGACGACGACTTGAGGCTACGCGATCTGCTCAAGCGCTACTTGTCCGAACAGGGTTTCGGCGTGCAAGTCGCGCTGGACGCCTCCGCCATGGACAAGCTGCTCGCGCGCGAGCGCTTCGACCTGATGGTACTCGACCTGATGATGCCGGGCGAGGACGGCCTGTCGGTGTGCCGACGGCTGCGCGGCGCGAAGGATACGATTCCCATCATCATGCTGACCGCCAAGGGCGACGACGTGGACCGCATCGTCGGCCTGGAGATGGGCGCCGACGACTACCTGCCCAAGCCGTTCAACCCGCGTGAACTGGTGGCGCGCATTCACGCGGTGCTGCGCCGGCGCAGCGAGCCGCTTCCACCCGGCGCGCCGGCAGCCGAACAAGGCCAGATAAGTTTCGGCCAGGTCAGCATCGATCTCGCTACCCGCGTGCTTAACCGCGCAGGCTCCACCATCGCCCTTACCACCGGGGAGTTCGCCCTGCTCAAAGTGCTGCTCGAACACCCGCGCGTGCCGCTGTCGCGCGACAAGCTGATGGAATTGGCGCGCGGCCGCGAATACGAAGTGTTCGATCGCGCCATCGACGTGCAGATTTCGCGTCTGCGCAAACTGGTGGAACCCGACCCGGCGCATCCTGTGCATATCCAGACCGTGTGGGGGTTCGGCTATGTCTTCGTGCCGGATGGCAAAGCGTCGTGAGGTTGCTGCCGCGCACGCTGTTGTGGCGTTCGTTCCTGTTGATCAGCCTGCTGATGGTCATTTCCATCGTCGCGTGCTTCCAGATTCTGCGCTATTACGAGCGCGAACCCAGGGCAAAGCAGCTGGCGCAAATGGTGGTAAGTGTGGTCAACCTCACGCGCGCCGCGCTGGTCACCGCGAATGCGGACAAGCGGCGCGAGCTCCTGATGGAACTTTCGGATCGCGAGGGCATACGCGTCTACCCGGTCGACGCCGGCGACAAGGTGGCGCCGCCGCGCCAGTCGGCCTTCGCGCGCATACTTGCAAGGGATATCCGCCAGCGGCTGGGTGAGGACACGCGGCTTGCCTCCGGACTCGGCGACGTGCGCGCCTTTTTCGTCAGCTTTCGCATCGACGAGGACGAATACTGGGTAATGCTGCCGCGCGAGCGCGTCGAGCGGCAATTTCCGTGGCAATGGCTGGGCTGGACCGCGCTGTCCCTGCTGCTGTCATTGATCGGCGCCTGGCTGATCGTGTCGCGCGTTAACCGCCCGTTGAAATTGCTTGCCGGCGCGGCGGCCGATATCGGCAAAGGCAAGACGCCTGCGCCGCTGCCGGAAACCGGCCCGGTCGAAATCCAGACTCTGGCACGCTCCTTCAACCAGATGTCGCAGGACCTGGCGCGGCTCGATGTCGACCGCGCGCTGATTCTCGCCGGCGTTTCGCACGATTTGCGCACGCCGCTCGCACGCCTGCGCCTGTCGACGGAAATGAGCGGGGGCGATGAAGCGCTCAAGGAGGGCATGATCGCCGACATTGCCGATATGGATTCCATCATCGGCCAGTTCCTCGATTTTGGCCGCACGCAGAGCGAGGAGTTGCTTGAGCCCACCGATCTGGCCGTACTGGCGCGCGAGGCGGTGGAGCAGCATCAGCGCCTGGGCCATAGCGTGCAGGCGCGCATAGAATCCGTGCCGCAGCGACCCATGCGCCGACTCGGCATGAAGCGCCTGATTTCCAATCTCCTCGACAATGCGATCAGCTATGGCGAAAAGGAGGTATGCGTCGCCACGCGCGGCGAAGCCGGCATGCTGATCCTCGAAGTGCTGGACCGCGGCCCCGGTGTCCCGCCGAAAGAGGCGGACCGCCTCAAGCTGCCGTTCACGCGCCTGGTGGAGGCGCGTAGCGGCAAGGGCGGGTCCGGGCTCGGCCTTGCCATCGTCGATCGCATCACGCGGCTTCATGGCGGCAGTTTCGAGTTGCTGCCGCGCGAGGGCGGCGGCCTGATCGCGCGCGTCAGCATCCCGCTCGGGAATTCCGGGTCAGAGTAACATTTCAGAACTCATCCGCCATTGGCTGAAAAGCCAGAGCTGGCGCGCTGGATGAGCCGTCAGGATCTCAAGGCGAAATTCGCCGATTGTGCCGTTGCGGCATTGGGAACCCGACAGCTAGAAGAGCTGTTCAATCGCTTCATGGGAATCGACGGCAACGTCGCATGCGACGGCCTTTTCGCTGCACTACAGGGCCGAGGCCGACTCGCCCATTGCGACCGCCCGACAGAGCTGAATTACGCTTTTCCATTCGGGAGGTGTGAGTATGGAATGGCGCGCATGTGCGACGCGGATTGTCGCGCAGCGCCGCAGGCTCATGCAATGCGCCTTGCCCCGAATCAGCACTTGACCTGGCGAAATGAGGCAGGATCATCAAGGCCGCGAACATTGGGCCGGAAAACTGGCCTGGAAGCACGGGCTTCGGCTATAGTTCGCAACATAATCGCAGCTTGGTTCAGCTGCTTATATATAGGAGGAGTCCCCGTGAGCACATTCTGTAGTGCAATGCTGCGCATGCTGACCGTGGGCATACTGATGGCAATTGCCGCTTCTGCGACCGCGCAGCAAGCTTATCCCAGCAAGCCGATCCGTTTCATCATCCCCTATCCCCCAGGCGGCAGCGCCACGCCTCTCGCCCGCATTGTCGGCCAGAAGCTGACCGACGCCTGGGGCCAGCAAGTGATAGTGGACAACCGCGGCGGTGGAAACACCGTTATCGCGAGCGAACTGCTGGTCAAGTCGCCACCCGATGGATACACCATCCTGCTCATGGACCAGACCATCATCATTAACCCTAACCTGATCACCACCACCTACGACGCGATCAAGGACTTCGCGCCTGTTGCTACGGTCAACTCCAGTGTGGTCATACTGGGAGCCAATCCGTCGGTACCCGCAAATACTCTGCAAGAACTCATCGCGCTGGCCAAGTCCCGGCCGGGACAGCTCAATTACGGTTCAGCAGGCAGCGGGGGCATAAACCATCTGTCAGGTGAATTGTTCAACATGATGACGGGCGTGACGATACAGCATGTCCCCTACAAGGGAGGAGGACCGGCGGTGACCGACCTCATGGGTGGCCAGGTGCAGCTGTGTTTCTTCTCGCCGTTTATCCTCCCTCAGATCAAGGCCGGCAAGATCAAGGCCATAGCGGTCACCGGCAAGACCCGTATGGCGGCCCTGCCCCAGGTCCCCACCTTCAGCGAAGCCGGTTTGCCGGGTTTCGACGTCAAAGGCTGGTACGGCGTTCTAGCGCCGGCCGGTACGCCTAAGGCTATCATCGACAAGCTCTCGACGGAGATCAGCAAAAATCTGACCGCTCCCGATGTCAAGGAGTTTCTTGACAGGATCGCTGTGGATCCCTTCATTTCCACCCCGGAAGAGTTTGGCACGCTGATGAAGACCGAACTGGTCAAATGGGCCAAAGTCATCAAGACCGCCAACATCAAGCTCGTGCAATAAGGCAGCGCATATTTCGGTCGCGGCCGCCATGCGCGTGATCAGTCAAGTTGCGGCCGTTTGTCCGTCCAGGGCTCGATCGACTCGAAGTTTGCCGCGGCCTTCAATACCGTCGAGTCCTGGTGCCAACGGCCGACGATCTGCAGCCCGACGGGTAATCCTTCCGCAGTAAACCCGGCCGGCAAAGTGATCGCCGGATAGCCGGTCTGATTGTGCGGAAAGGTAAAGGGCACCCGATCGAACAGATTGTGCCCGACCTTGCGCCCCCCGATCTCGCTCGGGCCTTCCTCCACACCCGGCTCGACCGACCAGGCGCCGACAGGCATGGTCGGCGTAAGCAGCAGATCGCAGGTTTCGAAGAACGCGCGTGCCTGATCGTAGAACTTGCTGCGTGCCTGGAGCATCTTGTCGAAATCGATCGCGGTGAAGCGCAAGGCGTCGAAGATCTGTATGGTCAACGTCGGTTCGAGCCATTCCGGGTGCAACTGACCGCGCTCGTACTCGCGCGCCGCCTGTTTGATAGCCCACAGATCCTTCGCCCACTGGTACGGATTGTCCCAGCGCGGATCCCGCTCTTCCAGAACACAGCCTAGATCCAGAAATCGCAGCGCCGCACGATGCGCGATCTCCCTGACTTCGGGATCGACCGCCGCATAACCGAGATCGCCGCTCCAGACCACTTTCAAGCCTTTGATATTGCCGTCGCATGCCGCCACATAGTCTTCCGGCGGCGCATCGATCGACAGCGGATCGATCGGGTCCGGGCCGGCCATGATCTGCAACAGCATCGCGCAATCGCGCACGGATCGTGCAATCGGTCCGTTATGGACGGTTGCGGCCCAGTAGTTGCCGTTAGGCTGATTGTTCGGCACACGCCCGTAGGACGGTTTGAAGCCGACGACGCCCGAAAGCGACGCGGGAATTCGAATCGAGCCCGCACCGTCGCCGCCCTGTGCCAGGGGGCCAAGTCCCGCGGCGACCGCGCCCGCCGCGCCACCGGAGGAGCCGCCGGTGGTGCGATCCAGTTTCCACGGATTGCGTGCTGGCGGTCCGAGCAGATTGTCAGCCATGTCCTTGTAGCCGTGGGCTGGCGTGTTGGTCTTGCCCAGGACGACCATGCCCGCGCCGCGCATGCGCTTCGCGACGAGGCTATCCTCGGTCGGAACGTTGTTCTCGAGGAACTTGCTGCCCATGGTCGTCCGAATCCCGGCGGTGGGGGTTAGGTCCTTGAAAGACAGCGAAATGCCGTCGAGCGGACTGATCAGTTCACCGCGCTGCGCACGCGCTTCCGCCTCTTTCGCGCCCTTGCGGGCAAGATCGGCAGTTACCGTGATGAAGGCGTTGATCCTGGGATTGATCCTGTCGATTCGCTCAAGCATCGCCTCGGTCAATTCGACCGGCGACAGTTCTTTGGTGCGGATCAGCCGACTCGCCTCGGTCGCGGGCATGAAACAAAGCTCGGTTGTATCCAAAATATCCTCCAGTGTCGGCTAACTACGGAAACACGGGTTATAGGTCCGAGCAAGCTGGCAGCTGACGCCGTCCTTGCCGCACGGCCCCGCTCAGTCTGCCGCCGCGCCGAAGCGCTGCAGCACTTGATAGCGGACGCGGCCATCGATGCGGACCGAAGATAGTGGTAAATGGGGACGTACCACCAATTTATCCGCCACCAATAAATCCGACCGACTCAAAACATCTCATTTTGCGAACCTTCATCGATACGCCGCTCAAGCGCAGGCCGCCCCGGTTTGCCAGCAGTTGCACGTCTTCCAGTCGTCCGCTCGATTTCCTTCAGGAACCTTTCCCCACCGAGCGCAAAGCTGCCGTTTGCCGCCCTCCTGATTTCCTTCAGGTCGGCTTCTTCCAATTCCGAGCGGAATAGTTCCAGATAGCTCGAGCGCCGGCTCGCGGAATCGCCACCTAGCGCGAGGTATTCCGCATGCGCAGTGATGAGCGTGCTCGCCTTGCACTCGCCATTGGCGCCAAAGCTCGACCAGCGATATTGCGCCGGGTGCCGCACCATCTGTGCCCGCACCGGATTGCATTCGATGTAGCGTTGACAACGCAGGAAGTACGTCTCTGTCTGAACCAGGCTGGAGCGAAAACGCCCCTCCCACAGCGAGCCGCTGCGTCGATACATGCGATTGACGTATTGGACGTAGCGCTGTCCCATGTGTTTCATCAGCAGCGAGGCACCGTCGGCCTTGCGCGGGGTGAGCAACAGGTGAACATGATTGGTCATCAGCACGTAGGCGTGCACTGCGCATTCGTATTTGCGCGCGAGCAGGCCGAGGTGATGCAGATAGAACTGGTAGTCATCGTCGGCGAAGAAACATGGACCCCGATTGTTGCCGCGCTGGATAATATGCAACGCAAGGCCAGCAATGCGCAGTCGCGGGCGGCGCGGCATGCGGCTACGACATGTGACTACAGTTTCTCATAATTGGACTTAACGCAGCGAGTGGGCACTGCGCTGACGCATGCGGTACACATCTATTTTTCCTCTTCGTTCCGCCAAATGGCAATTCCACGAAGGAAACGTGGTACGTCCCCAATTTCACCCAATTTCACCGAATGCATCCGGCAAGGGCTTTCGGTCCTGCCGATCAGGCCGGCTGGCTTCCGGCCTAATCGCACGCGTCAGTTTGTCTGCGCAGGAAATCGCTGCAGTACCTGATAAGTAACGCGACCCTCAACCCGCGTCGAACCCACCAACGCGAAATCCCTGGCTTCCCAGACGAGCGGATGCCAGGCTGGAACTGCGGAAAGGCCGGCCGCATCGCGTACCAGCGTTATATGTGACACGAACGGTTTGCGGTCGTAGTGGATGCCGCCCGCGTCCAACCGCGCGCGCAAGTCCTCGACCAGAGATACGAGCGCGCTTGGCTCCTCACTCGCCCCGCACCAAATGATGCGATTGTGCTTCCAGTAGCCGGCGCGGTCGAGCGGCAGACGAATCGTAGAGAAGTGCACGCCGGACGCAAGCGCAATCAGGTCCGGTAAGAGAGCTGCTTCAGTGGCGCCGAGAAACGCGAGCGTGAGATGAAGGTTCTCGCTCCGCATCGCCCTACCCCTACCTGCAACCTGCTTGGCCCAGGACGCAAGCTTCGCCTGCAGATCGCTCTCGGGCCAGAGCGCGAAGAAGAGCCGCGCCGTTTCGCCGGCCTGCACCGTGCGCTCAGCCGGACACGCGCCGAAATACCAGGCAGGCGTTGGTGCCGCCGAAGCCGAAACTGTTCGACATCACCGTATTGAGGCCGGCGCTGTCGACGCGCTTGCGCACGATCGGCATGCCCTCGGCCACGGGGTCGAGTGTTTCGATATTGGCCGAGGCGCAGGCGAAGTCGTGTTCCAGCATCAGCAGCGAATAGATCGCCTCGTTTGCGCCTGCCGCACCGAGCGCATGTCCGGTCAGCGACTTGGTCGAGCTGATCAGTGGCATTTTATCGGTGAAGACTGCGCGCACCGCTTCCAGCTCTTTCGTGTCGCCGATCGGCGTACTGGTACCGTGGGTGTTGAGATAATCGACCGGCGTGTCCACCCCGGCAAGCGCGAGGCGCATGCAGCGCACCGCACCCTCGCCCGAAGGCTGCACCATGTCGTAGCCGTCGGAGCATGCGCCATAGCCGACGAGCTCGGCATAGATCTTCGCGCCGCGCGCGCGCGCGTGCTCGAGTTCCTCGAGCACCACTACGCCGCCGCCGCCAGAAATCACGAATCCGTCGCGGTCGGCGTCGTAAGCGCGCGAGGCTTTGGTCGGCGTGTCGTTGTATTTCGACGACAGCGCCCCCATCGCATCGAACAGCACAGTCATATAAGGGTGCACCTCTTCGCCGCCGCCGGCGAAGATCACGTCCTGCTTGCCCCACTGGATCAGTTCATAGGCATTGCCGATGCAATGCGCGCTGGTGGCACAGGCGGAGCTGATCGAATAGTTCACGCCCTTGATGCGAAACGGGGTCGCGAGGCAAGCCGAAGTGGTGCTCGACATCGCGCGCGACACCATATACGGCCCGACGCGCCTCAAGCCCTTGGTGCGCAGGAGATCAGCGGCTTCGACCTGGTTCTGCGGCGAGCCGCCGCCGGAGCCCACGATCAGTCCGCTGCGCTCGTTCGACACCGTGCTCTCGGGCAGCCCGGCGTCGGCGATGGCTTCGGCCATGGCAAGGTAATTGAACGCCGCTGCGTCGCCCATGAAGCGCAAAAGCTTGCGATCGATCAAGTCCTCGCGCTTCACGCGGACCGGGCCGTGCACGTGCGAACGAAAGCCCAATGCCTGGTATTCCTGGCTGAATTCAATGCCACTGCGGCCTTCGCGCAGCGATGCCAGCACTTCGGCCTTGTTGGTGCCGATGCTGGAGACGATGCCCACACCGGTTACGACGACGCGACGCATGGGACCTCCCTAGAACCCGTCGGTGGAGGTAAACAAACCTACCTGCAGATCACTACCGGCATAGATATCGCGACCGTCGACCTCCATCGCGGCGTCCGCGATACCCATCACCAGTTTGCGCAGGATGACACGCTTCATGCTGACGCGATAGGTAACTTTCTTCGCGCTCGGCAGTACCTGGCCGCTGAACTTGACCTCGCCGCAGCCAAGTGCACGGCCGCGCCCCTTGCCACCCACCCATCCCAGGAAAAAGCCGACCAACTGCCACATCGCATCCAATCCGAGGCAGCCCGGCATCACCGGGTCGCCCTGGAAATGGCAATTGAAAAACCATAGGTCCGGGCGCACATCGAGCTCGGCAACGATCTCGCCCTTGCCATAGGCGCCGCCTTTGTCGCTGATATAAATGATGCGGTCGAACATGAGGAGCGGCGGCAGGGGCAATTGGGCGTTGCCGACGCCGAACATCTCGCCGCGCCCGCAGGCAAGCAACTGTTCATAGCTGAAGCTGGATCGTTTGGTCAAAGCGTTGATATCCTCGATGAGCATTGGAGCAATGCGAGCGGCGATGGTGTAGTGGCGTAATGGACGGCTTCGGTTTCGCGTATAAGTATAAAGGCTTTTCGGCACACGCAGCGATGCGATGCTGTCGAAAAGCGGACTTGGCGCACGCTACGCGGTCGGCTCAGGTGGCCCAGTTCAGCAGCGCCACAGCCTCGGCGGCGATACCTTCACCGCGGCCGGTGAGGCCGAGCCCTTCGGTCGTCTTGGCCTTGATGTTGACCTGGCCGCGTGACAGGCCGAGATCCTCGGCGATGTTGTTCACCATCGCGGCAATATGCGGCGCCATTTTCGGCGCTTGGGCAATGATCGTTGCGTCGAGATTGACGATGCGATACCCGGCCTCCTGCACCAGCCGGCCCACCTCGCGTAAGAGCAAGCGGCTGTCTGCCCCCTTGTAGCGCACATCGGTGTCGGGGAACAGCCGGCCGATGTCGCCCATGGCCGCCGCGCCGAGCAGCGCGTCGCACAATGCGTGCAAAAGTACATCGGCATCCGAATGTCCTTCGAGGCCCATCAAGTAGGGTATATCCACGCCGCCGATGACGAGCTTTCGCCCCGCCACCAGGGCATGCACGTCGAACCCCTGGCCGATTCTCACGTTTGTCTCTCCCGGCTTGAAAGGATGGTCTGCGCCAACTGCAGATCCTCTGGATGGGTTACCTTCAAATTTAGGTTCGAGCCCTGCACCAGTTTCGGCGCGAATCCGAGTGCCTCTACCGCGCCCGCCTCGTCAGTCAGCCTGGCGCTGCGGCATAACGCATTGAGCAAAAGCCCGTGGCGGAACATCTGTGGCGTCTGCGCCCGCCACAACTGCTCGCGCGACTCGGTCGCGACAATCCGCCCGGTATGGTCGGCGCGTTTGAGCGTATCGGCAACCGGCACTGCAAGTATGCCACCGACCTCGTCTGCCGCGAGCGCGTCGACCATGCGCAGCAATTCGCGCTGGCCCAGGCACGGCCGCGCCGCATCGTGCACCAGCACCCAATCATCGGGTTCCACCGTGGACGAGGCCGCAATCAGGCCGTTTAGCACGCTGTCGTGCCGTGTGGCGCCGCCGCAATATAGCGGCGCGACGCGTTCGCCGAATTCGCCCCACGCGTGCCGCCTGAACTCGCCGTCACCGGGAGAGAGCACGACGAAGACGATATCGATCCTGCCGCACTCGAGAAGCGCATGGATGCTGTGGTAGAGCATGGGACGGCCCGATAGCGGGAGGTACTGCTTGGGCGTGGCCTCCCCCATACGGGAGCCCGCGCCTGCCGCGGGAATCAGGCCGTAAAACTGCTCGGACGTCATTGTTTTTTCGTAAAAAACTGCCGCTGAAGCCGTTATAATACAACGTTGCCAAATTATGATGTCACTCGATTCCCGCCGCGCTCGGCCGCGCCCCGCGGGGCTCAGTCCGCGCTCTCGTACATGATGCCCGCCCCGCCCCCGACGCTTCTGCCGCGTCGCTACACCCGCCTGCACGGCTCCAGCGACGCCTTGGCGCTCGCGCGCATGGCCGAACGCGTGAAGCCCTTGATCGTGTTTTGCGCGTCCGCCCTGGATGCGCGGCGGCTGTGCGAGGAAATACCGTATTTCGCGCCCAAACTTGCAGTAAACCTGCTGCCCGACTGGGAAACGCTGCCTTACGACAGTTTTTCGCCGCACCACGACCTGATCTCGGAGCGATTGGCTACGCTGTATGCGATCACGCGCGGCAGCTGCGACCTCACGCTGATTCCCGCGAGCACTGCACTTCACCGCCTGGCGCCGCCAGCCTATCTCGCCGCCTACACGTTCTTTATCAAGCAGGGCGAAAAATTCGACCTGCCGCAACTGCGCACGCAGTTGACGCTCGCGGGTTACAGCCACGTCACCCAGGTGGTCGCGCCGGGCGAGTATTGCGTGCGCGGCGGGCTCGTCGATCTGTTTCCGATGGGCAGCGCGCTGCCCTACCGCATCGACCTGCTCGACGAGGAAATCGAATCCATCCGCACCTTCGACGTCGATACGCAGCGAACTGTCTATAAGGTGAACGAAGTACGCCTGCTGCCGGCGCGCGAATTTCCGCTGGACGAGGCCGGCAGGACGCGCTTTCGCGCGCGCTTTCGTGAAATGTTCGAAGGCGATCCGTCGAGGAGCAATATCTACAAGGATGTGAGCAACGGCATCGCGCCGCCCGGCGTCGAATATTATCTGCCGCTTTTTTTCGAGAATACCGCCACCATATTCGATTATCTGCCGCGCGCGGCCACGATCTGCCTGCACCGCGATGTCGCGGCGGCCATCGATGGGTTCTGGAAGGACACGCAATCGCGCTATCAGCTATTGCGCGGCGATCGCGCGCAGCCGTTGCTCTCGCCGGTGGACATGTTCCTGCCGGCAGAGGAATTCTTTGTCAGCGCAAGGAATCATGCGCGCATCGACATCACCGCGCCGCGCGATGACGACGCGGAAGTCGAAGGGGAAATGGTCGCTGCCGCACTGCCTGTGCTGGCAGTCGAGCGCCGCGCCGCCGATCCGCTTGCGCGGTTGAAGCAGTTTCTCGCGAACACGCCCGCGCGCGTGCTACTCCTGGCGGAATCACCCGGCCGGCGCGAGACCATGAGCCAGTACCTTGCCGAGTACCGCCTGCAACCGGCGCCCTGCGCGAGTTTTGACGAATTCCGCGCGGGCAGCGCGCGCTGCATGCTCGGCACCGGGCCTTTGTATAACGGCTTCGTTCTGCCGCGTGAGTACCTCGCGATCGTCACTGAAGCCGAGCTCTATGCCGGCACCGTGCGCACGCGCAAACGCACCGAAGCCCGTTCGACCTCGGTCGAAGGCATGGTGCGCGACCTGTCGGAACTGCGCCTCGGTGACCCGGTGGTGCACGCCCAGCACGGCATCGGCCGCTATCTCGGGTTGATCAATCTCGACCTGGGCGAGGGCAAGACCGAGTTCCTGCATCTGGAGTACGCCGGCAAGGACAAGCTCTACGTGCCCGTGGCGCAGTTGCACCTGATCAGCCGCTACAGCGGCGTCGCACCGGAGCAGGCGCCGCTGCACAAGCTCGGCTCAGGCGACTGGGATCGCGCCAAGAAGAAGGCGGCGCAGCAAATCCGCGATACCGCCGCCGAACTGCTCAATCTGTACGCCAGGCGCGCCGCGCGCCAGGGGCATCAGTTCAATGTCAAAGCGCACGATCTCGAAGCGTTTGCCGAGGGTTTCGGCTTCGAGGAGACGACCGACCAGGCCGCGGCGATCGCCGCCGTGGTCGAGGATATGTGCTCGGGCAAGCCGATGGACCGGCTCATCTGCGGCGACGTCGGTTTCGGCAAGACCGAAGTGGCCCTGCGCGCGGCATTCGTGGCGGTCTGCGGCGGCAAGCAGGTCGCCGTGCTCGCGCCGACCACACTCCTGGCCGAGCAGCACTTCCAGACATTCTCCGACCGATTCGCTCAGATTGCGGACGAGTGGCCGATCAAGATTGCCCAGCTGTCGCGCTTTCGCACGGCGAAGGAGCAGGCGCAAAACGTAAAAGCGCTCACCGACGGCTCAGTCGACATCGCCATCGGCACGCACAAGCTCCTGCAGCGCGACATCCAATTCCTGCGCTTGGGGCTCGTGATCATCGACGAAGAGCACCGCTTCGGCGTGCGCCAGAAGGAAGTGCTCAAGTCGCTGCGCGCCGAGGTGGACGTGCTCACGCTCACCGCCACCCCGATTCCGCGCACGCTCGCGATGTCGCTCGAAGGTCTGCGCGATTTTTCGGTGATCGCGACCGCGCCGCAAAAGCGCCTGGCGATCAAGACGTTCGTCAGCCGCGACAGCGCAGGCGTCATTCGCGAAGCGGCACTGCGCGAACTGAAGCGCGGCGGACAGATCTACTTCCTGCACAACGAAGTCCAGACCATCGAGAACATGCACGCGAAGCTGGCGAAACTGCTGCCCGAAGCGCGCATCGTCGTGGCACACGGGCAGATGCGCGAGCGTGAACTCGAGGCCGCCATGCGCGATTTCCACCAGCAGCGCTACAACCTGCTCTTGTGCACCACCATTATCGAAACCGGCATCGACATCCCCACCGCCAATACCATGCTGATCAACCGCGCCGACAAATTCGGCCTGGCGCAATTGCACCAGCTGCGCGGCCGCGTCGGGCGCTCGCACCATCAGGCGTATGCCTATTTGCTCATCCACGCCGAAGACGCGCTCTCGGCACAGGCGAAAAAGCGCCTCGAAGCGATACAGATGATGGAGGAACTGGGCTCGGGCTTCTTCCTCGCCATGCACGACCTCGAGATCCGCGGCGCGGGCGAAGTCCTGGGTGAGTCCCAGTCGGGCGAAATGCAGGAAATCGGGTTCAATCTCTATGCCGACATGCTCAACCACGCGGTGCGCTCGCTCAAGGCCGGACGCGAGCCCGACCTGTCGCAGCCGCTCTCGATCGCAACCGAAATCAACCTGCACCTGCCGGCGCTGCTGCCGAGCGACTATTGCAGCGACGTGCACGAGCGGCTCACCCTATATAAGCGCCTGGCCAATTGCGAAACGCCGGAGCAGCTGGACCGCATGCAGGAGGAGCTGATCGACCGTTTCGGCCTCGCGCCCGAGCCGGCGCAGGCGCTCATCGAATCGCATCGCCTGCGCATCGGCGCGCTCGAACTCGGCGTGGCGCGCATCGATGCCAATGGCGATGCGATCCAACTGCAGTTCATCGACAAACCGCCCCTGGACGGACAGCGCGTCATGCAGCTGCTCGCGCGCCATCGCCACTGGAAGCTGTCGGGGCCGAACAAGTTGAGGGTGCAAACGCCGAGCGAAGGCCTGGCGCCGCGGGTGCAGACGGTGAAAGAACTGTTCAAGACACTGCGCGGAGCGCTGGCGTGAGACCGGCGTCCTACAGTGCGCGCGGCAAATGGGCGCGACGAACATGCATCTGGTAATTCAGGGCGCGGCGCTCGCCGACGACGATCTGCGCCAGCTCGCGCAGTTGGCGCGCGCGCGGCGCATCGAACACATCGACGCCAGCGCGTGCCGCCTGATCGACGCGCTACCCGGACCGGGCATCGCCGCATATTGCGCTCGGGCCAAACTCGACTACGGCTTCGTTCCGGAAACGCGCAAGCTCGCCGACATGGGGCTACTCGCGATCGACATGGATTCGACATTGATCACCATCGAGTGCATAGACGAAATCGCCGACATGGCAGGCGTGAAGGCCGACGTTTCGGCGATCACCGCCGCGGCGATGTCGGGCGATATCGATTATGCCGAAAGCCTGCGGCTGCGCGTCGGCTTGTTGCGCGGTCTAGACGAGGCCGCGCTCGCGCGCGTCTACGACGAACGCCTGCGGCTCTCCCCGGGTGCCGAAGCCATGCTCAGCGCGATGCAACAAGCGGGCGTCAAGACGCTGTCGGTATCGGGCGGCTTCAGCTTCTTCACCGCGCGCCTGCAAGCGCGGTTGCGCTTTGACTACAGCACCGCCAACGCGCTCGAGATCGAAAGCAGACGCCTCACCGGCCGCGTCATCGGAGACGTGGTAGATGCAGCCGCAAAGGCGGCAAAACTGCGCGCCGTACGCGATGAATTGGGGATAACAGCGGAGCGGATCATCGCCATCGGCGATGGTGCCAACGATCTTTCAATGCTCGCCGAGGCGGGCGTGTCCATCGCCTATCGCGCGAAACCCGTCCTACGGGCCAAGGCCGCCTACGCGCTCGACCATGTTGGCCTGGATGGCGTGCTGAACCTGTTTGCGTAGACCAAGGGCGCTTGACCACATGTTGCAATTGCCCGTAGCGGAGGGCTATAGTCGCAGGCGGGAGGAAAAAAATAATGAGTACCAGCACGGCCGCGCCGTTCCTGGGCCTAACCAAACGCGAGCTGCAGGCCATTTCGGCTCGCGCCGTGACGCGCGCGTTTGCGAAGAACACCGTGGTCATCACCGAGGGTGACCGCAGCAACTCCGTCTACATCATCCTCTCGGGCAAGGTGAAGTTCTACGCGAGCGACGTGCAGGGCAAGGAAATCTTGCTGTCGGAGGCCGGCGCGGGCGAATATTTTGGCGAAATGGCGTTAGATGACGGTCCGCGCTCGGCTTCGGTGATGACTCTCGTGCCGACGCGCCTCTCCATCGTCCCGCGCCAGGACTTCCGCGATTTCCTCGCGCAGAGCCCCGAGTTCGCCTTCAACCTCATCAATAAGCTAATCCACCGCGTGCGCGTGCTCACGGACAACGTCAAGAGCCTCGCGCTGATGGACGTCTACGGGCGCGTCGCGCGCATGCTGCTCGAACTCGCCACGAATCGCGGCGGCGCGCTCGCGATCGAGCCGAAGCCGACCCAACAAGACATGGCAAACCGCGTCGGGGCCTCGCGCGAAATGATCAGCAAGATCCTGAAGGATCTGGAAACGGGCGGCTACATCAAGGTGGAATCCAAGCGCATCGTCCTCGCCAAGACCTTGCCGCGTGGCTGGTAAAGCGCGCGCTCCGAAGAGCGATCGCCGCAGATCGGCCGCTTGCAAGGCGGCCCCGGTAGTTTGCGGTCTGAAGCGGATGCGGGAAAGCTGGTGAGGATGTGAATATTCACGTCGGCCTTCGGTAATTTTTCGCAGCGGCCACGTGCGCGCTCGGCATAGATTCTTATCAAGAACACGTGCGGCTGAACGCACTCGCGGTTTGCACGACAGATGGCAAGCGGAAAGCGTGGCGAAGATCACGCGCTGCTCCGTGAGATCGAATATCCGCTTGGAGTTGGCGTCCGGCGGAGGTTGTGCCAGGGAAGAAGGAAGGGGGATCGAATGAAACGGCGGCTAAGCGCCCGCGCTTTTAAGAATCAGGTCAAGTGCCGCGGCCAAAGTCACAACGCGCGTGCCGCGCAGCGCACGGCCGAACAAATGGCCAAAATCCCGCCTGTCGCCCGTCACCAGCAGATTTGCCTGCGCGTGTACGGCGGCCGCGAGGATCGGCGCGTCCTTGAGGGGCAAACCCTGCGCCCGCGCCCATTCGACCAAGGCGGTGGGTGCTTCAGCGACTATCGTAATCTGCGCGAGCGCTGCAGCGAGCCGGCGCTGAAATCCAGCAGACTTGAGATCGAGGTTGCGCCGTGCTTCCTCCAGCGCATGCTTGGAAGCGAGCAATTCGCAATAGCCTGCCCGCGCCAACGCGAGCAGATCCTGCGACCGCCCTTCTTCACCATGCGCCGCGGAGAAAATGACGTTGGCGTCGAGAAACAGCTTCACCGCTTGCGGCGCGCGAGCGCCTTGCGCACGCGGGCTGCTTCGGCCGCGGTGTGCCGGTTCGCAGCCTCGAATTCCTTCAAGCGCGCTTCGGTGTATACCTCGACGGGATATACCGCAGCGGGCCGCAAAATCACCGCGCCGTCATCGGTCGCCTCGGCGAGCAGTGTCGCCGCGCCCTGTATCCCCATCTTGCGCAGCAGCGCCGCCGGCAGCGAGAGTTGCCCTTTCTTGCCCAGTTTGATCAAGTCCATGCCATTCTCCGGATTCCGGGAAGCCGGATTATCGCATATCCGGCATAGAGCCGTCACGCTCAGGGCGGATGTTTCCGACCAAGAACGTGACAAGGTGATCGAATGAAACGGCGGCTAAGCGCCCGCGCTCTTGAGACCCAGGTCGAGTGCCGTGGCTGGCGTCGCGACGCCAGCCGGGCTTGGGGCAGCCGGCTGCACCGACTATTTATGTTGACATGACATCATATCTTACTGACAATGCCGTGATGACCTCAATTGCGAAACAGAACAATGCCAAACCAATGCGCGGGCGCCCCAGAACCAGCGCGTTGACGCGCGCCGAACAGTTGCGCCGCGCGAAGCGGGCTCAGCGCGAGCGAGCGCGGGCGCTTGGCTTGGTGTATTGCCAGATCGAGTTGCCGCGCGCGGACGCCGAGCGGCTCAAAGCCGCGATGCGGCAAGCGGATTTCGCGCGCAAGCTCAAGACACTTCTGCAGGAAACCGTCATTGCGGTGGACGATTACGACAACCTCAAGGCGTTGTGCTGGAACCGCGGGCTGCGATTTCTCGGCGCCGAGGAGGCATTCCGGCTGTACGAGCGCAACTGGCGGCATATCGATCACAAAAACATATCGGGCGCCGAACGCTCGCTCATCGCGCGCCTGGCGGACAGATTCGGCAATGGTGTTCTCAATGTCTGAATTCAAACGCCCCCGGCACCGGCTGGTGATGCAGGCGCTCGGCGCGCTGGATGCCCAGTTTCTCGCGCATGCCAAATGCTACTTTGGCGGCGGCACGCGCATCGCGTTGGCGCTCGCCGAGTATCGCGAATCGGCTGACATCGATCTCTTATGCGCCGACCGAGCGGGTTATCGCACTTTGCGCTCGACCATCACCGACAGGTCTCTCGGCCGGATTGTGCGTGGCCCGCTGGTGCTGGCGCGCGAAGTGATCGCCGACCGTTACGGCATCCGCACTTTTGTGCAGGTCGAGACAGAAAAGATCAAGTTTGAAATCGTCAGCGAGGGTCGAATCGGAATCACGGGCAGCGTCGAACCCGGCTGCCCGATCCCCGTGTTGTCGCCGGTCTCCTGCTTCGCGGAAACATTTCTCGCCAATGCCGATCGCTGGAACGACGAGTCCTTTCTTGGCCGGGACGTGATTGACCTCGCGTTCATGGCCGCCGCATGGGACCCCGCCGATGCAGCAGCCGGACTCGCGCAGGCGCGGGACGCCTACGGCAAAGTGGTGAACGTCGCATTGAAGAAAGCCGTGCGAGCCATGAGCGAACGCAAGGATTACATGAAGCGCTGCATTACCGGCCTTGGCGTCGCGGACACGCGTACGCTGACGCGGGGACTGCGAACGCTTTCCGGATTTTCGACCAGGGCGCGCGCGCGGAGCGGTCGATGAGCCTGCGCTTGCGCCTGTTCCCGAAGTACGCGACGCTGATCATCGCCCTGGTCGGCGGCATGCTCGTCGCAAGCGGCGGCATCAGCCTTGAGAAGCAGGGGTCAGACCACGGTTTCCACAGTTCGCCCTCGCGATCGTTACGGCAAGCGCTGGAATCCCGCTTGGATGAAATGTTTATCGAAGGCAAGTGCGATCTTAATGCGCTGGCGTTTCATCACGACAAAAGATACGCAGTCGGTCAGGGAATAGCGTTTGTCGGATTGGTGGGTAAATTCGCGCCATTCCTCGCCAAATATCGGCTCGTCGACGTGCACAAGAGTGACAACGCGGCTCTTGAGCAGTACCTCTCCAAGTGTGACCGCCTTGGCGTGATGCCCGCGGTTATTGAAGAATGTCACGACCTCGTCAAACACATATGAGCTCGTTACGAATGCAACACGCCGTTTGCGAATTTCACGCCAGGCAGCGATCGCCGCACCGTGGTGCTGGTCGTCTGCCGCTTCGAGCGCGATTAAGAATCCGGTGTCAAGAAAATATGCGGTCACGACCCGTGATACAGATAGGCATCATGATTATCTGCGCCGTCGGTCACTCCGGAGCGCACAGGCGTCTTTCCCAAATCGAAGATCGGATCGGAATCCCATGCAGACGGTTCGACCACGACGCTTCTTCCTTGCTTGCGAATTTCGACTTCCTTCACCCCTCGGAGCATGCGCCGCGGGATCAGGACGCCGGTATCACCAACCACTGCTTTCACGGAACCCTCCGATGCTCATTTACCTCGACCAGTACCGCATTCTAGCATTGCGGACCGCGTTAAATCATCCAGCATCCAGCAGTGGAGCAAGACCCGGACTGCGGCAGCAAACGTGGTCTGTCCTTGATCTTCCTCGCGCCGACAAGGTGATCGAATGACCCTGCGCTGGCGCCTGTTCCCGAAGTATGCGACGCTGATCATCGCCCTGGTCAGCGGCATGCTCGTCGCGAGCGGCGGCATGAGCCTGTATTCTACTTATCGCGAGAACCAGGAACACCTGGTCGCGCTGCAGCGCGAGAAGGCGCAGGCCGCCGCGACTCGCATCGAACAGTACATACGCGACATCGAGCACCAGCTCGGCTGGACCGCGATGCCGCAGGTCAGCGCAGGCGGCAATCCGCTCGATCAACGCCGCTTCGAATATCTGAAACTGCTGCGCCAAGTGCCTGCGATCATCGAAGTGGCATGGGTCGACGCGAGCGGCCGCGAGAAGCTCAAGGTTTCGCGTCTGGCGATGGACGTGACAGGCGCCGATACCGATCTGTCGCAGGATCCCAAGTTCCGCGAGGCGAAGTCCGGCAAGACCTGGTACAGCCCGGTGTATTTCCGCAAGGAGACGGAGCCCTACATGACCATCTCGCGCCCCGCGGGCAGCGGTGGCGGCGTCACCATCGCCGAGGTCAACCTCAAGTTCGCCTGGGACGTCGTGTCGCGCATCAAAGTCGGCGCGGCGGGGCTCGCCTTCGTCGTCAACTCCGCGGGCGCGCTGGTTGCGCACCCGGACATCAGCCTGGTGCTGCAGAAAGCCGATCTGACCAAGCTCGCCCAGATTGTGGCACTGGCGCAAGGCGCGGAGGACGACAGTGCCGCGCCCACCATCGCGCGTGACCTCAAAGGCGTGGAAGTCCTCACCGCCCACGCCCATATCCCGACGCTCGGTTGGACGGTGTTCGTCGAACTGCCGCTCGCCGAGGCGTTCAAGCCCGTCCACGCATCGCTCCAGCGCATGGGCCTGCTGCTCCTCGCGGGCCTCGCGGTGTCGATGCTCGCGAGCTTTTACCTCGCGCGCCTCATGGTGCGGCCGATCCGGGCGCTGCAGGAGGGCGCGGCACAGATCGGCGCGGGCAAGCTCGATCAGAGAATCACGGTCACGAGCGGCGACGAGCTCGAATCGCTGGCCGGGCAGTTCAACGACATGGCCGCTCAACTGAAAGAGTCCTATACCGGATTGGAGCAGAAGGTCGAGGAGCGCACACGCGAGGTGAGCGAAGCGCTCGAGCAACAAACCGCGACGAGCGAGATCCTCGGCGTCATCAGCAGTTCGCCAACTGACCTCTCGCCGGTATTCGACGCGATACTCGAAAACGTGTTGCGCCTGTGCGACGCACATATGGCCTATCTGGGCTTGTATGACGGAAAGATGTTTCAGTCCGTCGCGCAACGCGGCGGCAGTCCAGAATTCGCGAAATGGGTCATGGACAGAGGGCCGTACGACCCGAACGCGGACGACCCAAGCCGATCTGGTCTCTTGATCCGACGCATGGTATCCGAGCGGCAGCCTATCCAAGTACTGGATTTGGCGGCATCGCCTGGGTACCGCGACCGTCGCCCGTTTATCGTCATGCTGGTCGAAGTGGGTGGGATACGCACCTACCTCGCAGTGCCGATGTTGAAGGATGGACGTGTAGTCGGCGGCATAGTTATTTACCGACAGGAATTGCGCGAGTTCACGCAGAAGCAGATCGATCTCTTGAGTACGTTCGGCAACCAGGCTGTAATCGCGATCGAGAATGTGCGCCTGTTCAATGAAACCAAAGAGACGCTCGAGCGACAGACCGCGACCGCCGAGATTCTGAAGGTCATCAGCAGTTCGCCGACAGACCTGACTCCGGTATTCGACACGATTCTCGAAAACGCGTTGCGCTTGTGCGACGCATATATGGGCAATTTAGGGTTATACGACGGGGAAATGTATCAGACTGTCGCGAACCGCGGCGGCAATCCAGAATTCGCGAAATGGATCATGGAGAGAGGTCCGTTTAATCCGACCGCGCCGCACCCGAACCGATCGGGTCTTACGATCCAACCCATGGTATCCGAACGGCGGCCTATCCACGTCCTGGATATAGCGGCAATGCCCGCATACCATGACGGTCGCGCATTTATCGTCAAGCTGGTCGAATTGGGTGGGATACGGACCTACCTCATAGTGCCGATGCTCAAGGAGGGACGCGTAATCGGCGGCATAGCTCTATACCGCCAGGAAGTGCACGCGTTTACGCAGAAACAGATCGATCTCTTGAGCACGTTCGCCAACCAGGCCGTAATCGCCATCGAGAATGTGCGGCTGTTCACGGAACTCGAAGCGCGCAACAAGGACCTGGCAGAATCGCTGGAGACGCAGACAGCCACGGCCGAGGTGCTCAAGGTCATCAGCCAAACCACCTTAGATGTTGATCCGGTACTGGACATCGTGATGGACAACGCGATGCGGCTTGGTGAAGCCGATCGCATCGGGATATTTCGCCTGGATGCGAATGGAAATTACATTCCGTACACGCCGACGGCGGGTGCGTCGCGCGCGCCTAATTTCGACGGCTCCCACCCTAGTCTCGCAGTCATCCAAGCCAACCCGATCCGGCCCGACATGTCGTCCGCGATAGGACGCGCGGTCATTGAACGCCGCGCTGTACATATTCCCGATGTGCTTGCCGATCCCGGCTACCGAAGGATGGATGTCGCGCAGGCCGCTGGCTACAGAACCATTGTCGCTGTTCCCTTGCTGCGCGAGGGCATGCCGATCGGCGCGCTGACTGTTACTCGCGCAGGTGAACCGCGGCCTTTCACAGACAAGCAAATCGCGCTCGTAACGACTTTCGCCGATCAAGCGGTGATCGCGATCGAGAACGTGCGCCTGTTCAATGAAACCAGAGAGGCACTAGAGCGACAGACGGCGACCGCCGAGATTCTCAAGGTCATCAGCAGCTCGCCGACAGATCTGGCCCCGGTATTCGACGCGATTCTCGAAAACGCAGTGCGCCTGTGCGATGCAAGTATGGGGATGATGGGGTTGTACGACTGCAAAATGCATCAGACTGTCGCACAGCGCGGCGGAAACGCAGAATTCGCGAAATGGGTCATGAGCAGAGGGCCGTTCGAGCCGAGACTTCCCGGTACCGTCCAACGCGTAATATCTGCGCGGCAACCTGTGCACATCCTGGACTTGGCAGCAGAGCCTGGGTATCGCGAGCGTCGCCCAATGGCCGTCGCGCTCGTCGAGGTGGGCAAGATACGGACCTTCCTTACAGTGCCGATGCTAAAGGAGGGACGCGTGATCGGCAATATATCGATATACCGACAGGAAGTGCGCGCGTTCACGCAAAAGCAAATCGATCTCTTGAGTACGTTTGCCAATCAGGCCGTCATCGCGATCGAGAACGTACGGCTATTCAAGGAACTCGACGCGCGCAACAAGGACCTGGCGGAATCGCTGGAGCAGCAGACAGCCACGGCCGAGGTGCTCAAAGTCATCAGCCAAACCACCTTCGATGTTGATCCGGTGCTGAACATCGTAATGGACAGCGCGATGCGGCTTTGCCAAGCTGATGGAACCGCGATATTTCGCCTGGATGCGAATGGCAATTACACGCCGTACACTCCGGCTGCGGGGGCGACACGGGCACCGATCGAGGACCACTCCACTGCAAGAGTGCTTGCAGTGCTCCAAGCTGCTCCGATCCGGCCCGACAGATCAAGCGCGACAGGACGAGCGGTGATCGAACGCCGGCCTATTCATATTCCCGATGTGCTTGCCGATCCAGGCTATCGAAGGATGGATGTCGTGCAGGCCCGCGGCTACAGAACTCTTCTCGCTGTCCCTCTGCTGCGCGAGGGCATGCCGATCGGCGCAATGACTTTTACTCGCACTGGCGAACCACGGCCCTTCACAGACAAGCAAATCGAACTTCTGACGACTTTCGCCGACCAAGCGGTGATCGCGATCGAGAACGTGCGCCTGTTCAACGAAATCCAAGACAAGACCCGCCAGCTCGAAATTGCGGGCCAGCACAAGTCGGAGTTCCTCGCGAGCATGTCGCACGAGCTGCGGACGCCGTTAAACGCGATCATCGGCTTCTCCGAAGTGCTGCTGGAGAAGATGTTCGGCGAAATGAACGAGAAGCAGGAGGAGTACCTCAAGGACATTCACTCTTCGGGCCAGCACCTGTTGTCGCTGATCAACGATATCCTCGATCTCGCCAAGGTAGAGGCGGGACGCATGGAGCTCAATCTCGCTACCTTCCATCTGCCCACTGCCATCGACAATGCGCTCACCTTGATCCGCGAGCGCGCGCTGCGCCACGGCATCGCCGTCTCCGCCGAGGTCGATGCGCAACTGGGCGAGCTCAACGCGGATGAGAGGAAGCTGAAGCAAATCCTGCTCAATCTCCTCTCGAACGCCGTGAAGTTCACGCCCGAGGGCGGCAAGATTAAGGTAAGCGCGTGGCCTCGCGGGGACATGGTCGAGGTCGCGGTAGCCGACACCGGCATCGGCATCGCACAAGAGGATCAGGCCGCGGTATTCGAGGAATTCAAGCAGGTCGGAAAGGACTACACGCGCAAGGCCGAGGGCACGGGGCTCGGTCTCGCGCTGACGCGCAAGTTCGTGGAGTTGCACGGCGGCACGATACGGGTGGAAAGCGAACTCGGCAAAGGCTCGACTTTCACTTTCACGCTGCCAGTGAACGCTGCGGCGCCGCGTGCGGCGGTGATTTCCGCCTGAGTACCAACGCAATCGAGGGAACACATCATGGCAAACGAACTCATCCTGATCGTCGAGGACAACGAGAAGAACCGCAAGCTCGCGCGCGACGTGCTGCAGTTCAAGGGCTACCGCACCATCGAGGCCGCAACCGGCGAAGACGGGGTCAAGCTTGCAATGCAGGATAAGCCCGACCTGATCCTGATGGACTATCAGTTGCCCGGCATCGACGGCATCGAAGCGTTCCGGCGCATCCGCGGCGATGTCTCCACCGCGCATATTCCCATCATGGCCGTCACCGCCTCGGCCATGCCGGAGGAGGCGAAGAAAATGAAAGAGGCCGGCTTCGACGGCTTCCAGACCAAGCCGATCAACGTGAAAGCATTCTTACAGGCGGTGGCGGACGTCTTGTCCGCAAAGGCAGCCAAATGAGCGCCAAGGTGCTGGTGGTGGACGACATGCCGCTGAACGTGAAGATGCTCGCCGATGTGCTCACCTTCAAAGGCTACCAAGTGGTGACGGCCGCGGGCGGAAAGGAAGGCTTGGCCAAGGTCGAGTCGGAGAAGCCGGATCTCGTCCTGCTCGACGTGATGATGCCCGACTTGGACGGCTACGCGGTGTGCCGCGCGATCCGCGCTAAAGCCGAAACCGCCATCCTGCCGGTGGTGATGATTACGGCGCTCGATCCGGCCGAGGAGCGCGTCAAGGGGCTCGAAGCAGGCGCAGACGATTTCCTGTCCAAGCCGATCAACCAGCCCGAGTTGCTGGCGCGGGTGCGTTCGCTCCTGCGCATCAAGGAATTCCACGATCAGGTGCAATCGCAGGCGCGCGAACTGGCTGACTGGAACCGCACGCTGGAACAACGCGTCGCCGCGGGCGTGCGCCAGATCGAGCAGATGGGGCGGCTCAAGCGCTTCCTCTCGCCGCAGATCGCCGACCTGATTGTGAGCGGAACGCAAAGCGAGGGTGCCGCCGATCCGCTCAAAAGTCATCGGCGCGAGATCACCGTTGTGTTTCTCGACCTGCGCGGCTTCACCGCGTTCACCGAAACCGCCGATCCCGAGGAAGTGATGGGCGTATTGCAGGAATACCACCACGAAATGGGCCGGCTGATCATGGCGCACAACGGCACGATCGAGCATTTCGCCGGCGACGGCATCATGATTTTCTTCAACGACCCAGTGGTGATCGAGAACCCGGCGGCGCAGGCAGTGCGCATGGCAGTCAGCATGCAGGAAGAATTTGGCGGACTTTCCCAGATTTGGAAAAAGCGCGGCTACGATCTGCACATGGGCATCGGCATCGCGCAAGGATATGCGACCCTCGGAACCATAGGCTTTGAAGGCCGCCGCGATTACGGCGCGATCGGCTCGGTTACCAACCTTGCCGCCCGGCTGTGCAGCGATGCCAAGGCGGGCCAGATACTGGTGTCGCAAAAGGTGTTCGGCTGCATCGAGGAACTGGTAACGGCTGAAGCGGTGGGCGAACTCAGCATCAAAGGATTTCACAAGCCGGTGCCAGCTTTCAATGTGGCCGGATTGAAATAACACGCTGTAAAACTACGGCAGTCGGAGCGCACAAATGATGCACATAGACCTCGGAACCGTTCTCGGACTGCTTGGAGTCGGGTTGTCGTTCGCCAGTTTTGTCATGAAAAGCATGCGGCCGCTGCGGGCGATTGCGCTCGCGAGCAACGTCTGCTTTATGGCCTATGGCTATGTCGAGTCGTTGTGGCCTTCTCTGCTGCTCAACGGCTTCCTGTTACCGGTGAATGCCCTGCGCTTGCGGGAAATCAACAAACTGTCGAAGGAGATCGCGCGCGCCACCCAGGACTCGCCGATTTCGCAGTGGCTGCTGCCCCATATGCAGCGCCGTTCGTTCAAAGCGGGCGAGGTGCTGTTTCGCAAAGGAGATGTGGCCGACAAGCTCATCTACGTTGCGGCGGGCGAGCTCAGACTCGCCGAAATCGGCCAGCCCATCAGGCGCGGCGAATTGATCGGCGAGATCGGGCTCTTTTCTCCGGACAAGAAGCGCACGCAGACCCTCGTCTGCGAATCGGACGGCGACCTGTATTACATGACCGACGAAATGATGTTCCAGCTCTATTACCAGAATCCAAAGCTGGGCTTTTACTTCATGCGGCTTGTAGCGGGACGACTGCTCAAGGACTTGGCGAGAAGCGAGGGCCGCCCGGTGGCGGCCTGAGGGCCGGGGTAAGGCCTGCTGAAACCGGGAAAACACCGGCAGCTAGTCCAACGGCATCGACTGTTGCTTTAATAAAGGGGGGACCATGCATCGCATCATGGCTTTCGGATTGTGTGTCTGGCTGTGTGGCTGTGGCATGTCGTCTCCAATAATTAGATCCACCGCGGTCGAGTTCAATGAAATCGTCGAAGACACGACCAACAAGCTGCTCGTAGTAAATGTCCTGCGTGCGCGGGACAAGGCACCGCTGCACTTCGCCGACATTCCGCTGATGCGCGAAACGATACAGCAAACCGGTTCCGTCGGCGGCCAGGGATTCATCGGCGCGATTCGCCCGAACTTTGCGCTGCGCGACTTCCTGACCGCCGGCGGCAGCCTGCAGGTCACGCCGAGCTTCGACATGAATCCTCTCTATTCGAAGGAATTTTCGCAGGGCATGGCATCGGCCATCGATCCGAAGATCGTGAAATACTGGCTGGATCGCGGCCTCGACCGGCGCATCGTCTTGCTGCTCTTCTTTTCCGCGGCCGAAATCGTCGAAACCAGGTCGGAAACCGGGCCGATCAATACGATCAGGATAGCGAATTCACCGAGAGATGCGATCGCCGCAATAAGGAACAGGGGAAATGCGCCCGGCGGACCCGATGAGCAGAAGTGCGACGGGCAATCCGACTTCGAACGCTACCTGAAACTCCTCAATACCCTGAAGACTTTCTTTGCCCACTCTTACAAGGAGCGCCGGCTGCTCGCGCAGGGCCTCAAACTGGAGGCGGAAAAAGACAGCAAGAACCTGCAGGCTCTTGCCGCCCTTGACCAGACCAAGGTGCAGCTGGTTTATGACCGCGGCCGCTCTGCGCACAGTCTGTACGCGCTGTCGAGTGAACAGAAGATCTCCTTTTGTTTCTACGACGACAATCAGTCCGCGGGATCTTCATCTTCGCGTTACGAATCCATCACAGCGGGCCCGGCGTCGGCAGGCAACAAGAGGAGCTGCTTTCAATCCGTAGTCGAGATCCCGGCGGAGGATTCGACGAAGACCGAGATAAACGAATCACCGGTCTTTCATCCGGGTCCGGCTGCAGTGAAGGAGGTGTCCCCATATTGCGCGATCTACAATCATTTCACCGGTGCGTCCGCGATGCAGAAAACCGGTGACTATCCGAAGCTGGAACTCAGGCTGCACATACGGTCAGTCGGGGAAATATTCCAATTCCTGGGCGACCTGCTGCAATACCAGGACGAGGTCAGGGACTACCTGGACCACAACCGGCAGCTGAACCTCAAGCTCAACACACCCGTCACCTTCGGTTTCTGTGCCGACAATCCCGTACCCGGCTGTGACAACGTCTTCTTCCGGCTGGACGAAGATGCGTGCAATGCGCGCTTCACGCTGACCTACCGGGACAGGCAATACGCGGTCGCCAATTTCAACCCCCAAAGTGATGCGCGCGCCTTGAACAGCGCATGCTGGCCCAATCACGCGGGCCGCAAGGATTACACGCTGGAAATCCTGTCCGTTCTGCACCAGCTGGTCGGATTGAACAAATCCGCAACCGACGTCAGAACGACGCCTTTTGTGCAGGTGCTGCCGTGATCATTGAGGGCAGCTCCGAGGTCCGCCATCAGCATGTACGGAACCGTGCCGGCCTGAGCGGTCGAACACGCAACCACCTTCACCCCTGGAGCGCACCACGTAATTGATCTTTCGCGATAGCGGGGAACTTCGGGCAACTTTTCTTGTTCTCCTGTCGTCGCTCGTAGCCGTACCTACCATCGGCTGTAGCACCGCGCCAGTTCTGGCTTTAGCGGCAATTGCAGATTGGTTTGGATATGTTACTCTGACCCGGAAATCTTTGAGATCGTTAGGAATTCAAAAAAGGAGAAGAGCATGCCCGGACCGCTTGATGGCGTGCGTGTGCTGGATTTGTCGCGGGTGTTGGCGGGGCCTTGGTGCGTGCAGAACCTCGCTGATCTCGGAGCCGACGTGATCAAGATCGAACGCCCCGGCGTAGGAGATGACACCCGGCATTGGGGACCGCCGTGGCTCGCCGACGCAGAGGGCAAGCCCACGCACGAGGCGGCGTATTACCTCTCGACGAACCGCAACAAGCGCTCGGTCGCGATCGACATGTCCAAGCCCGAAGGCCAGCAGCTGATCCGGCGGCTGGCCGAGCATGCAGACGTCTGCATCCAGAATTTCAAGGTCGGCGCCCTCTCCCGCTACGGCCTGGACGCAACGGCGCTGTGCAACCTCAATCCGCGGCTGATTTACTGCTCGATCTCCGGCTTCGGGCAGACTGGACCTTATGCCGAGCGGCTGGGCTACGACTACCTGTTTCAGGGACTAGGCGGACTGATGAGCGTCACCGGCGAGCGCGACGATCTGCCCGGGGGCGGGCCGCAGCGCATGGGGGTGCCCGTCGTCGATCTGTTCACCGGCATGTATGCGGCTGTTTCGATACTGGCTGCCCTGCATCACCGCGACGCAACGGGCGCCGGCCAGCACATCGACCTTTCGCTGCTCGACGTCGTACTTGCGCTCGGTTCGGGCCCGATTTCCAATTACCTCGTCGGCGGCCAAGTACCCAGGCGCTTGGGCAACGCCTCGCCCAATATCATGCCCTACGAGGTGTTTCCCTGCGCCGATGGCCAGATGATCGTGGCGGGCGCGAACCAGACGCAGTTCGTGGCCCTGTGCCGGGCGATCGGCCGGCCCGAGTGGGCGACTGACGAGCGCTTCTGCAGCAACGAAGCGCGTATAGGCCATCGCGACGAACTGCATGCGCTGCTGGCGGACGTCTTCCGTACGCGTCCGGGCACCGAGTGGGACGACATGCTTTTCGCCGCGGGCGTCCCCTGCGGCCCGATCAACGACTACGCGCAAGCGCTCGCGCATCCGCAGGCGCAACACCACGGCGCGCGTATCGATATGCCGCACCCGCTCGGCGTGCACGCGCCCGGCGTGGCGAACCCGATGCACTTTTCCGCCACGCCGGTGGAATACCGCCGCGCTCCGCCGCTCCTCGGTGAGCACACGCGCGAAGTGCTCATCGAACAGCTGGGCCTGACGCAGGAAGAGTTGGAGCGACTCGAAGGCGGGGGGATCATCGAGTGCGCGAAATCAGGAACTGCCACATAGTGGCGCTAGGGCGGCGAACGGCATCTATCGTGTTCTTGCAGGCTCACCCGATATGCAGACACGCATCAGTCGGGCAACGTGCCACGCACGGCGAGGGCTCTTACGCGAAAGGAGAATGTGCCGTCTATCCGATCGCCAAGACATCGCCTGCGCAGGCCCTCTCGCAAAGCGTCGCGAGCGTCCGTGGATAAGCCCGCAACGTAGACGCCTTGTGGCGCAACACCACCTAAATCAAAAGCCAACATAGAACTTCGCGAGCGGCAACGGCAAGCCCATTGCGAATCTACTGGCGGTATAAATTGGCCCCTAAAGGATCTACTCCGGTATGCCTGCCCTCCTGGCGGCGGGTAGAACAACCTGTTCATAAAGCTTGTGATAAGCCTCTGGAGAAAAGGGCACGGGCCGATCGAAAGCGTCAGCGACCTTGTAGTGCGGCGTGACACGCAGCAAACTCTCCACCGTTAGTTTAGCTGCGGTATCGTTTCCCTTCTGCGCATACGCTAGCGCGAGAACGCCAGCAGGGCGAACAAGCTTTGGATTTGACGTGCGCGATTTCAGCAACCATTCGATTGCCAGATCGCTATGCCCTTGAAGGAAATACGCCCTGCCCATCATGGCTTGCTGATTGCCAATTTGAGGGCCTAGTGGGTCGAGACGCATCGCATATTGAGTTTGCGAAATTGCCTTCTCCGGTTCTCCGAGAAAGATCAGGGCAGTACCTAAACTTCCGTATGCGATCGCTAGGTTGCGATCAAGAGCGATAGCGACCTCATACGCTCGAGCCCATTCCGCGGGCTTACCAAGCAACCGGTAGAGTATTCCCTCGGCGTAATGTGCGTAGGCACTGTTTGGATCGAGGGCGAGGGCTTTTTCAACTGCCATACGGCCCTCGCGCAGTTTCTCGTCCTTTTGCTCCGGTAGAAAAGCGCTGGCGAAAGGGGACAACTGCAGCAAGATCGTTCTTCCAAGTCGCGCCCATGCATCGCTGTTGTTCGGGTCAAGCGCCAGTGCTTCACGAAACAGTAACTCCTGTTCAATCAGGCGCTCCAAGGACAGAGGTTTGTCTGACCAAGCTATGCCGCGGACCAGCAAGTCAGCCGCCTGTGGATGGGTCTTGCGCTTTTCTGCATCGCGTGCGGCCATGACGATGATCTGGCGCCCGATAGAATTCGCGATGCGTCCGGTGATCTGATCCTGCAGTGTGAATAAGTCCGTGGCGTCGCCGTCAAAACGATCCGACCAGAGTTGGGCTCCAGTTCCCACTTCAACAAGCTGCGCGGTCATGCGCACTTTGTTGCCACCACGCTGCACGCTGCCTTGCAGTACATAACGTACCCCAAGATCGCGGCCAATCTGGCGTATGTCGATCACCTTACCGCCGAAAGTAGCGGCAGTCGTCGAGGCGATGACAAATAAACCCGAAATACGCGACAGATCCGATGTGATGGTTGCCGTCAACCCTTCGGCGAAGTAGGCCTGTTCCGGGTCATTGCTGAGACTGGCGAAAGGCAGCACGGCGATCGAGGGCTTGTCCGAGGGCGATAGGTCGACTTCTCCGACGGCAGGCGAGGATTTGGGTACGGAACTTCCCGCAGTGCCAACTCGGTATGCGCGCACCGGATGCGGGATGTTCTTCACCTGCTGCTCGCCCTGGTCATCGAATGTCGCGTTGACCTTACCTCTGACCGCGGTGCGGATCGATTCCGACACCGTGATCCCGCCCGGCTCGGCCAGACCTTCCAGCCGCGCGGCGATGTTCACGCCATCGCCATACACGGTGCCGTCGCCCTTCTCGATCACATCGCCCATGTGAATACCAATACGAAACCGCATGCGCCGATCTTCCGGCACCTTCGCAATGATGGTGTTGAGCTCTCGCTGAACAGCAAGAGCAGCCGACACCGCCCCAGTCGCGGTCTCAAACACCGCGAGCACCGAATCGCCGGCCATGTCGATCACGCGACCTTGGTTGCACTCAATTTGAGTACGAAAGACGGCTCGTGCAATATCGAGCGCAGCCACCGTGGCGCGCTCATCTGACGCCATCAGGCGCGAATAGCCCGCGACATCGGCGGCCAGAATCGCCGCCAATCGTTGTTTGAGTTCAGAACCGGTCACCAATGTCGGACCTCCCAAGGCCGGATTGTCAGCGAATAGTACGGCGAGCAAATCCTTCGGACATAGGTATGCATGGACGTGTGAAGAATGGGCCTTGATCTACCTACTCGGGTACGCCCGCCCTTCTGGCAGCGGGTAGAAAGACGTCGTCGTAAAGCTTGCGGTAAGCTTCCGGAGAATGCGGCCCAGGCGCTTCGGGAGACTGACTAAGTCTGAAATTAGGCGCAACACGCAGCAAACTCTCCAGTGCAAACCGAGCCGCAGCATCGTCCCCCTTTTGCGCATACGCTGCTGCGAGAGCGGCGTGAACACGACCAAACCTTGGATTTGACGCCCGCGCTTTGAGCAACCATTCGATCGCCAAATCGCTATGTCGTTGAAGGAAATGCGCCCTGCCCATATTGGCTTGCATGACGCCAATTTGCGGGCCAAGTGGATCGAGACGCATTGCTTGTTCGAGGCGCGGAATTGCCTTCTCAAGCTCTCCGAGACGAGTCAAGGCAGAACCTACATTGTTGTATGCGATCGCTAAGTTGCGATCGAGAGCGATAGCGACCTCATTCGCTCGAGCACATTCGGCAGGATTGCCGACTTCATAATAGAGATATCCCTCGGCGAGATGCGCGACGGCATTGTTTGGATCGAGGGCAAGGGCCTTTTCCATCGCCTTACGACCTTCGTTTAGCTTCTCGTCCCTTTGTTCTGGTAGCAAGTTACTGCCAAAATGGATCAGCTGCAGCAAGAGCGATCTTCCAAGCCACGCCCACGCGTGGCCGTTGTTCGGGTCGAGTGTCAAGGCGTCACGAAACAGTGCTGCTTGCTCAAGCAAGCTCTCCACTGACTGAGGTTTGTCCGCCAGAGCGATTCCGCGAACCAGTAGGTCGGCCGCGCGTGGATTGGTTTTGCGCTTTTCTGCATCGCGCGCAGCCAAGACGAGGATCTGGCGCCCGATAGAATTGGCGATGCGCCCAGTGATCTGATCCTGCAGCGCGAATAAGTCCGTAGCGTCGCCGTCGAAGCGATCGGACCAGAGTTGCGCTCCGCTCCCCACATTAACAAGCTGGGCGGTCATGCGCACTTTGTTGCCGCCTCGTTGCACGCTGCCTTGGAGCACGTAGCGCACTCCAAGATCACGACCGATCTGGCGTATGTCAAGTATTCTTCCACCAAGGGTCGCGGTAGTGGTCGAGGCAATGACGAATAAACCCGAAATACGCGACAGATCCGTTGTGATGGTTGCCGTCAACCCTTCAGCGAAGTAGGCCTGTTCCGGGTCATTGCTGAGACTGGCAAAGGGCAGCACTGCGATCGAGGGTTTGTCCGGAGGCAATAGATCGATTTCTCCGACGGCAAGCGAGGGTTTGGGAACGGCGCTTCCCGCAGTGCCAACTCGATACGCGCGCACTGGCTCGGGAATGTTTTTTACCTGCTGTTCGCCTTGGTCTTCGAATATTGCGTCGACGTTGCCCTTCACCGCGGTGCGGATCGACTCCGACACCGTGATACCGCCGGGCTCGGCCAGCCACTCCAGTCGCGCGGCGATGTTCACGCCGTCGCCATACACAGTGCCGTCGCCCTTCTCGATCACGTCGCCAAGATGCACGCCGATACGAAAGCGCATGCGTCGGTCTTCCGTCACCGTACTTGAGGCAGTACTGAGATTCTGCTGCACCGCAAGAGCGGCCGACACTGCTCCGGTCGCGGTCTCGAACACGGCGAGTACCGAATCACCAGCCATGTCGATCACGCGACCTTGATTGGACTCGATTTGCGTACGAAACACGGCCCGTGCAGCATCGAGCGCGGCCACCGTGGCCCGCTCGTCGGCCGCCATCAGACGCGAATAGCCCGCGACATCGGCGGCCAGAATCGCCGCCAATCGTTGTTTGAGTTCGGAATCGGTCACCGGTGTCGGCCCTCCCAAGCCGAGTGGTTAATGAATAGTACCGCAACTGGGCTCTCAGGCGGAGTCAGCGGCTAATGGAGTCTGATCAGGGGTCTAGACCCGCCGCTCGGGGACACAATTTCGTGGGTGCCTGAGGCTCCGCAACTATCAAGGTCGTCCGATGCCTGCCCTCGCGCGGAGGTGGCGCTGCTCAGTGAGCAGGCATCCGACAACCCTTTACAGAACCTGCCTCTTTGCGACGTCACTCCAAAGCGGCCAGTTACCAGCATCATCAAGGCGCACGATGGCCACGCTCCTGTGTAAATAATTCACAAAATTCCAGTGCAAAGCATCACAGAACAGGAACCAGGCACGGCCTAGACTACAAGCATCGAGTTAGGGGGAAATCAAATGTCCGACGCTGCACTGCAACGTAAAGCTGAAAACAAACGTGTGTTCAATCTGGCGGCCCCCACTTTCGGCTCAGGGCCGGGTACTTTCACGCATTTCGGCCAGCGGCTGGTCGAGTTCGCGGGCGTCAAGGCCGGCGCGCGCGTGCTGGACATTGGCTCGGGGCGAGGCGCGGTGCTGTTTCCCGCGGCGGAACGCGTCGGGCCAGACGGAGAGGTGATCGGCATCGATCTTTCTGACGCAATGGCCGTGGTGACGAGCGAGGAGGCCGCGCGCCGCGGACTTTTCGCGCGCGTGAGTGTGATGGACGCAGAGGAGTTGAGCTTCGCGGATGAGTCCTTCGATTGCGTGACCTGCGGCTTTGCGCTTATGTTCTTTCCCGACCAGGACCGCAGCCTCGCGCAGATGCGGCGCGTACTCAAATCCGGCGGGCGGGTTGCGCTATCTACGTGGAAAGTCTATCCAAACGACGATTTGCGTACCGTGCTGCACGAGCTTGGCATGACCACCGTGACTGAGTGGCAGGGCGCGATTAGAGACGCGGCGGTTCTAGAAGCGTTGCTCACGAAAAATGGCTTTGTCAACGTACAGGTTCACGCCGAATCGATGGATTGTTGCTACGCCAATGCGAACGCACATTGGCAAGCTCTCCTTGGAACCGGCACACGCCGCATTCTGGAGAAACTAGATGCTGCGCAAAAGGAGCGCGCTCTGGTGGCATTCGACGAACGCATGAAGCCGCGTCGGCGCGACGACGGAATTCACATCACTGCGACAGCATTGCTTGCGATTGCGGAGAAATAAGCCTCGGCTATCCGTGAAAAGCGAGGGCATAACCCTCATGTGAACTGGTAGGAATCAAGGGCTTCTACGATCACTGAGCCGGCAGCGCTAGTCTACGCAAAGCAGACGTCTTCTCAAAACGGGAGGTGATGCCATGTGGAGTAAGAGAGTTGCGACTATTGCAATGATTATCATGGTCGCCGTTCTTTCTGGTTGCGGCGACACCAATGGATCCGCAACCATCCTTACGAACCCCCACAACAGCTGCGGTACGTTTAACTGCCACACAGCGTTCTAAGGGTGCTCACGCACCGGCTCGTGAGTGAATGTTGTGGTAGCGCAAGCAGATACATCCGGCGCAAATAGTACTCGGCGGTCAATAAGTAAGGCGACCGCAAATACCCGGAGATCCGCACCAGTTCTTGTTCTACGAGCAATCTTTATTCCGCGAGCGACCGATTTCTCAGTAATGAACCTTGAATTACCTACTCGGGTATGCCCGCCCTTCTGGCTGCGGGTAGCAGGGTCTGTTCATAAAGCTTACGGTAAGCCTCTGGAGAATGCGGCCCAGGCGCTTCGGGAGATTGACTGAGTCTGAAATTCGGGGCAACACGCAGCAAACTCTCCAGTGCGAGCCGCGCCGCGGCATCGTCTCCCTTCTGTGCATATGCTGCTGCGAGACGAGCGTGAGCACGCGCAAGTCTTGGATTTGACGCCTGCGCTTTGAGCAACCATTCGATCGCCAGATCGCTATGCTCTTGAAGTAAGTGTGCCATGCCCATATTCGCTTGCATGATGCCAATTCCGGGATTAAATGGATCGAGACGCATTGCTTGTTCAATCCACGGAATTGCTTTCTCAGGTTCCCCGAGAAAGATCAGGGCATACCCTAAACCACTTTGCGCGATCGCTAAGTTGCGATCAAGAGCGATCGCAGCCTCAAGCGATCGGACAGCTTTACCGGGATTACCGAGTACCCGAAAGAGCTGTCCCTCGGCGTAATGTGCTAGGGCGTTGTTTGGATCAAATGCAAGGGCCTTTTCAACAGCCTTACGGCCTTCTCGCAGCTTCTCGTCCTTCTGTTCGGGTAACAAGCTGCTGCCGAAAACAAGCTGCTGCGACATGAGTATTCTTCCAAGCCGTGCCCAGGCGTCGCCATCGTTCGGATCGAGCGCCAATGCTTCACGAAACAATACCTCTTGTTCGAGCAGGCTCTCCAAAGACTGAGGTTTCGTAGCAATGGCATCGCCGCGGACCAGCAAGTCGGCTGCCCGTGGATTGGTCTTGCGCTTTTCTGCATCGCGCGCGGCCATGACGATGATTTGGCGCCCAAGAGAATTCGCAATACGTCCAATAATCTGATCCTGCAGCGCGAATAAGTCCGTCGCGTCGCCGTCAAAGCGATCGGACCAGAGTTGCGCTCCAGTGCCCGCCTCAACCAGCTGGGCGTTCATGCGCACTTTGTTGCCACCTCGCTGCACGCTGCCTTGGAGCACGTAACGCACGCCAAGATCGCGACCGACCTGGCGTATGTCGACCGCCTTTCCACCGAAGGTCGCGGTGGAAGTCGAGGCTATGACGAATAAGCCTGAAATACGCGACAGGTCCGTGGTGAGGCTCGCAGTCAATCCTTCGGCGAAGTAGGCCTGGTCCGGGTCATTGCTCAAATTGGCAAACGGCAGCACTGCAATCGATGCTTTGTCCGGAAACGATGAATCGTGTTCTCCGACGACGAGCGAGGGTTTGGGTACAGAACTTCCGGCAGTGCCGACCCGGTACGCGCGCACCGGGTGCGGGATGTTCTTCACCTGCTGCTCGCCCTGGTCATCGAATGTTGCGTTGACCTTACCTCTGACCGCGGTGCGGATCGATTCCGACACCGTGACCCCGCCTGGCTCGGCCAGACCCTCCAGTCGCGCCGCGATATTAACGCCGTCACCGTAAATGGTGCCGTCGCCCTTCTCGATCACGTCGCCCATGTGCACGCCGATACGAAAGCGCATGCACCGATCTTCGGGCATTGCGCTTAACCCAGCATTGAGGTTCTGCTGTACCGCGAGAGCGGCCGACACTGCTCCGGTCGCGGTCTCGAACACCGCCAGCACCGAATCGCCGGCCATGTCGATCACGCGCCCTTGGTTCGATTCAATTTGAGAACGAAACAGGGCTCGTGCAGCATCGAGCGCGGCCACCGTGGCCCGCTCATCGGCGGCCATCAGGCGCGAATAGCCCGCGACATCGGCGGCCAGAATCGCCGCCAATCGTTGTTTGAGTGCAGAACCGGTCACCAATGTCGGCCCTCCCTTGGCCGGGTTTTCAGCGAATAGTATCGGAAGCACATGTATCGGTCGTAGGAATGAATGGACCTTGAACTACCTACTCCGGTATGCCTGCCTTTTTCATTGCTGGTAGAGCGAACTTTTCGTAAAGCTTGCGGAAAGCCTCTGGAGAAGAAGGGCTGGGCACATCGGAGGCTTGACTGAGCTTGAAGTTCGGCGCAACACGCAGCAAGCCCTCCAGCGCAAGCTGCGCCGCGTCGGCATCGCCCTTCTGTGCGTACGCCGCTGCGAGAAGAACGTGATTACGAGCAAGACTTGGATTTGACGTCCGCGCCTTGAGCATCCATTCAATCGCCAAATCGCTATGCCCTTGATAGAAATGTGCCCTGCCCAAGTGGCCTTGCACGGTGCCAATTACAGGACCAAGTGGGTCGAGACGTATCGCTTGTTCGATCCACGGAATTGCTTTCTCTGGTTCTCCGAGAAAAGTCAGGGCATTTCCTAGATTGGCGTGTGCATGCACTGAGTTGCGATCAAGAGCGATCGCGACCTCAAACGATCGAGCAGCTTCGGCATGGTTGCGGAGCGCTAGATAGAGCAGTCCTTTGGCGAGATGCGCGCGTGAACTGTTTGGATCGAGTGCAAGGGCCCTTTCGACTGCCTTGCGGCCTTCGGTTAGCTTTTCATCTCGTTGTTCCGGCGTTAAGGCGCTGCCAAACTGAGCCCGCTGCAGCAAGATTGCTCTTGCAAGTCGCGCCCATGCGTCGCTGTTGTTTGGGTCGAGCGCCAATACTTCGCGAAAGAGTACCTCTTGTTCAAGCAGACTCTCCAAGGCCTCAAGTTTCTGTGCCAGAGCGATGCCGCGGACCAGTAGGTCGGCCGCCTGAGGATTGGTCTTGCGCTTTTCTGCATCGCGCGCGGCCATGACGACGATCTGGCGCCCAATAGAATTCGCAATGCGTCCAGTGATCTGATCCTGCAGCGCGAATAGATCCATAGCGTCGCCGTCGAAGCGATCGGACCAGAGTTGCGCGCCACTCCCAGGCTCAACAAGCTGGGCGTTCATGCGCACTTTGTTGCCACCGCGTTGCACGCTGCCTTGCAGCACGTAGCGCACTCCAAGATCGCGACCAATCTGACGTATGTCGACAGCCTTTCCACTGAAAATAGCGGTAGATGTCGAAGCGATGACGAATAGACCCGAAATGCGCGACAGATCTGTTGTGAGGCTTGCAGTCAACCCCTCAGCGAAGTAGGCCTGTTCCGGGTCATTGCTGAGATTTGCGAAGGGCAGCACTGCGATCGAAGGCTTGTCCGGGGGCGATAGATCGATTTCTTCCACGGCAAGCGAGGCTTTGGGTACGGAAACTCCAACGGTGCCAACTCGGTACGCATGCACGGGCTCGGGAATGTTCTTCACTTGCTGCTCGCCCTGGTCGTCGAATGTTGCGTTGACCTTGCCCCTGACCGCGGTGCGGATCGACTCCGACACTGTGATCCCGCCGGGCTCGGCTAACCCTTCCAGTCGCGCGGCGATGTTCACGCCGTCACCGTACACAGTGCCGTCGGCCTTCTCAATCACGTCGCCAAGATGAACACCGATACGAAAGCGCATGCGCCGATCTTCCTGTAGCGTACTCGCGGCAGCATTGAGATTCTGCTGAACAGCAAGAGCGGCTGATACTGCCCCGGTCGCGGTCTCGAACACCGCGAGGACAGAATCGCCAGCCATGTCGATCACGCGACCTTGGTTGGACTCTATTTGCGTGCGAAACACGGCCCGTGCAGCATCAAGCGCAGCCACCGTGGCTCGTTCATCGGCCGCCATCAGGCGCGAATAGCCCGCGACATCAGCAGCCAGAATCGCCGCCAATCGTTGTTTGAGTTCAGAACCGGTCACCGGTGTCGGCCCTCCCAAGCCGAATCGTGAGTGAATCGTATAGTACCGCAACCATATACATCGGTCGTAGGTGCCAGTTCCCTGCGATCAAAATCACTGAGGTTCCAAGTGATAATCGTGACGACATCGACTTCGCAGCGCTAACGTGCCACGACCGCTGCGGCGGCGACATGACGATCCTTGGCATCGGTCTTGGTAAATAAGCTTTCGTGCTGGCGATAGTGTCCGATACTGCTCAGCGTGACCTGCCCATCAACTCCTTCCCGGTGGGTACGAGATCCGAACGCGACCAGCTCGGACAGTGATGATGGCATTCCTTTCCAAATCCTTCGAATGGCGGTCAAGCAGTTCGGCGAAGATAGCGATTCGGCGTTCGGCCGGGACGTCGGGAAGTCGGATCAACCCGAAATGGGAAACATCTTCCGTGAAAAGGATCCGGCCGAAATCGGTGTCGATGGTGACGAGCATGCGAGTTTCTTGGGCAGCCCATTCCAAGAGCACCCGGTCACCTGGGTCTGCTCCTCTCTCCCGCGACTCGACCACGTCGTGGCCCCGATCGCGAAGCCATTGGGCAAGCCTAGTCCCGACGCACCGATCGACCAGAAACCGCATCCCTAGCCGACCTGTACGGAGTCAAGAGAATCGTTGGCTATGACTGCGTGCGCGTAGGCGAGACAGGCCTGGATGTCCTCACGCGTGAGATCGGGGTAATCCGCGAGAATCCCCTCCACCGTATCGCCCTGAGCGAGCAGGCTCACAACCAGTTCGACCGAGATCCGCATACCGCGGATAATGGGCTTGCCCCCGAAAATCTCCGGGTTGACGGTTATACGCTTAAGCAGCTCCTTCGCGTCCATTTTCGGCTCCTGGTGCAATGGATTTGCAGCCCCAGCACCCTGCGTCCTGCGAAACGCGTGCGAGGTAATAGCGGCATCTTACCTCAGCCGATCGCGCCCGATCCGTACCCGCTCGGCAATCCAATTGCTCACGTCGGATTCGAGCCACCCGACTGCACGGGGACCGGATAGTGTCCGATCAACGCATCGCCAGCCGCTTGGTCCATCAGTTTGCGTACGCGTTCCAGAACACTACGAGCAACGCCGTAATCACGCTCGACATTGCGCATCCACTCTTCGTGGATCTCGTCCGTCCAATACGCGCGAATCGCGCCTCCGGCCGCCAGCCACATGAAGAAGTCACGCTGCGCTGCCGGATAAAGGACGCAGGCATCGAGCACGACAACCGGCGGCATGGTCAATAGCCGAGACGGTGGCGCTGCGAGAGAGCGGAGAGTTCCTTTAACGCCGATTCGCGCTGGGCATGAATGGACAAGGTATGAATGGACCTTGAAGCACCTACTCCGGTAAGCCAGCCCTCCTGGCGGCCGGAAGAACGACCTCTTCGTAAAGCTTGCGGTAAGCTTCAGGAGCGGAAGGCCCCGGCGGATCGAAAGCATCACTAATCTTGAAGCGAGGAGCAAGACGCAGCAAACTCTCCAGCGCGAGTCGCGCTGCGGCGTCGTCCCCCTTCTGTGCATATGATGCCGAGAGCAAAGCACACGTTCGAATAAGTCTTGGGTTTGATGCCAGCGATTTGAGGCACCAATCGATCGCCAGTTCGCTATGTCGTTGAAGGAAATGTGCCCTGCCCAAATTCCCTTGCCTGATGCCAATTCCAGGACTAAGTGGATCAAGACGCATTGCCTGTTCAATCCACGGAATTGCCTTCTCTGGTTCTCCGAGAAAAATCAAAGCAACTCCTAGATTGCCGTGTGCGCGCGCTGAGTTGCGATCAAGAGCAATCGCGACCTCATTTGCGCGGGCCGCTTTCGCAGGATTGCCGAGTACTCGGTAGAGCAGTCCCTCTGCAAGATGTGCGCGAACATTATTTGGATCGAGGGCAAGGGCCTTTTCAACTGCCTTACCACCTTCGGCCAGCTTCTCCTCTGTTTGTTCTGGTAACAAGGCGCTGCGGAAATCGAGCCACTGCACCAAGATCGCTCTTGCAAGTCGCGCCCACGCCTCGCTGTTGTTCGGGTCAAGCGCCAACACTTCACGAAACAGGACCTCCTCTTCAAGCAGGTTCTCTAGAGACTGAGGCTTGTCCGCCATAGCGATGCCGCGAACCAGTAGGTCGGCCGCCCGAGGATTGGTCTTGCGCTTTTCTGCGTCGCTTGCGGCCATGACAATGATCTGGCGCCCGATTGCATTCGCGATGCGGCCGGTGATCTGATCCTGCAGCGCAAAGATGTCCGTCGGGTCGCCATCAAAGCGATCCGACCAGAGCTGGCCTCCGGTGCCCGTCTCAATAAGCTGTGCGTTCATGCGCACTTTGTTGCCGCCGCGTTGCACGCTGCCTTGGAGCACGTAGCGCACGCCAAGATCACGACCGACCTGGCGGATGTCGATTGTTCTTCCACCCAGGGTAGCGGCGGTTGTCGAGGCGATAACGAATAGACCTGAAATGCGCGACAGATCTGTGGTGAGGCTTACCGTCAAACCTTCAGCGAAGTAGGCCTGTTCGGGGTCATTGCTGAGATTAGCGAAGGGAAGCACTGCGATCGATGGCTTGTCCGGGGGCGATAAATCGATTTCTCCTACGACGCGTGAGGGTTTGGGTACGGAGCTCCGCTCAGTGCCGACCCGGTACGCGCGTACCGGGTGCGGGATGTTCTTTACCTGCTGCTCGCCCTGGTCCTCAAAGGTAGCGTTGACCTTGCCCCTGACCGCGGTGCGGATCGACTCCGATACCGTGATTCCGCCCGGCTCGGCCAGCCCTTCCAGCCGCGCGGCGATGTTCACGCCGTCACCATAAATGGTGCCGTCGGCTTTTTCGATTACGTCGCCCATGTGAATGCCGATGCGAAAGCGCATGCGCCGGTCTTCCGGCGCCGCACTTGAGGCGGCATTGAGGTCCTGTTGCACCGCAAGCGCGGCCGATACCACCCCGGTTGCGGTCTCGAACACCGCCAGTACCGAATCGCCAGCCATGTCGATCACTCGGCCTTGTTTGGACTCGATATAAGTACGAAAGACGGCCCGTGCAGTGTCGAGAGCGGCTACCGTGGCCCGCTCGTCGCCCGCCATCAAGCGCGAATAGCCCGCGACATCGGCGGCCAGAATCGCGGCCAATCGTTGTTTGAGTTCGGAACCGGTCACCAATGTCGGTCCTCCCTAGGCCGTATCGCCAGCGCATAGCATCGCAGACGGATACATCGGACGTAGGCATGAGTGGACCTTAAACCACCTACTCCGGTAGGCACGCCCTTCTGGCACCTGCGACAGCCCAATGCGTGATGTGCTCGCGAACAGTCGTTCGCAGGTGCTGAAAGGCTCCCCCTGTCGGTGATCGGTCATTTGGTTTACGCCGATTCTGTGCTTGGGAGCGGAAGTTCCACTAACCGCCCCGAATGCGTGAGAGTATCTCTGGCACCGCCACCCCTGTCAAATGTCGGTCTATACGACATTGCTTGACAGGCACTGCGAAGCGTTTCGAATCGCGAGGACGCGGTTACGCCGTCGCGCCGTCATGCGATCTTTTTAGATTGCCCGATGCTTCTTCTGTCGCCTGGAACTGCACCATACGAGAGTAGCGGATCAAACCGGAGTAGACTCGGATCGCATTACAAAGAAGACGGACTGCCGGATACGCGCGTCGCTACTGGGTTTCCGAGCAGTCTGCGATACGAGTTGGAGCTTCGCACCGAGGTTCGCGCAAAGGACTGCGGGGCGATCATATAAGGAGACAATGGTGGATGCAGAGGCAAGATTGAAAGACCTGGGGATTGCACTGCCACCGCCGCCCACCCCGATCGGCAACTACGTTGCCGGCGTACGGGTCGGCGACCTGCTGTTCATGTCGGGTTGCGGCCCGCGCCGCAGCGACGGCAGCGCGATCACTGGCAAGCTAGGCACAGACCTCTCGGTGGATGAGGGCTACGCGGCGGCGCGCGTCGTGGGACTCAACATGCTCGCTAACATCCGCTCGGCAATCGGCTCGCTCAACCGGGTCGAGCGCGTGGTCAAGGTGCTCGGGATGGTCAATTCAGCGCCGCACTTTGACCAGATGCCCAAAGTCATCAACGGGTTCTCCGACCTGTTCGTCGAAATCTTCGGCGCAGAGCGGGGCCGCGGCGCGCGCTCTGCCGTCGGCATGGCTGCACTGCCGAACCAGATCGCCGTGGAAGTGGAGATGGTGCTTCAGGTATCGGACTGAGCATCAGAATCCGGCTGCGTTGGCTGACACTCACACATGCGCATGGCGCGCAATGCAACCTTGGCGATTCTGGCGTTGCATGAGCGTGGGAGCGTGATTCGATCAACCAATACCGAAAGCACTAGACCTAGGCCATTCGGTCGATTGAATATACGGTCTGGCCGTATAGCATGCGCGAATGAATGCTATAGACGTCAGGCGCATCCGCGCGGAACTTGGGCTGAGCCAGTCAGAGTTCGCCGACCTGCTCGGGGTATCGGCGCGCACTGTTCAAGATTGGGAGCAAGGCCGCAATCAACCAGGATCGCCGGCTGCCGCTTTGCTCAGATTGGCTGATTCCGGAGCGCTCAAAAGAAGAAACACAAATAGAACGGCGGCAAGTGCGGCGGCCAAGGTGCCATAACAGCGAGGCCGCCCAACCACGTAGCACCTAGTGGGGGATTGAACATGCAAACCGTTTTCGAAAAGCAACACTTCACGATCGTCGTGCCGGACCGCCCGCACGTATCGCGGCCCGACGGCGGGCACATGATCATCAGACCGAAGGTGGCGGTCGTAGACCGCACGCAGCTCACGCGCGAACAGGCGATCGAACTGGTCAAGCTGACGATGGTCGCCGGCGCGGCCATGCACGACGTGCTGAATCGTCGCGGCATCGACATCTGGCGCATCAACTATCAGGACAACGGCAACTGGCGGCCCCAACTGCACGTGCACCTCTACGGCCGCGCGAAGAGCTCGAAGATGCAGCCTTATGGCCATTTTCTGATAATTCCGCCGACCCCGGAGGCGTTCAAACTTCAGCCGGATCTCGAACCGTTGAACGCGGAAGATGTTGCCGAACTGCGCGCCGAAATCGAGCGCTTGCTGGCGACGGAGAAATATAGGAATTTCTGATTAACGTCGGGGCCATACTGAAGAATCTTCCTTGTCGTTTCGCATCCAGCCAGTTGCAAGCACGCACCGGCTCACATAAGGAGACAAGCATGCGTACATTCTTCGCCCTGGCAATGTCGTTGTCGTGGCTCGCCCTCATGCCGCCAGCGGCCGCGCAGGACTGGCCCTCGCGCAGCATCACCATTGTCGTCCCTTACGCGCCGGGCGGCACCACGGACATCACGGCGCGGCTGGTCGCCTCGAAGCTTGGCACCGAACTCGGTCGACCCGGCATCGTGGAAAACCGCCCGGGCGCCGGCGGGAGCATCGGCGCAGGCTTCGTGGCCAAAGCACCGCCAAATGGATACACGCTGCTGATGGCGGGCTTCTCGCACGCAATCAATGCCAAGCTATACAAGAACCTGCCGTTCGATCTGCAAAAAGATCTCGTGGGCGTGGTGCAGATCACGTCCCAGCCCCTTGTGCTGGCGGTTCACAAGGACTTTCCGGCCAGGACGCTGGCCGAACTCGTGCGCTACGTGCGCGAAGGCAAGGGGCCCGTCAACTACGGATCGGCGGGCGTGGGCACCGCCTACCATCTCGCCGGCGCCCTATTCAACAGCATGGCGCAGGGCAAGATGGTTCATGTGCCATACAAGGGAGGCGCGCCCGCGGTCGCGGCGGCGGTCTCAGGCGAGATCCAGGTGGCGATCGGACCGATCTCCGAGCTGCTGCCCAACATCAAAGCCGGCAACGTGCGCGCGCTGGGCATCAGCACCCGGACCCGCTCACCGTATTTGCCGGATGCGCCTCCCATCGATGAGACGCTCCCGGGCTACGATTTGAGCGTCTGGTCCGGCCTCATGGCCCCGGCCCTCACGCCGCCCGACGTGGTCGCGAAAATCAACGCGGCGGTCAACAAGTCGTTGCAGGATCCTGAAATCCAGAAGACGATCGCCGCGCAGGGAGCGCAGGCGGTAGGCGGCACGGCGGCGGAATTCAACCAGACGATGGGCGTCGAATTGGAGAAGGCAGACCGTCTGGTCAAGATTTCAGGGGCGGCCGTCGACTAAGCGAGAAGTTCGATCAAGACAAAGCTCGGGCTCACGTCCAGCGCGCGCTGTCCTGCCGATCCGTCGCCGTTAGCAGGGTGGCGGTCGAAACCACGGTCCAGTCGCAAAGATCGTAGCGGCGGTTCAGCGTATCGCGTACAGCCGTCTCCGTCTGACCCTGCGGAAGTTTGGAGCGTTCCCACATCGCGAGATTGGGGCGGCGCGTCAGCATAAGGCTGCGAACGCCGTCGAACATTCCGGCTCCGCTGGCTTCATCGGCGCCTTCGCCGGTTCGGTCACCTGTGGCCTGCCAAAGGCCGATCACCTGCGAATCGTAGGCCGCTTCGAACCCGGGCCAGGCGGCCGCGCACAGATCGAGGAATTCCGGCCAGTGCGGCGAGGGCGTCCCAAACCAGCGGAAGGCGTAATTGCCTTGCCGCACGGGCGGCGTCGCATCGGTCGGCCGCAACGTGGCGAGAAGCGCGTCGCTGCGGCGCGCGCGCACATCGGGATCGTCGCCAAGCAAGGCGCGTTCCGCTGCCGCTGCCGTGATCGCTGCCGGCCACGCGGTCATGACCGTCACTTCGTCGCGCGGGCGGCCGATCTGGCTGCGCCACACGCCATATAGTGTGCCGCCCGCCTCAGCCAGGCGCGCGGCGCCGTGATGCGCCAGCCGGTCGGCGAGCGCTTGCCACCGCCGTGGCGCTGCATCGAGACGGTGGTGAATGAATAGCGTGGTCATCAACGTCCTCTCCCAGCAACCCGGCGCGGCGTGGCGGACGCGGCCGGCTCTACGGATTGCTGGCGGTCACGATCCAAAAGCTTCCCCGAAGCCAGACGCCAGTCCCACGGAGATAAGGCGTAAGAGTCTCCCGCACCGAGGCTGCCGCAGCAGCGCGCGTGTCTTGTGGTTGGCCAACGAGCAGACTGCCGGTCGGCCCGAGCTCGATCGAGGTTTCGACCGCCGCATCCAAACCGCGCCCGCCTGCGATATCGAGCTCAGCGTCGAATGCTTCCAGTGCTATCGACACAAAGCCCGCCGCGCCGAGAATGCGCCTGACACGCTCCTCGTTCGCAAACGAGAACAGGCCGGGGTCTTCCGGCCCGGGTCTCGGGCGCGGCGGCACATGCTTCTGGGCTGCCGCAAGCGGCACCGTCAGATACGGATTTTCTTGCGCAGTGCGTATGCACGCCAGAGAAATGCGGCCGCCGGGACGTAGCGCTCTGCGCATATTGGTGAACGCAGGAACCGGATCAGGAAAGAACATGGCGCCCACGCGCGAAAACAGAACGTCGTAGGACGCAGCCCGAAACGCGTAAGTGGTTGCATCCGCCTCCACGAATTCGATGGATCGCCCCGGCGGAATTCGTGCGGCAGCACGGGAGAGCATCGGCTTGGAAATGTCGATCCCGAGGACGTGCCCGCGAGGTCCGGTTTTTCTTGCAAGTTCAATGGTGGTAGTGCCACAGCCGCAGCCGACGTCGATAACGCGGTCGCCCGATTTGACGCCAGCGCGGGCTATCGCAGCGTCTCCGACAGGTGCCAGCACAGCATCGAAAGAGTCCTGTCGATTGACCCAGTAGGTACCTATGGTTCCATTCCACATTGCGGCACCAGCTCGCGCTGGCTGTTTTTCGATCATGGACGCTCCCTTGCTGAATCCATATTGGCTGTCTACCTTGCTCCGCCCAGAAACTGCTCCAAGGCCATCACCGCCTCCGGTTCATCTAACGTTGGCGTATGACCCACTTCGGGCACCGGCGTTAGCGTCCCGTTTGGCAGCGCGCGCACGATCTTGCGCGCCTGAGTTTCAGATAACACATCACTCGCCGTGCCCCAGAGCAGCAGCGCCGGGCAGCGCAGCGTCTCGAGCACTTTCCACAGGTGGCCGAGCTGGGGTGTTCCGCCCGATGTGCGCTGGCGCAGAAACTCTGGATCGTTCTTGGCAATCCAGCGTCCATCCTCACGCTTGCGGAACGTGTAGCGCGCCCGCCGGAGCACGGCCTCCTCGGACATGCGCGCCGCCGCGCCGGCCGTCGCACGCAGATAGTCCAGCGCGGCATCGAAGGTATCGAATGAGTCGGGCGCCTTTCCGGCTTCGTTGGTGATGCGCTCCGATCCCGCCTCATTGTCCGGCCCGATGTCGTTGAGGATAAATCGCGCGAGACGGTTTGCGTTCTTCACCGCGTAGGCCATTCCTATGCGTCCGCCCATGGACGTGCCGATGTAGCTGAACTTCTCGAGCCGAAGCTGGTCCACGATGCCCTCGAGATCGGACACGTAGTCGCTCATCTGGTAGGCGCCATCCGGTGACCAGGCACTATCGCCACGCCCACGAACGTCGAGCGAGATCACGTGGTAGCGATCCGCGAAACGCTGGGCGAAGTTGTCGTAGAAGTGGGCGTTCCCGCGTAATCCATGCACGCAGATCAAGGCCGGCAGACCGGGATCACCCCAGGTCAGATGATGCAATTGCAGACCATTGACGGTGAGATACCGACTCACGGGTGCGACGACGTTTGTCATTCTGTCTCTCCTCAATTGAGCGAATTGCTTTGCTGCCATAATTGTTCGACATGAAATGGTGTCCGCGCCATCTGCGCTGCGTAGGTACACCGAAATAGCGTAGTTGGCATAAGCATGCCTTTTCCAAATCTCGCGCTCGTACGAGCAGCCGTAGCGCCACCTACTCCGGTATGCCGGCCTTCTTAAATGAAGGTAGAAGGATTTCCTCGTAAAGCTTGCGGAAACCCCGCGGGAATGCCATCCATGAGTTGTGCGACCCAATGATCTGGCGTAAAGCCGGTCGTGGTGACGATGACACCTGCGACGGGCCAATGGGTGAGGTACTCGCGAACAGTCTTTCGCAGGTACTGAAAAGGTCGCTGTTGCTGCTCAGGATTGGCGCCCTTTCGACCTCAGCGGCATTGCAATCGGCCGGGCGCAGGTGCAACATGCTTCCCGGCGCGATCCTCGCAAGAGCCGCTACGGCGCCATGCAGTTCGTCGCCAGCCGGGCGCAGGAGCAGCGCCGCATTGTATTCGCCGTCGTTCATCTAGCCTATTCGAGGAGGAAGTCATGAAGATAACGGATCTTACCGTCACCCTGTTCAAGTGGGACAGCCCGGCCTGGACGACGGGCAAGATGGCCTTCGGCGGTGATAGGCGCCTGGGCGTAGTCACGGTCCACACCGACGAGGGCATAGAGGGCCACTGTTTCCTGGGCTCGGCACGGGAGAGCGCCGACGTGTTCTGCGGGCCCTTGGTGGAGTGGTTGAAGCCGACAATCGTGGGCCGCAATCCGCTCGACACGGGCGCCCTCTGGGCCGCCATGTGGAGGCACAACCGCTACGTGTCCGCGCGCGCCATCGGCGCCGTGGACGTAGCGCTGTGGGACGTGGCGGGCAAAGTGGCCAAGCTGCCCATCCACCGGCTGCTGGGCACCTGCCGCGAGAGCGTGCCCGCCTACGCGAGCTCCGCCTACCTGCCCACGCCGGAAGCCTACGCCGAAGAGGCGCTGCGCTTTCTCGCCCTGGGCTGGCCGGCTTACAAGATACATCCCCACGGCGTGCCCATGGAGGACGTCGCAATCTGCCGCGCGGTGCGCGAGGCGGTGAGCGAGCGCATGGTGCTGATGCTGGACGCGATGTGGGCCTACAACTACGAGGAGGCGCTGCGCGTGGGCCGCGAAGTCGAGGACCTGAAGTACTTCTGGTATGAAGACCCGCTGGCCGAGGACGACATCTACGGCTACGTGAAGCTCCACTCGAAGCTGGACATCCCCCTCCTCTGCACCGAATACGTGCCCGGCGGCTTTCACGGCATGGCCACCTGGATCATGCAGGGCGCTACGGACATGCTGCGTGGTGACGTGATGGTGACCGGCGGCATCACGCCGCTCGTCAAGGTGGCGCACATGGCCGACGGCTTTCGCATGAAATGCGAGATCCACCACGGCGGCAACTCCCTCGGCAACGCGGCCAATCTGCACGTCACCATGGCCATCAACAACTGCGACTACTACGAGGTGTTCCCCGCGAGCGGCGCCAACAAGTACGGACTGGTCGAGGACATCGAGGTGGACACGCAGGGCCTGGTGCACGCGCCGCAAAAGCCCGGCCTGGGTTACGAGATCGACTGGGATCTGGTCAAGCGGAACCAGGTGCAGATCGTGCGCTAGCGCCCGGTCCCGCGACGGTGCGAGCACCGTCGCCGCTGCTACTGCCGCGTGCGGATTAATCGGCCTTGATGTTGGCGCTCTTGATCAGCTTGCCGTACTTGGCGAAATCCGCTTTCAGCAGGGACGCGAACTGATCCGGTGTGAAGATAAAGGGCTCCAGTCCCTGGCTCGCCAGAAACGCTTTCACGTCGGGCATGGCCAAGATCCTGGCGATCTCGGTCGAGAGCTTGTCCACGATGTCCTTGGGCGTGCCCGCGGGCGCGAACAGACCGAACCAGAATCTCACGTCGAAGTCCGCTAGGCCGGCCTGGGTGAAGGTCGGCACATCGGGCAAGCCCGTCAGGCGCTCCTCGCCCGATACCGCCAGCGCCTTGAGCTTGCCGCTCTGCACGTGCGCCTGGGAAGCAACCGGGCTCTGGAAAGCGAATTGCACCTGGCCGCCGATGAGGTCGGCCGCGGCCTGGCTTACGCCTTTGTACGGGACGTGCTGGACCTTTATGCCGGTCATGATGGCGAACAATTCGCCGGCCAGATGGGGTGTCGAGCCGGTGCCGGCCGACGCATAGTTGAGCGTCCCCGGCTTGGACCTCGCCAAGGCGATGAATTGCGGCAGGCTGTTGGCCGGCACCGAGGGATGCAGCACCAGCATGAGCTCGGTCTTGGTAAATGTGGCGACCGGGGCGAAGTCCTTGAGCGCGTCGTAGGGCGTGCGGAACAGGTGCGGATTGACCACGTGCTGGCTGGAGTGCCATAGGATGGTGTAGCCGTCGGGCGCGGAGCGCGCCACCGCTTCGGTGCCGATGATGGTATTGCCCCCGGGTCTGTCCTCGACGATGACCGTTTGCCCCCAGCTCTCGTTCAATTTGCGCGCAAGCAGACGCGCTTGGGTGCCGCTGCTCCCCCCGGCCGCGTAGGGACTGATGATTCGCACGGCCCGGTTCGGATAAGCCTGTTGCGCGGCGGCGCCGGTACAGACCAGGCTCGCGCAGATGGCCGCGATCAGTGCGAGTGCGGGTGGCAATTTCTTCATGCGGTTCCCCTGTGAACTATACAGCGTGCTCGCTGACCTCTCGTTTCGCCTTTGCCAGCCATTCGGGGTTGATGCTCACGCCCCACCCCGGACCGTCGGGGATGGCTACCTTGCCCGCCCGTACCTGCAGCGCCGGCCGGAAAATGTCCTTGGTCCAGGCGTCGTTTTCGATCGTGAATTCGACGTGGGGGCCGGCATTCGATACGGCTCCCATCAAGTGCAGAGTAAACACCGTGACCATCGACAGGTTGGCCGAATGCGGGACGCACTTGAAGCCGGCCTTCTGCGCCAGGGCGGCCAGGCGCAACGCGCGCGTGAGGCCGCCGATGTAGCAGACGTCGGGCTGCACGATGTCCACCGCATGCATGCGCATCATGCGCTGCCATTGGGCGAGGTCGTTGTCCTGCTCGCCTCCCGCTACGGGAATTTTCAGCGCCGCGGCAACCTGGGCGGTCCACTCGAGTTCCCAGTAGGGGCAGGGCTCCTCGAAATGTCCGTAATCGTAGTCCTCCAGCATCCTGCCGACGCGGATCGCCTCCGGCGGCGAATAGCAGCTGTTGCCGTCGGCGAGGATGTCGACATCGTCGCCGAGCGCGCGGCGCATCGCGGGGATCAGCGCCTCGGTGCGCCCGGGCCACTCATCCTGGTCGCGCCCATTGACCTTGCCGACCCGGACTTTGAACGCCTTGAATCCTTGCGTATCTCTGAGCGCCGTCAGCCGCCTCGCTTCGTCCTTCGGCGTGATGGCGCGGCTCATGCTCGACCCGTACACCGGAAACGGACGTGGTTTTCCGCCCAGCAGCGCGCACACGCTCTTGCCCTCGCGTTTGCCGAGTAGATCCCAGACTGCAGTATCCAGACCCGCGAGCGCGCGGCAGATGTAAGTCCACGGGAACTTATGATTGTCTTCGATACAGCGATCGTTGATGGACTCGATCTCCGCCGGATCCCGCCCCAGCGCGATAGGCGCGAGCTTGCGATGCAGTATGGTTGCGGAGATGTCCGCATCGTACGGGGATATCTGCCCGTATCCCTGCGATCCGTCATCGGCAAGGACGCGCACGAAACTCAGGTTGGTCCCCTGCGTGTACGTTTCTATGCTCTTGATCTTGAGCCCGGTCTTGCGCGCGAGCACGGGCAACGATAGCGACGACCCGCCGATGACCGCGGGCAAGTGGTCTGCCAGGGGGCCTGCGGGCTTCCGCTTTTTCGGGGCGGCTGCAACCGCGCCTGTCCGCTTTTTCGCAGATGCCGCAGCCGCGGCGGTCTGCCGCTTGGGAGCGGCCGCAGCTTTAGCGGCAGGCGCTTTTTTCAGTCTTCTATCTTCTTTTTTCATTTGGGCGTCCCACCTTGTTGCGCGCTCGCGCGCAGGATAAACATCTGGTCAAACGTGTTCCTTCTCCATCCAGTGCGTACACCGCCGGCGCTGATCATGCGCGTTCGCGCGGCTTGCTGCGTTCCCGCTTCTTCCTTCTTTGTCGTCTCTTTGTTCTTGATAAGGAATGCACTAGATGCGAGCCAGTATGGGTGGCCGGTTTTTGCATGTCAAGAGAAGCAATCTTACACGCGCTAAATGATGTCGGGAGCAATTGCGTTGTCCGGGGCAGTAGTACCCCAGGCCGCATCGTGGAACTCGCCGCTAGCGAGACCATCTTTGCATTCCCCGAGCATTTATACGCGCATGTTGCTGGACGCTGTCCGGGTCGCGGGGGCGAAGCGCATGCGGTTCGGGGGCGTGCCGGGCATACTGGCAGATGTAGTTCCTAGCAGGCTGTTCAAAGACGCTTCCCGGACATAGAAATGCATACCACCTTCATGCCCTCTCAGAGGGAGGCGTTATTCGACAGCCCCGACTTGGTGGATCTAAAATGGGGGTCCAAGTAAAGAATGGGACCCTTGCGTTCCCATCCGGCCCGCTCTTTCAACGCCCTTAGCGCGCAGCCCTCACCGTAGCCCACTTCTTCGCCGCCTCTCGTGCCGCATCAAGCCGGGCGTAGAACATCTTTTGAAAACGCGCACTTTTCAAAGGGATATCGATGACGGCCACATCCGCAAACAACTTGTCCAAAAATTCTGAATACGCCCAATTTAAGGCAGACCTCGATTCCCGGGGCGGCAGATCAAAGCTCCCTGTGCTCATTTCTACTCCTTCGCGTTTGCTGGTAAATAATCGTCCACGTACCAATGGCGCAGCACCTGCGCGGCGATGTGCCCGATTCTCCGTTTGCAGCACGTTCCCTCGGTGACCGGGGCAGTTGCAACCTCGAGCCCGACGCTACGCCTCGTCGGCGTAGCGTACCTCGCCACGAACTTCCGGCTCACCTAGCCCATTTTTTCACGCCTCCGGTCCGGCGTAAAGTGGTTTTCAGCCAGGACTTGTGCATTTGTTGTATGGCACTCTATTCCACCATCTCCGCCGTCTGCGCGAACCGCTGCGCGCCCGGCCTCAACGCAGCACCGATTTGGCCTGCCAGATCTGCTCCGCGTATTGCCGGATGGTGCGGTCGCTCGAAAATTTTCCCATGTTGGCCACGTTGAGGATGACTTTGCGCAGCCATTGCTGCTGATCGCTGTAGGCCGCTTCGACCTCGGCCTGACACGCAGCGTAGGCCCCATAGTCGGCCAACAGCAGATAGTGGTCGCCGTGCGCGAGCAGACTGTCCACGATAGGTCTAAACCTTTCGGGTTCTTCCGGCGAAAAATAGCCTCTGGCAATCATGTCGATCACTTGGCGCAATTCGTCATTCCCAAGATAGTAATCCACCGGCCGGTAGCCGCTGGCGCGCAACTGCGCCACCTGATCGGTGGTCAGTCCGAAAATGAATATATTGTCCGCGCCGACCTCCTGCCTGATTTCCACATTTGCGCCGTCCATGGTCCCTATGGTCAGTGCCCCATTCAACGCGAGCTTCATGTTGCCGGTACCTGATGCCTCGGTGCCGGCCGTGGATATCTGCTCCGATAGATCAGCCGCGGGAATGATGCTTTCGGCCGCGGAAACACCGTAATTCGGCACGAATACCAGCTTCAACCGACCGTGGATGCGGATGTCGTTATTGACGATATCGGCGACATCGTTGATAAGCTTGATAATGAGCTTGGCCATGGCATAACCCGGCGCCGCCTTGCCGCCGAAGATCACGGTGCGCGGCACCGTGTCGCGTTGCGGCGCGTCGCAAATGCGCTTGTACAAAGTCACGACGTGCAACACATTGAGCAGCTGGCGCTTGTATTCGTGGATGCGCTTGATCTGCACATCGAACAGGGAATCGACGTCGATCTCCATGCGCAGGGTAGCCTTGAGTTCCGCCGCCAGCCTTTGCTTGTTCGCGCGCTTGACGGCAGCGACCTCCTGCCGGAACTGCGCGTCATCGGCCAGCGGTATCAGACGCCGCAACTGGCCGAGATCCTTCAACCAGCCGTCGCCTATGCGCGAAGTGATCAAGGCCGAGAGCAGCGGGTTGGCCTGGTTCAGCCAGCGGCGCGGCGTGATGCCGTTGGTCATGTTGACGATCTTGCCCGGGTAATAGCGATCGAAATCGGAAAAAATGGTCTGCTTCATGAGCTCGGTGTGGATTTGCGCGACGCCGTTGACCTTGTGGCTGCCGACGATGGCGAGATGCGCCATGCGCACGCGCTTGCCTTCTTCTTCGCCGATGATCGACATGCGGCGGCGCATTTCGTTGTCGCCCGGAAAGCTGTGCATCACGCCGATGAGGAAGCGGCGGTTGATTTCGTAGATGATCTGCAGATGGCGCGGCAGAATTTTCTCGAACATGGCGACTGGCCAGGTTTCCAGCGCCTCCGACATCAGCGTATGGTTGGTGTAGGAGAAGGTGCGGGTAGTGATGTCCCAGGCCTGGTCCCACTCCAGATGATTGATGTCCACGAGGATGCGCATCAGCTCGGCAATCGCAATTGAAGGGTGCGTATCGTTCAGCTGGACCGCGACTTTGTCCGGCAGTTCGTCGAAGTTTTTGTGGAATTTTCTGAAACGGTACAGCAGGTCCTGCAGCGATGCGCAAACGAAGAAATACTGCTGTTTCAGACGCAATTCGCGGCCCATGGCAGTGGAATCGTCGGGATAGAGCACCTTGGACAGGTTTTCCGATGCATTCTTGTCCTCCACTGCCTTGATGTAATTGCCCTCGTTGAAATACTTCAACTCGAAGTCGCGCGACGCCTTGGCCGCCCACAGGCGCATGTTGTTTACCGTGGGGGTGGCAAAACCCGGGATGGGCGTGTCATAGGCCATCGCCATCACGTCTTCGGTGTCCACCCAATGGTGGCGCTGCACGCCATGCTCATCGGCGAACTCCACCACGCGGCCGCCGAACTTGACCTGGTAGAGCACTTCCGGTCGTGGAAATTCCCAGGGATTGCCGTAGCGCAGCCAATTGTCGGGATGTTCCACCTGCCGCCCGTCCTCGATGCGCTGCGAGAACATGCCGTATTCATAGCGAATGCCATAGCCAACCGCCGGCAAGTTCAGTGTCGCCATCGAATCCAGAAAGCAGGCCGCAAGGCGCCCCAGGCCGCCGTTGCCCAAAGCTGCATCGGACTCCATTTCGTGCACCTGGCGCAATTCGATGCCACGCTGTTGCAACGCCTGGCTGCACTCCTTGTCGAACGAGAGATTGAGCAGGCTGTTCATCAGGGCGCGCCCCATCAGGAACTCCATCGACAGGTAATACACGCGCTTCGCGTCGGCAGCGTAGTAGCTGCGCATGGTTTCCATCCAGCGCTCGGTCAGATGGTCGCGTGTCATGAACGCCGTGGCGTAAAACCAGTCGCGGGTGGTCGACATGATGTCGTCCTTGCCCACCGTAAACACGAGGCGGTTGGCGATGGCCCTTTGCACCGAAGCGACGTCGATACGGGCAAGCTGACCGTTGATGAGGGATTGCAGCGACGGCTTTTCCACGATGGTCTCCTGTCGGAAAATCGAAGAGTTGTCGGACGCGACCGGTGTCTGTGTCCCCGAGCGGCCTTACATCGCATTATCGGCGCGTCCTTGCAGGCCCCCAGACGGCCAAAATGAATGTCGTTCACGCATGCTTGTCTATCTGACATGAAGGCTGGAGGCGCATTGAGCGCCGCGTTCTTGACAAAGTATCCCACATCGCATCACCGGCGACTGTCAAATGACCGACTGTTGATCAATCTCACAACGCGCGCCGAGCCGAAAGGCTAGTTTATTCGGTGTATAGCCTTGGTCTGGCGACCCAAACCAACCAACCTTTGGTCAAGACGAATGAAACCCAACACGCCGGCATTGGCGGATGCGGCGAATTCCACCAGCTGCGTTTTATGCGAAAGAACCTTTAATCATGCTCGGAGAACCTGCAACATGAAATCATCGAAAAAGACCACCCTGATCGTCGCTCTTTCGGTAATTTGCCTGGCGCTGTCCTTCCCGGCGGCTGTCTTGGCTCGAGAAGTCGACAGTTCGATCGCTGCCTGCCTGAAGGCCTGGGGTGATCATCCTTTCGGGGAGACCCCGCAGTTCAAGACCTTGGCGACATCGGTAAAGGTGTTTGGAATTGGAGGAGAACCTGGTGATACAACGCCAACAAGTTCTCCCTCTCTCGTATTGATCAACCCGAGCGTCAATGTGATGGGTGGATCCACCATTGAATTGTTGAACCCCAATGGCTGGTATTGCCTACGAACGACGCTAAGCATTATGGGGACGGTCAACATCCGCGCGCACTGCAAGGCTCATCTGGCCTCGACGTCAGCTGGGTCAACGGTGCTGGGCAACAACACCGAAAACAGAAATATCAGAGACTTAGCCGTGACGGCGGTGGGCAGCGTCTCCGTTGAGCGACCTTGCAATTGACTGCTGCTAGGTCGACGAAGGACAACGCGTCGCGAGCTTCCGCGAGCTACGTTTGCGGATCAATTGCATGAGTTCAACGGCAGCTACGATGTAGCTAGCTGAATGAAATCGAACGCAGCATCGGATTTGGTGAGGCATTTGACCGCCTGATGATTTTGAAGCCCCCCTTCAGTCACCCAACTGCAACGTTCGTCGTACCGCGGACAGCGCCCGCTCACGCCTGACGGCCTGCTGGTTGGGAAGTACTACTGATCTAAACAGAATCGGCCGAAAGCGGACGGCCGGAGCTCCCTTCCTGAATTAAAAGGCAATTCTCGCGCTCGCCTATCGGTATCATGGCGACAGCGAGATGGGAGACGCGTGATGCGAGCGGTTCCCCGAACGTGCGGTTCACGCTCCGGTGGCATCGAGGCAAGCCTGGGCACGCGTGTTCGACTTTTCGGTTCGCCACCTGAAATAGTAGTATCTCGCTCTAGCGCGACACGCAAGACGGGTCTAGCGCAATAATTGACCACAACTGAAAGGGCAATCAATGAAGCTGGTATCCCCATGATCCTGCCGCGTCCTGTTTATGTGCCGCTTCTCACCCCACTTGAGGAACACAGTGGGCCGGCCTTGTGGTTCGCTTTTCGCGGCGGCGACATGGTGGTGATGGAGGGCACGCAGGCCCGCTTGCCGATGTGCGCCGACCCCGCCGAGCTCGGCCTCATCGCCGACGCGCGCCACTATCTTGGCCTCTACGACGGGCAGCATTGCTATGCGGCGGAGCTTGCAGTGGATGCGCCCGTGCCGGACACGGTGAAATTTGCAGATATGCGCAGTCTCTTCGGCGTGATCGACGAGCCGCTGGCGATACTCGCGGGCCGCGCCTACCAGATCAAGGAATGGGACCGCAATCATCGCTTCTGCGGCCGCTGCGGCGGGCCTACGCAGATGCGCACCAATGAGCGCGCCCGCGTCTGCAGGGCATGCCGGCGTACGAGCTATCCGCCGATCTCGCCTGCCATCATGGTGCTGATCACGCGCGGGCGCGAGGTCCTTCTGCTGCGCAGGAAGGGCGCCGAAGCCACGCGCTTTGCGGCACTGGCAGGCTTTGTCGAACCGGGGGAGGAGCTGGAAGACACGGCGCGGCGCGAGACGCAGGAGGAAGTGGGCGTGGAAATCGACAACCTGCGCTACTTCGGCAGCCAGCCCTGGCCGTTCCCGCATTCGCTCATGGTGGCCTTCACGGCGCGCTATGCCGGCGGCGAAGTGCGTCCCGACGGCATCGAGATAGAAGAGGCGCGCTGGTTCGATGCTGGCGAACTGCTCAGTCGCCCACCCAGCATCAGCATTGGACGAAGACTGATAGTGACAGTGGCAGCAAAACTCGTGCGCGGCGAAAGCCTTTAGGGTCTGTTGACATTTACCGCATGAGACGCCTTGCCTGAAGCTTCGTCGACACTCTACTCTGCGTCGCTCTTCACATCGGCAAGCAAGCGCCGCGCGCGCTCCACGACCGGCAGATCGATGAGCTTACCCTCCAGCCGCGCGGCGCTGCCCGCCGCCTTCTCGAACGCCCCAACGACGGCCCGCGCCCAGCTTACTTCCTCGCTGCTCGGCGCGAAGCCCTGTTCGACGCCGGCCACCTGGTTGGGATGGATGCAAAGCTTCGCGCCGAAGCCGAGCGCACGCGCACGCGCCACGTCGCGCGCGAGCTGCGCGGCGTCGCCGATCTGCACGGTCACGCCGTCGATCGGTGCTTCGAGGCGCGCGATGCGTGAAGCCATGACGAGCTGGGAGCGTGCGAAGAGCAGCCCTTGGTCCTCGTCCTGAATGCCGCTGTCGAGCTGAAAATCGACCGAGCCGAAGGCGAGCCGCTCGACCTGCGGACTCTGTGCGATTTCGAGCGCATTCCATATTCCGACGGCAGACTCGACGAGGGCAATGATCGGCGTGGCGGTCGTTCCGAACACATCCGCTACGCTACGCAACTGCGCCGCGGACTCGGCTTTGGGCAGCATCAGCCCGCAAAGCGGCACGCCGGCAAGTGCGTGCACGTCCTCTGCGAAGAATTCCGTGTCGGTGCTGTTGACGCGTACCCAGGCTATGCCAGTCCGATCCCTTGCGTTGTCACTCAGCCAGTGGCACACCGCTTCGCGCGCGGCGGACTTGCCCTCGGGCGGGACCGCGTCTTCCAGATCAAGAATGACGGCGCCGGCGCCGGAGGCGATCGCCTTCGCAAAGCGCTCGGAGCGATTGCCCGGCACAAACAGGTAGCTACGCTTCATGTGCGGGCAAGCCTGCGTTTGGGTCCGACCAGCTTTGGAGCCATTTCAGAATATCCGAAATGGCCTCTTATATAGGGGAGTATGAGGGGATGTATCCCCTCATATCCAAATGCACTCCTAGGGCACATACCAGCTCGCCTCGCGCTTCTCGACGAAGCTTTGCAGGCCTTCGGCCGCTTCCGGCGTCTGGCGCTTGGCCGCGTGCTCGGCGACGAGCCGCTCGAACTCTGCGTCGCTCATCAGTGCACCGGCCGAGATCATCGCGCTGCGCTTGGTTAGCGCGATGGCCTGCGGCCCTGCCTTAAGCAGGCCATCGATGACCGGCGCCGCTGCGGCGTCGAGCTGCCCCGGTGCGCAAACCTCGTGCACCAGGCCCAGGGACAGCGCGCGTTCGGCGTCGAAGCGCTCGCAAGTGAGCGCGTAGCGGCGCACCTGGCGAATGCCGATGGCGGCGTTGAGCTGCGGGAAGATGACGGTGGCGGCCATGCCCCAGCGCGCCTCGCTGATCGCGAAAGTCGCAGTGCGCTCGGCGATGACGATGTCGCACGAAGCGACGATGCCGGTGCCGCCGCCGACGCAGGCGCCATGGACGAGGGCCACGGTCGGCTTGTTCATGTCGTTCAGCCCGCGCATGGCGCTCGCGGTTTTGAGCGAGGTCGCGCGGTTGGCTTTCGCATCCATGCGCCCGATCTCCTGCAACCACTTCAAGTCGGCGCCGGCCTGAAAGTGCCGGCCGTTGCCGCGCACGACGACGACCCGGACTGCGGGGTCGGCGGCAAGGCCGGTGAACGTGTCGAGCAGGGCCTGCACGACTTCGCCGTTGTAGGCGTTGTTGACCTCGGGCCGGTTAAGTGTGACCGTCGCCACCCCGCGCCTGTCGGTTGCGCACAGCACGATTGCATTGCTCATGATCCCTCCCGCATTCTGGTGGTAATCGTGCGATCAGCCGGCGGCGGCGAATGTAATCGCCTCGCTTGCCGTGGCGCCTCCGGCCGCATCGGCCGCGGCGATCACGCCTGCCGCGCGCAGCGCTTCGATGCGCTCATCCGTATAACCGGCCGCGCGCAGCAGCGCGACGGTGTCTCTGCCCATGGGCGGCGCGGCGTGAGTGGGCAAGGTGACGCCAGGCACGCGAATCGGCCCGGCGATCAAGCGCGCACTGCGGCCATCCGCGTAGCGGTACTCGAGCACATCGTTGCGCTCGGCGACAAAATCGCTTTGCAGCGCCTGCGCCACGTCATAGACTGGCGAAGCCGGCACCTTGCCGCCGAAACGCTCCATCCACTCGGCGGTGGTGCGCGTCATCAGCGCGGCGTCGAGCATCTGCGTCACGCGCTCGCGGTTGGCAAGGCGTGCCTTGAAGGTGGCGAAGTCCGGATCGGCTATCCACTCGGGCTTGCCGAGCGCTTCGGCGAGCACGCCCCAGAATTTCTCCTTGTTGCACATGATGAAAATCCAGCCGTCCTTGCTGCGGTACAGCTGGCTTGGTGTCAAGCTCGGATGCGAAGAGCGCGTGGTGCGCTCGGTGACGGCGCCCGCGTTCAGAAACCAGGTGCCCGGGTAATTCAGGTTGTGCAAGGCCACGTCAAAGAGCGAAGTGTCGACATCCGTGCCGGCGCCGGTGGCGCGCGCGCTCAGCACGCAGGCCAAGAGGCCAAAGGCCGCGGCGAGCCCGGTCATCAGGTCGACGATCGACAGGCCATAGCGCGTCGGCGGGCTGCTCGGCTCGCCGGTCAGCGACATATGGCCGGCCTCCGCCTGCATCAGGTAATCATAGCCGGGCCAGGTCTTGCGCGAGCCGGTGCGTCCATACGCCGACAAGTGCGCGCAGACGATGCGCGGGTTGGCATGCTTTAGATCAGCGTAGGTCAGGCCGAGCTTCTCCGGCAGGTCGCCGCGCAGGTTGTCGAGCACCGCATCCGCCGTCTTCACGAGCGCAAGGAACGCGGCCCTGCCCTCCGCATGCTTGAGATCTAGGGTAATGCTCTTCTTGTTGCGGTTGAAAGTCTGAAAGAAGTGGCTGTCGCCCGGGCCGAAAAAATGCGGCCCGACCTGGCGTCCGACGTCGCCGCCATCCTTGTGGTTCTCGATTTTTATCACCTCGGCCCCCAGGTCGGCGAGGTACATCGTGCCGAACGGGCCGGCGCCGTATTGCTCAACGGCGAGTATGCGCACGCCGGTAAGCGGCAGGCGCGGTGCAGCGGACGGATCGCTCATGCTTAGGATTCTCCGGAAGAAGCCAGCGCGGCTTCGAATTGGGCGGCGCTCGTGACCGAATCGAGGGCGAGCACCTGGTCGCGGATGCGGCGCGCCGCGCGCTCCGACAAAGTCAACGCACAGTTCTCGAAATACTTGGCTTCGATCTCGGCGTTGGAAAGCGGCCGCTCGGGATTGCCACGGTTGATCGCGACACGGTGGTTCAATGTGCGGCCATCATCGAACGTGACGATCACTTCGCCGGTGTAATGCTTCGGAAAGGTGGACGCCGGGTCGATGGCGTAGTCCACCTTGTCCATCAGTTGCTCGATTTCAGGCTCCACGAGCGCTGCCGGCAGCAGTTCGGCCAGGCCGAGGCGGCCGCGCGCAAGACCGCTCGCGACCGCATAGGGAATGCTGAACTTGGCGTCGTAATCGTTCTTCGGCCGGCGCTTGGCTGCCACCGGCTCGCACACTGCCTTGACGGTACCCTCGGGCACCAGTGCGCGTATCGAGCGGACGTGGCGTGGGTCGACGCCGGCCTCGCGCAGCGCAATCGCCGCCTCCGCGCAAGCGTGCACGAAATGGCAGGCTGGAAAAGGCTTTACCGCGACGTTGTCGATCTCCCACACATTGCGCAAACCGGCGGTGGCGAGCGCGAAATCGCACGCCGCGAGCTCGGCCGGCGGCAGGTGGCTGCGATACAGCCCGAAGCGCCCCTCGTAGGCCGCGCGCGGCGCAGGGATGTCGTCAGATGCGAGCGAGGCGGCGGTGATGCCGCAGGCGGCGGCCCAGCCGGGGTGGATGCGCTTGGTCCAGGAACCATCCTCGATGAACTGCAGATTGCCGCTTGCGAGTGAGAGCGCGATGCCCTGCGCGCCGGCAAGGCGTGCGCGCGATAAATTCATCAGGCGTCCCGCCACGAGGCTCGCAGCAAAAGCGCCGACTACGCCGGTCGGGTGGAAGCCCACCTGGTGCAAGCCGCCCTTCACCACGCTCGCGATGCGCGCGCCGGCCTCGACGCCGATGATGTAGGCAGCGAGCAGCTGCGCGCCCGATGCGCCGACTTGCGCTGCGGTGGCGAGCGCCGCCGGGAAAGTGCTGACGGTGAGATGCAGGACGCCCGCGGCGTGCGTGTCGTCGTAGTCGAGTCCGTGCATCAGCATGCCGTTGACCAATGCCGCATCACGCAGCGGCAGACGATGGGCCATGCCAAGCACGCCGCGCGAACCCGGGCCGGCGAGCCTGGCGACCGAGCCCGCGATGCGGCGCGCGAACTCCTGCTCGCGCGCCGCGAACGCGCAGCCGACCGCGTCGAGCAGCAAATGCTTGGCGCGCAGCACCACCGCCTGCGGCGCATCGCCGAGTTCGAAGCTGGCGGCGAAATCGGCCAGCCGCTCGGAGATCGTTGCGGCAGCGGCCGTCCCGGGCGAGGCGCCGGCAGCGGCGGGTTCGAGCATTGCGCTTTGCATGCCAGTCTCCTCGTTCAGTCGCCGCGCACTTTCATTGCTTGGAAATGTTCAATCGACCTTGGCGCCGGAAGCTTTCACGGCCTTTGCCCATTTCGCCGTTTCCGCCTTGACGAACTCGCTCAGCTGATCGAGGCCCATGACCAGTGGCTCCGTGCCCTGCGATTGGAAGCTTTGCTGCACTTCGGGCGAGCTCAGGATTTTGTTGATGTCGGCGTTGAGCCTCGCCACAATGGCTTTCGGCGTTTTGGCCGGTGCGGCCATCGCCACCCAAGGCACGCCCGAAAATCCGGGATAGCCGCTCTCGGATATGGTGGGCATGGTGGCCAGGGCCGCCGAGCGGCTGGCGCCCGACACGGCGATCGCCCGTAGCTTGCCGCTATTCACCATGGGCAGCGTCATAATGATCGTCTCGAACATGACGTCGACCTGGCCGCCGACGATGCCGATCAACGCCGCCGGGCCGCCCTTGAACGGGATGTGCTGCATGTCGATGCCGGCAGCCGCTTTGAACATTTCGGTGACCAGGTGGTTGGTGACGCCGCTGCCGCCTGAGCCGTAGTTGAGTTTGCCCGGATGCGCTTTGGCATATGCGACCAGGCTCTTGATGTCCTTGATGGGTAAGACTGGATTGACGACGACGGCGTAGGGCACTATTCCCAGCCCCGACAGCATCACGAAATCTCTTGGCACGTCGTAGGGCAGCTTGGCGTAGAGCGACGGGTTGACCGCGAGCGGACCGCTCGAACTCGCGAGCAAGGTATAGCCGTCGGGCTCGGACTTCGCTGCCAGCTCAGTGGCGATGATGCCGGCGGCGCCGGGACGGTTTTCGACGAAGAACTGCTGCCCGTACTGGGTCGAGAGCTTCCCCGCAACGACACGCGCGAGCACGTCGGTGGACTGGCCCACCGGGAAGCCGCACAGGATGCGCACCGGCTTCGCGGGGTAGTCCTGGGCGTAGGGCGCGCTGACGAGGCCGAGCATGGCCAGTGCAGCGAAAAATGCGGCGGCGATGGAACGGGAAGGTTTCATGGCGGGTCTCCTCGATGATTCCGCGGGTGCGGTTTATTTGTCCGGACAATATAGCCAGCGCGCAGCGCGCTGTCAAGCGCCGCCCGCTGGCTGGACTTGGACGCAGCCGCTACAGTGCTAACGGCGCAACTCCATGCGGTAGGTGAAGCGGTCCGCTGGATGCACGTTGTCGGCCAGTTCCACCAGGCGCCCGCTTTCGTCGAAATAGCTGCGCCGGATCGCGAGCCCCGGGGAACCGGCGGGTACGTCCAGATTGGCCGCGTCGTGCGCGTCGAGCAAGACGCCGGAGATGGCCTGCTCGACGCGCTCGATGCGCACGCCGAAGTCGCGCTCGATGATCGCGTACACCGGGCCGTGCGAGCTGCGCAGTTTCTGTTCGATGCCTTTGAGCGCGGGACTGAGGAACAGCCGCGTCACGCAGAAAGGCTTGCCGCCAGCCTTGTCGCGGCGAATCGCCACCGCGTAAATCCACTCTTCGCCGGGCGTGGCCGACATGGCGCGCGCCTGCGCCTTCGCCAGTGCGATGCGGCCCACGTAGACATAGTGAAAATCGGTGGTCTGCGCATACTGGAACAAGTCGCGTAAGGACGCGATGCCGTGAGTGTAGCGCGCATCGTCGGGCAGCGCGGCGACGACGGTGCCGGCGCGCGGCTTGCGCCGCAAGAGCCCGGCGGTCGAGAGCACGCGGATCGCCTCGCGGATAGTGAAGCGCGAAACGCCGAGCTGCTTGCACAGTTCGTGCTCGGTGGGAAGTTGCGCGCCGATCGGATAACGGCCGTCGGCGATGGCCTCGCGCAGAGCGCCGGCGATCTGCAGGTAGCGCGGGGCTTTATCGGCGGCGGCAGTTCGCCCCGCCCGCTTGATCGGGGACTTCTTCATTGGTTCTGGCGCACCGTGTGTTCGGACCGATTTCACCGCTCGCTTCCATTTTTTCGTATTTGTCCGTACAATTGTAGCAGATACCATCCACTTGTGAGGAGAGCCGCATGTCAGGCGAAGTCAAGCAGGTCGGCGAGCGCACGTTCCGGGAAATTTTCGGGCGCTATTACGAGGATTTCAAGATCGGCGACATTTACCAGCATCGCCCGGGACGCACCATTACCCAGTACGACAACATCTCGTTCACGCTGCTGACGATGAATACCCACCCGATGCACTTCGACGAGGAATACGCCAAGCACAGCGAATTCGGCCGCTGCATCATCTGCAGCCCCCTCACCGTGGCGCTGATGGTGGGCATGAGCGTGACCGACGTGAGCCAGAAGGCCATCGCCAACCTGGGCTGGACCGACATCAAGTTGACCCACCCCATGTTCGCTGGTGACACGCTGTACGCCGAGTCCGAGGTGCTCGACAAGCGCGAGTCCAAGAGCCGCCCCGGCGCCGGGCTGGTGAGCGTGAAGACCATCGGACTGAACCAGGACAAGGTCAAGGTCGCCGAATTCAACCGCACCATGCTGATCATGAAGCGCAGCGGCAACGACGTCGAAGTCAAAGCCAACTACTAATTGAGCAACGAGGATACGACCATGACCCTACCCGCCCCGCCGCGCACACCGCGGCAAACTGATCCTGCCGAAGAGGCTGCGCTGCTTGACGCCATCGAGCGCTGGCTCGAAAAAGAGGTGCGCCCGCAGGTCATGCATCTGGAGCACGACGATATCTATCCGCACGAGATGGTCAAGACCATGAAGGAAATGGGCCTCTTCGGCGCGGTGCTCGATCCGCAATGGGGCGGCCTGGGTCTGTCGGCCTCGACCTACGCCAAGATCGTGATGCGGATCTCCACGGTATGGATGTCCCTCACCGGTATCTTCAATTCACACCTGATGATGGCGAGCCTGGTGCAGAAGTTCGGCACCGAAGAGCAAAAAGCGCGCTTCCTGCCGCGCATGGCTGCGGGCGAGCTGCGCGGCGCGCTGGCACTCACCGAGCCCGATGCGGGCACCGACCTCGCCGGCATCCGCACGCGCGCCGTGAAGGACGGCGATGACTATGTCGTGAATGGCACCAAGACATGGATCACCAACGGCATCGAGGGCAACTGCTGCGCGGTGCTGGTGAAGACCGATCCGAAGGCGGAGCCCGCGCGCAAGGGCCTGTCGATGTTCATCGCGGAAAAGGGCCCGGGCTTCGCCGCCTCGAGAAAGCTGGAAAAGATCGGCTACAAGGGTATCGATTCGGCCGAACTGGTGTTCAACGAATTCCGCGTGCCGGCTGCCAACCTGATCGGTGGCGAAGGCCAGGGCTTTTACTGCGCGGTGGGCGGCCTGGAGCTTGGCCGCATCAACGTCGCCGCACGCGGCGCCGGCATCGCCAAGGCCGCGCTCGACGCATCGGTGCGCTATGCGCAGCTCCGGAAGACCTTCGGCAAACCGATCGCCGAGCACCAGGCTATCCAGTTGAAGCTGGGTGAAATGGCCACGCGCGTCGAGGCCGCTCGCCTCTTGATCGAGCAGGCTGCACAGGCTTATGACGCCGGCAAGCGCTGCGACATGGAAGCGGGCATGGCGAAGTATTTCGCTTCCGAAGCGGGGCTGGAGAATGCGATTGAAGCGATGCGCATCCACGGCGCCTACGGCTATTCCAAGGAATACCCGATCGAGCGCCTGCTGCGCGATGCGCCCCTGATGTGCATCGGCGAGGGCACCAACGAGATGCAGCGCATCATCATCGCGCGCCAGCTGGTGGCGCGCAATCCGGTCTGAACATGCGACGCCGATGCCTCTCTCGCGCGCTCGTTCGCACTCGCAAGGCCGGGCCGTCGCCCGGCCTGGGTTCACCAGCCTTGGCTCGTTGCGGCGAACTGGCGGGCGACAAACGACGCGATCGTGTCGATGGTCCGCGCCGTGTTTGGCCCGCTGTCACGCGTGTATGCGTGACCGGCGCCGGGGTAAAGCGCGAGCTCGATCATGCCGCCGGCCCGTCCGTACGCCTCGACGAAACGCTCGGCAGTCCGTGGTGAAAGGACGTCGTCGTCGGCGCCCTGGACGATCAGCACCGGCGGCAGCGCGACATTTTCACCCCGCTCGAGAATGAGCTGGGGATTCGCTTCCCGCATCGTCGCCTCGTCCACGAAAAAGCGGTGGTGTGACTCGATCAGCATCGTCCGGCCGAGACCCTTGGCGTACAGATAGCGGGCGTACGGATCGAGGACCGGCCAGCCCATCACGACATACGCCAGACTCGCATCGACGTCGGGCGCCGACTCGAGCGGCAGGGCCGTATAACGCGGGTCGCTCGGTCGCATCGCGGCGAGCATCGCCATGTGGCCGCCGCTCGAGTAGCCGAGCGCGCCAACGGCGTCCGGGGTCGCGTTGAAGCTCTCAGCCTGCGTCTTCAGCCAGCGCGTGGCATAGTTGACGTCGGCGATCGAGGCTGGATAGGGCGCCCGGGATGCGAGGTGAAAGTCGATCGCCACCACGACCAGTCCGCTGGCTGCAATCGCCAGATCGGTCCCGGCGTTCTGCGTGCGATCGTAGTTGTTCCAGGCGCCACCGTGGATCTCGAGGACGGCCGGAAACGGCCCCGTGCCCTGAGGCTCGTACACACGGGCGAGCCAGCTCTCTGAACCACCCTCTCTGTACGTGACGTCTCGCCACCGGACGTCGTAACGCCGGCGCGGATCGTACAAGTCAACCGCCGGTTCGTGTGTCCTTGTATCTTCTGTCATGGCTTCTCGATCGGAAAAATTTACTCGTCGGTGTTGGCTGCCTTGACGACCCTGGCGTCTTTGCACGTCAGGCACATAAGGTGGGCACACGCACATGCCAATCGGTTGCCTGCTGATACAGGTGCGCGGCGCGAAACAGCAAGGACTCGGAAAAAGGCCGGCCCATGAGCTGGAACGCGATTGGCAGACCGCTCCCCGAGAATCCGGCGGGCACCGATAACGCGGGCAGGCCGAGGTAATTGGTCGGGCGCGTGTTGCGCGTGATGCGCGCCACCATGCCGGCCACGTCGCCCGCAGCCCTGGGCTCGGTTTCGGCGATGGTGGGCGGCGGCGCGACCATCACCGGCATGTGCAGCATATCGATCTTGGCGTAGACCTCGCGCATGAATTCGTCGAGGTAATGCGCACGCAGATTGAGCGCTTCGAGGTATGCCGTTGCGGGAATATGGTAGCCGGGCTCGATGCGGCTACGCACATAGAGTGAATAATCCTGCGGCCGCTCGCGCATCCACTTGCGGTGGATGACGGACGCTTCGGCGATCGAAACCGCGCTGGAGAGCAAAAAGAGCTGCGCTGGATCCGGCACCTCGACCTTGCTGATGCGCGCGCCCAGCGCTCTGAAGACCTTGAGGCTCGTTTGCATGCGCGCGCGTACCTCGTCGGTTGCGCCTTCGTAATAGTGGTTTGCGGGCACGCCGATGCGCAGACCTTTGATGTTTCCATTGAGGGCCTTTTCGTAGTCGGGCACTGGGGCCGTGGCGCAGGTCGCATCCTTGAGATCGGCGCCGGCGATAACGCTGGTGATGCGCGCGCAATCGCGCACGGTGCGCGTCAGCGGGCCCACCGTGTCCTGGGACCAGGAGCGCGGCATGACCCCGTAGCGGCTGATGAGGCCGGCGGTGGGCTTGAGGCCGACCACGCCGCACGCCGCCGCCGGCAGACGCACCGAGCCGCCCGTGTCCGAACCGAGCGAGCCGTAGCAGGCGCGCGCGCTGACTGCGGAGCCGGAGCCGCTGGAAGAGCCACCTGTCATGTGCGCCGGATGCCAAGGATTGCGGCAATGGCCCCAATGCTCGTTGTGGCCGGTGGGATTGGCGGCGAATTCGGCCATGTTGAGCCCGCCAAGCCAGATCGCGCCGGCGGCGTACAGCCGCTCGACCACGGTGGCGGTGACCGCTGGGCGGTAATCGCGCAGGATTTTCGAGCCGCAGGTCGAAATCTTTCCCGCGCGGTAAAAGATATCCTTATGCGCAAGCGGCACGCCGTGCAACGCACCCGGCCTGGCGCCGCGTTTGCCCAACGCCAGGTCCGCTTTCTTTGCCGCGTTGAGCGCCGCGTCCGCCTCAAGCGAGATAAAGCAGTTGAGCTTCGGCTGCACCCGTTCGGCCCGTTCGATGCACGCGCGGGTGGCCTCGAGCGACGACAGTTTTTTGCTGCGGATGGCCTCGGCAACCTCAGTCAGGCTCAGATTGATGATATCGGAGCTCATGCGCGTTTCTTGCGCTGTTCGGCATGCGCGACAAGCAGCGCGTTGAAGCGGGCGGGTTCGTCGTTGAAGTCGAGCTGCTGCGCCGCGTTGCGTATCGCCGTGTTATGCCGCTCGACGTCACCCGCAAGCTCGATGCAGCGCGTCGCCGTCAATTCAAGGCCGTGCAGTTGGGCAGCCTGCTCACCTATCAGTGCCGCGGTGATCTTGTTGCTCATGCGCCTCCCATCGTCATTTCACTCTGTCGATCTCGCACAGCAGCAAATTCGCCGTGCAGCGGACAAGACTTGCTCAAAGCCTCAAGCGGCAAAGCCGGGGGACCTATCGACCCCCGCTATTCCCCGCCAATTCCGCCAACACTCGAATGTTACAGAGTAGCAGAGAAGATTAGTCTTCGATCTTGATGTTGGCCGTCTTGATGATCTTGGCGTACTTGGCCGTGTCCGCCTTCATCAGCTCGGCGAACTGCTCAGGGGTCGAAATGAAGGGGGCCATCCCTTGGCCGTCAAGCTTTTCCTTGATGTCGGACATGGCCATGATCTTGCCGATTTCGGCCGACAATCTGTCGATAATTTCCTTCGCGGTACCGACCGGCGCAAGCACCCCATACCAGGCCTTCACATCGAAACCCGGCAGACCGGCCTCGACCAGGGTGGGTACTTGCGCCAAGGCCGGAAAGCGCGCCCCACCGGTGATGGCGATGGCCCTAAGTCTGCCACTCTTGATGTGGGGGACAACGTTGATGGGAGGTGCGAATGCCAGCTGTACTTGACCGCCGATAAGGTCGGTGATGGCCGGCGCACCGCCCTTGTAGGGGATGTGCTGCATTTTGACCCCTGCCACAATATTGAAGGATTCACCCGCCAGATGGGTTGCTGATCCGCTGGACGCGAAATTGAGTTGTCCCGGCTTGGATTTGGCGAGAGCGATGAACTCCTGCAAATTATTGGCCGGTACCGACGGGTGGAGCACCAGAATCAGCTCGCTGCTACTCACCGTGGCGACCGGAGCGAAATCCCTGATGGCGTCGAAGGGAACACGGCGATGCAGCAAAGGGATAGTGACGTGGGTGCTGTTCACCAACATGAGGGCGTAGCCATCGGGCGGGGACTTGAGCAATGCTTCTGCGCCGATGATGCCATCGGCGCCGGGGCGGTTTTCCACCAGCACTTGCTGGCCCCAGCTTTCGCCGAGCTTCTGGCCAACGAGGCGGGCCAGAAGGTTGTTGGCGCCTCCCGGAGGGAAGGGAACGATCAGGCGGATCGGTTTGTTGGGATAAGCCTGCTGGGCGCCGACAGGAGCGGCAAGAACCATGAGCACGCCTGCAGTCAAACTGCGCACCAGGGCGGTGGAGAATTTCATCATGGCATCTCCATGGTTCAATGTTGAAAACGAATGTTATCGCAAGCTGCATAATATTATCCGGCGCCACGGCCGACTGGTGCGCCGGGAGCACCTCGTCGACGAACCACGAGTATCGGGCGGGCCGCGGTAGAAAAGGCTTGCTCAAGCCAGACAGGCTGGTAGCGAGAAGGATCAGTGTCAGTTCTCAAGCTTGATGTTGGCGGCCTTGATTATCCTTGCGTACTTGGCCGCCTCCGCTTTCATCAGCGCGGCGAACTGCTCCGGGGTGGAGATGACGGGTCCCATCCCTTGGCTGACCAGCTTTTCGTTGATGTCCGGCATGGCGAGAATCTTGGCGATCTCCGCCGACAGTTTGTCGATGATTCCATTCGGGGTGCCGGCCGGCGCCAAGACTCCGTACCACGCTTTCACCTCGAAACCCGATAGTCCGGCCTCGGTGAAGGTGGGCACCTGGGGCAGGGCCGGCAAGCGAACCGCGCCGGTGATGGCGATGGCTTTGAGCCTGCCGCTCTTGATGTGGGGAACGAGGTTAATGGGAAGGTTGAAGGCGAGTTGTACCTGACCGCCAATGAGGTCGCTCATGATCGCCCCTCCTCCTTTGTAGGGAATGTGAGTCATTTTGATCCCCGCCATGATGTTCAACAATTCAGCCGCCAAGTGGATCGCGCCTCCGCTGCCCGATGAAGCGTAATTGAGTTGTCCCGGCTTGGATTTCGCCAGCGCAATGAATTCCTGCAGATTATTGGCCGGCACCTGTGGATTGACCGCCAGTATGAGCTCGGTGCCGGTAAGCGTCGCGACCGGAGCGAAGTCCTTCACGGCGTCGTAGGGCAGATGCGGGTACAGCAGAGGGTTGATGACATGCGTGTTGGACACCAATAGGATGCTGTAGCCATCGGGCGGGGATTTGACCAATGCTTCCGAGCCGACGATGGTGTTGCCACCGCCGCGATTGTCCACGATCACTGTCTGGCCCCAGCTTTCGGTCAGCTTCTGGCCGACAATGCGGGCCAATGGCGTGGTAGCCCCTCCCGGAGGGTAAGGGACGATGAAACGGATCGGCTTCGCGGGATAAGCCTGCTGGGCGGTGGCAAAGCCGGCACCAGCGATCAGCACGACTGCGGTCACGATGCGCGCTACGGCGGTGGAAAATTTCATTGTCGTTCCTCCTCGGCTTGACATGATCCGCTCGCTTGACGATCTGCGGCGGCTGCGCACGGGCGCGATCAAGGCGCCTCACGACAAAGTGCACAGTACACGGTATTCTGTTGCCACTCAACCGCGCCACTCGCCGCCACTTGCGGCACGATGGGTCCGTCAAAAACCTCCACGAGGAGACTTCACCATGCCACACGCGATCACTGACGACGGAGTCAAGCTCTACTACGAAGAATCGGGCAGCGGCCGGCCGGTCGTCTTCGTGCATGAATTTGCCGGAGACCATCGCAGTTGGGAGCCGCAAATGCGCTTCTTCTCTCGCTACTACCGCTGCGTCACGTTCAGCGCGCGCGGCTTTCCGCCCTCCGATGTGCCGGAAGATCCCGCCAAGTATTCACAAGCGCGTGCGCGCGACGACGTGATTTCCGTACTCGATTTCTTGCACATCGACAAGGCGCACCTGGTCGGCCTGTCGATGGGTGGCTTCGCCGTGCTGCACGCGGGCCTGGTGCATGCGCAGCGCGCATGGTCGTTGGTCGTCGGCGGTTGCGGCTACGGCGCAGCGCCCGACAAACGGGAAGCATTCCGCGCGGAAGCGGATGCGGCGGCGAAGTTGTTCGACGCCGGCATGGCGCAAGCCGCGAAGGTCTATTCGCTTGGCCCGACGCGCGTCCAATTCCAGAACAAAGACCCGCGCGGCTGGCGGGAGTTCGCCGAGCAGCTTGCCGGACATTCCTCGAAAGGCTCGGCGAACACCATGCGCGGCGTGCAACGCGAGCGCCCGTCTCTGTGGGAATTGGTCGACGGCATGAAGAAAATCAAAGTGCCGACGCTGATCATTACAGGCGACGAGGATGAACCCTGTCTGGAGCCCGCGCTGCTGATGAAGCGCTCGATCACGAGCTCCGCGCTCGTCGTCCTGCCGCGCGCAGGCCATACGATCAACATCGAAGAGCCGGAAGCGTTCAACCGCGCGTTGTACGAGTTTCTCACCGCGGTCGACATCGGTCGCTGGACCGACCGCGATCCGCGGTCGATGACCTCGGGCATACTCGGCGTAAAGAAATAACCGCGCGCACTTTATGGCCAGTCTGGTCACCGGCAGCTCCGGTTTCATCGGCCTCAACGTCGTCGAGGCGTTGCTCGCCCGCGGCGACGAGGTTGTCGGCTTCAGCGACACGCCGTTGCCGTTGCGCGCGCTGCAGGAGTTCGCGCGGCTGCCCGGCAAATTGCGCGTGGTCGAGGGCGACGTCACGGAACCCGGACAGATCGACGCGGCTATGGCTCTACACAGGATCGATCGCGTCATTCACGGCGCGGCGATCACAGCCGGCCTCGAGCGCGACGCGAGCGACCCGCAACGCATCGCCGCAGTCAATCTGGGCGGTACGTTGAACGTTCTCGCCGCCGCACGCAAGCACAACATCAAGCGCTTCGTTCACGTCGGCACGGGCGCCGCCTATGGCAGCGCGGGCTTATTGGACGGTGGCCTGCTCGACGAAGAAGCTCATACGCCGCGCCCCGTCTCGATGTACGGCATCACTAAGTACGCCGCCGAGGGCAGTTGCTTGCGCCTGGGCGAGCTGTGGAATATCGAGGCCGTCGTCGGCCGGCTCGCGATGGTGTACGGGTGTTGGGAGTATGAGACGGGATTGCGCGATCAAATGAGTTTGCCGCTGCAAGCATTGCGCGTCGCGGCGCGCGGCGCCGAAGCAGTGGCGCCCTCGGGCGGCGAGCTGCGCGACTGGATTTACGCGCCCGACGTCGCCAGCGCGCTCGTCATGCTGCTGGATGCGAAGTCGTTGGCGCACACAGTCTATAACATAGGCACCGGCGCGCCGTTCACCCTGGCCGACTGGTGCGAAAAATTGCGCGCTGCGTTCCCCGGATTCCGTTACCGGCTTAGCGACAATGCCGCCGAATGGAACGTGATTCCGCTCGCAGCGGCGGGGCGCTCGCCGTTCGCGGCGCAGCGCATTCGTACGGATCTGGGATTCAGGCCAGAATTCCTGTTGGATCGAGCGTTCGATCACTATGTCGCATGGTGGCGGGCCCATCCGGACTGATCGCTACATCGCGTTGTAACCGCCGTCGACCAGCAGGTCCGCACCGGTCATGAAACTGGAAGCGTCGCTCGCGAGGAACACCGCCGCATGGGCGATTTCATCGGGCAGTCCAAGACGCCCGAGCGCGTGCAGTGGGCCGGAGGCCTTGCGCGCTTTTTGCATCGTGCCGAAGCGGAACGTCAGGCGCCGCGTTTCTATGGCGCCTGGCGAGAGCGTATTCACGCGCACATTCTGCGGCCCATGATCGATCGCCATCGCCCTCGCCAGCTGGATCAGTGCACCCTTGGTCGCGCAGTACGCCGGCCGCGCAGCCGTGGCGACGCTGCCCAGCTGCGATGCGATATGAATGATGCTGCCGCCGCCGGACCTGATCATCAAAGGCAGTACCGCGCGGCTCATCAAGTAGGCGCCGTTGACGTTGACGGCAAAGACATGGTTCCAGGTCTTCAAATCGAGATCGAGCACCGTGCCGGTCGGGTCCAACGGCGCGGCGCCGTTGACCAGGACATCGACATTTCCGAGCGCCTTGGCTGCCGCCTTGACGGTCGAGCGCACCGCCGCTTGCCTGCTCACATCGCATGGGTAGGCGAACGCCCGCCCGCCGGCTTTCTCGATGGCCGCGACGGTCTGACATGCCGCCGCGCCGTCGTTATCCACGCAGGCAACGCTCGCCCCCGCATCGGCAAACGCGATCGCGATCGCCCGGCAGATCCCATTGCCCGCACCGGTAACAATCGCGCGCTTACCGACCAATGAATACACTTCGATGCCCATCACCACCCCCCCAACGATCGATCCAACGACGACTGACCGGCTTGTAACACATGCCCACGGTTCGTCGTCTCCGATGCAAGTGCGCCATCCAGTCTGAGCAAGCGAAGACCGAAGTCAGAGCGCAGTGTGGCGGCCTTACACGGTGCTACGGCGGGCCGGTGCCTAAATCACCGTGCTATTTCTCCCGCTTCACGGAATTTCGCAGTACACCAATCCCCGTGATTTCGCACTCGACCACGTCCCCGTGCTTAAGTGGCGGCAGCGTGGCCCCGTCGGTCCCCATCCAGATGGCATCGCCGGGATGCAGAGTCACATATTTCGTGATTTCAGAGATGTAGTACTGGATATCGAACAGGAACTTGCCCGTCACAAAGCGCGAGACCTCCTTGCCGTTGATGCGCGTGATGGACATGGCCTTGCCCAAATCGAAGTCAGTCTCGATCCACGGTCCCATCGGCTTGAACGTGTCGGTATTCTTCGAGCGCCAGAACGTTCTGTCCATGCCTTGCCATGTGCGCTCGCTCATGTCGTTGCCTATGGTGTAGCCAAGCACACACGACAATGCCTCATCGCGCGAAAGATGCTTCGCCGTCTTGCCAACGACCACGACCAACTCGTTCTCGTAGTGGATCGCGTCGCTTGCATCCTTCGGGATGACGATCGTGCCGCCATGAGGAAGAAGCGCGCTGGTCGCTCGATAACCGATGTCGGCTCGGGTTGGCAGCGGAGTCGGCGCACGCTTGAAGAACGCGTTTGCCCAGTCCACGTGCGCCTGATAGTTCGCAACGCCCGAGGCGTACAACGTAGGCGGGACGACAGGAACCAGCAGTTTCGCCGATCTCAGCGCATGTTTACGACTAGTACGACGGTAGCGCGCAAAGGGCGATCCCTGCGCTTCGATGATCTGACTGCCTTCGACAATCCCGTAGACGGCCTTGCCACTGCTCTGCAAACGACACCACTTCATGGTCTGTCCCTCCCTTTTGTGCGTAGCTCGCAATTACGATAGCACATACGGCGATCACAAGCGCGTACGGACAGGCTAAACGGTCGCCGCACGGGCTTGCCGAGCGATAGCGATGTAGCGGCGATTGCTGGGCAGGGGGGGTGGCAGCGAAAATGCACATGAGGCATTATGTGTGCGTCGGCTGGCGCTTGCGTGCTACCAGTGTGCGTCTGCTTGTCAGCTTTGGCGAGAAGCACTTAGGAGAGACAAGATGCGCAACTTACGTATGATGGTCTACATGGCTACGGCGCTGACGGGCCTGAGCCTAGCCATTGGATCCCTCGGCGAGGCCTTGGCCCAGCCATATCCGAGCAAACCGATTCGCATCGTGGTGCCCTATGCGGCAGCCAGCACCACCGACATACTGGGCAGGATGATCGCCGAGCACTTGAGCGAAGCGCTGCATCAGCCGGTCGTGATCGAAAACCGTCCGGGGGCGAGCGGCGTGATCGGTTCCGGAGTAGTGGCGCGCTCCGCACCCGACGGCTATACCCTCGTGCTGGGCACCGCGGCAAGCCACTTGGTGAGTGTGATTCTCCTGTCGCCTCCCCCATACAATCCATTGAAGGATTTCGCTCCGATCTCTCTGGTGACGAAATATCCCAATGCCGTCGTCGCCCATCCTTCGCTCGGCCTGCAGTCCGCGCAGCAGTTCCTGGACTACCTCAAAGCCAATCCCGGGACTCCTTATGGAACGGCGGGACCAACCACGGCAGGACGTTTCACCGCCGAGCTCATGCAGTCGCAACTCGGCCTAAAAATGAACATGGTCCCCTACAATGGCGCCGCCCCGGCCATCAACGACTTGCTCGGAGGGCACCTCAAACTCGCCATCGTCGACATTACGCCCGTCGCGCCACACCTGGCTGGCGGCAAGCTCAAGCTGCTCGCCGTGACTTCGCGCACGCGCTCGCCGATTGCGCCCGATGTTCCGACGCTCGAGGAAGCCGGAATAAACAATTTCGAGTCCGTGGCGTGGTGCTCGTTGTTTGCGCCCGCGGGCACGCCCAATGCGATCCTGCAGCTACTCAGCAGCGAGATCCGCCGAGGCCTCAGCCGGCCGGAGTTCAAGGCGAAGATCGAGCGCACGGGCGGGCTCCTGGTTACGAGCACGCCCGAGGAGCTGAGCCAGTACCTCGCCGCGGAGCTGCGCACCTTGGGACGCGTAGCAAAGGAGAATAATGTCAAGGCTCAGTGAGCTGGAGTCCTTGCAAGCGCGGCGACGGCACTGTGCGGCATGCGACTGCGCCCCGGCGCGCATTCACAGCTGCGGCGGATGCGTGACGATGGATTTCAATGCGGGCACCGGCTGCTCGAGTTTGCGCAGGTCGGGCAACGGCCGGCGCAGCGCAGACGTAGCATTGAACGAGCGCTCCATCGCGTGTGCGGCACCGAGCAGCGCGCGGTCACCACGGAAAGGGCCGATGACCTGCAGACCGAAGGGCATGCCCTTGTGATCCACGCCGCAAGGCAGCGCGATGGCTGGATTGGTCACGAGCGTGACCACGTAGGTCAGCGCCAGCCAGTGGTAATAATTCGCGAGCGGCTTGCCGTCCATCTCGGCAAGGTAGGGCTGGGTCCATGGAAACGGCGAGACGGGCGTCGTTGGCGCAATCACCAGGTCGTAGGCGCGGAACGTTTGCTGGAAACGGCGGAAAATGCGCGTCTGCTCAAGATGCGCCCACGCCATGTCGGCGAGTGACATGCCGGCGCCCATCTCATAGTTGGTGCGCACGTTGGCGCCGAGAGCATCGCGGTCCTTATCGTAGGCATCGCGATACTTGGCCACGTAGTTCGCGGCGCGGATCACATCGAAGCAACGGTCGGCTTCGGCAAAATCGAAGGTCACCTCGTCGCACGACTTGAATAGACTGCGCATCGTGTCGACTTTGTCGCGAAAGACTTTGCGTATCGGTTTATCGACCGGGCAGATCCCAAAATCCTCCGTGTACGCCACGCGCAGCGACCCGAGATCGCGCGTCTCGGGTACCGCGAATGCGCGCGCGTCGACCGGGTAGGACAGGGGATCGCAGCCGTCCATCCCCACTTGCGCGGCCATGAGAAGACACGCATCGGCCACGCTGCGGCCGAGCGGACCCACGACCGAGATCGGCGTCCAGCCGAGCGGGCGCGCCTGCATCGATACCAAACCGGGCGAGGGGCGGAATCCAACGACGCCGCAAATGGCGCCCGGGATGCGCAACGAACCGCCGGTGTCGGAGCCCGTGCACACGGGCAGCATGTCGCACGCAAGCGCCGCTGCCGACCCGCCTGACGAGCCGCCGGCGTTGAGCGACGGATTGAAGGGATTGCCGGTAGCGCCCCACACCACGTTGCGGGTATTCGCGCCGGCGCCAAATTCGGGGACGTTGGTCTTGCCGACGACGATGGCGCCGGCCGCGCGCACGCGCGCCACCATCGAATTGTCATTCGCGGGAACGAAGTCGCGATACAGCGGCGAGCCGAATGTCGTTAAGAGGCCGCCGGTCTCTTCGAGGTCCTTGATGCCGGTCGGCAGACCGTGCAAAAGACCGAGCGTCTCGCCGCGCAGCACCGCTTGCTCCGCGGCCCTTGCCTCTGCGCGCGCGCGCTCGTAGCAGGTTGCGGTGACGGCATTGACTGCGGGATTGATGCGCGCGATGCGTTCGATGCATGCCTCGAGCAGCTCAGTCGGCGAAATTTCCTTGGAGCCGATCCGGCGGCGCAGTTCGACGGCGGATGCGGCGAGCAATTCTTCGTTGGCGGGCATAGTGTTTCACGTCCTGTCGATGGGCTCCCGCATTATGCCAAGTTCCGCAGTCGTATTGTTCCCGGCCTAAGGGCGCGGCGGGCGGCTGCGAGCTACGGCGTCAATTCGCGGGCGCGCCTGATCGAGCCCCGCGCCCCGGCGCCAGATGCCCAGCGCAGGTGCGTTCAACCGCGCTTCACGCCATCGTCCGCACCTGCGGTGAACTTCTTCCGAAATCCACGCCCGAACCGAGCGCGATTGATCGAGTCAGTATAAGATCGCGTAGGGCTGAGTATGCCCAAGTCACCTTGACCGCCAGCATGCGTGTCGAGGACTACCTAGAAAATATTGATTCCAGCTCTGTTTCGCAATGCAATCCCGGTGCGAATCAGCCGCTTTGATAGGAGGAGAACCGGTGAGCAAATTCTTGATTGCAGTGCTGCGCCTGCTGGCCGCGGGCATATTGATGGCTGTTGCCGCTTCTGCGACCGCGCAACCAGCCTATCCGACGAAGCCGATACGCATCATCGTTCCGTTCCCCTCGGGCGGCAGCACCGACGCAGTGGCGCGCATTGTCGGCCAGAAGCTGACCGAAAGCTGGGGCCAGCAAGTGCTCGTGGAAAATCGCGGCGGAGGCAATACCATCATCGGCAGTGATGCGGCGGCTAAGTCCCCGCCCGATGGGTATACGGTACTGCTCACCACGAACGCCCACATCATCAACCCCAACCTGTTTTTCAACCTCCCGTACGACACGATTAAGGACTTCGCTCCCGTCGCCACGATTACCAGCGGGGAACTCGCTCTGGCTCTTCATCCGTCCGTGCCGGCCAATAATTTGCAGGAGTTCATCGCGCTGGCCAAAGCTAAGCCCGGACAGTTCAATTACGCGTCCTCGGGTATCGGAAATCCCAACCATCTGGCCGCTGAGATGTTCAACCTCATGGCGAACGTCAGAATGCAGCATGTCCCCTACAAAGGAGGGGGCCCAGCGCTCGCCGACCTAATTGGCGGGCAAGTGCAGGTGCACTTCGCAACCCCGATCACCGCTCTCCCCCACATAAAAAGCGGCAAACTCAAGGCCATCGCCGTCTCCGGCGCCAACCGCATTTCCGTTCTCCCAGAGATGCCAACGTTCACCGAGGCAGGCCTGCCGGGTTTGGACATAAAATTCTGGCAGGCGGTATTTGCGCCTGCCGGCACGCCAAAGCCCATTGTCGACAAGCTGTCGAAGGAGTTGGCCCGCATTGTTGCTCTGCCCGATGTCAGGGAAAAGCTGAGCAGCCAAGGGCTGGAGCCCTTCTACTCGACTCCCGAGCAGTTCGCCAAGCTAATAAAGGCGGATCTGACCAGGTTCGCAAAATTGATCAAGGCCGCCAATATCAAGATCGATAAATAGTCATTCGTAGCAAGCCGCGCGTCAATCATGAGCAGTATTTGCACATAGATTCGTGAAGGAAGCAGGTTACTGGTTCTGGATTGCGTGGGGAGCCGACGCGGGAATAGGCACTCGCCTGCAGGCCCTGGCTCATTCTTATCAGCTCTAATTGGCTTCGTCGATCCACGCCATCTGGATCGCCTCGAGTATGCTCTCGCCCGAACGGTTCGGGTCGTCATTGAACCTAAAAACCTCAGTTAGCCGATTCCGTTTGTATGATTTTGGAGGAGCCGATGCACGCGAGGAGGGCCAATGCCGGCGAGGATGTGCTTGAGAT
>Ga0082335_1000334_pt1 | contig 121660 bp, 117 predicted proteins | sample Subgrocontami58m_FD_72375 | JGI IMG/M metagenome (GOLD analysis project Ga0082335, IMG submission 72375) | Subsurface groundwater microbial communities from S. Glens Falls, New York, USA - GMW37 contaminated, 5.8 m (SPADES assembly) (version 2) ... | reverse complement strand
TTGATGTTGGTTTTTGTAAAACATTAACCGATCAATTTTATTTCATCAATATACTTGGTTTAGGTTTTGTTACAGATGTTGCAAACACAGCATTTAAATTGCAGGCACTTGGACATTTGTCCTACATTCTTGGCGTTTTGTATAGAACAATTTCGCTTAAACCATACAAGTTGAAATTAGAAATTGACGGCAAACAAATTGAAAGGGACAATATATTTGTAGAAATTTCCAACACACGTTATACCGGAAAAGATTTTTTGATGGCACCGTCAGCAGTTATAGATGATGGTTTGCTCGATGTTACATTGCTGAATAAACTTTCGCGTATTAAATTATTACAATGTTTACCAAAAATATTTACTGGCGAACATGTTAAGTTAAAAGAAGTTGAATGTTTTAAGGCAAAAAAATAAAGGTAGAAACAGTTCCGCAAAAACTTCTGACCCCCGATGGTCAGTTAACCGGAAGTACACCGATAGAAATTGAATGCTTGCCTAAAGCGTTAAAAGTGTTTGTTAAATAATATTTATAACTCATCACTCATCATTCTACGCTCTTCATTCATTACCCCATGGCAATTTTTCCAAATCAACATTTCCACCGGAAAGAATAAAAGCAACTTTCTTAAAGGCAAACTATAAGTCTCTAAATTGCTTTTACGTAATCCCAAGTTTATATTACCAAGTGTAGACTTAGAAAAGGACTCAAAATGGTAACAACAGCAAAAAAATTAAGATTCCATACGAAGGAACTATTAGAAAGTGTATCGCGCGGCGAGGAGGTTGTAATAACTATGCGCGGAAAACCTTATGCTAAACTCGTTCCTATTAAAAAGGCAAAGAGCAGAAGCGATTCTTCAAATGAACTATTCGGCATTTGGAAAGATAATGAGAAAGTTAAAGACGTAAATAAATATGTAAGAAAACTTCGAAAAGGAAGATTCAATGCTGTTGATTGATACCGATGTTTTGATTTGGTATTTGCGCGGGAACGAAAAGGCAAAACAATTATGGCAGCTTCCGTATCGAGAAGCAATAAGCCTGGGATTAGGAGATAGAATAGAGCAACTATAAAAATGATTTAGGATGAAGAAAAGTGGTTACTAATCGATCACCATAATTGTCCAGATAAAGGAAAAGTTAAAATGTTTCCTATATATAGACATTTTAAGCTAAATATAGACATCGGTTTTTAGTGATGTCATGGAAGTTAATCACAGGTTAGGCATATAATATTTATGGAAGATACGCTTAGATATTTTTATAGCTCAGTGTTTCAAGGATTTGCGGCACTAATTACATTAGGTGCAATGTATTATTTATATTTTTTTGATAAAACAGACAGTCAAAAAAAGGATCTTATAGAGAAACTTAAATCTCACGGCGATTATGCTAATTATGAAAATCGTGATTATATCATAAAGTATGGAATCATTACATATTTAGAAGAGAAACTACTTCCCTTAAAAAAAGATATTCCTCAATATGATACCGTTCGCTTTATAGTTGAATCATACAAAAAATTGCAAACAGCCGAATCTCAAATAAAAAATTATTTACCAATCTTATTAAAAAAATCAATCACTGTATTGATAACCTCATTAATATGTTTATTTCTAATTGGATACAATTTATACCTGGATTATGTTTTGATGGTTGCTGGCGTTATCGTAATTATATTATCAATTGATTTATTGTTGTCAATTAAAAAACTTATTCTCGTCATAATATGTGGATATGATTATTCTTTATTAAAAAAAAGTAATAATGCCTAACCCGCGTCTCAGCCCGACCGCTTCTTCGAATCGGTCGTAGTGAGTTTTTCGGGTTTGGCTTTTCATTGTTAGTTGCTTAGTAAAGTGTGATTAGTTAACAAACTGATTATAAAAATAAAGTTGCGTTGATAATTCCGTCATTGCTGTTATGGGCGGCGGGCTAAACGCAACGTCGTTAGACGCTTGCGGCTATACGAATTCCAAAGTAAGTGATAGAATCTTTTAAAAAAAGGAGACGAGAATGCACAATAAAATAGTATTCATCTTTTTATACATGACTTTTGTATTTTGTATCCAACCTTCAGGAGTGGTTGCTTATGGTCAAAGCAGCGCCTCTCAAATTCCCAAAGAAGTTACCGATCTGACAGGCACATTTATTGGAGCTTGGACACTTTTAGGGATTGACGAGAAGGGGCAGCCTGTCAAGAAAATGGCATGGACTGACATAATTAAAGGGGAAAACCCCGTGGTGAAGGGAGATCGCGCCTACATCACTACGACCGACGAAATGAGTTTTGAGGGTGGGAAAATGCCACCAATGATAATAAAAGGCACAGAAGGATATTTCATCAATCAGAGCGGCAGTCTGGGAAACTATTTCATAGAAAGTTTTGGACGAACATATGCGGTGCTTAAATTGAGTGACGATGTTTGGACATACACAATGCCTGCAACTCCACAGGAACTTGCTCAGCTAGGCTTTTCGAAGATCATTTCGGGACAGCATGTGATCGTCAAAGTAATCAGCCAGGAAGAAGGGAAAGAGACACATCGGATATCACGAGTGACTACAGTCAACTGGAGAGATGCGGAAGGAAAAGAAAGGTGGATACAGTACATTAGTCTTCAGGGATTTCATAAACGACAATAGCTTTGCAAAAACAGACCGCTTCTAACAAACGCATCCAACGGAGCGCGCTACCTGAGTTTCACAGCATTTGCCAGTGCGCGGCGCGCACCCGCTGATGCGAAGCGTTAGGCAAATGGAACAACCAAACTAGCAATGAGAATACGATCTCACTGACTATTAGACCTTGGAGGTTAACATGCTGTTGTTTATTCAGATATTCATCTTCAATGTAATCTGCATTGCCTTGTTTATACTTGTTCACGAGATTGGACACTATCTTACAGGTCGTCTTGCAGGCATTCCTGCAGGAGAGATACGAATTCGACTTCTTACCTTTCCTCAGCAAGTCGTTCTGCGAGATGGTATAGAGTGGGTTTCCGTAAGCGATCTCAGAAAGTACCTCGAAATCCTTCACCGTCATGTTCCATCTATTCGCGGTCAACTCGCCTACATCACTAGCGGTTTTCTCTTCGAAACAGCGTTCACAGTGTTGATAGCAGTCATACTGCAAACAGCTGGTTTCAAATTATTTGCCGCAATCATTATTGGACTTTCTCTGGTTTTCTACCTCGTCTACCTGTTCATCCTGGATCTGCCGCATGCACGTCGCCAAAAGGAACCATGGGGTGATTCGACTTTGATGTACGCAATAGCCCCAGTATTTGCAACTTGGTGGTGTATCGGCATGGTTATCGTACGCCTTGGTCTTGTTGGATTGCTGTTCTCGTTATGATCTAGGAGAATTATCGAAACGAGTGTACAAGCATACAGTCCATTCGCCTAACCGCGGCTCAACCCGTTATGTAAAAAGTCAAGAAAATATTTGAAGAAAAGAAATTACATACAATTCTCGCAAAGTTTATATACAAAGGAATCAATCCGTTATTAACGATAGCAATAAAATGCTTCGCATAATATTGATTAAGTAATAATAGGTGCCGCTGCACTCCGACAGCGTAACTAATACGGTTGAGTTAAATCAATCCGTTGAAGCAGTGTTGAGTCAACAGTCGGCACTTCTTTTAATAATTCCAGTATATTATTTAGCTGACTAAAGAATAAACGTATTCACATTTATTAAACCACACATATCTAATTCTGCTTAGCAACTTCTTTGCTATCCTAATAATGGCTTTTTGCTTATTCATTCTTTTGGTTAATTCTGAAAACTTTAATGTCAGCGCGGGATCTTTTCTAACGGCCATCCACGCGCATTCGGTAAGTGCACCTCTTAGATAACCATTTCTCCTTTTTGTTATACCTTTTGTGTATTCTGTTTCTCCCGATGAATGAAGAGCAGGGATTAAACCGGCATAATTAGCCAGCTCATCAAAGTTTCCAAATCTCTTTATATCCATTATTTCCGTGTATATAACTGCTGCACTGAGGAAGGCAATTCCCGGGACACTAATGAGTGCTTCAACATACTTTGCATGTTCTTCCTTTTTCAGTTCTTCTCTAATCTTTAACAGAATATCTTTTATGTGCGTTCTTACCTCAATGAGTGTTCTAATGTTTTCCTGTAATGTAAAATTACCCGCTTCGGTTGTGAGTTTTATTTCTTTAAGCCACTGAATAAATCCCATAGACCATCGAGTGTTTGTTTGAAACCGCAAAGGAATATCGATACCGTAATAGTAAAGAGTTCCCTTTATTCTGTTCTTAATCATTGTTTGATGTTTAGTAAGTTTATGCCTTAGTCTTACAAGTGAACGTAGTTCTTCAAAATCCCTGGCGGGCAAGTAAATACTTTTTAGAGAATTATTTTCAAGTTCGCGGGCAATTTTACGGCTGTCTCGTGGATCGGTTTTCTGAACACGTTCGGACTGACCCGTTGGAATATCAGATGCATTAACAACAATGCACTTTATTCCTAGTTCGTTCATCCTACGGCAATGAGTAAAACCGCAGAAACCTGCCTCGTAAGCGGCAAGATAATTTCCACCAGGATAATTTTTTATAAGGTACCGCCACAACTCATCAGATGAAGGGTTCATGGAGAATTTTTTGAGTTCCATTCCATTGCTTCTAATTGTTACGCACCAATCTTTTTTGTGAACGTCTAGACCAATGAAAAAATTACTGTTGTTAAAATTGAGATTACTGCTGTCTTTCATAGCAACTCCATATTATTATTGTATTGAATAATAAGTGGATTCTTTTTGTCATATTCTCTACTTTTAACATAATATCCGACCGAAAGGTCGGAGTATAAAATAATGCCAACACACGTTCAAATATTTTTCATAGCCTCCCACGCGGTGTTCGCTTGGGAGAATTTTCGTTGCGGCGGGTTAGCCGAAGTCCGTTAGAAGTGTTTGTTAAATAATATTTATTACTCATTACTCATCACTCATCATTCTACGCTCTTCATTCATTACCCCATGGTAATTTCTGCAGATCAACATTTCCGCCGGAGAGAATGAGAGCAACTTTCTTTCCGGAAAACTTTTCTTTGTTCTCAGATATTACCGCAAGCGTTACCGCCGAAGAAGGTTCAACTATAATTTTCATTCTCTCCCAAATCATTCTCATGGCATTAATTATAGATTCTTCTTCTGCGGTTAGAATCTCATTCACATTATTCCGGAGTATTGAAAAAGTCTTTTCACTAAGATTCGTTAACAAACCATCACAGATGGTTTTAGGATTAACAGACGGATAAATTATTCCATCACGTATAGACCGGAATGCGTCATCTGCTCCTTTCGGTTCGGCGCCAAACACTTTTGTCTTCGAAGAAAAATATTTTGTGCTTAGACAAGTTCCGCTTAACAATCCTCCGCCTCCAACGGGAGCGACTATAAAATCTAAATTATTCAACTCATCATAAACTTCTTTTGCACAGGTAGCCTGCCCGGCGATGATCGAATAATTGTCGTAAGGATGGATAAATGCAGCGCCGGTTTCTTCAACAACTTTTTTCAAAGCTTCTTCCCGCGCTTGAAGAGTTGGCTCGCAGAAAATAATTTTTGCACCATATCCCTGAACAGCATTCTTTTTTATCTGTGGTGCGGTTTTAGGCATAACAATATAGGAGGGAATATTTTTCATTTTTGCGGCAAGCCCTAATGCAGCGGCATGATTTCCAGACGAATGAGTTGCAACACAGCGTTGTAATTCTTCATCACTCAAAGACAAAACGGCATTGCTTGCACCTCTAAACTTAAACGCACCGGCCTTTTGAAAATTTTCACACTTGAAATATAATTCGCAGCCAAACATAGTATTAATGGTAGAAGAAGTTAGTATCGGCGTGCGTTTGATCTGATTGACAATCCGCTCGTGTGCTTCGAGTATATTCTGTTTTGTTGGTTCGTGTGTGAGCATATTATTTTATTCTGATTATTCCAAGTGTAATATCATCGCTTTGTTCTGCTTTACCGCGGTATTTATATATTTCGCTAAAGATTAAATCCGAAATATCGGATACATTTAAATTTCTGTTTAATAAAAGAATATCTTCAAAGAATTTTTCACCGAATTCTTCACCGCGTAAATTCATTGCTTCCGGAATACCGTCGGTATAAAAGACAATCAGATCATTCTCCGAGAGAGAAAGCTCTTCGGATGAATAAGGAAAGTCAATACTGCCGAGCATCAAACCGCCGGTAGTTAATTTTTCAAGTTGAGAGGAGTTGTTTCTCAAGAGGTAGATCGGATTGTGACCGGCATTAATGCTGTGCATAATTTCTTTTGAGTGATCATATAAACCGAACCAGGCAGTTACAAATTTATCCGTCCCGGTTGAAGCAATTAAAAATTTATTTAACGAAACCACGAATTGCGACAGATTAAAATTATTTCCGCTTAAAATTAAATATGTCTGCAGAAACGAATAAACAGTTGAAACAATAAGCGCAGCAGGAACGCTTTTGCCTGTTACATCTGCAATCATAAAAAGAGTTTCGTCTTTGTTGATTCTAACCACATTAAAATAATCTCCGCCGACTTCCTTGGCGGGTACGAGTTTTACGCTTATCTCTAAATCATCAAAAGAAGGAATGCTTTGAGGAATAAGTTTCATCTGAATATTGTGCGCGGTATTGAGTTCGTATTTTATTTCGGCAGATCTAATTTCTAATTCTATCAGCCGCGCATTATCTATTGCAACAGCACATTGTGCGGCAAGAGCTTCAAACAATTTTAGGTCTTCAGCAGTAAATGCTTCTTTGCCTTTTTTGTTCATTGTTTGAATTACCCCGATCAACTCTTTTTTCCGAACCATTGGAACGCATATCATATTGCGTGTTCTGAATCCGGATTTCAGATCAAACTCTTTGTTGAAGCGGGAATCTTTATAACAGTCCCCAATAATGATTGGCTTTTTGTTTTTTGCTGCCCATCCGGCAATTCCAACCCCAAGCTTAATGCTTTGTGATTTAATCGTTTTTCCTTTATCACCGGTAACGGTATGAAAGTGTAGTTGTTTATCTTCCTTATTATAAAGAAGAAGCGAACTTGCTTCGGCTTGTAAAAGCTGTTTGCTTGCAAAGATGATTTCGTCAAGCAATTTTTTTAGTGGTTTCTTCTCAAAGATTTTTTGTGTGATGTCCTGAAAGAAGTTTAACCGCGATAAAATATTCTTAGAATTTATTTGAATGGACTTAGAAGAAGATTTCATTTTTGACATATCGCAATCTTTCTTTTGATCACAGCCTTCTTAAATAATCTCAGAGTTAGTTTTTTATAGCTGCCCAGAAAAAATCAACATGCTCATTTACAATCTTAAAGACCGCACTCATTTTTTGATTCTCAACCGAGACAAGATGTTCGGTGCGTATTAGAAACAAAGGAGCAATAAATTGTTCGGCAAGAATCTCGGGATTGTATTGTTTCACAATTTTGGTTTTAATCATTTCGCTGAAGATCAAGCGGCACATTTTACGGAGTTCGCTTAAGTAATCGGTTGTAGAAAGTTCTTTGTACCCGATTTGCGTAAACTGTTCCATTAAAAGTAAGCGTATAAATTTTCTTTCTTGCTGTGTATTCCAATGATTAATCAATCGCTCGGCAAAGTTTCTTAAGAACTTTTCCGGGTTAGATAGATCATCAAGAAGATCATCGCTTAAAATCTTTTCACTAACGGTGCTTGATTTGAATTCAGCGAGGATAGCTAAAAATATTTCTTCTTTTGATTTGTAGTGATTATAAATCGCACTTTCTCTAATGCCAACTGCACGTGCGATCTGTCTTATAGAAGCTCCGTTATACCCATGCTGAGAAAAGAGATCTAAAGCCGCAGATAATATTAGTTGTTTTGTATTTGTTTGTTTCAATTAATAAAACCTTAATGAACACTCGTTCACAATATACAATTTTACTTTTAGATTGCATAGAGATGAATTAAGGATGCTATTTTAGATCAGAAAGGATAGTCTTGAATTTATCTAATGCTTTTTCCCAATCGGCAAGTTTTGTTTTCTCACGTTCAAGAACTTCAGCGGGAGCTTTAGCCACAAATCCTTCGTTGGAAAGCTTTTTCTTAACGCCTTCAAGAGAAGAAGTAAGACGAGTAATTTCTTTTTCGATTCTTCCCCGCTCAACATTAAGATCAATCAATCCCTCAAGCGGTATAAAAATATCGCAGCCCTTAACAACAGCGGAAGCGCTTGCTTTCGGTTTTGTAATGTTCGCATCAAACTTAAGATCGTTTATGCGGACAAGAGATTTCATGTAGCGGACTTGTTCTTCGGTTACTTTCTCTGTTTTTAAGAAAACGTTTATCTGTTTTGACGGAGGAAGATTCATCTCTCCGCGGATATTTCTGATGGCGGAAACAACTTCCTGAACAAAAAGAATTTCTTCTTCTGCCTTCTTATCAATTAATTTATTATCGAATTTCGGAAATGAAGACGAAGAAATGCTTTCGCCGTCCTTCCGTTCATCGAGCAATTGCCAAATCTCTTCAGTAATAAAAGGCATGAAAGGATGAACAAGTTTCAACATTTCTTCGTACAAAAGAACTGCTCTTGTTAATACGGCAGATTTAACTTCTTCGGTTCCTTGATATAATCTATTTTTGGCGAGCTCTATATACCAGTCGCAGAAATCATTCCACACATAAGAATAAATAATCTTCGAGGCATTGTTCGCTTCAAATTTATCGAAAGCGTCATTAAGTTCTTTCAGCGTAGATTGAAAGCGGGACATAATCCATCTATCAGTAAAATCAATATGTTTATCTTTCAATGCAGGATTGAGCGGAATATTTTGTGCGTTCATTAATAAAAATCTTCCGGCGTTCCACATCTTGTTTGCAAAATTTCTTCCGATCTCCACCATCTCTGAACTAAAAAGAACATCCTGCCCAAGCGGCGCAATATATGTCATCGTAAAACGCAAAGCGTCTGCACCGTATTCGCTAATCAGATCAAGCGGATCTGGAGAATTGCCCAAAGACTTACTCATCTTTCTGCCCTCTGTGTCGCGCACCAGACTAGTGAAGTAAACATCTTTGAATGGAATTTCTTTCATGAAGTACAATCCGGCAATAATCATTCTTGCAACCCAAAAGAAAATTATATCCGGCGCCGTAACAAGAAGGTCGGTCGGGTAATAATATTTTTGATCGCGCTTGTCGGTAAATACATCCTGCGCCCAGAGCCAGCTTGAAGCCCAGGTATCAAGCACATCATCATCTTGATGCCAATTCGCCTCCGGCGAATCAATGTCCTTCGGCGGATCAACTTCGCAGTAAATTTCCTTTGTTGTTTTATGATACCAAACCGGAATGCGGTGTCCCCACCATAATTGACGGGAAATGCACCAATCCCGGATATTGCTCATCCAGTGTTCGTAAGTTTTTACCCAATGTTCCGGATGAAATTTTACTTTCCCATCAAGCACAGCCTGAAGAGCAGGTTTGCAGAGATCATCCATCTTCATGAACCATTGCTCTGAAAGATACGGTTCGATAGGAACGTTGCCTCGCTGAGAGTAACCGATTTTATTAGTATAGTCTTCGATTTTATGAACAAGCCCAAGTTGTTCAAGCCGTGTAACTACTTTCTTTCTAACTTCGTATCTATCGAGTTCTCGAAATTCTCTCGGTACATTTCCGTTTGTTGTAGCGTCTTCATTGAAAATATTTATTATCTCAAGTTTATGACGCATCCCCATGTCATAGTCATTCACATCGTGAGCAGGAGTTACTTTAACGGCACCGGTTCCAAATTCTTTATCAACATACTCATCAGCAAAAAGAGGAATTTCTCTTCCAACAATTGGAAGAATAATTGTTTTCCCGACGAGGTGTTTGTATCTCTCATCATCCGGATTGACTGCAATTCCGGTATCACCAAGCATAGTTTCCGGACGAGTTGTTGCAACGATTACATATTCATTAGAATCCTTTACCGGATATTTGAAATACCAGAGTTTTCCCTGCACTTCTTTGAAGAAAACTTCTTCATCGGAGATGGCGGACTTTGAAGCCGGATCCCAATTTACCATTCTATAGCCGCGGTAGATCAACCCTTCTTTGTAAAGATGAACAAATGCCGCGATCACTTTTTTGTAATAGTGATCATCCATTGTAAAACGTTCTCTACCCCAGTCGCAACTTACGCCAAGCTTTCGCAATTGTTCGAAAATTATTCCACCGTATTTTTCTTTCCACTCATAACAATGTTTTAAGAAATTTTCGCGTGAGATACCGTCTTTAGTAATTCCTTTTTCTTTTAAGAGAGCAACAACTTTTGCTTCTGTAGCAATTGATGCGTGATCAATTCCCGGAACCCAGCATGCGTTGAATCCCATCATTCTTTTGTAGCGGATGTAAATATCCTGCAGAGTGTTGTTCAAAATATGCCCGATGTGAAGAATGCCTGTAATGTTAGGCGGAGGAATTACAATTGTATATGGAGTTTTGCTTTCGTCAATTTCTGAATGATAAAGGTTGTGTTCTTCCCAGTACTTATACCACTTGTCTTCGGCTTCTTTCGGATTATAAGCTTTCGGAATGTCTGCAAGATTTCTGGGATGCATTATTTGCTCTGAATTTTCTAATAATTGAATGCAAATATAATAAAAAGAAAAGCCGCATAATTATTGTTTTCATTTTCGGTTAATGCTTTCCAATTCCGATAAAGCGGATTTATAAACAGTTGAAAATTCTTCTTTGTTTGTTATGCAAATATTCAAATCATTTAAGAGCCCATCATACAATCCGTAGATCCATCCGTGAACAGATAATTCTTGTCCGCTCTCCCACGCTTGTTGTACAATAGTAGTTTCGCTTACATTAACAACCTGCTCAATAACATTAAGTTCACAAAGACGGTTTAATCTTGAATTCTCATCAATAATTTTTGATAATATCTTGTCATGTTTTTGCATAACATCTTTAGTATGACGAAGCCAATTATCAATCAATCCTAATTTTAGATTCTTAAATGCAGCTTGAACGCCGCCGCATCCGTAATGTCCGCAAACAATTATATGTTTCACTTTTAAAACTTCAACAGCATATTGTATTACCGATAAACAATTTAGATCAGTATGAACAACTATGTTTGCAACATTTCGGTGAACAAATAGTTCGCCTGGTTTAAGACCTACAATTTCATTTGCAGGAACTCGGCTATCCGAACAGCCGATCCATAAATATTCCGGTGATTGTTGTTGTGTAAGGCTTTGGAAAAAATTCGGATCTACCGATTTTATTCCAATTGCCCAATCCCGATTGTTCTCAATTAATTTTTTTAATGTTCTCACTCAAAAATTCCGATCTCTATGATGTTGGATTATTTGTCTCTCGCTATATCAAACGAAAAAACAATTTATACTTTCACATACTTTGCCGCAAGTGTTCCGCATATCGGGCAATTTTCTTTTGGTTCACCAAATTCAATATGTCCGCAAACGGGACATAAGTAAATTTCAGTTACATCAAGATCTTTTCCCTTCTCGGCGGCATCTAATGCCATCTTATAAAGTTTTGCATGAATTGCTTCTGTTTCAAGTGCGTACTTAAACATTCTTTTGGCTTTGTGGTTTTCTGCCTCTGCCATTTCTAACATCGGAGGATACATTTCTGTGAATTCGTAAGTTTCTCCTGCAATAGCGGCTTTCAAGTTTTCAACTGTTGAACCAATCCCATCAAGTGAACCAAAATGTCCTTCCGCATGAATTCTTTCTGCTTCTGCAGCAGTATTAAATAATTTTGCAATGTTGGCGAATCCTTCTTTGGCGGCTTTCTTTGCAAATGCGCGATATTTTTGATTTGCCTGGCTTTCTCCTGCAAATGCTTCTTTTAAGTTTTCTTTTGTTGTTGCCATGATTAGTAGTTCCTCTATTTTATTTAGCATGAAGTTAAACCAAAATAAATTAATCAAGAAGATATAAATAGTTCGGCAGTTTTATTTTTATTCCGGTGTTGCCGCCAACAAGATCACTTGTCTGATCGCCGATACAAGCAATAATATTATAACCCTTAGAAACCAGTTCTTTGCGTTGCGATGATTTCCATTCTGCTGCGGGAATTTTGTGTTCATTATCAGATCGTATAATCAACGCATCAAATTTTTCATAACCCTGTTCGATAAGATTTCTTTTGGTTGCCTCAGCAACTTCCGCAATGCGTCCGGTAATAAATATTATATGTATATTCTTAGAAAGAAGATAATCATAAAATCGTTTTGTGTCTTTGATAGCAGGCGCAATTCCTTTTTGCTGCCATTCGTTCCAAAGCTTATAAACGTACCCGAATCCAATTTCCTTTGTGTATTCATAATTTGAAAGAGCAGTTTCATCAATATCAAACACTACGGCAGACTTGCCGGAAAGTTTTATTTCATTTATTTGATCTATAGCATCATCAATGATCTTTGCGCACTCGCGGTCAAATTCGCCCGATTCATAATATGCTTGAACCGTGTTCTTTGCTGCACCGAGATTCATCACTTTAAGTGCTGGATCTGTTGAGGTACAGCCAACAATCAAAAAAGCAAGAAGAATTGTTTTATAAATTTTTTTTGATTTCAATTTCTCTCTAAATATTAGACCGGAAAGTAAATTCCTAAATACGATTGGAAATATAATCAACCGGGGAGGAAATATTTCATTTTTCAATTAACTTTTTTGCACCATCAACAATTGATTTTGGGTAACCCACATACTCTAAGAGAGCAATTGCGTTTTTGCTTGTTGCGTTTCCGTTATGAAGTTTATAATCGAAGTGAAGACCGTCTTCTGTCATTTGTTCCCGGAAGTGATAGTTTAGATAATTCTCTTTCAGTATCTCAGTTAACTGCAAATCATGGGTTGCTAGAATCGTAAAATCTTTTCCGTTAGTCAAATATTTAAGAACTTCAATTGACGCTGCAGTCCTTTCTACTGAATTTGTTCCCCTAAAAATTTCATCAATGATAAACAAATTAATATTATTTGTACGTGAAGCATTAACAATTTTAAGAATAGATTCAACTTCCGCCATATAATAACTTTTGCCGGACATTAAATCATCGGCTCTTTCTATAGAAGAAATTATTTTTAGAAACGGAGCTTCATATTTTTTTGCAGTACACATATTAAAAGTTTGAGCAAGAATAGAATTAAGACCAATCGTTTTTAAGAATGTTGTTTTGCCGGACATGTTGGACCCGGTAATAAGAATATTTTTTGCTTCGAATCTAAAATCGTTTGAGATAGGACTAACAAGTAAAGGATGAAAGATTTCTTCTACATCAAATTTATTAGAATCATCACTAAATAAGGGAGTGGTGAAATTTGGGAACTGTTCTCGGTAGGATGCAATTGAAATCATTGCATCTAAAGATCCAACCGTTTCAAAGAGTTTTTGCAAACTGGGAAGATTAATTTTTATTTTATTTAAAGCGGAATAAAATCCAGTTAATTGAGACAAGAAATAAATATTGAAATAAGCAGCAATCGGATTATTCTCACTTAGTTGAAGGGAGTAAATATTATACGCAACCGACCTGACAGGCTTTAAGTTTTTATTTATATCTTCACAGACTTCCGGAAAATCATTTTTTATTAGATCATGAATTTTTCCTGCCACATTGATTAAAACTGCAAGATACTGGAATGACGCAAGAAATTGTCTCAACTTATTCTGATTTAGAAAAAGAACAACTGAATTAACAGCAAAGGGAATAATTATAAAACCAACGTGTAAAAAACCCGAAAGGATTAAAATCAATAACCAGATTGCAAGTGCAGATAGACAATAAAATACGAAAACATATTTTGGCTTTCGCGGAAGAGGAGTCCATAATGAAAAGACTAAATATTTTACATAAGGTCCCGCAAGTGGCAATGAAGCGACTTGAATCTTTTCTCTTATAACACTATTCTCTGCAAAAGTTGTAATTATTTTTTCACGTGCATCTAATTCTTTTTGAGAAAGTAAAGGATTCCTTAAAAGATCGTAAAGACATTGAGCACCGATTGGAGTTACGGTTCTATTTACTGCCTTAAATAGTTCATCCATATCAAGATCGTTCCATGTATCATCGCCAAGTGTGTAATAATTTTCAGATTCTTTTTTTTCTTTGAATTGGAATAGTGATTTAGAGACTTCCAGATCAGTGGGATTCTCCGAAAATTTTCCCCATTTGCGGCGAAGTTTATTAATTACGCGATATCGTTGAACAGCGGAATAAATTTTCGAAATAATAATCGCAGTAACAATTACAGAAATAAAGAAAATAATATTTATCGTCATTCTTTATATCGTAAATTTAAAACTTTACAAAAACAAAGTTTATAAAATATACTTACTCAAATCTCTGTCCTTAACGATCTTATCAAGTTTTTCATTTACCATTTCACCGGTGATTTCAATTGCTGCTTCGGGCATTTTATCGGGTACTTCAAAAAGGATGTCCTCGAGCAAAGTTGTAAGAATTGTGTGCAGTCTTCTTGCGCCGATATTTTCTACTTGATCATTCACGGTTGCAGCGGTACGGGCGATCTCCGTTATTGCATTATCCTTAAATAAAATTTGAACGCCCTCCGTTTGAAGCAAAGCGGAATATTGCTTAAGTAATGCATTCTGAGGAAGAGTAAGGATCTTTACAAAATCATCTTCACTTAAACTTTTCAATTCAACGCGGATTGGAAATCTTCCTTGAAGTTCAGGAATCAGATCGGATGGTTTTGAAACATGAAAAGCGCCGGAAGCAATGAACAAAACATGATCTGTTTTTACCGGACCGTATTTTGTATTTACCGTTGAACCTTCAACGATTGGAAGAAGATCACGCTGTACGCCTTCACGGGAAACATCGGGACCCTGCAGACTTTTGGCTCCCGCAATTTTATCTATCTCATCAATAAAAACAATTCCGGCTTCTTGGACGCGTTTAATTGCTTCGCGCTGAACGGCTTCCATATCAATTAATTTTTCTGCTTCTTCCTGCTCAATTATTTTTCTTGCTTCGCGTATCGGCGTTTTGCGTTTCTTTTTCTTTTTGGGAATCATACTGCTCATCATCTCCTGCAAGTTCATTGTCATATCATCCATTCCCATTGGTCCCAGAACCTGCATACCGAATGCTGGTGCGGAAGTATCGAACTCAATCAATTTATCATCCATCTCTCCCTTGCGAAGTTTTTCCCGCATCCACTCGCGTGTTTTTTCATTGCGCAGTTCTTCACTTTCACCGTTTTCATCTTCAACTGTTGAAGTTTTTTTCTGCGGGGGAATTAGTTGATCTAAAATTCTTTCTTCCGCAAGTCGTTCTGCTTTTTCCTGCACTTCGATTGTTTTTTCTGAACGGACCATGCTGACGGCAAGTTCTGCAAGATCGCGTATCATTGATTCAACATCACGCCCGACATAACCGACTTCGGTGTATTTCGACGCTTCAACTTTTATAAACGGCGCTCCGGAAAGTTTAGCAAGACGGCGCGCGATCTCGGTTTTACCAACACCGGTAGGACCGATCAGAATAATATTGTTAGGCATGATTTCTTCTTTGATGCTTTCCGCTACTTGCTGCCGTCTCCATCTGTTGCGTAATGCAATTGCAACCGCCCGCTTCGCATCATCTTGTCCAATAATATATTTATCCAACTCTTTAACAATTTGTGTTGGTGTAAGATTTTTAATTAGATGGTTATTCATTCTTCGTTTCCTCATTTGCCGATCACTTCGACAGTAATTTTTTCATTTGTATAAATGCAGATATCTGCTGCAACTTTCAGTGCTTCTTCTACAATTTCTTTTGATGAAAGGTTGCTGTATTTTTTTAACATCTTAGCAGCAGCTAGTGCGTACATCCCGCCGCTTCCAATTGCAACTATATTATCCTCGGGTTCGATAACGTCTCCGGTTCCCGAGACAATAAATGCTTTCTCTTCCGATATAATTGCAAGCATTGCTTCAAGCTTTCGTAAATATTTATCCGTGCGCCAATCTTTAGCAAGCTCTACAACAGCACGACTTAAATTTCCGCTGTACTGTTCAAGCTTTTCTTCAAATCTTGCCAGGAGCGTGAACGCATCTGCAGTAGATCCTGCAAATCCACAAATAACTTTTCCATTAAGAAGTTTGCGTATCTTCATTGAGTTGTGTTTCATTACGGTGTTGCCGAGAGTAACTTGCCCGTCTCCGCCAAGAGCAGCCTGCCCGTCTTTAATAATTCCTAAAATTGTTGTTGATCGAATTTTCATTTAACACTCTCCTAAAATTAAATTAGAAGTATGAAGGTTTAATTGTTTTGTTCTTCGTATTTCAAACCTTGTATTGTCCAAGGAAATATTCTTGGTACTTTCTTTTGATATTCTCTGTATTCATCGCCAAATTTTTCTACAAGCTTCCGCTCTTCGTAGATAAAACCGACATAAAAATAAATGACAATGCAAATAAACAACACAAAGTAAAACAAACTCATCGTTGGGCGGAATCCTAAAAACAAAATTGAGAACAAGTAAATTGGATGACGAACAATCTTAAACGCACCTTCGATCTTCAAAGTTTGTCTCTCGTCCAAATCTTCAACTTTGTATTCACCAAGTAAATAACGTTCTATCTGAGCCGTTCCGAGAAACTCTTTAAGATCAATCGGCCGCGTTGCCCAGACTAATCCAATTAATGAAAGAACTTGGAGTGCAAATGTAATAATATCGAAAGGAAACAGTAAGTCGTAAACAATTACATTAGGTTTGGGAGCGACGGTATAAAAAACAATAAAGAATAACAAAGAGGATAAATTATAAAACAACCGGTAGAAAGCTATCTTCGCACCAAGTTTTTCTGCCAGCGCAAGTTTTGTTTTATTAAATGCCAGCAGCGTGTGAGAAAAAGCAAATAGTGTAAAGAGTAAAATGATGATAAATATATCTGCGGCAATCATAATTCCCTTCGCAAGCGCGCGACCGGTATTTTGAGCGCCTCGCGGTATTTAGCGATCGTTCGGCGGGCTACGTGTATTCCCTTTTCCTGAAGTATGCTTGCAATTCTATCGTCACTATAAGGACTGTCTTTTGGTTCGTTATCGCAAATTTCTTTTATCAGTTCTTTAATATGTTTATTCGAAATATCATCACCGCTATCCGTAGTAAGTCCTTCGCTGAAAAAATATTTTAATTCATGAATACCCTGGGGACTCTGAACAAATTTTCCATTTACAACACGGCTGATGGTGGAAATATCCATTCCAATTTCCTCGGCGATATCTTTATAGATCATCGGTTTTAGAAAACGGGGACCCATCTCGAAAAATTCATATTGCTTTTCAAGAATTGCGCGCATGATCTTCATCAATGTATGCCGGCGTTGTTGAAGCGATGCAATAAACCATTTTGCGGAATCGAACTTCTCCCTTAAGAACTTATAAGTTTCTTTTTCACGGGTTGATATTTTTCTTTTCCGTTTGTTCGTATCTATCATTTCAAGATAAGTCTTGCTGATTGTAACAGAGGGAGCACTTCTGTCGTTCAAGGTAACAATATAATTCTCTTCAACTTTTTCTATAAGAAAATCGGGTGTGATCTGATTCATCTCTTCAGAATCAATGTTGCCTTCTCCCGGACGCGGGTTTAGCTTTTGAATCACATCAATTGTTGTGCGCAAAGTTTCTTTTGATAGATCAAGATTCTTCTGAATGGCATCGAACCGCCTATTCGCAAAATTATCAAAATGTTCCGAAAGAATTTTTTCTGCGAGATAAGAATAGTATGGATCGTAAGATGAATTTCTGATCTGAACGAGCAGGCATTCTTGTAAATTTCTTGTAGCAATGCCAACAGGCTCAAGTGTTTGGATCTGTTTAATTATTTTTTCAGCATCTTCAACGGTCACTTTTGTATGTTCAAATAAATTTAATTCGCGCACAATTTTTTCTAAGTCCTGTTTGAAATAACCGTCTTTATCCAATCCGCCGATTATATTCTCGCCCAGTATCATTTCTTCTTCTGTAAGATCGAGCATATGAAGCTGGTCTATCAAATTTTCACGGTGGGATTTTTTCTGAGGAGCGATCGGATGGATCTTTTCATCATCGCGGCTTCTATTCATGCGGTCAAATTCATGTTCTGATTCCGCTTCGTTCATATAATCTTCAAGTTCGAACTCATCATCTTTGCTGTCGTATTTTTCTTCTTCGTCCGCAGCTTTTAATTCTTCGCCTTCATCAGAATCTTCATTCTCTTCCTGCGATAATTCAAATTCCTCATCAAGAGATTCTTCAAGTATCGGATTTAACTCAAGCTCCGTTTTAATTCGCTGTTCAAGAGCAAGAGTATTCAACTGCAGCAGCTTTTGATATTGGATCTGCTGCGGAGAAAGTTTTTGCTGTAAAGACAATCTTTGATGAAGTGACAACATAATTAATTATCAACCGTTTTTTTTGTTTCTTCGAACCATTCTCTGCCGAATACTCTTTCAAGAGCAGCACGGCAGAAATCTAAAATTTTTATTTGAGTGCTATTTCCTTTTTCCAATGCGGGTCCGCACACCGAATATTTTTCATAACGCAGCACGGGTCCGCCAAAATATGAAATTCGAATTGGGAATAAATGACAAGACACAGGTTTTATAAAATCAAACTTATCCTCGTTATGCGCTTTCTCAATTCCGCACTTTGCAATATCACCATCCCAAGTTACGAAAACGCAGGCTCTCTTGTTTAAACTTCGCGTCATTAACTCGTCATTCACATTCATCCAAAATCCGTTCTTGTTGATCTCTTCCACGTGTTCTTTCGGTAAATATTCTAATATAACAGGAAGAACTTTATTGATCTCTTCAATTTCGTTTTTAGAAATTGGCGCACCGAAATCACTCTCCATGGTACAGCACGCACCCTTGCATTTTGCAAGATCGCACGTAAAGTTCGTTTCAACAATGTCGGTGTTGATGTAGACGTTTTCTATTTCGATAAATCCGCTATTCATAAATGTTAAATTAGAATTGTGAAAAGATACAAATTTTGTTCTATCTAAAAAAACCAACGAAAATTTGGATTTAGGATTTTAGAATGACGATTTTGAAAAGGAAATATTTTTATATATGAGACTACTATGAATTTTACCAACAAAGTTATTCTGATTACCGGCGCCTCTACGGGAACAGGTAAAGCGCTTGCAGTTAAACTTTTAGAAGAGAGCTGTAAATTGGTTTTAGCGGCTCGCCGTACTGAATTAATTGAAGAATATTTACGCCAATCACGAACCACAAATCACCAATCACTAATAGTAAAGTGTGATGTAAGCAATAAAGCTGAAGTTGTGAGCGCTTATAAACAGATAAAAGAAAAGTTCGGCAAAGTTGATGTAGCAATTTTAAATGCAGGTATTGGACACAATGTTACCGTGAAAAATTATGATTCACGTTTTGCCGAAGAAACTTTCGACACAAATATTTTTGGAATAGTTTATTGGGTTGAGCAACTGATTCCCGATTTTGTGAAAAGGAAAGAGGGAATAATTGCAGGAGTTTCATCGCTTGCCGATAACCGCGGTTACTCGGGCAGCGGATTCTACTGTGCAAGTAAAGCAGCTGCAACAATTTATCTTGAGGGTCTGCGGGTTGAATTGAAGCATTACGGAATAAAAGTTATAACCGTTAAACCGGGATTTGTAAAAACCCCAATGACAGACAAGAACGAATTTAAGATGCCTCTCTTAATGGAACCTGAAAAAGCCGCACATATTATTATTGAAGGAATAAAAAAAGAGAAAAGCGTAATACAATTTCCATGGCAGATTGTTTTGATATCACGGCTTGTAGGACTTTTACCCGGAAGATTGTATGAATGGCTGGCGGGAAATTTTAACAATAATTATAAATGAGCATAAAAATTATATTACTAAGTCACCTTACGCAAATTATGCTTTTTAGTAACCCCGACATTTATGTCGGGGGCCACATCAACCCATATTATTTGGGCTTTAGCCCAAAACAGATTGTTGATGTGGCTAAAGCCAATATTTTGTTAGTTTATTTTCTCCACGACGTAAACGTCGTGGTTATTGGAAAAGATGTTTTACGTAACATGATTTACTAAATTGTAAAAAATAAAATTCATTGTCTCGAGGAGAGGTTATGTTCAAAGAAAGGAGAAAGAAAGTAATTTCGTTGTTGTTGATTGTTCTAATAACGATTTCCGTTTCAAGTTTTAGTATTGCTCAAAAAGATTTGTCATACTTCTTGCCAGCGGACATTTCATATAATGCTTCAATACCTACACCGCAATCATTTTTTGGATTTATGCCGGGTGAATATCATTTGAGGCATGAACAATTAATCGGGTATATCAAACTTTTATCTCAAAAGACCGATCGGTTTCAATTAGAAGAATATGGTAAGACATATGAACAAAGACCTCTATATTTAATCACCATAAGCAATTCACAGAATTTGAAAAACTTAAGTAAGATAAAAACCGAACATAAATTGCTGGCAGATGCAGCAAAGTCTTCATCATTAAATACGGAAGAAATGCCAATAGTGGTGTGGCTGGGATTTTCCGTTCATGGAAATGAAGCAAGCGGGGCAAATTCCGTTCCGCTGCTGTTATATTATTTAGCCGCAGCAGAAGGAGAGAAAATAGAAAAAATGATTTCTCAAATGATCATTGTAATTGATCCGTGTATTAACCCGGACGGATTTGATCGGTTCGCAAATTGGGTAAATATCAATCGTGGAAAAATTATTAATGTGGATCCCATTCACCGCGAGCATCAGGAATACTGGCCCGGCGGAAGAGGAAATCATTATTGGTTTGATTTGAATAGAGATTGGCTTCTTCTTCAACATCCGGAAAGCAAAGCGCGAGTTGTTAAATACCACGAATGGCTTCCTAATGTTTTAACAGACCATCACGAACAGGGAACAAACGCAACATTCTTTTTTCAACCGGGGGTACCAGACCGTACCAATCCGTTAACGCCAATTGAAAATCAAACTCTAACACGGAAGATGGCTCAGTATCATGCAAAGGCATTAGATAAAATCGGTTCGCAATATTTTTCGTATGAAGTGTATGACGATTTTTTTACGGCAAGGGCTCAACTTATCCCGATATTAACGGCGGTATTGGAATTCTTTTCGAACAAGCAAGTTCAAGAGGAGAAGCCCAGCGATCCGACAACGGTATATTAACATTTCCGTTTACTGTGCGCAATCAGTTAACCACCGCTCTTTCTACTATTTCTGCGTCGTTTGATTTAAGAGTTGAGTTACTCAATTATCAAAGAAAATTTTTTATAAATGAAATTGAGAAAGCTAAAAATTCCGACGTAAAAGCGTATGTATTTGGCGATAAAAAAGATCCGGTGTTAAATGCTGCATTTATAAGTCTTTTAAACCAGCATCATATTAAAGTTAATAATCTTGCTCAAAAAATAAAATTAGGTGATTATGAGTTTGAACCGGCATCATCTTTTATAGTTCAGACCGAGCAGCAAAACTATAGTTTGCTCACAACCATTTTTGAAAAGCACACAACATTCAAGGATAGTATTTTTTATGATATCTCTTCTTGGTCGGTCCCGCTTGCATTTAATATTCCAAATGCCGAGTACAAGAATAAGTCACTCGATAAAAAATATATTGGCGATGAAATTGTTGAACCAAAAAATCCAGTCGGAATGGTTGAAGAATCTAATTCAACAATTGCTTTTGCGTTTCAGTGGGATAAATTGTTTTCACCGAAAGTCCTTTATAAAATATTACAAGCAGGCATCAAGGTAAAAGTTGCTACTTCTCCATTTAGGGCAAACACAGCAAATGGAGAAACAAACTTTGGATATGGCACAATCATTATTCCAATAGCAATTCAAGAAAAAGAATCTGCATATATAAAAAGTGCACTGAAAAAAATTGCAGTCGAGAACGGCACCAACATTTTTTCAATTAGTTCCGGCTTGTCTCTTGAAGGATCAGATCTTGGGAGTTCTAACTTTAAAATTGTAAAATTTCCCGAAGTCTTAATGTTAGTAGGTCAGGGCATATCCTCACTTGATGCAGGTGAAATGTGGCATCTATTAGATCAAAGAATGGAAATGAATGTTACTCTTATTGATCTAATAAATTTAACCAGAGTTGATCTAAGCAATTACTCAACCCTTGTAATGACAGGTGGAACGTATAATCTAATTGATTCCAGTTTTGTAAGATCTTTAAGAGAATGGATAAGAAAAGGGGGAACACTAATTTCGACCGGAACTGCGACGGAGTGGTTGATAAAAAATAAATTAACAAAAATTACTATGACAGATAAAAATCCATCCAAAGAGGATTCAAGTTCTTTGCAAAAACCATATTCTCAAAAAAATAAGGATAGAGATGCACTATCTATTCCCGGAGCTATATTCCAGGCGGACATTGATAGAACTCATCCGCTAGGATTTGGATATGATAATAATATTATTTACACATTTGTTAGCGGTGATATTATTTTGCAGCCATCTAAAGATCCATATTCAACGCCGGTAAAATATTCTGATAAACCCCTTGTCAGCGGTTTTGTTTCCAAACGCATATTAAACAAATTCATTAATTCAGCAGCCGTGGTTTCTGAAAAATTTGGAAGTGGTGTTATTATTATGATGACCGAAGGACCGAATTACCGCGCATATTGGTACGGAACAAACAAGTTAATGATGAATAGTATTTTCTTCGGACCGATAATAAACTAACAGAAAGTTAATAAATTATTGTAACCGAGAGATTGTCCCAAAAGTAATAATATTTTTAAAAATAACGCGCGGACAACACAGATCCACCCTGTGGAATAAATTAAGAATCAAATTGTTTCAAAAACACAAATGCTATTCCACGGGGTAAACAGATTTTCACAGATTTCTAATTTGAAAATTACTTTTTGGTCACCCCCAGTATTTACTTGAATGTGGAGTTAATAACATGTCAGTTTTGAGATTGCTTGTCGCAGTATCAATGGTTGTTGGTTATTTACCTGTATGGAGATTTAGAAAAAATAAGTTTTTCTATTTTTTTGTATTTCTATCTTTAATAGATCCTCTTTATTACGTTGTTCATACGATACTAAAATTGGGGACGTTTAATTATTATCCATATGCATTTGTTATTACATTTCTTGTGATCCCCCTGTCCAAATTCAAAGTTCGCTTTCTAGTATCCGCACCAGTTCTTTTGTTATTGCCGTTTTTAAGAGGGGAGACTTTGATAGAAAAATGGATCTCTGCATTATTTATTGTATTCGCTATACTTTTATTAGTATTTGAAATTTATGATAAAGCCAAAGAAGAAAAGAGTATTAAATTTTTTATAGCTGCATTAACAATAAACCAGATTATTCACGTGTTTATGATTTTTTTATTGTACGAAGATAGTGGTCTTTTTGTCGAACTTTTCAATCCTTTTTTGATATTAGAAATATCTGCATATCTATTCATAACTATTATTGGTCCAAATAAACAATACAACTTAAAACATATTCCAGAAAGTGTTGAAAATAAAAAACCCGTTATAGCTGGTAACGAAATACAAGAAAATGTGCTTACTCAAAAATTGATAAAACAGTACAGCTTAACTAGACAGGAAATAAAAGTAGTTGAGTTGTTATTACAACATTTATCAAACGGTGAAATTGCAGGTGAGTTATTTATAGAGAAAAAAACCGTACAGAACCACTTGAATAATATAAAAACAAAACTTGGTTTTAAAAATGTTGCCGAGTTAAGAAAAAATTTAAAAAAAATCATTAAGTAACATTTGGGTAATATCAGGGATGAAACTCCAGGAAAATTGTGTCAAAACCCCCAGAAATTTGGGATAAAACTCCCTTGCCAAACCACACTTGTAAGATTACATTTGTAAAAATTTTTTTACTGAAAAACATTAGGCACATTACATGAAAAAAGGAATGCTTGGCTCATTTGTTATCATAATTGGATTGTTTATTGCTAACTCTTGCGGAGAAAACCCAACCGAACCCGAACCACAGCCAGGAAGAAGAGATTATGTGTGGACGGTTGATACAATTAATCCGGGTAATGAATCACTTTACTTAGTTAGAATATGGGGCACTTCTGCCAATGATGTATGGGCAATAGGTGTAAGTAGTTATTCTGCGACAAGTATTTGGCATTATAACGGAAAGCAATGGCGCGGCGATTCAATACCGAGATATGTACAACCGTCTTCAATATTTGGCTTTTCCAGTAATGAAGTATGGCTTGGAAATGCTAATAGTACAATTTGGAAATATAGTAATTCCCAATGGTCCCGTTTTGGGGAATATAAAGTAACCGGTTACGATAGAACAAATATTAATTATTTTGATGGAACATCGAATAATAATATTTATGGTGTAGGATTTGCTGATGTTTATAATAGCAATATTGCTAAAGCAATAATTATGCAGTATGATGGTATTAGTTGGAAATTTGTAAATATACCGAATGTTACAGTCGGTCTCGAAACCATAGCGATAGAAGCAAAAAGTGGTGTATTGGTAATGAGTGGAACCGTTAATGATCCTGCCGGCTTTATTGCGAAAGTCTATTATTGGGATAGGCAAGAATTAAAAGAATTACTATCAGGATCCGGGTGGTCATTCGTTACTAAACTTGGTGATGAAATATTTGCCACTCTTTCTTCAAAGATTTACAAATACTCTAATAAACAACTTACACTTTGGAAAAACAATTCTGGTACAGGGATAGACGGCAATATTGTTTGCGGCAGAAGTAGAAACGATTTTTTTATTGGCAGTAACAACGGAATAACTCATTACAATGGAACTGACTTTACCACCATTTTTCAAACTAGTCTGACAGTTGAAAGGGGAATAACTTTTGAAAATGATGTTTTCTTCATAGGTACAAACTATAGTAATGGCAAAAATTATATAATACATGGGCAATTAAAATAGGGGGTATTGAGCAAGAATTGCGGTAAAATAATAAGAGGGTGTTTGCGGCACCCTCTCTTAAAAGCAAATAAAAAATATTAGGCTGCTCACCTAACAGTCGCGTTGCACTGGCTTTTTTTATTTGCACCGTAAAGTTAATATTTTTTTTAAAACTTTTATACAAGGAGACTTTACTATGAAAAAGAATTTCATGCATTTTTTGGTCGTTTTATTTCTAGTGTGTAGTGTTACAAATATGAACGCTCAGTCTATAAGTTTTACCCCTCATAATGGTCAAACAATTACCTGTTACGGGACAAATAGTTCAGCGTATTTTGGATTTTCTTGGGGTAGTTCTTATACACCATATCCACCAAGAGTTTCAATCGCCGCTTTTGCCAAGTTGATAACAGAAAATAGCGTATACTATAACAATGTTTCGAACACAAATTATGGTTCTGATATTCCATTTAACTTTACACTTTATTCCGGCACTTATACTTGGACAATAGAATTCTATGAACTTTTTTTAGGTGAAACAGTATTCGAAAAAACAGCATATCAGACTAATACTTTTTATGTAAATTATAAATTATATGCGGCAAATAATTTTGGTGGTGGTAATATTAATATAGAAAGCTCTACTGTTTCAAGTAGTTCATATGCTTACAAAATAGTTGGTGAAAGTATGTCGGTTGGAGCAATTGACCAGAACGACGGATCCGGTTATTACAGAATTTGGAATACTAACGGTTCGAATAACAGTAATTGGTATAAAAACTCTACCATTATATACGGAGCCACATCAAGAAATTATTCACATACAATTGCAAGCGGTGATAATGGTGTAACATTAACAGCAGATTTAAAAAGGGTTTGTAATCTTGAGTTTCAAGCAGGTAGTGGTATGTACATTAATGGTTCGTCAAGAACATCACCGTGGACAGAATCAGTTGTTGAACAAAATTCAATTTATGCATCTGCTAATGGCTACACATCAAATGGACTGGATTATACTTTTACGCAATGGACAAGCGGAGGTCAATCGTATTCAAGCTCCGTCACAGCTTCAGTGCATAAAACTTATACAGCAAATTACACTGCTAAACCAACAAACATCGGAGAATATGCTAGCGCAGGCGGTACAGTTGGCCAGCCCGTTATTGTTACATGGACTGATAACCCGAATACAGCAGTAAACCAATTTCAAATTTGGAGGAGAGTAAAACATAATGGCGTTGTTGGTGCTGCTGTATTATTAACAACAGTTGGCAGAGGAGTTCAAACATATACTGATAATGATTATGCTGTAACCAACGGATATACACATGATCTACTTTGGTACGATGTGCGTGCATATTATTCAACTGAAGGCACATACTCTAACGAGGACTATGTTGCTGTTTACGGTCAGCCAAATGCTTCTAAAAATGGAGACAAACCGATTGCTTCTATTACCAACGAGATGCCTACAGATTATTCTATTTCAAATTATCCTAATCCATTTAACCCGGCAACAACAATAAATTATCAACTGCCAGAGAACGGTTTTGTTATATTAAAAGTTTATGATATGCTTGGTAAAGAAATTGTAACGTTAGTAAACGAGAACAAATCGGCTGGATACCACAGAGTAAATTTTGATGCAAGCAAACTAACAAGCGGAGTTTATATTTACACAATTACTGCAAATAATTTTATTCAGTCCAAAAAAATGTTATTGATGAAGTAAAATTTAATTTTATCGGGCGGACTAATAATCCGCCCTTAAAAATTATTTTAATTCCCTTGATGGAATTTCCTGTGGAACTAAAACTTTAGCAATAGGATACGGCAGAAACATTCCACCCCATTGAGGCACAAGATATTTATCCCAATAATTCCAGTAGAGCAAACCGTCATCAGTTTCGGGTTCTAATAAATAAGCCGCGACATTTGCTAATCGTTGAGATGTACGCACAATTAAACTTCCCACCGCAAATTCTCTTCTCTCATTAACGTATTCTACCTTAATAGAATTGTTGTAATGTCCTTGATTCAGACGTGCCGCGGGTTTTAATTCTTTAGTTTTTATTGTCTGCACATCGAGCGTTACGGACTTTTCCAATTTTTCAATTTTGATTCCATGCATCTTAAGAAGATTTACAACTTGTGCATCAGGAATTGTGATTATGTAAGCATAAGGAAACAGCACACTTCGTTTTGAAAAATAATCCGCAAGGTAAGGAACAGTTACAGATTTAACTTTATCGGTTGGTTTTAACCGGTCTCTTCCATTTGCATCTTTGTAAGGTTCCATCTCGAACGCATTAATTATTTCCGGTTGAGGAGTTGGTTTGTAATTATACTCAACAGCAAAAGAATCTTTCTCTGTCGGGTTCATTCCCCGAGCAATTGTTTTTGCATCAACTTCTTTCAGCATATTTTTTATTTCATTATTGTTTGCAGAAACATAATCTAAAAGAGATCTTAGCAAATTGTAACATCCGGTAACGCGTGTCTTAAAATCTGCATAAACATAGTTCTCGTTCAGGATAGAAAGACGGTTTCTTAAGCCGACATAGTTTACAATATAGCGCGGTTGAACGGCTTCATAAAGCCATCCTTTCTCCGGTGTGCGCTGATCGAGGAACTCTCCATAAAAAACATTTTGCTGTTTATACTTTTCAGTTAAAGTTGATTTCATCCACGGCATCATTTTATCGCGCATGTAATTTATCAATCCTCTGTCGCCGTTCGGATTTACCATCCATGTGTATGTTAATGGTTCTTGATGGTAAGAACCATTCGTTGTGTGAAGATCTATAAACAAGGATGGATCCCAGCGGTTCATTACCGTGACTAATCCGCGGTCTTCTGGAGTTTCAAGTTTCATTGCATCGCGGTTCAGATCAAGCATTTGCCCGTTGTGGCGAACACCAACACCGTTAACGGGTCCGTTCTGATTGGTTCTGTTTAGTTTGCTGATCTGTTCATTGCCGTCTGAATTGAATATCGGACAAATGAGAAGTACAACGTTCTTCAAATAATCCGGAGTTTCTTTTAATAAAATATCCCGGGCAATCATTTGTATCGCTTCTTTTCCTTCAACTTCGCCTGCGTGAATATTTGCCTGAACATAAATGACTATGCGTTTATCTTTCTTTAGATCTTTCGGTGATTGTGGAAGAGGTTTTCCTACAAGGATCAAGGGAACATCTTTTCCCTCAATACTTTTTGCAAGAGATTCAATTCTAATATTATTTGGAGAAATTTTTTTTAGCTGCTTAAAGAAATCTATTACTTCGCTGTAGCGCGAGGTTGATTCAAAACTTGTCTTCTCGGCAGTTGTTAGAATCTTTTGTTTAGATGAAGCAAATGTATTGGTGGATATTAACAGCGCAATGAATAAAAACAATTTGATTGATTTCATAATGTACCCGTAATATTAAGTTTCTGTGATAGTCGTTAAATTTTTCTTTTGTGGAAATTACAAAAACTTATTCTGGGTCAAAATTTAATTTTAGTTAATTTAGTAGTAATTAAATTTACTATAACTTAGAAAGGAATAATGGTATGTCTATAAAACCTCTAAACAACATTCCTAAAGAAGAAGTGAAAGCCGGGGAAAAGACAACCAGGCAAGTTTTGATATCGCCGGAAGAGGGACCGAACTTTGCTATGCGAAAATTTACGATCGAGCCCGGCGGAGAAATGCCGACGCACACTAACACAGTTGAACATGAACAGATTGTTTTAGGCGGACGCGCAAAAGTGGTAATTGGCGGGATAACTTACGAAGCAAAGAAAAATGATGTGGTATTTATTCCCGCAGGTATTCCACATTGCTATAAAACAATCGGAGATGAACCGTTTGAGTTTCTTTGCGTTGTGCCGAATAAAGAAGATGTAATGAATATTCTGGACAAATAAATTTTTATTGTTGAAAAAGAGGAAAGGATGAAAAAAATTACTTTAATAATCCGGGGAAGCTGTATTTTATTATTGCTGGTATCTTTTAAAATATCAGGATACAATCAAGGGCAAAACATGGATTCATCAAAGAGTATTGTATTAACAGAAAAGGTTGCATCAAATTTTGCAAAGCTTGCATTGAAATGCGTTCAGAAAGAATATCCCAATAAGCTTGATCATGTAATGAATGATGCAAAAGAAATTCAAGCTCCTTCGGTTTTGCATCCGGCTTTTTACGGATGCTTTGATTGGCACTCATCCGTACACGGGCACTGGATGCTTGTTCGTATCTTAAAATTATTTCCGCAGATTGATCTTGAAACAAAAATAAGAAAAGTATTGAGCGAGAATCTTTCAGAAGAGAATATTAAAACGGAAGTTATATATCTAAAACAACCGAACCGCAAATCCTTTGAGCGCACATACGGCTGGGCTTGGCTGTTAAAACTAGCCGAAGAACTTTGTGATTGGAACGACATAGACGGGAAAACATGGTCAAAAAATTTACAACCGCTTGCCGATGCGATCGCCCAACAGTATATAGATTTTCTGCCGAAACAGTATTATCCTATACGCACCGGCGTTCATCCAAATACGGCATTTGGAATTGCTTTCGCATTGGATTATGCAAGAAAGGTTAAAAATGAAAAATTGGAAAAGCTACTTATTGAAAGAAGTTTAACGTATTACGAAAAGGATAAAAATTATGACACTAACTGGGAGCCTGGAGGAGAAGATTTCTTTTCTCCGTGCCTGATTGAAGCCGATCTGATGCGCAGGATTTTGAAACCAGTTGAATTCAAAAATTGGTTTAATAAATTTTTACCCGGTCTAAAGAATGCCAAAAATTTACTTGAACCAGCAATTGTAACGGACAGGACAGACCCGAAGCTTGTTCATCTAGACGGATTGAACTTAAGTCGGGCATGGTGTATGAATGGAATTGCATTTCATTTTCCGCCAAACAGTAAGATGAAAAAAATACTAATTGAATCAGCAGCGAAACATGCCAAAGCCGGGTTATCAATGATATTTAGCGGCAGTTATGAAGGCGAACATTGGCTTGCTTCATTTGCTGTTTATTTGTTGTCAGCAACAAATGGAATTTAAAAATATTTAAAGAGCACGTTCATTATTTCACAAACAATTGGTTTTTCTAAATGATACACATTGATTTCCCCAAAAAGCAGTTGGGATTTTTTCCTACCCCGGTCACAGAGTTGAAACAGCTATCGAAAAAATTAGGCGGTCCCAAAATATTTATTAAGCGGGACGACTTAACGGGACTCGCATTCGGAGGAAACAAAACACGTAAATTGGAATATCTGATTGGCGATGCTCTTTCCAAAGGTTGCGATACAATTGTTACAGGCGGGGCAGAACAGTCAAATCATTGCAGACAAACTGCCGCGGCATGCGCAGTTAGCGGTTTGGAATGTCATCTTGTTCTTGGTGGATCTGAACCGGAATTTCCTAGAGGAAATTTTTTATTGGATAAATTATTCGGCGTACATGTTCATTGGGACAATTTATTTCGTAAAGGAGAAAAGATTCCTGAAGTTTCGGAAGAATTAATTCAACTTGGAAAAAAACCTTACATCATTCCTTACGGCGGGTCGAATACAATTGGTATTGTAGGTTTCATTGAAGCGGTCAACGAGTTGAAAACTCAATTGAATGGAATGAATGAAAAGATTTCTCACATCGTATTTGCTTCAAGCTCTGGAGGAACACATGCGGGACTTGTATTAGGCAAGCATGTTTACAATCAGAATTTTGATTTGATCGGCATTGAAATAGACAAAGCAGAGTATGAGGGTCTAATCTATTCCGATCATTTGTTAAAGCTTGCCAATTTATCGGCAGGATTTTTAGGAATCGCCCACACGTTTACTAATAAAGATTTTATTCTCAGAGACGAATATCTGGGCGGTGGTTATGGCGTCGTCGGGGAATTGGAAAAAAACGCAATCAAAATTTTAGCTAAAACAGAAGGAATAATCGTCGATCCGGTTTATACCGGAAGAGCATTCGGTGCTTTACTTGATATGATACAGCGTGGTGAATTTAATAGGAGCGATACTGTTTTGTTTTGGCATACCGGTGGATCTCCTTCAATATTTTCTTATGGCGAAAATATTTTAATGTGAGTCGGGCACTATTTATATCTCATAAAAAGGTGAGAATAGAAAAAACGAATACGGACTTAAATCATTTGCAACAGATGTTTATAGAAAAGTCAATTACTACTAAGTAGAGTTAATACTTAATAGTTCAGAAAATTAAGCGGGGGTTTAATAGATTTGTAAAATCTTTATGGAGAGTTAATGAGTAAATTCAAATATGTTATTAAGCGAAGCGGGGCAGTAGTTCCCTTTAATCCCGATAGAATTGCAAATGTTATTTACAGAGCAGCGGTTTCTGTAGGAGGACGCGATAAAGAAAAAGCTTTTGAGCTTGCAAAAAAAGTTGTGACTTTAATGGAAGAAACATTTGAAGAAAATTATAAACCGCAAGTAGAAGAGATACAGGATATAATAGAAAAGGTGTTGATAGAGAACGGTCACGCAAAAGTTGCAAAAGAATTTATTCTTTACAGAGAAGAAGCGGCACAAAGACGACGCGCCGACTCGCGCCATTTTTCTAAACCGAATGATTTAATCCCATGGAAAAAAGTATGGCGCTCGCTTGATTGGGCGGTATCGCATAATCTGAACACGGTTGAAGCCGCCAACGCAAGAATCCGTAACGGAGAATTTCCGCATATCGTTCACGAAGCAGAATCATTATACGAAACACAGCTTGATACTGCCGCTGAGTTGATCAAAGAAAGAAGCAGCGAATTAAAAATGGTAATGGTAAGCGGACCATCGTCTTCAGGTAAAACAACCACAACAATGAAACTTGAACAACGTTTGAAAAAAAGCGGAATGAGTTTTGTCCCGTTGGTTGTTGATAATTATTTCTTTGATCTTGAAATGCATCCGAAAGATGAGTTTGGCGATTACGATTTCGAAACTCCGCAGGCGCTCGATCTTGAATTGATAAATGATCATCTAAAACGTCTTGCTGCAGGAGAAGAAGTAAAAATACCTTACTATGATTTTAAGACCGGTAAGAGATTGGCAGACAGTACACCGCTTCAAATACATGATCACGAAGTTTTGCTTATTGATAGTCTCCACGGATTGTTTCCGGAGTTCAGCAAAGAAATTCCCGCCGCTCAAAAATTTAAACTCTACCTAGAACCGTTACTGCAAATGAAAATGCCGAGCGGAGAATATATCCGCTGGACAGATTTACGATTGATTCGCAGAATGTTAAGGGATTCTGTCCACAGAGCTTACAATCCCGAACAAACATTGTTGCATTGGCATTACGTGCGCGCATCAGAAAAAAGAAATATACTCCCCTACAGCAACACAGCAGATTATATTGTAAATACTTCAATGCCATACGAAGTGCCGCTTTATCGCCCAAAACTTTTAAATCATTTTATTGAATGGGAAAAGAAATATCAAAACGACCCGCTTAGAGTAGATGCATACACTCGTGCTGCACGTGTTAGAAAAATGCTTGAAGTAATTGAACCCGTAGAAGATGATTCCGCGATTCCTGGCGATTCTGTATTGCGCGAGTTTATAGGCGGAAGTACGATGGAATATCATTAGAGCGCAGAACGTAGAGTGTAAAACGAAGAACACAGAGTGAAGAAATAATATTCATTCTCTCACTTTTTATTTTCCGAGGAATCAAAAATGGCTAAAAAATATTTTCTTCTGCTCACCATACTCCTCTTAACAACAAATCTCTTTGCTCAGAATAAAACAAAAACTCCTTATGATTATGTGAATCCTTTCATCGGTACGGATGATATGGGGCATACATATCCAGGTGCAGCAGTTCCGTTTGGATTAGTGCAGCTTAGCCCCGAAACAGATTCTGTTTTGTATAGTTATGGTAAAGGATATAACCCGGATGTTTATAAATATTGCGCAGGCTATCAGTACGCAGATAAAACAATTGTAGGGTTTTCACATACCCACATGAATGGAACAGGGCATTCGGATCTTGGCGATTTTTTAATTATGCCCACAATAGGCATGTTGAAATTAAATCCCGGAACAAAAGAAAATTCCGGAAGCGGATACAGATCAAAATTTTCTCATGAGAAGGAAAAAGCCAAACCGGGCTATTACGCAGTTCATCTTGATGACTATAATATAGATGTAGAATTAACAGCAACCGAACGGGTTGGATTTCACAAATACAAATTTCCTAAAACGAAAGATGCTCATATAATTCTTGATATGACTTCCGGTATTTATAACTACTACGGCAAAGTTGTGTGGTCATCCGTTCGAGTTGAAAATAAAAATTTGGTTACGGGATTCCGGCAGACAAACGGTTGGGCTAGAACGCGCTATGTTTATTTTGCAATGGAATTTTCCAAACCGATTAAATCCTACCAACTTCGTAATGATGAACAAATTGTTTACGGCGGATTCTGGCGCAAGTTCAATCAGAATGAAAATTTTCCGGAGAGAGCGGGGCGTAAAGTAAAATGCGCTTTCAATTTTGAAACCGACGATGGCGAAGTGATTATGGTTAAAATGGCGCTATCCGGAGTAAGCACGCAAAACGCAATTGAAAATTTGAAAACAGAAATTCCCAATTGGAATTTTGATGAGGTTGTAAATCATGCAAAAGAAAAATGGAATAAAGAACTTTCTAAAATTACAATTGACGCAGGCGAGGAGAGAAAAATTAATTTCTACACGGCAATGTATCACAGTTTCCTGAATCCAAATGTTTTTAGCGATGTTAATGGTGAGTACCGGGGCTTAGATCAGAATATTCACAAGTCAAACAAGTTTATAAACTATACTACTTTTTCTTTGTGGGATACGTATCGGGCGCTTCATCCTCTTTACACAATCATTCAGCAAAAACGCACGAACGATATTGTTAACTCAATGCTGGCACATTACGATCAAAGCGTTCATAAAATATTGCCGGTTTGGTCTCATTGGGCAAACGAGAATTGGTGCATGATCGGTTATCATGCCGTTCCGGTTATAGTTGATGCTTACATGAAAGGGATTGGCGGATTTGATGTGAACAAAGCGTTTGAAGCTGTTATAGCCAGTGCCAATTATGATTTGTATGATGGAATAGGCGCATACAAAAAGTTTGGATTCGTGCCGGAAGATATGAGTTCGAACTCCGCATCAAAAACTTTGGAATATGCTTACGATGATTGGACGATTTACAAAATGGCGGAAAAGCTCGGCAAGAAAAAAGAAGCCGATGAATTTTTAAAACGCGCAAACAGTTACAAAAATATTTATGACAAAGAGACTCATTACTTACGTGCAAAAAAATCCGACGGTACTTTTAAATCTCCTTTCGATCCGTTAAGTGTAGCTAATCAAGGATATATCGAAGGTAACGCATGGAATTATTCTCTATACGTTCCGCACGATGTTAAGGGATTTATTCAACTTCTCGGCGGAAAAGAAAGACTTGTAACCTGGCTCGATTCACTTTTTACATTCGATCTTCCGGAAAAATATTTTGGCGAGAGCGAAGACGTTACAAAAGTTGGAATGATCGGAAATTATGTTCACGGCAATGAACCGTCGCATCACGTTCCCTACATGTATAATTTTGCCGGCGCGCCGTGGAAGACACAGGAAAGAATTCATCAAATTGTAAACACAATGTATAAACCGGAACCGCACGGTTTATGCGGAAACGATGACTGCGGACAAATGTCTGCTTGGTATATTTTTAGTGTGATGGGATTTTATCCTGTTGCGCCGGGAAGTAATGAATATGTTATCGGCAGTCCGTGTGTTGATAAAGCCGTGATTAATTTGGAGAACGGAAAAAGTTTTAAGTTGACTGCAGAAAATCTTTCCGAGAAAAACATCTATATAAAAGAAGTTTGGCTGAACGGAAAGAAGATCAATCGGAGCTATATAAATCACAAAGAGATTATAAATGGAGGCGAATTGAAATTTGTGATGCAAGATCATCCGAATAAAAACTGGGCGGTTGATAAGAACTCTGTTCCGTATTCGATGAGCAGGTAATTACGCGAGAAGCGAGAGGTGAAAAGTGACACATGAAACAGAAACACAAAAAGTAGAAACAAAGATGTTTGAAGAAAGAAATGGAATTGGCTAAGTTAAAAAAGAAGTAAAAATAAAATTAATTCACTTTAACTATAAGTTATACACCAAGCGGAAATATGATCGGTAAAATCATAAAAAGGAAAATTAGTAAAGCAAAATCAGACTTGGTCTTATTAGACAATCAAATAAATATATTTACGAATGATCCAAGTAATAAAGCGATACTTAAATCAAAACATAGTTCTGAGAAGGATACCCATCAGATTTATATTCATTCGATTCCTGAATTAGATGATTTTGCAAATGATATAGCAATAAATGTTGGAGAAATAATTCATAATACTCGGTCGTCGTTAGATAATTTGATTTATGAACTTGCACTAGTGAACACAAATAATAATATAGTAAAACCAAAACGCTTACAATTCCCAATTTATGATACATTTGAAGAATTTCAAAAATATGGTGAACCAGTTATATCTGAGATCAGTTCTAAGCATAAAAGCATAATTGAATCATATCAGCCTTTTCATGGGACAGCTGGGAGACCGGATAGTTGGAATGGTCCGTATGTTCATCAACTATCTCTTCTGCGTGATTTGTCAAACACCGATAAACATCGCACAATAATTGAAATATTTTTCGATCCCAATCATTTCGAACTTATGAATTCCGGTGTGTTAATTTTGAATATGCATCAGTATAATATTTCTTTGAATCCGATGAAATATTTTAATGATTTCAAACCTGCATCAATGTCAAATGACGAAGTAGTCTTTGAAGCGAAAGTTCCTGGATTAATTATTGACAATTCAGAAATTGCCGGGTATGCAATTGCTAGCGTTACATTAGAAGAAAGACGGCCTTTATATCACACAATTAATAGAATAATTGAATATGTGGGAATAGTTGTTGATGATCTAATGGCAAATTAATGGTGTATAACCCGTCCTCAACAGTTTTCACCCCGCGATACTGTTTATAGTATTGTAAAAGTATTGTAAAAGTTGATTTCCCGGCACATCAGCAAGGTATTCGCAAAAGATTAATTACTATTTTTTGAACGCGAAAGGAAGTAACCCAAGCGTTTAAAATATTAATTGACTCGCCAACTTATTTCCTTGCTATTAATTCTTGAATCAATTTATTCATTACATATTTGGAAAAAGAATGATTAAATCTTTCGGACATAAATTTCACATACCCGTTCTCGGTGTTGCGTTCTCAGTTGATGCACCACTTAAAGTAGCGAAGTACGGAATATCATCTGTTATGTCGCTCGTAGATGACACGCTTATGGAACGATTACGCCAACACTATCTCGAAAAATTAGGCAGACCGTACACAAAAATTGAAGACAGTGATGAAGCACGTTCTCTAAGAGTAACTGCATACTTAAATATGATCAAGCAATTGGTTGAAGAACAATTCGAAGAATTAAAAAACTCACCGTTAGAAACCGGCAGCGAGATTACAAAATATTTTGAAATGCTTCCCGACTCATCTGAATTGAAAATTAAATATTATGAGATGATGAACTCGGAGGACGAACACGCTCAAAACAATTTACAAACAGAATTACGAAAAAATATTTTTCCCGGCTCGATTGATGTAAATATCATGACTAAGGTGGACAAAGCAAATTATAACTCCGACGGCGTTCAGTTATCATCTGAATTTAATGATGCACATGCTGCTTTACGCGGATTTGCAATGAGCGATCTGGAAAGCTCAATTATTTTTTCTGCAGGGATGAATCCCAAATTATACGGCTACATTGAAACGTTTAAGGATTTCTATCCAAACGAAAAAAGCAGTTTTAAAAAGAAAATTGTAATTAAAGTCAGCGATTACCGTTCCGCACTGATTCAAGGAAAATTTTTAGCCAAGAAAGGATTATGGATTTCAGAGTTTCGAATTGAATCCGGATTAAACTGCGGCGGTCATGCATTTGCAACTGATGGTTTATTGTTAGGTCCAATTCTCGAAGAATTCAAAAATAAAAAAGATGAATTACTGAACACGCTTAAAGAAATATATCTTCCTGCGCTCATTAAAAAAGAAATTTCAGTTGATGCCGAAAAATTAAATTATGATGTAACTGTTCAGGGCGGCGTTGGAAAATCGAGCGAACAGGAATTTCTTTTACGCTATTACGGTGTTAAATCGGTTGGATGGGGAAGCCCGTTCCTTTTAGTACCGGAAGTTATGAATGTTGATGATTATACATTACAGAAACTTTCTGCCGCCGGAGAAGAGGATTTATATTTAAGTGATATCTCTCCATTAGGAATTCCTTTCAACAGTCTGCGCGGCAACAGCAAAGACATTGAAAAAATAGAAAGAGTAGAAAACGGAAAACCGGGCAGTCCTTGTCCCAAAAAGTTTTTAGTGTCGAATAAAGATTATTCGGATAAACCGCTTTGTACTGCATCAATCACATACATCAACAAAAAAATTGCCGGGCTAAAAGAGAATTATACGGACGAAGGGATATACAAAAAAGAATTTGATAAAGTTGTTAACAAAGTTTGTTTATGTGAAGGGCTTACCGTTCCCGCATTGATCGTTAACAATATTCCATCACCAAAACTTAGCCGCTCAGTGTCTGTGTGTCCCGGACCCAACCTGGCATATTATTCAAAAATTGCCACACTTCATGAAATGGTTGATCACATTTACGGCAGAATAGATCTCATCACACATCCAAACAGACCGAATATGTTTGTAAAAGAGCTTGGCCTCTATATAGATTACTTGCAGAAAAAGATGGACGAAAGTGGAAGTGAGATTTCTGCAAAGGATGAAGAGTTTTATAATCTGTTCACAGCAAATCTTTTAGAAGGTATCAATTATTACAAAAAGATGATTTCTGATATTTCGGAAGAATCAGAGACAACGAGAGAAAAAATTAAAGAAGGGATCGAAGCATTGGAACAACGGTTGCTTGCGATTTTTTCTATCGCTGTAGAAATAGATTGAAAGAATATTCCAGGTAAACTCTAAGCACGCGGGTATTAATATTAGTTTGAATTTCGTATCGAATTGTTATAAACACATCTAAACAAGACCACGTCTCTTCTCACGCAAAGGGATCACAAAATTTGTATTGCGGATAAAATTTAGTTTAAGGATATTAAACTCAACAAAGGTGGGATTGTGCTATGAAAAGCAGAACAACAGCAAAAAAATTTTTGTCTTTCAAAAAATTTAGCATAATCGTCCTATCGCTTATAATCTTTTTTTCTGTCCCTAATCTTAATGCAAAAACTGTGATGGGAATTGTTATTGACAAATCAACCGGTAAGCCAATTACAGATGCATTAGTAATATTGTTGGAGAAAGAAAAAATATATGCAACTGCAATTGTTGATACTGCAGGAATGTTCTTTTTTACTAATGTGGAATTAGAAGAATTTAATATTTGGACCAAGCGAATGGGCTATGCGCAAATTAAAACAGGTCCTTTTCAAATGGCAAAACTAGATATAATGAATTTAGTTATAAAAATGGAAACAGCAGATATAGTAATGAGTGAAATAGTAGTTGACGAAAAAGCAATGGATGCATACCTGGATAAAGTAGGATTTGAAAGTAGGAAACACGGTGTGGGGACATATTTATCTTACAAAGACATAATGAAAAGACCATTTGTAACCTCATTAGACGTTTTAAAAACTATTCCATTTGTAATAGTTAATACATTGTATAGCGATACTAGAATTTATTCGGCTGTTTATGAATGGCGGGCAGGAATTGTGCAAAAAAAAGAGAACGGAGGAATGGAAGTTGAACTAAGAAAAACTTCCGGTGTGAGCTTATATATTGATGGTGCTTATGAAGAGGATCACAATAGAATTCGCATGCTTAACCCCCATGATATAGCTGGAATTGAGTTTTATAAAAGCGAAGCATCCACTCCGGGCCAATATGTTTTTCTACACAGAGGGCAGGAAGGCGTATTAGTAATTTGGACAAAGAAATAAATGAGCTGAAAAATTATGGGAGGTTACAATGAAAATGAAATCATTCTTAATTAGAACAAGATTCTTTTTATTCATTGCTGTAATATTAATTCTCTTCCAACCCGATCTTAATGCAAAAACTGTGATGGGAATTGTTATTGACAAAGCAACCGGTAAGCCAATTACAGATGCATTAGTAATATTGTTGGAGAAAGAAAAAATATACGCAACTTCTATTGTTGACACTGCAGGAATGTTCTTTTTTACTAATGTGGAAATAGAAGAATTTAATATTTGGACCAAGCGAATGGGCTATGCGCAAATTAAAACAGGTCCTTTTCAGTTAACGAAGTTAGATATATTGAATTTAGTTATAAAAATGGAAGCGACAGATATAATAATGAGTGAAATAATAGTTGACGAAAAAGCAATGGATGCATACCTTGATAAAGTAGGATTTGAAAGCAGGAAACATGGTACCGGAACATATTTATCTTACAAAGACATAATGAAAAAACCGTTCGTAACCTCATTAGATGTTTTAAAAACTATTCCATTTGTAATCGTTAATACGTTGAATGGCGATACAAGAATTTATTCAGCTCGTTATGCATGGCAAGGCAGTATTAATCAAAATGTCGCTGAAGATGCTAAACTAATAACAACTTCAGGATTAGATGTATATATTGACGGAGCTTATGAAGAAGATCATAATGGAATTCGCATGCTTAACCCGCACGAGATTGCTGGAATAGAGTTTTATAAAAGCCAAGCATTCACACCACTACAATATGTTTTTCCACACCGAGGGAAGACAGGCGTATTAGTAATTTGGACGAAGAGATAATTACTTGTTTGAGTTGAGATAAACTCTCGGCACCCGCGTATTAATATTAGTTAGAATTTCGTAAGGGATAGTACCGGCCCAGTCAGCAAGTTCTTCAACTGTAATTGAATTTTGTCCATCGCTTCCAATCAGAATAACTTCATCGCCGTTAAATGCAGAATCGTTTTCGATGTTCACAACTATTTGATCCATTGAGATTGATCCAACAACAGGATAACGTTTTCCGCGAAGCAGTACTTCAGCTTTGTGAGACATACTTCTGAAATATCCATCGCCATAACCAACAGGTACAGTTACTGCGCGTACGTCATGATCGGATTGCCATGTTAGTCCGTATCCAACGGGATGACCTGCCTTGATAATTTTAAAATAAACTACCAGCGATTTCCATGTTAATGCAGGATTTACAAAAATTGTTTTCTCAACTTCGTTTGAAGGATAAACTCCGTATAATAAAATTCCGGGACGAACCAGATCAAGATTTGCTTCAGGCATTTGAAGTATTGCACCGGAGTTAGCAATATGACGAAGCGGTATTTCAATAGAATGTTTTTCAAAAAATCTTAACACTTCTTGAAATCTTTCAAGTTGTGTTCGCGTATAGGATAAATCCTGCACTTCTGAATTTGAAAGATGGGAATAGATTCCGTCTATTCTGATATTTCTACATTTAACAGCGGCTTCAAGAAATTTTTCCGCATTATAATAATGCACACCAATCCGCTCTAATCCCGTATCAATTTTTAGATGAACCTTCGCTTTTATTTTCATCTGCTCAGCAAATTCATCTATTTGATTAAGCTTGCCGATGGAGGATGCCGTAATTGTTAAATCATGTTTTAGAAAAAGCGGAATTTGATTTCCCCAAATTCCACCCAGCACTAAAATTGGAATTGTAATCCCTTGTTCACGTAATAATATTCCTTCTTCGAGAACTGCTACGCCAAGATAATCAGCTTTAAGTTCCTGCATAAGTTGAGCAACACGAACTAATCCGTGCCCGTAAGCGTTAGCTTTAAGAATGGGCATCATTTTGGCGTGTGCAACAAACTTTTTGATTTTAGTATAATTCTCCGCCAAAATTTTTAGATCTATTTCCAAATGTGTTGGACGAATAATTTCGTCCACGCTCATTGTCAGGTGATTAATTGAGTTAGTCATCTTTTAAATTTTTTATTAGTGTAAAAATAATCTTTTATGATATAACTCGGATGGAATAATGTATCTGCAAGATATATATTTCATAAAACAACAATCCGAAAAGGAGAATAAATGAAAACAAGTAAAAAAACAATAGCTTTATTTATTGCCGTTTTAAGTGTAACTATTGTTGCACAAACGAATCATGGCGTTGATTCAAAAGCGGCTTTGCCAAAATTGATTGATGGAAATAAAAGATTTGCCGAATCAAAAGCAGAACACATAAATCAATCCGCAGAAAGAAGAACAGAATTGGCAAAAGGACAAAAACCGTTTGCCGTTATAGTAACGTGTTCGGATTCGCGCGTTCCACCCGAAATAATTTTCGATCAAGGGTTAGGAGATTTGTTTGTTATTAGAACAGCAGGAAATATTGTTGATGATATTGGTCTCGGCAGTGTCGAGTATGCGGTTGAACATTTGGGAGTTAGATTAATCGTTGTACTCGGTCATGAAAGATGCGGCGCCGTAGATGCGACAGTTAAAGGTGGAGAAGCACCCGGTCATATCGCTAAATTGATAGAAGAAATTAAACCCGCTGTAGAGAAAGCCAAAAAACAACCCGGCGATTTACTGGACAATGCAATTCTATCAAACATTAATATGGTGGTTAAACAACTTCAAGACTCAGAACCGATATTAAAAGAATTTGTCCATAGCAAGAATTTAATAGTAGTAGGCGCAAGATATGACCTTGACGACGGCGTTGTTACGCTTCTTAAATAATATTGAAAATAATTATCAATAATTTCTTATTAACTAAAATAGAATTGGAGAGCAATGTTTAACGACATACAACCAATTGTACTCTTCGGTTATGCGGCATCTGTTTTTATTGCAGTCTCTTTGATGATGAGTTCGATTGTAAAACTTAGAATAATAAATCTTTGCGGGGCGGTTTTATTTTCCGGTTACGGGTTAATTATTAAAGCATACCCGGTTTTTATGCTTAACGGTTTTATTGCACTCGTTGATGTTTATTATCTGTTTCAGATATTCGGTGCGAAAGAGTATTTTCGCATACTGGAAGTGAAAACAAATTCCGAATACTTAAAATATTTCTTAAAATTCAACGAAAAGGAAATAACTAAGTTTATTCCCGATTTTGTTTTTGAACCGAACGATAAATACCACGTGATGTTCGTATTAAGAGATACAGTTCCAGCAGGACTTGTCTGTTCGGAATACCTTGACAATGACTGCATCTATATGAAATTAGATTATGCGATTCCAGGCTACAGAGATTTCAAGATCGGCAAATATGTGTTTCAAGAAATACTCAAAGAGAAAAAAATTAAAAAAATTTACAGCGATCCCGGCAATAAAAAACACGAACAATATTTGAAACGAATGGGTTTTGTTAAATCAAGCCTGGATTCAAAACCGGTTTACTGTCTTGACGTATTATCATAAAATAAATTTTTGTTTGAAGCATGTGTTGATTCATTGGAGTCATCAATTGCAGCTCAGGAAGGAGGCGCAGATAGATTAGAGTTGTGTGCCGATCTTCTTGAAGGTGGAATAACACCGTCTGCCGGAACAATAGATTTGGTTTGCCGGCATGTTAACATTCCGGTAATGATAATGATTCGCCCGCGGGGCGGAGATTTTTGTTATTCCGATCTTGAGTTTGAAGAGATGAAGTGCGATATAGAATTTGTAAAACAATTTAATGTTGCCGGAATTGTTCTTGGTATTTTAAACGATGATGGAACAGTCGATAAGGAAAGAACAAAAATTTTGATTCAGCAGGCACGCCCGATGCAAGTTACTTTTCACCGTGCATTCGATATGACGCGGAACCCTTTTGAAGCGCTTGATGATTTGATTGACCTTGGCGTTGATAGAGTATTAACCAGCGGACAAGAATTAACAGTAGTTGAGGGAATAGAAACACTGAAAAAATTAGTTAAAAAAGCCGGAGATGAGATTGTCATTATGCCGGGCGGTGGAGTTGATGAGAACAACGCAGCGGAAATTGTTTCTAAGTGCGGTGTAAAAGAAATTCATGCTTCGGCAAGAGAAAGAAAAGAAAGCCGGATGAAATTCCGTAATTCAAAAACCACTATGAGCGATTCAACTAACATGACCGAATATGAGTTGATGTTTACATCTGCCGGAAGAATTAGAGCAATAAAACAGTCCGTTGAAAATTCGGTACATATTACTAAATGATCTTTATCTTCTTAAAAATTTCCGGAGAAATGTAATGATAAATAAACATTTTGCAAGTTTGTTCTTGTTGCTTGTATCAGTTCTTTCCGTTAGTGCTCAAGAATTAAAATTCTCTATCTCATTCAGTGATCATCTCAGCCAATCGTCCATAGACGGAAGAATTCTTTTATTAATATCCAACAATGATTCCGCCGAACCGCACTTTCAAATAGCAGAAGGACCCACAACTCAAGTCGTATTTGGTATTGACGTGAACAATCTTAAAGCCGACAATGGTGTTATTATAGATAAATTTGTTTTCGGATATCCTGTAAAAAGCATTGGAGATTTACCGAAAGGTGAATATTATATCCAAGCACTTCTTCATAAGTATGAAACTTTCCATCTTGCAAATGGAAAGACGGTAAAACTTCCTATGGATAGAGGTGAAGGGCAGCACTGGAACACCGCGCCCGGTAATTTTTATAGCACACCGCAAAAAATTTTGATTGACCCGTCAAAAAATGAAACGATAAAAATTATTCTTGAAAAGATCATTCCACCGCTTCCGGAACCGAAAGAGAGTAAATATGTGAAGTATGTTAAAATCGAGAGTAAAAGGTTGAGTGAGTTTTGGGGAAGACCAATGTACCTGGCTGCATTTGTTCTTCTGCCTCACGGATTCGATGAACACCCTAACTCACATTATCCTTTGGTGATCAATCACGGACATTTCCCAACATCAATCTCTGCATTCAGAGAGGAACCGCCGGATACAAACTTAGCTCCCGATTATAGTGATCGCTTTCAATGGAAGGGATACAACAAAACCGTTCAAGAATATTCTTACAAACTTTTTAAGGAATGGACTTCTCCGGAATTTCCAAGAATGCTGTTAATTGAAATACAGCACGCAAATCCTTACTACGATGATTCATACGCGGTAAACTCCGCTAACCTTGGACCGTACGGAGACGCTATTACATATGAATTACTTCCGTACATTGAAAATAAATTCCGCGGTATTGGCAAAGGTTGGGCACGGTTTCTATACGGAGGATCAACTGGTGGATGGGAATCTTTAGCTGCGCAAATTTTCTATCCGGACGAATACAACGGATGCTGGGCTGCATGTCCTGACCCAATCGATTTTCGTGCTTATACTGTTGTAAATATTTATGAAGATATGAACGCGTACTATTTAGATAACACTTGGAAGAAAACACCGCGACCCAGTACTCGCAACTATCTTGGTCATATCAGCGCTACTTTGGAAGAGGCGAATCATTTAGAACTTGCACTAGGGGAGAACAGCCGATCCGGTGGACAGTGGGATATTTGGCAAGCGGTTTATTCGCCGATGAATAAAGATGGCTATCCCAAACCGATATGGAATAAATTAACGGGAGAGATTGATCACTCGGTTGCCGAATACTGGAAAGAAAATTTTGATTTGAGGTATATATTAGAGCGCGATTGGAAAAAACTCGGCAACAAGTTGAAAGGTAAGATACATATTTACGTGGGTGAAGCGGATAATTTTTATCTTAACAATGCAGTCTATTTGATTGAAGATTTTTTAAGAAATACCAAAGACCCGTATTATGACGGTGAAATTGATTACGGTGCCCGCGCGGAACATTGCTGGAACGGCGACCATAATCAACCGAACGCAATATCAAGATTGAGATACGCGCAGATGTATTTTCCTAAAATTGTTGAACGAATAATGGAATCCGCACCGAAAGACGCAGACCTTTCAAGCTGGAGATATTAAAAAGAGTGAGAGCATGAGCAAAATGGATGTAACAAATATTATGAACGGCATCAAGATTTTATATGAAGACGAGAATCTAATTGCCGCAGATAAGCCGGAAGGACTATCATCAATCGCCGAGAACGATACTAAATTGGATTCGCTTCACTCGCTCTTAGAAAAGAAATTGAACGGTAAACTTTTTGTAGTTCACCGTCTTGATAAAGAAGTTAGCGGAGTTATTCTATTCGCAAAAAATTCAGGCACGCATAAATTTATAAATGATCAATTCGCCGATAGAAAAGTAAAAAAATTTTATACAGCAGTGGTTCAAGGAGTGATAAAAGAAAACGAGGGCGTGATAAAGAAACCGATTCGTGAATATGGTTCCGGCAGAATGGGTATTGATGACCGGAAAGGAAAACCGAGCGAAACAAAATTTTCTGTTCTTAAGAGGTTTAAAGATTATACTTTGTTGGAGTTAAACCCGTCAACCGGCAGGCGTCATCAATTGCGTGTTCATCTTTACAGTATAGGTTATCCGATTGTTGGCGATATGCGTTACGGTGACAAAACAATTCAAGAAAAATATTTACGGATAATGCTTCACGCAAAACGTCTTGAGTTTCAGATGCCGGACAAGAAAGATATTTCAATCGAAGCTCCGCTTACGGAATCATTCCTTGAAATATTAAAACAGATATCTTAAAAAATAATTATTTCGGAGTTATACAATGAACAATGTTGCATACGAATTGAATTCCGTGTTGGAATCCGCAGAAAAAAAATTTAGGACTATAAACGAAGAGCAAAGCGGAAAGAAACTTTCGCCGGATAAATGGTCGTCGAAGGAAATTTTAGGACACTTAATAGATTCCTCGGTTAATAACATGATCAGATTTGTTAACGGTCAATTCAAAAGTGATTTAGTATTTTCCGGTTACGATCAAAACCAATGGGTTGAAACGCAGAATTATCAGCATGCTGAATGGAATTTCCTAATTGATTTATGGAAGATTAATAATTTACAAATTGTCCGGGTGATCGGATCTATTCCCAATGATGTGTTAAAGAAATCAACACTAAATCATAATTACGATGAGATTGCCTGGAAAGAGTTATCTAAAAGTGAATCAGCAACTATGGAGTATTTGATAAAAGATTATATTGGTCACATGAAACACCACTTGAACCAGATATTTAAAATAAATTTTGTAGAAAGATAATTACCCAATAACGGAACAATCGGACTGGCACTATTGTCATTAATAAAAATTAAAGATGAGGCATAAATGTTTTTGCGTGATGAAAGTAAAGAGTTATCAAATAAAATAATTATTGATCTTCAAAATTATATTCGAAACAACATTCCCCTTACCGATTATATGAATTTTCATGTTGAAGATTTACTTCCCTATTCGATCAAACTATCCGCGCCGATAAAACCGAACGACAATCATTACGGTACTGCTTTTGGAGGAAGTCTTGCAACATTAGGTATTTTAGCAGGCTGGTCAATTTTACATTTTAGAGCTGTGGAAGAGGAACTCAAATGTATTCTTGTTATTCAAGAGAGCAGTATGAAATATATACGCCCGGCACGTACAGACTTTGAAGCAGTGTGCGATACGCTGAACGAAAAATTGTGGACTGAATTTAAGAGCGGTTTACTGGCAAAAGGAAAAGCAAGAATTTCAATGTTCACAAATTTATATTCACAAGGTGAACTAATTGCCACACATAAAGGAATTTTTGTTGGACTTATAAAAACGAAATAAATTATTTGGAATAATAAAATGAAATCATTAAAAGAAATATCAAACGAACATTTAAATTGGATCCAGCCAAAAGCCACACAACAATTATATGAGCTGCACATGAAAGATGATTTGTTCGGTACGTTAATGTTTCCAAAATCGGTAGGATCACTTGCCCAGGCGGAAACATTTGACGGTAAGTGGACATTCAAACGGGTGGGATTTTTTACGACACGAATTACAATTAGAAATACCGGAGAGGAAAACGATATAGCCGTGTTTAAGCCAAATTTGATGGCATCAAGCGGGATCTTAGAATTTAATAATGGGAAAAAATATCAATGGCATTCATCAAATTTTTGGGCTACAAAGTTTGAGTTCAAAGATTCCGATGGTGAATCTGTTGTTGCATTCCGTTCAGGCATCGAAGAACCGAAATTAAAAGATTGGTTCAAGACACAAGCACGAGTTGAATTTCCGGATCACAAAAAAAATATTGAAGAACTGTCAATATTAGTCTTGCTCGGCTGGTACTTAATAATTGTTCTTCAGATGGATTCTTCTACCGGTGCAGTTGTTGCGGCAACATCGTAATTTGAAATAAACCCAACTTCTTTTTGAAGTTGGGTTTATTCTTAGAGTTTATTTTTATTCAGCTCATCAAAAACTTTTTCAAGAGTTATTCTTAGCATTCCCGCAACCCGTTCTTTCCATCCCACAGTTCCTGGAATGTCTGTAGATAATGAAATTTCCAATTTATTTTTTCCGTTCTTGATTTCTTTAGAAACAAAATCCATCAATGCAAAAAGTAAACTATTCATTGCCTTTACATCATCTAATGAACCGGTAACAAGATCGTTATTGGCGCCATGACCGAAAATGAAAAGAGTATCTTTAGAATAATAATTAGAAACTTTATCTAGAACGGTTATCCAGCTCGCCACAGAACCACCGCCGTTAGCATCTATAAATGGATATGTTTTATTGAAAACCAAATCTCCTAAATGGGCAATATTTGCTTTCTCAAAATGAATTACGGCATCACCACCGGTATGTGCAGGACCAAAATATTTTGCCGAAACAGTTTCCGCGCCGATTTCTTCCCTCCACTCTTTTTTGAAAGTTAAATTTGCGTATGTCTGGGGTTTAGCCGGATCATTCCCGTAACTTTTTTTCTGAAGCTCAACGCACTGTTCGTGAGCTATCATTTTATCGGCTAAATCTTTTATGTAAATATTTCCTGATGTATGATCACTGTGATGATGAGTATTGAAAAAAAGATTGATTCTTTTATCTGTTTTCTTTTGAAGCTCGGTTATAAAATTTTTTACAGTCTCGGGAAATTGAGAATCAATTACAATAACTGCATCATTTGAGGCATACCATCCGATAGTTCCCCCGCGCTCGGTATAGATTCCGACATTATTACGAATAGTTTTTAACCCCGAAACTTTTTCTTGAGAGCGATATAAAAATTTATGTCCTTGAATCAGAACTCCGCCGGTAATAAGCGCCCCGGTTTTCAGAAATTCTTTACGAGTGAATTTCATAATGTTTCCTTTCAAATAATTTTGTTATGTAAAAAATCTTTTTTTAATTTACAACACAGAGGCATTATAAAGCAAGGGATTAGTAAAATGATTTACCAAAAACGAAGAGGCGAGTATCTTATCAGTACAGATAAACGCAAGTTAAATTTTAATACAACTCACAATTTTCTAACTAATTGCTATTGGTCGAATGGGATAAGCAAGAAGCTCGTGAGAAAAGCTGCAGGCAATTCAATTTGCTTCGGGGTTTATCATAGAAAGAAACAAATTGGTTATGCCCGCGTTATTACAGACTATGTACGCTTTGGTTATTTGGCGGATATTTTTATCATTGAAGAGTACCGCGCCAAGGGATTATCCAAGTGGTTAATGAAAACCATTTTAAGAAATCCTCAATTAAATGATGTACATGCCTGGATGCTGGCTACGAAAGATGCTCACGGTCTTTATGAAAAATTCGGATTCAAAATAATTGACGAACCAAAAAGGTTCATGCGGCTAAAAAGAAAATAATAACTGCTGATTTTAATAATAAGATTTACGAATTTAACATTATGAAATTTCGAATAAGTAATAAATTTTTTCTTTTATTCTGCTTTGTATTGCTTGCATTGTATTTTCAATCTTGTAAGAGCGATTCCAGCGATTCTCCAACCGAACCATTAACTCACGCAAGAGGGCAGCTTGTTAATTCAGCTCCGCTCGGAGCGTATTCTATACCGATTTTACAAGCTTATATAAATTTACAATTAGGTAATCAGCAAACCGGCGTAACTCTTCGGTATGATGTTGATGCTTATAAAATAGTTTACAGAACGATAGATCCGAATGGTAATTTAATTAATGCATCAGGCATGGTTTGTATTCCAAGAGGCAAAAACAATATTTCTCTAATAAGTATTCATCATGGCACGCAAACTAACAGGAGTAAGGTCGGCTCGGTTAATCCGTATTATACACCGGAGGGAATAATTGCTGCAGCACTCGGTTACTATGCTGTTATGCCGGATTATCTCGGGCTTGGCGAATCGAATCTTCTTCATCCTTATCATCTTGCCAAACCCTCTGCAGATGTTGTTATAGATATGATTAGAGCCGGAAGAGAATTTGCGAATAAAAACGGTCTTACTCTTAACGGGCAAATTTTTCTTGCCGGTTATTCCGAAGGAGGATACGTTACTCTTGCATCTCATAAAGAGATTCAGCAAAATTACAGCAGCGAGATTAACGTTGCCGCTAGTGCGCCGATGGCAGGCGCATACGATTTGAATCTAACTGCAAAAAAGATAATTCAAAATAAAATTTATAATCAACCATCATATCTTGCGTTCTTTTTCGTTGCATATAATAATTATTACGGCTGGAACAAACTGAACGATTTTTTTAATTCGCCTTATGCAGAAAGGATTCCCTCGTTGTTTGATGGCACTAAAACCACCGATGAAATAAATAATCAATTAACTAATGATATAAATCAGCTTTTCAAGACAAATTTTGTTAACGCGTATCTTAACGGAAACGAAACAACGTTAACATCAGCTTTCGACAACAACAGCCTGCTCAATTGGACTCCGACAGCACCAATAAGATTTTATCACGGCAGTGCCGATGAATATGTTCCGTATGAAAATTCAGTACAGGCAAGAAATAATTTTATTTCACGCGGAGCTAATGTTGAACTTATTACTATTCCGGGAGGAACCCACTCAACGGCAGCTCTGCCAAGCATAATAAGCGCGATTAATTGGTTTGAGCAGTTAAGAATTAAGAAAATGTTAGCAGCAAAGTAAAGTATTAATAATTAATGGAGCCAAAGATGAAGAAAATTTTTGCTTTGCTTGTATTATCTTTTTCCATTCTAAACGCTCAAGGAAAAGTAAAAGTAACTTTAGAAGTAAACTCACCAACGTTAGAGGACACAACTAAAATTTACGTTGCGGGTAATATTGAAGAACTTGGCGGATGGAAACATGATAAAGTAATGTTGAATTACAGCGGAAATAAAATCTGGAACAAAAAATTTGAGATAGTAAAAGGCACCCGTCTCGAATACAAATTTACAAAAGGGAGCTGGGCAACCGAAGCACTCGGTAATGATTCATCAATTCCACAAAATGCTCTTCTAATTGCAAACAATGATACAACTGTTCGAAAAACAATCTTCAATTGGCGCGATAAATTTAATTTCAATGTTAAAGGACAAATTACCGGAACAGTTAAGTATCATAAAAATTTTGTTCTGCCCGGTTTAAAACAACGCGATATTTTTGTTTGGCTTCCACCCGATTATGAAACTGACATAGAGAAACACTACCCGGTTTTTTATATGCACGATGGACAGAATCTTGTGGACCCGAGAACTTCAAATACATTTATTGATTGGCATGTTGATGAAGCCGCCGATAGTTTAATACGCAGCGGAAAAGTTAAACCATTCATCATAGTTGGAATTAATAATACTGATGACCGCGGAACGGAATACAGTAATACACCGCTCGGAAAACTTTATATAAAGTTGATTGTGGAAAAAATAAAGCCGTTCATTGATAAGGAATATAGAACACTGCCTGACACAAAACATACAGCCGTGGGTGGATCTTCAATGGGCGGATTAATTTCTATGATATGCGTTTGGGACTATCCTAATGTGTTTTCAAAAGCGGCTTGTTTTTCCCCGGCATTTTTGTTCCGCGATTTTGATTACACTAAAGTCATTCAGGGGGATAAATCACAAAAGAAAAATTTACTAATATATATAGATAACGGCGGCATAGGTCTGGAAACAGTGCTTCAACCCGGCGTTGATAAAATGGTTGATATACTAAAGGCAATAGGTTTTAAGGAAGGAATAGATCTATTTGTTTTTATTGATAAGAACGCTGAACATAATGAAGCTGCATGGGCTAAACGTGTTTGGATGCCGATAGAGATATTTTTTAAAAAATAATTTATTCTCACCCCCTAATTCGGAGATGAAAAAGAGACAGACATGAAAATTCTTGTTGGTTCAATAAATCCGGTTAAAATTTCTTCAGTTGAAGAAGCATTCAAAAATTATTTTGATAATATTGAAGTAATTGGAATGGAAGTAGAATCCGGAGTTTCTATTCAACCCGTCAATGACGAGACATTTACCGGTGCACAAAACCGCGCGCTAAGATTGAAACAACTTAACAATTTGCAAAGTCTAAATGCTGAATTATTCGTAGGGATTGAAGGAGGTATTACAAAACAATTCGACAAGTGGTTCGCTTTTGGGTGTATGTGCGTTTTAGACAATTATGGAAGAACCGGATTCGGAACGTCTCCACATTTTGAACTTCCTCAAAGTGTTGTAGAAAAACTTTTACAAGGAATTGAGCTTGGTGATGTGATGGATGAAATTATGAATCAGCAAAACACTAAGCAGAAACACGGCGCCATCGGTTTCTTCACAAACGGAGTGATGAACAGAAAAGAACTTTACATCGAAGGATTGAAAGTTGCAGTAATTCCATTCTTACATAAGGAAATGTATTTCAAATAATCTTGCTCATGCTCTTGATCTGAAGAGCAAGAACAAGAGCATGATCGCGATAACGTAGGAGAACAGAAATGACTTTACCATTATATCAAGTTGATGCTTTTACATCAAAATTGTTTGGAGGTAATCCGGCGGCTGTTATTCCTCTTGAAAAATGGCTTGACGATTTAACTCTTCAAAATATTGCCGCAGAAAATAATTTATCCGAGACAGCATTTTTTCTAAAAGAAGGAGAGTATTATAAAATTAGATGGATGACACCGGCGAATGAAGTTCCCTTATGCGGACACGCTACGCTTGCATCGGCATTTATAATTTTTAATTTCATTGAAAAGAATACAAATAAAATAAAATTCACGTCAAAGAGCGGAGAACTAATTGTTGAAAAAAATGGAGAGATGCTGACGCTTGATTTTCCCTCACATAAACCGACAAAAATTAAAATTACCGACACAATAAAAAAATGTTTTGATAAAGACCCGATCGAAGTTTTACAAAACGGTTTTTATGTTCTCGCAGTTTTTGATTCCGAAGATTACATCCGAAACTTTCAACCTAATTTTGAACAGATAAAACAAATTCATCCTCATGCTGTAATAATTTCATCAAAAGGAAGAGAAGCAGATTTTGTTTCTCGTATGTTTGCGCCTAACGAGGGAATTAATGAAGATCCGGTAACAGGTTCATCGCATACGGTTCTAATTCCATATTGGGCTGAAAAATTAGGTAAGAAAAATTTTCGTGCACTTCAAGTATCTAAAAGAGAAGGAGAGCTTTTTTGTGAAGACCTTGGAAAACGGGTCAAAATCTCGGGTCAAGCTGTGCTCTATTCCACAGGCAGTTTATTTTTGAGTTTATAATTCAGATTATTTCCTGCATATTAGCTCTGCAAATTGAGGATTTTTAATGTTTACCAGTTTCTCACTCAAATTATTCATATAAAAATAGTCTGTATGAAAATTTTTCGCAGCTTAATAGTTTTCATGGCATTACTATTCGTTGTCTCGTGCGATGCGCCCAAACTTAATCCATTAGATCCGGCTAATCCGGACTCCAAACTTGGACAGCTTAATGGATTTGTTAAAACACAGGCAATTCCTCAACAATCAATTCCGGGCGTAAAAGTAATTTGGAAAAATCAAAATATCTTAGCTATAACCGCTCTTAATGGCAGCTATAAATTTGATGACCTAATTATGAACGATGGCTGGATTTATTTCGAAAAAGAAAATTATCACAAAGACTCGCTTTATCTGCAATGGAATAATGTGAAGATTAAAAGCGCCCCGGAAAAACTATTAAACTATATGTATGCAACACTCGATGGATTTGTGTACGATCCTCTACCGGATCGCCAACCAATTTCCGGAGTAAATGTTACATGGAAAAATCAAAACATTGTTACACAAACCGATGCGAACGGATTTTATAAGTTTTTTGATCTGGCGCTCAACGATGGCTGGTTATTTTTTGATAAAGACGGTTTATATCGGGATTCTCTTTTTGTGATATGGAATAATGAAAAAATTAAACATATGAGCGACAAACCGCTTGGATACAAGTATGTGAAGATCGAAGGTTATGTTAAAAGCAATGCTGGCAAAAAGGAAATTGCAGGCGTAAAAGTTTTATGGCAGAAGCAGAATATTATAATGGAGACAAATTCAGCCGGCTACTATTCATTTAATAATATTTCACAAAACAGCGGCTGGTTGTTTTTTGATAAAGAAGGATATTTTAAGGATTCTGTTTTTGTCGCACTGAGTAATCAAAAATCAAAACTTGTTGATGACAAATTTCTAAGCGCTATTCCGAAGTTGGATAATTTGTTAATCTATACAATCGTTGAGAACCGGTATCCTAATGACCAGAGATATACCTTGTTTGTTCAGGCATCAATCACGGATGTTGAGAACAATATAGACAGTGTTAATGTACGCAGCACGGCATTAAATTTTAATAAACAATTAAAATATAATCCTCAAACTCGTTTTTATGAACTTAGCTATCCATACGGCATAAAGAATAGTTCTCCTTCAATTGATGATGCAATCGGAAAAAATTTTGATATAATAGTAAAAAACCGATCCGGCAGAATTTTTTCTGTAGGCACTTCAAAAATACAGAGAATCATCAAACAAGAAATCTTATTTGATTCACCCGCAAACGGAATTACAGTTGGACCTAAACCGGTTTGCAGATGGAACAGATTTTTACCGGGATTTAATTTTAAGTACATGATTCAAATTTATACGGACGAAACAATTCCGCAATTGAAATGGGAAAAGCAAAATATTTCTAAGGATGATATTGAAGCTATACCGGAAATCACTCTGCCAGCCGGAGACTATTTTTGGGTTATTTGGTGTATTGATGATTTTCAAAACAGAGCGCGCTCTAAACCGGCAACTTTTACTGTTCAATAAAAAAATATTAACAATTAAATGACAACTTTCTTTACAAATAATATTAATCACATCAAGAACTTATCGAAAGATGAATTCGAATCTCTTTATGAGTTCAGCCAAATTCTTAATTCGGCAACTAAGCAGGAATTATTGATTGAAGACGCAATTGATATTGTGATTAATGTTATTAATGCGGAACGAGGATTATTTGTAAAGTATGATGAACTAAACGATAACTTCTCCATAATCACTGCAAGAAAAATTTCGAACGAGAGTATTACCGATCTGCATGAATTCTCTTCCGGCATATTGCAAAAAGTTATTAAAGAAAAGAAACCGCTTCTCTATCATGATGTAATGAGCGACCCCCATCTTTCGCAATTTGAAAGCGTACAAATTCAACGGATCAAATCTGTAATTGGTGTTCCAATTGTCCGCGATGAAAAAGTGTGGGGAGTAATTATTGCAGATAGCCAGCTTGACCGCCGCGAGTTTACGGAAGAAAATCTTTTATTCTTGAGCTTCTTCTCAAACTTAGTTTCGCTTGCATTAGAGCGGATAATAAAATTAGAGGAATTAGAAAAAGAAAATCAAATTCTTGCAAACAAGCTGCAGTTATATTTCGAAATTCCGGATATGATCGGCGACAGCACTTTGATGCATAACCTTTCACAAATTCTTTATAAAGTAGCGCTGACAGACGCGACAGTTCTAATAACCGGCGAGAGTGGAACAGGAAAAGAGATTGCAGCAAAAGCAATTCATGAATTGAGCAAAAGAAAAGATAAACCATTCCTTGCGCAATTCTGCGGTTCAATTCCCGATAATCTTCTTGAGAGCGAATTATTTGGATACAAAAAAGGCGCATTTACCGGTGCTAATACCGACAAACAAGGATTACTTGAAGCTTGCGATGGCGGAACGTTTTTCTTGGATGAGATTGCGGATATTTCTACCGCACTTCAAGCAAAATTATTGCGTGTTCTTGAAAACAGAGAAATCATTCGGCTTGGTGATGTTAAAGTAAGAAAAATTGATGCAAGAATAATAACAGCCACGAACAAAGATTTACAATCATTGGTAAAAGAAGGATCCTTTCGCGAAGATTTATTTTATAGATTAAACGTTTTTCCGATACGCATTCCACCCCTGCGTGAAAGAAGAACCGATATACCGTTGCTCGTCAGCTATTTTATTAAGAAGATGGGCAAGAAAGATATGGCGATAGATTCGGCGGCAATTAAAAAATTAGAAAGCTATTATTGGCCCGGGAACATTCGGCAATTAATAAATGTAATTCAGCGCGCACTTATTCTCTGTGAAGGAAATAAATTACATACGGAACATATTATATTAGAAGATGCAGCAGTAACGGAAAAATTTCAAGGAACCTTACAGGAATTTGAAATGCTGCTCTTAAAAAAACGATTGGAAGAATTAAACGGAAACAGAACACTTACCGCTAAATCGCTTGATGTTTCCGTCAGATGGATACAACTCAAATTGAAAGAAATGGGAGAACAGTAGAATGTCCGCACTCTCTACGGAAATATTATTTGAGAAGTTTCAAATTATTGAAGTGTTAAAGAAAGACGAACACGCAGCAGTATTTCTTGCTAATCATATTTATCTTAATAAAAAAATTATTCTTAAAGTTCTTAACACACAAAAAATCCACGATCCTTCACTTGTTGAAAGATTTAAACGCGAAGCAAAGATTTTAGCAAAACTAGATCATCCGAATATTATTAAAGTGCTGGATTTTGGACTAAGCAAAGAGTTCTTCTATATCTCTTTTGAATATATTGAAGGCGAATCACTTCGAAATGTTTTCAAAACAAAAACCCTTACCCAGGAACAAAAAGAACATTTGATGATTCAGCTTCTAAAGGGATTGGATTACGCACACGCTAATCAAATTATACACCGCGATATAAAACCGGAAAATATTTTTATTGATAAGAACCTGAACGTAAAATTAGGCGATTTTGGTCTGGCGCTTTCTGCGGAAGATAATTTTGTAACCAATCCATATTCGATTGTTGGCACTCCAAGTTATATGAGCCCCGAACAAGTGCGCGGCGCTAAACTTACTGCACAAAGCGATCTATTTTCTTTAGGGGTTGTTCTTGCGGAATTGTTTACCGGGCAAAACCCATTCTTAAAAGAAAACGTTAGTCTTACACTCAATGAAATTAACAGTTATGATGAAACTGCTCTTGAAGAAAAACTTTCCGGTGTTCAAGAAAATATAAAAGAGATACTTCTTGTTCTGCTTAAGAAAAATATAAATCAAAGGCATGAATCAGCCGGAGAGATTTTAGAAGAGTTAAATATACAAGTAGATCAACCGACAATAGTTGTTAATAATATTGATACCGCAGGCAGAAAATCTAAACTTGCATGGATATTTCTTGCTGCAATTGCTATTGTAATAATCGGGATAGTTGTTGTTCCAATTATCAACGAACAAAAACAAAACTCTACTCAAGTTCCATTTGGTAAAGATACAACTCAACTTAAAAATGATTCAGCAAATCAAAACAATATTTCAGGTCAACAGAATGATCAAACAAAAGAACCGGTTGATCTGAAAAATTTATCCAAACCTCTTGTTGATAACAGAAAACAGGATTCATCACAAAATCAGGATGTTGACCGGCTAAATGAAACACCAGACCAAAACAAATCTCTTGGTTACGGCGGATTATTTATTGATTGCCGTCCCTGGGCAGATATTTTTATTAATGGGGAAAGTTTTGGCAAAACTCCTTTCGATAGACCTCTTTCACTTAGAGCAGGGGACTATAATGTAAAGTTTGTACATCCCGATTATCCTCCTTATTCAAAAAATGTTTACATTAATGCAGATCAAGTAACACAACTTCGAATAAATCTTGAGTCTGTAACAATGGGATTTATCAATTGCGCTGTTTATCCGCCTGTAGGAGATATTTATATTAACGGGAGTTCTAAAGCACAAGCTCCTATGAAAACAAGCGATTTAATAAAAGTTACACCAGGACCAATTCGGCTGGTAATTAAAAATTCTAATTTTCAGGATATAGATACATTCTTTGTTATTAAGCAAAACGATACATTAAGACTCAAATTTAGATTTAGTATTAAATAATTTTACTCAATGAAAAAATTATTTACCATATCATTTTTGCTATTTCTATTGTCCCCTATTCATGCTCAATTAAGATGGAGAATAGTTGGAACTATGCCGTCTCCTGTGTACGGCGGGCAAGTTGTATATGATATTGCTTCTCAAAGCAACAAGATTTATATACTCGGCGGATATTCGGAAACAGATCAACGTGAAGTTGATTGGATCCAGGAATATGATGTAGTTCAAAATTCATGGCGAATAGTCGGCAGGATGAAACAAATTAGAAAAGATTTTGTTGCCGACACATGGAAAAATAACATTATGTATTACGGAGGTGTTGTTGATGCATCTACTGATAAATATACAATCGAATCTTGGGATTTTAATCTCACAACATCGCCCGCAATAGTTTTTAATCGCGAACCTAATTTTGGGCGATCGTTATCAACAGGACACATAATAGGAGATAAGTTTTATATTGTCGGCGGGGATTCATTAAATGCTGGCGGATCCCCTGAGTTTCCTTATATAGCAGAATATAATTTGGTTACTAAGCAAATGTCGGTGATTGCAAAAATTAATTCCACGAGAGACAAACCGCGGCAGCATATGTCGTTCATTGTAGGAGATAACATTTTTATTTTCGGCGGAGTTTTTAATGGAGTGAATAGATCAATTAGAAAATTTAATATACCGTTACGAACTTTTTCCGATCCGACACAAAAACTGATTGTTGCAAGAGCAGGTGGGGCCGCAGTTTATAATCCGATCAGCCAGAAAGGATTTATCATTGGCGGATATAATGAAACCGATATAGCGCTTAATTCAGTTGAAGAAGTTACTATTTTACCCGAAGGAGAGCTTAAAATTATATCTTCTACTCCCTTAAATTATTCAAGAACAAACTTAATGGCTGTTAATTATAAAGGAACTGTAGCGGTGTTTGGCGGAAAAGATGCAAGCGGAAAAGTTGTTCCGTATGTAGAAATTTCTGAAAACACTACCGGCGTTGAGTCTGAAACATTTATGCCAAATGAATTTTACCTCAGCCAGAATTATCCGAATCCATTTAATCCCGAGACTGTTATAAGTTATCAATTAGCAACGGCTGGTTTTGTTACGTTAAAAATTTATGATACAATCGGCAGAGAAATAGAAACTCTTGTAAATGAATATCAACAGGCGGGAGTTTATAATTCTAAATTCTCAATTTTGAACCTGCCTGCCGGTAGGCAAGGTTCTCAATTACCTTCCGGAATTTATTTTTACCGTTTAACATCGGGCAGCTATTCCTCAACTAAAAAAATGCTTCTTCTTAAATGATGAAAAGAAAATTATTTATTATAATTCTGTTAATTGGGTCGTCCTATGCTTTCGCACAGGAGGTCTCGTATCAAAAAGTTAAACAGATGTATGAAAGATTCGAGTATGAAAATGTAATTAAATTATCAGACCAATTAATAAAGCAGGGAGGGGTTAATGATTCTTTAATGATTGATGTCTATATAATGCGGGCAAATACATTTTTTTTAAGAGAAGATGATATAGCTACAAGAAATAGTTTTGAAAATATTTTAATGATCAAAAAAAAATACACCCCCGATCCATCAAAGATATCTCCAAAATTAATAACGATCTTTAACGAAGTAAGAACAGAATATTTGCGGCAACATCCCGATGTAGCACAAACACAAGATTCAACAAACAGAAAACCGGAAATAAAAATTATAGATCCAAGTACTATGAAAAGTGCTTTTGTGCAAAACACATTACTTCCGGGACTTGGGCAAATATATATTGGTAACAACACAAAAGGATGGTTAATAACATCGGTTTCAACTTTAAGCTTAGGCGCCATGATTTATTCGGTACTGAACACAAAAAAGAAAGAAGATACTTATTTGAATGAACCAGATAAATTATTAATTCAACAAAAGTATGATGACTATAATAAGTCTTATAAAATCAGAAACGTACTTATTATTTCTTATGCAGTTGTTTGGTTATACAGTCAGATTGATTTGCTGTTTTTTTCAAATGGTGAACAGAATTCTAGCGGCAAACTTTCTCAGTTATATAATTTCAGCCTCACATCCACTCCGTTAAGCGCATTGCAGGTAAATTTTCGTGTTCCCCTATAGAATTTTTAGGGCATAATTTTCGCAAATGGCGAATATTATTCGCATCAATATGTTTATTTGCATATTTCTTTCTAGTAAAATCCTAGACAAAGCGCGAAAAAAGCTATAAAATTGAGGAATTCAACCAGTTGGCTATCAGATTATATAAATTCTGTTATTGTTTTCTTGGCATTCATCTTGATTATTTTAAGTACACACACAATAAGGCTCCGTCCTTAAGATTGGCGAAGGGTAAAAGTTTAAAAGATGTCCTTCGCCTTTCCTTTTTAAACCACCACAAAATATTAATCTTGAGATAATGGGATTAAGTAGATTACATTTTTGATTATCATATTTCTATTTATTACTATCGAATCATTTTGAAAAGATTATCTCCATAGTAATCGAGCAGATTATTTTATCATAGGTATTAATGACGGTTCTAGCAAGCTGTTTTATCCGAATCATGTATTAGATTTTTAATAATAAACACAAATTAAAAAACTTAATACTCTTGTAGGTGTAAATTAGTTTTCTATTTAAGCTAGAATTCATATATTGACTACCCAAAATGAGTTTTTATAACAAAAAAAGTCTATGGATTTTAAATCTGATAAAATCGGCGAAATTGCGGTTGTTCATGTTTATTTGAATAGAGCCACTCTTGTAAAAGCTGTAAAGTTTAAGGAATTTGTTAGCGAAATTATTAACAAGGGCGCAACCAAAATTATCGTTGATCTAAGCGTAAGCGAATATGTTGACTCAACTTTCTTGGGCGCTATGGTTGCATTACTCAAGAAAGTTAATTCTGTTAATGGCGATTTACGGTTAGTTTATAATAAAGAAATGCCCTCATTAGTTTTTGTATTAACACGAATGGATAAAGTATTCAAAGTATTTCCGATGCTTGACGAAGCAATAGATAGTTTTGACGACGGAAGACCCAAATTAACCTGGAAATAATTTTACTCAACAACAGAAACTATTTTATAAACCCTATCATTTGCACGAACCAATTCTTCACACTCAAAAGTAAAATCACTTCCCTTATTAACAGAATTTAATTCAATATCATCTTGAATAATTTTGTTAAGCTTTAGTTCTACAACCCCTGTCGTGCTTCCAATTATATAAATTAAATCTCCGGCTGCTAACGAATCTGCCTCTGCTTTTACAAATGCAATCTTACTTTTTTTATAATAATTTAAAACTCTTCCGATATAAACTTTTTTTGTGGTAGCAATACTTCCGAAAGTCTTAGTATAACTTTCCGAACCGGGTGGGCCGAAATAAAAGCCGGAAGAAAAACCGCGGTTATAAACTTTTTTTAATTCTTCACGGTATTCTAGTTTAAGTTCTTGAGTAAGGGTCCCATCAAAGTAACGATCTATAGCTTTTCGGTAAGTTGAAACTGCTTTTGCTATATATTCGGGGGCTCTTTTTCGTCCCTCGATCTTAAACGTATCAATACGCGCTTCTATGAGTTTATCAATAAAATCAATTGTGCATAAATCTTTTGGCGACAGCACATAATCTTCTCCAAGTGTTAATGAAAATTTTTCATCCATATCTTTTATTTCATATTCCCGCCTGCATGGCTGAAGGCATTCGCCCCTGTTAGCGCTTTTACCAAAAACCTCATGACTCATAAAACATCTTCCGCTGATAGCAATGCACATTGCCCCATGAACAAATGCTTCGATTTCAATATTGGTTCTGTTTTTTATCTCTTTGATTTTATCTAGCGTACATTCGCGGGCAAGAACGATCCGTTTTGCACCAAGCCGCTCATAAAAAGCTACAGTTGCTGAATTGGAAACGGAAGCTTGTGTGCTAATGCAGAAAGGCATTTCATAATCAATACACTTTTGGATTACGGACATATCCCAACAAATAATCATTTCCACACCGGCTTTCTTTGCTGCAGGAATAATTCTATCAAGCTCTTCTAGTTCATTTTCGAAAACAATTGTGTTAAGTGTTAGATGAGTTTTTACATTTTTGCTGCTGCAGAACTCAACGATCTTGGGAAGCTCAGAAACATCAAAATTATTTGCAGCCGCACGCATACTTAAGTTTTTCAATCCGAAGTAGATTGAATCAGCTCCGCTGTTTATTGCTACATTTAACATACTCCAATCACCTGCAGGTGCCAGGAGTTCTGGTTTTCTGACTTTTTCTTTTTCCATATATCACAATAATAATAAAAGTTGTGTAATTAATTTTAGCCAGGTTATTTTACGATATTACTTTCTTAAAGATATGCGAAAGAATTTTATTTTAGCTTTAATAGGTATTGGAATTGGAGGAATTGGATTTGGTTTGGTTACTCCGGTTACAATTATACTGCTTGAACAAAATCATGCGCCGAGCATCATAACTGGTTCATCGGCAATGGTGGGATATATAAGTATTGTGATTTTTTCAAGATATGCCGGAAGATTAATTGACTCACTTGGTGTGAAAACAGTTTTAGCTGCGGGACTTTTTATCTGGATGCTAAGTGCGCTCGGACATATGTTCTGGTATATCTACCCGCTTCTTTATTTTGTAAAAATAATTATGGGCATTGGAGGAACTTTTATTTTTGTTTCCACCGAAGTAATGATTAATGCTTACAGCGATGAAACGAATCGGGGAAAAAATATTGGTCTTTATGTAGTTATTCTTTCAGTGGGAATTGCAGTCGGCACACTTCTAATTTGGACGATCAAGCTTGGTAATTGGGTTCCGTTTGTAATCGGTTCATCAATTGTTTTTTTTGTATTTGTTCTGCAAATTGTTTTAATGATGGATATTGATCTTGGCGCAGGCAATAAGAAAATTGAAAAAATGCCTCTTACTAAAATGCCGCCGCTAAGTTTGTTTTCAGCTTTTGTATATGGATTATTTGAATCATCTATTATGGTGGTACTGCCTTTGTACGGATTACGTAATAATTTTTCTGAAATGGAGGTTTTATACTTTCTAACATCATTTGTACTCGGGGGAATTATACTTCTCTATTTTATCGGACATCTTGCCGATAAGGTAATGAAGTACAAATTATTATTAATAATTTCGTTTCTACTCGGATTACTTTTTATCCTACCAATTGCGGCAATGAATTTTTTCTTTCTTGTAATTATCTTCTTTTTTATAGGCGGGATTGTCCCGTCGTTTTATACTGTTGGCTTAAATTATACAGTAGAAGAGGTTGAAAAGAAATTCATGGCACAAGCAAACGGCTACTTTACTATGATGTACGGTGCGGGCACAATAGCCGGCCCTATATTAGGGACAACATTAATGGATTTGAACAAAGAAGACGGATACTGGATATTTGCCGCTGGGCTTTGCTTCGGCTTTTTCTTTTTGTTTAATTACTATAAAAAGAAGATATCCTATTAGAGCATTCTCTATATTTCCTCACATGAATTTATTATCTTACAATAAAATTTATTAAGAATAGTTTAATGAAACGCGGAAACGGTTTAACAAAATCATCGGAAAAAGAAGAACCCTTAAAAGATAAAACCGAACAGCTTTTTAACGAGACTGTTGGTTCTATTAATATAGTCCTTTATTCAACTAATGCCGAAGGGACTGAATATAATTTTATTACAGAAGCAGTAAGAACTTTATTCGGGATCTCGCCTGAAGAAATTTATAAGAACAAAACACAAATATTGCGGTCAATATATCCCGCACATTTCGACAATTTTAAAAGTTTTATTAATAACCTTAAAAATGGAACCGAGTCAACTATTGAATACCGAATGAAAGATAGATTCGGCAAAGAGCACTGGGTAAGACACTCCGGATTTCCGATTCTTAAAAACAATAAAACCATACGTGTGGTTGGTGCAATTCAAGATATTACCGAAGAGAAACAAATACAGCTTAAACTAGAGGGTTCTGAAGAAAGATTTAGATTGCTATTTGACACTGCTGAAGATTTGATTTTTATCCTTAACGGTTTTGGTTATTTCAGTATGGTTAATAAAAACGGTGCGACGGCACTTGGTTATACTCCGGATGAAATGATCGGCAGACATTTTCTCGAATTCATTGACAAAGAAGATGAACCTAAAATAACATCCGCATTTACTGAATTATTAAACTCTAACGGAGTTACAACATTCGAGGCAATGTTTCTTGACAGATTTGATAAGGGGATTAATTTTGAATTTAACGCAAAGCCAATGTTAAGCGATGGAGTAGTTTCCGGTATGTTAAGCATCGGACGTAATATTACAAACCGTAAACTTGATGAACATAAAATAAAAGATCTTAATGCAAAATTTGTTGAAGCAAATCGGATAATTTCCATTGAACGTGAAAGAGCCCGGCACAAGATCACCGTTCTTGAAGAAGTAAATAAATTAAAAAGTGAATTCATTTCAAACGTATCACACGAACTTAGAACTCCGCTTGCATCAATTGTTGGTTTTGCCGAAACAATATTATCAGATCCGGATCTTCCCAAAGAAACAGTTCGTGAATTCAGTAATATTATTTTAATGGAAGGCAAACGCTTAGGTAAACTAATTAATGATGTACTTGACTTTTCTAAATTAGAAAGCGGCGAAGAAGAACTGCAAAAATCCTTAACAAACATCATTGATATTCTGGAAGAATCATCAATAAATTTTTCAGATCTGATAAAAGAAAAAAATATTACTCTTTCAAAAGAATATCCCAAACATGAATTACAAATTAACGTTGATAAAGACCGTCTAAAAAAAGTTTTTGGAAATTTAATCTCTAATGCAGTTAAATTTACAAACGCAGGCGGAAGAATTACAATAATATTGCAGGATTACGGTAAGGAAATTGAAATAGTTATTAGCGATACCGGTGTTGGAATTCCGGAAAAAGATTTGCCGAATCTTTTTCAAAAATTCAGTAAAATTCAACAATTTGGAACACCACTGGGAGGTGCCGGCTTTGGTCTTGTAAGCGTAAAACAAATTGTAGATTTGCACAAAGGTTTTATTAAAGTTAGAAGCCAGGTAGATAAAGGAACAACATTTATTATTCGTTTACCAAAATAGAAATGCAGCCGAGGAAAAAATTGGAAAAACTAATCTTTATTATTGACGACGAAGACTCAATTCTGAAAATGCTGACGCATTGGGCTAAAAATCAATGGAATTACAGAATTAAAACTTTTTCAAACGGAACAGATGCGCTAAATTCTTTTTCCGACAATCCCGATTTAGTTCTTCTTGATATAATGCTTCCGGACATTAACGGAAATGAAGTTCTTAACAGAATGAAACAAAAGAGTCCGCAACTGCCAATAATAATGTTATCTGCTCAGGGAAGTGTAGAGGTTGCACTTGAATCTATTCGTCTAGGAGCGTTCGATTACTTTCCTAAACCAATAGATAAGAATCGTCTTGAACCGGCAATTAGAAATGCAATTAAGAGCTATGATCTGGAACGCGAGCTTGAAAAGTTAAAAGAAAATATTGAAAAGGAATTTAGTTTTGATAATATAATCTCTGCAGATAAAAAAATGCAGGAAGCTTTTAAGATGGTATCAAAAGTACTTGATAACGAAATCACCGTGTTAATTACCGGTGAAAGCGGAACAGGTAAAGAGCTGGTTGCACGCGCAATACATTATAACGGTAAAAGAAAAGCAGCTCCATTTGTGGTTGTGAATTGTGCTTCAATTCCGCGCGAGCTTTTGGAAAGCGAATTATTTGGCCACGAAAAAGGAGCTTTTACCGGAGCCCATGTAAGAAAAATTGGAAAATTTGAACTCGCAAAAGGAGGAACAATTTTTCTAGATGAAATAGGCGAAATGGAAATGTCGCTTCAAGCAAAAATTCTAAGAGTAATTCAGCAAAAAGAATTTGAACGCGTTGGTGGAAACGAAGTTATCAAAACAGATGTAAGAATTATTTCTGCAACCAATCGCGATCTTAAATCGGCTGTGGATAATAAACAGTTTAGAGAAGATCTCTATTACCGACTTAGCTCATTCCCGATACATATTCTCCCCTTAAGAGAAAGAAAAGGGGACATCGTAATTTTAATTGATCACTTCATTAAAATTTTTAACAAGAAGATTGGTAAAGAAATAAAAAATGTAAATAAGGCAGCTTTAAAAATTATGTACGATTATGATTGGCCGGGCAATGTTCGAGAACTTGAGAACACTATTGAGCGATGTATGATTTTAAGCGACGGAGATTATATTGAGGCGGATGTGCTGCCGGCAAATATTTCCGGAGTTATAGGAACACCGAGTTCAAACACTCACGGCGTTCTCTTCGGCGAGGATTCACACGTAGTTCCTTTTGAAAAATTAAAAGAAGAAGCTATAAGACATGCACTAAAAGCAACACAAGGCAACATTGTTGAAGCCGCACGTAAACTTAAAATTGGCAGAGCAACACTTTACCGACTAATGGATAAATATAAAATTGAATCACCAAAAGATTGAAAAATTAAAGGTGAACCATGAGAATAATTGAGGAAATAATTGATGATATTATTGTTGAGATTGTAAATCTCGATAGAGCCACTCTTCTTGAAGCTGAAGAATTGAAAAGGCAAGTTAACGATAAGATTGACAGCGGCTATAGAAAGATAATAATTGATCTTACCTCAGTTGAATTTCTTGATTCAACATTTCTCGGGATTATTGTCAACACATTAAAAAAAGTTGCTAAGCTTGGAGGAGATCTAAAATTAGTAGGGTTCAAACCTAATGTTCGCTCAATGTTCGAATTGACAAGATTGTTCAGGGTTTTTGAATCGTATAGTGAATTACAAGACGCAATAAAAAGTTTTTATAAATGATAACGTTGCAGTTATTCTAATCACGCTTTTTTTGCCGGAGTAGTACTTTTAATAATTGTAAATATTTATTTTGGAAAACCTGTGACACAAGAAAATAATAAATCCGCAAACACAATATTATTAGTTGAAGACGAATTTAACATTGCCAAGCTGTTTAGTTTCAATTTAACAAAGGCGGGGTTTCGTTGTGAAGTAGCCGGTAATGGCAGAGAAGGTTTTGAGTTGGCAGAAAAAATAAAACCCGATTTGATAATCAGCGACGTAATGATGCCCGAAGTTGACGGATATGAATTTCGTAAACGCTTATTGGCGAATCCCGAACTCAAACAAATTCCTTTTGTCTTTCTTACAGCAAAAGGAGAAGAGGAAGATATTCTTCAAGGATTTGATCTTGAAATAGAAGACTATATAATTAAAACATCCAGCCCAAAAGTTGTAATTGCAAAAGTATCCGCAATTTTGAAAAGTCTTGAGAAAGAACGCGTAAAGGTTGTTGATGAGGTTCAAAAAGCCGCCGACTCGATGGGTGCTAAAGTAGTGCCGGAAGAATTTCCTCAGTTTGAGGGGTTTCAAATCAAGCATTGGCACTTGCCATTCAAAAATGTTCCCGGCGGAGATTTTATTGATTACTTTAAAATGGACGATGATCATATAGCAATTATTTTGGGCGACGTAATGGGAAAACGATGGGGAGCCTGGTATTTTGCAGTTGCTTATGCCGGTTACGTGCGCAGTGCTGCTCGGTTTGTGCTTGAATCATCAAATGATTTTCAACCGAGCCATATACTTAACAAAGTAAACGAGTCGGTTTTTAAGGATGAAAGAATTTCCGAAGTATTTATAACGCTCTCCGTAATTATTCTTGACAAAAAAAATAAAATTGCACGCTACTCTGGAGCAGGAGATTTACCGCTGATCTATAAATCAAAAACCATCAAGAGAATAGTTTCTAAAGGTGTTCTTCTTGGGTTTAGTAAATCAGGAGAATATGAGGACGTTGAATTGAAACTAAATAACGGGGACGAACTATTTTTAGTTACAGACGGGATTACGGAAGCGAGAAACGAAGCAGGGGAACTTTATTCGGAAGATAACTTGATGAAGTTTCTAGAAGAATTAAACCCGAACGAAGACTCACTTGATCAAATACAAAAAGAAATTTTTGATTATACCGGCGGGGAGATGGATGATGATATAAGCGTAATAACAGTTAAGGTTTTATAGTTGAAGATATTTTGAGGTAAACTTTGTGTTATGCCTTTACACAAAAAGTAGAAGCCGCAACTCTAATGCAAGAGCTGCTTGGTAGAAACAGAAAAGCAGTAAATGTTATAGAAGATAAAAGACTAAAGAAAGAAAATGTATCACCCACCGATTTTATTTTAACTATCCACAAACAAGAAGAAAAATATTTAGTAGATTCTTTATACTGGGGCATAAAATTTTCAGATAAATCACCTCTAATAGCAAATTCAAGAATCGAGACGATAAAAGAAAAATTATATTGGCGGGGATTATTTGACAGGAGCCGCTATATAATTCCAATGACGGGATTTTACGAATGGAAAAAAGAAGGGAATAAAAAAGTACGCTACAAAATATTCTTACCGGATGAAGATTTTTTCTTTGTTGCCGCTCTTGGAACAATAGATAAAGAGAAAAAGAAAACGGTATCGCTAATAACAACAACGCCGAATAAATTTATGGAACCGATCCACCATAGAATGCCGGTTCTACTAAGAATGCAAGAGGGAATTGATTACTTAACGGATTCGATAGAGATTAACCTTAAAAGATGTAAACCACTGGACGATGATATAAAAATGGAAATGATTCAGGACGCTAAAAGACATAATGACCACGAATAAATCAAGCTAACTTAAGACTTAAGGACTGCTATTTTAGACCAGTTAACCGAACTCGTTTTGTTCTTGGCTGGATGAATAAATCCATCCCCCCCAAAAATCACCTAAAAACGAAGGTTTGAACCTAATTTATTTTTGAATTGTGATTTCAGTCCTATCCAAAGATTGGCTGATATTTTCTAAATGATTAAATTTATGATGTAAGTTTTCAACAACTAATAGATTATCAATTGAAGTACAGAAATCTGACATATTTTGTGGTTTGGTTAATGCTTGTCTCTACTTTCATTTTACACGCCAAAACTAATAATGCTAAGGGGGAATTAGTTGAAAAAGAGAGTCGGTCTGTTTTAACCCTGGGTTTGAGTCATAATATTGATGGCTTTTATATCAACACCTCAGATCTTAGCGACCACTCTGAAAAAACGGTTTTTTATGATAAATTTGTATTAACAACAGACTTAACTCAACATCAGAATCCAGCTAAGGAATTTTTCCTTCAGCAAAATCTTTTTACCAGAGAAAATCTAAGAAGAACCAATCTTAGATTTTTTACGTATCTGAAAAATTAACTCCACCCGTCTTTCCGCCTAAAGTTTTCCATTGCTCCAACTTTAAAAGGTATGTTCAATAAAAAAAGAGGTAAAATTTGCGTACGTTAAAAATAGTTTTCATCATCAGTCTGGTTGCCGTAAGTGTCGGGTTCAACCTAAGCGATACTTCTGCAAGCGAGATAAATGGTGTGGCTAAAATAACTGTAAGCAAAGATGCAGAACCCAACATGACATCTGTTAACTTTAACGATTTGGGTGTAATGACCGCATCTTGGTACGGTCCGCGCTTTCACGGTAAGTTAACGGCAAACGGCGAACAGTACAATCAAATGGCGCTTACAGCGGCACATAAGTCGCTACCATTTGGTACTGTCCTTCAAGTAACAAATCCGAAAAATGGTAAATCAGTTATTGTAAGAATAAATGATAGAGGTCCATTCATTGAAGGACGTGATTTAGATTTATCTAAAGGAACAGCACTTAATCTCGGCATGATTGGCCTGGGTGTTATAAAGGTGAAAGTTTCCGAAGTACTGTTAAATTCTGACACTATTCCGATTAATACACTTAATTGATAAATAAAAAAGCCGTCACGAAAAAGTTTTGTGACGGCTTTTTGGTTTACTACCACACCCATAAATCTTCTTGATCTTGATATAGAAAAAATCAATATTTCATATAACATTCTAAACTGATAGCATTTGATGTAGTTTAGATATCCAGATAGTGTTCGCAAAGGAATTATTATGAACAATCCGTTTTTTAAGGATAGATTATAACAATCATTCTTTAACTATCAATGGAGAAGGTTATGAAAAAACTAGTTACTATCATTGCACTCTTTTTCACAATTTCACTTCCTGTACAAGCACAATTTCACATGTCGTTAGAGCCTGCATTTGGCATGAATTTTAATTTGCATTCCGGATCGGACATTGAAAGCGGCAGTGGTGTTGGAATTGTATTTGCCGGACAAGCACATATGTCTTTCACAAAATCTATTGGTATAATTGCGGGAATTGTATTTTATGATAACCGTAGCGGCGACTATAAAGAAACTGGAACAGATCAAACGTATGGTAAATATAGTACTGATATCAACGCTAGCTTAGCTTACTTTCAACTTGAGTCGCTCTTTAAGTATGAATTGCCATCAGGGCTCTATTTTGTAGCAGGACCGGTTTTAGGATTCAATGTTGAATCCGAAGCACAATATAAATTACATTTACAGCAATTAAATCAGACAGTAGACGGCAAATCAACTATAAAAGAGACACAAGTTAGGTTTGAATTGAAAACAGGCGCAGGCTATACTATTCCAATCACCAAAACTATTGATATTATTCCGCAAGTTACATTTGGTTATGGTTTAACTAATGTAGTTAAAGATGTTAAATGGAAAATTCTATCTTTTCAGGCTTTGGTAGGTGTGAGCTTTAACATTTTGTAGGAATCTTCTTAACAATTGAAAAAGGGATCTAAAAAAGATCCCTTTTTTATAAAGGAAATAAAACGTCCTGAAATACGTCTACAGAAAAGAAGCGCTTCCTTAGAGGCAGTTAATTAATTAAATCTATAAGCTACTCTAACACCCAAATAATTAGCGTCCTTAATAATGTAATAAGAACCGGCAATATCCATGTTGCCAAATTGATAACCCGCACCGACGGACATTGTAAAATCCGTGCTGCTTCCATCAATCTTAGTAGTTACAGTTTGTCCTAAGAACGTAATTTTTGATTCCCCCGATGTTGAAAATAAATGAAAACCTGCTTGTCCCAATGCATAAAAATCTTTTGAGAAGAAATATTTTATTCCAGCAAGAACCGGAATTGCTTTAAAATCTGTTTTTGCCGTAAAACCAGTTCCACCCAGGTCTTTTCCACTCCATATTAAATAACCTACAGTTGCAGTACCAACTACTTTATCGGTTAATTGTAAATCACCAGCAACAGTAGCGCCAAAACCAAAACTAACAACATCACCAAAAGTACTCATTGGTAATGCAAGGTTTCCACCAGCACTAAAGGTTAATTTGTTCTGAGCGTTTGCTGAACCAACAAACAATAAAACAGCAAGTAATACAAAATATAATTTTTTCATTGTAAAGCTCCTTATAATAGATTTGTGTATAAATGGTTAGAAGATAACTGTTAGTCAACAGTATATTATTTTGTAACATAATTTCAATTCATGTTAGTTCAAATTTATTAAATAATAGTTAAGATCAAAAATCAAAATGGACCTTTACACGATAGACGAGTCTAATTTACTTCGGTTACAAATTCTTTTGTTCTATGTAACGCCTCATTGTACATTCACTATATCTCAATATTTTGTTAGATAGTTTATTATATCCTTATAATTTGTAAATATTTCTTTCATGGTTTTTGATATTTTATTTTTCTTTACCGCTACGATTGAAACCGAAAGTATCCTAGAGAAAAACGAGTACTTATAAAAACAAGAATTATTTAACAGAAAATTTTTAGTTATGCAATTGTTATTTATTATTGATTATTTTTCATTAATAAGATTTACAAAAGGAAATTATGACAGTATTCTTTTCCAAAGCGTGTGAGTTAGGAATTCAAGCAGTTTTGTTTTTATCTACCAAAGAAAAGAAAATCTATAATGCCGAAGAGGTTTCTAAAGAACTGAAAGTACCAAAAGAATTCGTTTCAAAAGTTATGCAGATATTAACTTCCAGCGGAATTGTTTGCTCTAAAAAAGGAAGGAACGGCGGGTTCTATCTCGGCAAAAAACCGGACAGTATTAAACTAATTGATATAGTTGAAGCAATAGATGGTCTGGATGTTTTTAAATCTTGTGTTCTAGGATTTCCAGGCTGTTCAATGGAAACGCCATGCCCGGTGCACCACCAATGGGGAAAACTGCGCGAGGAAACATTTAAAATGTTAAGTGAAGAAACATTGGAAAACTTGAAGGAGAAAACTGTTAATAAAATTGCATCCTTATAATCTTTTTCAAAAGGAGGAATAAATGAGAACGCCGCTAAGAAAAGATGAACAAATACTTTTCGAAACTCACAAGCATTGGTATGTTTTGATTTTACCATTCCTGATCTCGTTAGCTGTATTGGTGTTATCATTTTATCTATTCACGATATTAACCGAGTTCCAGATTTGGTATATACTATTTCCCATTCTTGCTGTAATCTATTTTATATATAAATATTATTCCTGGAAATTTGATCTATGGGTTGTTACAAATTATCGTGTCATTGATGAATTTGGTGTCTTCTCTATTAACTCCAAAGAAAGTCCGATTGATAAAATAAATAATGTCTCATATCAACAGTCTCTACTGGGAAGAATAATGGGATTTGGAGACGTTCAAATTCAAACAGCGGCAGAGATGGGCGAGACAAGCTACGCAAATATTTCCCGTCCGCAACAATTGAAAGAAGCTCTTTCGAATGCACAGGAATTATATAAAGAGTATCAGATGAACAAACAGGCGTTTAAGTTTGCCGATGCTGTTGATGGAGAGGTCGGTGAAGAGATGAAAGAATGTCCTTATTGTGCAGAAAAAATAAAAGCCAAAGCTAAAGTCTGCCGTTATTGCAAAAGAGAATTATAACTTCTTCATTGCTTCTATAAAAATATCCTTAGAATCGGCAGAGCTAAATTTATTGCCGGAAAAATCTTTCATGAATTTTATTTTAGTAAATCCAATACCTTTGAGATAATACTTTAACTCATTTGTAGTATGCGGATAATGTTTTGTGGTGACAAGTTGAAATTCTTTTGGTGAGTTTTGTGGAAATGAAAGAATGTTGAAGTCAAGATCATCTTTCTTGAAATCATAAAAGCGGATAATAATTTTTTCATCACGGTTAGCTATGTTATTAATCCTTTTATCTTCCTTTATTATTAACTGATAATTAAGAATATGAAGAAAAATTTTCCCGCCTGGTTTTAGCAATTTGTAAATTCTTCTTATAGCATTATTCAACTCTTTTTGATTGAGATGTGCAATTGTATTTCCAACCGAAATCACATAATTAAATTTTGCATCAAACTTTGTAGGGATAGAAGCGAAAGAGCCGATATATGGTTCAATAAGAACTTTATATTTTTCTGAGTTATGTTTTAATTCTTCAATCATGTTAGGAGAAATATCAAAAGCTGTAACCTTGTGTCCATTCATTGCCAGAGCAATAGAATCCAGGCCTATTCCGCATCCAATATCCGCCACAGTTCCGGTTTGAGAAAATATAACTTTGTAAGCCTTAAATCTGACCTCGAGATTTTTTTCAAAGTCTATCATTTTATCATAAATGTTTGAAATAGAATCGTAAAATTTTGAAGCAGAAATAACTTTGTTCTTATGCAATTTGTTCCTCTTTTAATATTTCACCATTAACGCCCATGACAATATAATTTATTGGAATTTTTATTTTCGCAGAATTAACAGCATTTATAGCAAGTTGGGTTAATCCGCTGCAGCAAGGAACCTGCATGATTAGAACAGTAATGGATTTAAGATTTGATTCGTTTATCATCGTAACTATTTTTTCTGAGTAAACTTGTTTATTAACATCAAGCTTGGGACAAGCGATTGCAAGAGATTTTCCCTTTAAAAAATCTTTGTGGAAATCCGGATATGCAAATCCGCAGCAGTCAGCAGCAAGAAGCAGATCGGAATTTCTAAAATACTGTGCGTGGGGAGAAACAAGATGAAGCTGTATTGGCCATTGACGCAAATGTGAAATACGGCTTCCTTCTTCGTCATCATAAGCATCAGATTGTTCCAGAATAATTTCGCGAGAGCCAGGACATCCGCATTGTGTTCCTTTCTCTTCAACATCTTCTGTTGTAAGAGGATTTTCAATTCCATTATCACGTAAATATTCTAATGCTTCACGTAAGTATTCAAACTCTTCATGCTCTCGTAAATGTTTTAGATGTGCTTTGATTACATTCGTTCCACCTTTAACAATATAAGCCATAACTTTTTTTTCATCATAAGGTTCAGCTTCGCGCTCTACGATTGTTAAAGCTCCGGTTGGACAGTGCCCTAAACAAGCGCCAAGTCCGTCGCAAAAGAGATCACTGATTAAACGCGCTTTGCCGTCAATAATTTGTAATGCGCCTTCGTGACATTCCGGAACACATTGACCGCACCCGTCGCATTTTTCTTCTTCTATCTTTATTATTTTTCTTAACATAAATTCTCTTTTATATTGAATCAATTATTAACTAAAAATCTTTTTTTGAAAATTTTCTTATCCCGATAAGGAAAGGAATTACTGTCCACGCAATTAGTGATGAAATTGACAATATTGTTCCGAATGAACTTCCAAAGAACTTTTGAAACACTGCGCCAGTATATCCCATTAAAGCGGAGATGTCTAATTTTAAAACTACCAATAATCTGGCAAGGTCTATCGGGTTAAGCATACTTAACAATATTGATATTTTTTCGATGGGATAATCTTGTAAAATCTGTAATAAAAAAAGTATTAATCCATCGTATATTGCCGAAAATGCAAGCCAGGTAAATGTTGCAATCCCTAATCCGAGCATTTTGTTTTCGTTTAGTGTTGCTATTAAAAAAGCAATACTGCAGAAAATCATTGTTTGAAAAAATCCCGCAGTAAATAAAAATATAAGTACATCAAAACCACCGCGGATATTTCCTAAATTAAAAAGGATCGGAATTGAAATCCCCACAACAAAACTGAGCGCAAGCGGTATTGCCAAACCAATATAAAGACCAAGAAACAAAGTACTTCTCTTAATCGGCTGTGAAAGCATGAAGACGATATATTCTTTACTGTTGTAATAATGAATAGTTCCAAAGACGGTTGAAACAAGAGGGATAATTATTAATACTACATTCATCAAGCTGATTAATACTCTGGATAAATCTTTACTGAAAGTAAAAAGACTATAGCTAAGCAAAAAGAAAAAAATTGTATAGATAATTATCCACTTACTTCTCGAGAGATCATGAAACTGGTATTTAATTATTTTTAGAAGAGTATTCATTTTTCTGCACCGTTCATAATTGAAGCAACGGCTCTTTCCAAATTTCGTTGATCCGTGGAATTAATAAGTTCTTTAATTGTTCCGTTGAAATATATTTTACCTTCTAACAGAAAAACAACATTCTGTGCAAGTTCTTCCATCTCGCTTAAAATATGAGAAGTGAAAATAATAGTCTTTCCTTTTTTATTTTCTTTAAGGATTTTATCTTTTAACAAACTGCTTGCAACGGGGTCTAATCCGGCTGTCGGTTCATCCAATATTATTATTTTAGGGTCGAATAGAAATGCAACTGCTACATTTACTTTTTGTCGGGAACCCCCAGATAAAGTTTTTAATCGTTTATTGAATGAAGACTCTAACTGAAAACTCGTAATTAATTCCTCATCATAATTATTTTGTTTGTTTCTTAAATCTTTTACCATTCTAAATATTTCATCCACAGTTAGATTGTCCGGGAAATTCGCAATTTGTGAAACATAACCAATATCTTTTCTGTAATCATAATTCCCGTTTAATGTTATTCCGTTAACTATAATTTCACCTGAAGTTGATTTTACTAATCCCAATAAAGATTTTATTAACGTAGTTTTGCCAGAAGCATTGGGCCCCACCAAAAACGTTAATGATCCGGATGGGATGTTTAAATTAATTTCACTTAATGCTTTAAGAGAACCGTATTGTTTCGAATATTTGGTGAGTGTAATCATAAAAACTTTCGCATTGCCGGTTTGTTGTCAATTAGAGTCTCAGGCGTTAATGTAGGGAAAATATTTTCCGCAATATTTAACAATTCTACAAAAAAACTTCTCAGCAGTATTAATGTTGGTCTATTTTTTTCTGTTATTATGGAAAATAATTTAACAGGATGATAGGGCACGTCCCCGATACCATCTTTATTCAGATCATATCCTTTGTATTCCGACCAATAATTGTTGTTGAACGTATTATAATTCATAACACTGTTGGTTGAAATGTCGAAAGTGTTTCCGATAAAATTATTCTTCTCAAAAATATTATCCATGGAATTTCCCATTAGTCTAATCGCCCAGCCGTTATCAATAAAATTATTCTTGCTTGATTTTATTCTTGTACAACCCTCTAAATAGATTCCGCTGGAATTTTTATAAAAATAATTATTTTCAATTCTGCTGTTGGATATTTCCTTCAGCAATAAACCGTAAGACCCGCCTCCCCAATTCTGTTCAAACTTGTTATTGGTCATGGTTACATTATGAGTATACATTACTGCTACGCCGGCGCCGTTGTTTGTAAATGTATTATGGGAATAACTGCAGCTATCGGAGAACATAAAATGCAACCCATATCTCAAATTATGTGCGCTGTAATTATTTTCAATGATGCTGTGACGAACAAATTCCAAATACATTCCGTCACGATGCCCTTTAATATGATTGCCTCTTAAAGTTATATCACGGCAGTACCAGAGATGAATTCCGTTTCCTGAATAACTTTCTTTCAAATTAGATGCGCTGATTTCATTATTAATAATTTTACAATTATGTGATTTTGCGAGATATATTCCGAAGAAATTATTATAAAACTTATTTCCTTCTACCACACAATTTTTTACACTATCCAATTTAATTGCGGCATTATCGTGAATGAAATTTATTCCCCCATTCTTGAAAACGATTCCTTTGATTATTACTCCATCTGACTTTATAATCACCGTGCTCGTGTTGTTATTTCCCAGCAAAACCGGAAAATTTATTCCTATCAAAACTACAGATTTGTTAATAACAATAGTTCCTTCTGAATAGTTGCCTGCATGGACAAGTATTGTGTCGCCGTTGTTAGTCGAAAATAATGCTTGATTGATTTTATTAAACTTTTGGGTTGGTCCAACAAGAAACGTTTTCGCATGACTCAATTGCAAAAAAGAGACGAGTATGAAAAATAATATTATTGATAACGAACAGTTATTTTTATTGCCATTCGTTTTTAACATAAGATCGAACATCTTTCCAGCTTAAAACCTTTCCGCCGTATTCTGCTTTTATTTTATCTAAACTAGTTTGATCAGCAAAAGCGCTGATGTTTAATCCCATAGGACTTTTTAATTTTTCACTTACTAAAAAAAATGCATTATTTGTGCTAATAAATTTTTCCGGAGTAAGATAACCGGTAGCCCACCCGGAATGGATCTCTTCTTCTTTCATTGAACTATAAAATGCAGATAAACATTCTATGGAATCGAATTTATAAATCTTTCCTTTATTGGTAATTAGTTCTGCCCCAAATTTCGGATCAGAAATTGTCATCTTGCAATTATCGCAAGCATCGTTTCCGTAAGAAATTGGTTCCGGAGCTTTTTGACACGAGACGAAAAAAAAGCAATAAAATATCAACGACACACATACTCTTAAACTATAATTTCCGTCGTTCATGTTTTTTCCTTCGAACTTTTCTTATCTATATATAATGCAACAATAGCCAGTGTAATTGAAAAAACTATTAGATAAATGCTTATATCGGGTATGGACATAGCTTTCATATTCAATAATTGTTTTGAACCGATAAGAGGCGGCTGGTATGTTAAACCCGGTACTCTTATAGCGGCTTTCGGATCTAGATTATGTCCGTAATCGTATCCCCACATATAGTAATCGTAAAATCCAATTCCTAGTGTGATTAAAAAAAGCAAGATCCATGCAGCTACAATTTTTCTGTTTTTTAATGCAGCCGCCATTAATCCTAATAAAATAAATCCAGCAATTATATAAGGCATAATTTTAAGTTCAGGAATAGATTCCGGTTCAATTCTTTTCATTCCGATGTAATGATTTAATCCGTTGATATTTCTCAAATCAAATTCTTTATAGCCTGTGATTTGATTAACCCAGATTCTTAGACCAATACCTTCAGGATATTGCGGCGCAACCAAATCTATTTTCCAAATTGGAAAGAAAAACACACCCAATAGCATTACCGCAGAAATTAAAACTAAAATTCTTGATTTGGTTGACATTGTAAATCCTAATTTATCAGAATCTATTCCCGAAGAAAGTTAATTAAACAATAATTTAGTGTTACTGCCTGCCGATGAAACTCTAACATAACCCTGCATCTCTTGATGTAAGGCGGAACAGAAATCTGTACAGTAGAATGGGTAAATTCCTTCTTTCGAAGGAGTCCATAAAACAGATTTTGTTTGTCCAGGCATTACAAGCATTTCTCCGTTTGTTAATCCTTTAATTGTAAATCCGTGCGGAATATCCCAGTCTTGTTCTAAGTTCGTTATGTGAAAATAAACTTTATCGCCAACTTTTATCCCCTCAATGTTATCTGGTTTGAAATGGCTTCTTGATGTTGAAAGATAAACATGAACTTCATTTCCGTTTCTTGTAACGCGGGCTTCTTTTTCTCCGTGAACAGCATAAGGGTTTTTATTTTTCTCTAATTCGTAAAATTTCTTTGAATTCTTTTCTAATAATTCCGCCGGTATCGCTTGTGCATAATGAGGTTCTCCGACAGTGGGGAAATCCAATAGTAACTGCATCTTATCTCCAGAGATGTCAATCAATTGCGCAGATTGAGTAAGCTCTGGTCCTGTTGGAAGGTATCTATCCTTTGTAATTTTATTTAGCGCAACAACATATTTACCCCAAGGTTTTCTGCTGTCACCGCCCGGAATCATTAAATGTCCGATTGAATAGTAAGTCGGTATTCTATCTACTACCTCCCATGTCCCTATTTTCCATTTTACAATTTCTGATGATAAGAAAGCTGAAGTGTAAGCATAACCATTTCCGTCAAACTCTGTGTGAAGAGGTCCGAGACCCGGATTTTGTACTTCTCCCGCTATTACTGATTCGTATTTAAGAATAGGAATTCCATCTACATCACCGGCAAAATCTTTGTTCTCAATTGCTTTCAACATTTTAGAGAAAGAATGAACCGGTATAACAGCAGCCAGCTTACCTCCGCCAACTATGTACTCTCCGCTTGGGTCAATATCAACACCATGGGGTGATTTAGGTAATGGTATATAATAAATCATTCCGGGACAATCTTTTGGATTAAGAACTAATACATCATTTAATTTTTTTGATGTGGCTTTATGAGCATTTTCATCATAGTTGTTATCGTAATACTCAGCATTCATTTTTTTTGCTTTTCCTTCAGCAACATATTTTTCAGCCAGTTTCCAATTTACCGCAGCTAAAAAATCTTTATCATTCTGCGATGCGTTTACTTCTAAAATAGTGTTTGCTTGTTCGCTGTTGTAACAAGTAAAGAAAGACCAATCGTGCGATGGTCCCTTTCCGGAATGTGATAAATCATAATTAAATCCCGGCACAACAATTTGGAAAGACAAACTCATGTCACCGGAATTTTTATCAACTTTTACGTAAGAGATTGTTCCTTTGAAATTTTCTTTATAAGAAGAAATCGGAACATCTTTTTGAGGAACAGGAACACTGAATCTTGTTGAAGCGACAACATATTCTGTATTTTCAGTTACAAAAGGAGAGCCGTGGTTACCGGCAGAGTTTGGTATTTCAATCGTTTCTACAGTCTCAAAAGTTGTAAGATCAATTCTTGCAACCCTTGGCGTATTATTGCCGTTGATGAACAACCATTTTCCGTCTTGTTCACCATTAGTTTTTGATAGAACAGGATGGTGTGCATCATCCCAAGGAACAAATCCGAATGAAGTATTCAACATTGGTTTTGTTTCTTCGGAATAACCATAACCCGTTTCCGGATTTTGCGAGAAGACGCTTATCACTTTAAATAATCTGCCCGATGGTAAACCATAGACAGAAACTTGTCCGCTGAATCCACCGGACATAAAAGCATAGAATTCATCATGTGTTCCCGGTGCAACATAAACTTTAGATGCAGCATTGCTAAAATCTCCCGCACTATTTGAATTAGAGCAATTATATAATAATGCGCCTAACAATAATATCGGAATCAGCACAAGTAAAAAATTTTTCTTTTTCATAGTATCTCCCTTTGATAATTTATTTTTTTAATTTATCCACAGAACGAAAATATTCAAGCATCATTCTTGCATCTTCTTGTGTTACATTCTGAAATGTCATCTGGGTCGGATATTGGGCGAACATTTTTTTTGCTTCAGGATGTTTGGCAACCATCTCAACAGGATTCAAAATCATATTCATTATGTATTCAGGCGATCTTCTTTCAATTAGATCCCTCTGAGCGGGTCCTGTGTAGCGTTCATCCAGTTTATGACACTGAGCACATTTCGCATCGAACAATTTTTTTCCTGTTTCAACATTTTTTGCATCAATCGGACCAAGATTTAATTTTTCTTTTATCGGTCCAATTCCATTATCCAGTTCAAAAACAGTTAGTCCGAAGATTTTTGCCATTTTTTCTTTCTTTGCCGTTTCTTCATCCGCTCCAGATTTATTTTCTCCACATGCACCAAAAAGTAGAAAAGAAACGGCTGTTATTAAAAACAACTTCTTCATTGTATCTCCTTGTTATGATTGTAAAAATTTATGTTATTCTTTTTTAATTATTGAAATCAGTTTCTAACCTCATGCATAAATTTCCAAGAGTGTGGTTGTTAATTATGTAAGTCATTTCTTTATTAAATGTTGTCCATAATGAGCAGACCATACATTCTTCTTTGGAACAGTAATCAATATTCCCGCCGAACAAACAGTTCTCAAATTTTTTGATATGTCCAAGAGAATCGAAAACAGTTTTTAATTTTATTTGTTGAGGATCAACAGCAAAAGAAAATCCGCCGCCCTTACCTTTTTTTGAGATTAAAATTCCTTTCTTCGCAAGAGTCTGTAATATTTTTGAAATGAATTCCTTAGGAATTTGCAATTGTTCAGAAATGTACGCTGCAGAAAATACATGATTACTTTTAAATCTATTCATATACAACAGAGTTTGCATTCCATATTTTAATTTATTGCTGTACATTATCTTTATCAGATTAATCGTTCTGATTAAAACTACGAGTTTAATGTTAATAATGTCAAGCAAAAAGAAAAGCGGGTCTTGATTATCCGATTTAATTAAAAACAAGCCGTTTTTAGAAGGATTTCGTTTTGTTTTGATTGATCAAGAAACGAAAAATGAGTAAGTTTATATCAGAATATATAGTCTGTTTAACAAAATATAAGTAGTTTATGCTGACTAGCAACAAAAAAAATACTTCCAAACCGATACAGAAAATTAGATTTACAGTTCAAATTGTGTTTACATTTCTTTGTATTTGGATTGGAATCAAGTTTTGGCAATTCATTTCTTATTTAGAATCGAACGGTACAATAGCATTTCATCAAAGACCGCCGGGCGCTGAAGGATTTCTTCCAATCAGCGCTTTAATGAGTGTTGTATATTTTATTCAAACCGGAAAAGTGCATGACGTTCACCCTGCGGGATTTTTTATCTTCATAGCAATTGTTGGTGTCTCATTCGTTTTTGGAAAAGCATTTTGCAGTTGGATGTGTCCTGTTGGACTTATTTCTGAATTAGTTGGAGATTTCGGAGAAAAAATTTGGAAGAAATTTTTTAAGCATAGATTAAAACTGCACAAGCTAATTGATTATCCATTGCGTGCTGTGAAATACTTACTGCTTGCGTTTTTTGCATTTGCAATTTTTTCGATGAATGAAACCGCACTTGCATTTTTCTTAAGCGATACATATAATATTGCGGCTGACGTAAAGATGTATTACTTTTTTGCAGAAATTTCCCGGTTCAGTTTAATTGTTATTGGAGTTTTATTTCTTCTTTCAATTTTTATTAGAAATTTCTGGTGCCGCTATCTTTGTCCTTATGGTGCGTTACTTGGATTGATTGGAATTATTAGTCCGAATAAAATAAAAAGAAATACAGTTAGTTGTATTGATTGCGGATTATGCGCAAAGGCATGTTCATCATTTGTTAAAGTTGATAAGGTTAAAACTGTTCTTTCTGATGAATGTACTTCGTGTTTAAATTGTATTGATGTTTGTCCTGTAGCCGATACACTAGAAGTCAAAAGTATTTTCTCAGAAAAGAAAATTTCTAAAAAAATAATTGCATTCGGCATTGTGCTTTTGTTTGTTTCAATAACGGGATTAGGAATGATAACGGGTCACTGGCATAATAAAGTTTCTAAAGAAGAGTATTTGAAAATTCATAAGCAATTAGATGCGATAGGGCATCCTACAAGTACTGCCGAAATAAAAGAATTGAATAGATCTACACAAAAAAGAAAAGTGAATTGAGATGGAATCAATTAAGAAGAATTGGTTTACAAAAATTATTTCTCACTCAATTCCGCCGAAGCAATGGAGATACCCGGTAATAGTTCTCGCGGGAATCTTTGTCGGATTAGGATTTTATGTACTCTACATCTCAAACGCTATTTCATATTTATCCGATAATCCGAAAACCTGTGTGAACTGTCATGTTATGTATCCTCAATACGCAACGTGGGAAAGGGGAAGTCACGGAAGAGACGTAACGTGTAATGATTGTCATGTACCGCAGAATAATCTCATCGCGAAATATCTATTTAAAGCGAACGATGGACTTCGTCATGCAACATATTTTACAATGAGATGGGAACCGCAAGTAATTCAAATCAAAGACGCCGGAAAAAGAGCGGTTCAGGATAATTGCATTCGATGCCACAGTAATTTAATTCACCCAATAGCGTTGAGAACTATCAATAATAATAGCGTTGAAGATCAGACGGAAAAATATTGCTGGGATTGTCACCGTGAAACGCCACATGGACGGGTTCATAGTTTATCATCAACACCATATGCACGAGGACTTCCTCATACAGAATCTGTTATTCCGTTGTGGCTGCATGAATTCGTTTCATCAGAAAAAATTGTCCAAAGGACTCCTACGGAGAAAAGAAAAATTAATTAGAGGTAACATCATGAAATCAATTCAAGAATTAACGAAAAACAAACCATGGTTAGGTTGGCTGTTGTTTGTGGTTACTGTAGTTGTGGTATTTTTAATCGGACTGTTTGCTTCCTCCATCATCGAAAGAAGAAATGAATCATTCGTGCTTCAACAGGTTAAACCAATTGCAGATTGGGAACCGCGAAACGAAATATGGGGAGAAAATTATCCGCGCGAGTATGAGACCTACATGCAAATGCATGATACTACATTTGCCAGTAAATATGCAGGCTCTGTTACTAAAGATTATCTTCAAGAAACACCAGAACTTGTTGTAATGTGGGCGGGTTATGCTTTCTCTAAGGATTTTTATGCGCCCCGTGGACACTCATTTGCAGTTAAAGATATTAGAAATAGTTTGCGTACCGGAGGGAATAAAGTTAGCCCCATGCCCGCAACTTGCTGGAGCTGTAAAAGTCCCGATGTTCCGCGCATGATGCAAAAAATGGGAGTTGCAGAATTTTACAAATCGAAATGGAAAGATTTAGGCGCTGAGATTGTTAACCCAATCGGCTGCCAGGATTGTCACGATCCAAAAACGATGGATTTGAGAATTACGCGTCCTGCACTTATCGAAGCACTTCAAAGACAAGGCAGAGAGATAAAAACTTTTTCTCATAACGAAATGCGTTCGCTTGTTTGCGCGCAATGCCACGTTGAGTATTACTTCAAAGGAAAGGAAGATAAGTATTTGACTTTCCCATGGGATAACGGATTCAGCGCAGATGCGATGGAAAAATATTATGATGAAGCGAACTTCACGGATTGGACACATCAACTAAGTAAGGCACCAATGTTGAAAGCGCAGCATCCCGATTATGAACTATTTATGACCGGAATTCACGCTGACCGCGGCGTATCTTGCGCAGACTGCCATATGCCGTATAAATCGGAAGGAGGAGTAAAGTTTACAGATCATCACATCCAGAGTCCGCTGAATAATGTTGAAAATTCTTGCCAGGTTTGTCATCGTGAAAAAACTCAGAAGTTAATTGAAAACGTTTACGAGAGACAGGATAAAATTCTTGAGTTAAGAACAATTGCAGAAAAAACATTGGCGGCAACACACATCGAAGCAAAGATTGCCTGGGATAACGGTGCAACAGAAACCGAAATGAAACCAGCACTTCAATTTATTCGCCACGCTCAATGGAGATGGGATTGGGTTGCAGCATCAAACGGACTTGGATTTCATTCGCCTGTTGAAGCAATGCGGGTTTTGGGAACGTCTATACAGAAAGCCGAGCAAGCAAGAAAAGAAATTGCGCTTATTCTTGTTAAACAGGGTGTAAAATATCCAGTAGCATTGCCGGATTATTCAACAAAAGATAAAGCGCAAAAATTTATTGGTTTGGATATGCCAATGCTTCGCGCGGATAAAGCAGATCTTTTAAGAACAATCGCTCCCGAATGGGATAAGAAAGCAAAAGAGAGACAAGGAACGCTGCAAAAGTATTAATTATAAATTCAAAAAAAGCGTTAATGATTTTCAACTAATAAGGAGAAGTTTTAATGAAGAAACTATCTGTTATCATTGCATTGATTTTGATAACCGGAGTTATTGATGCACAGCAGACGATCAAATTTTCTGCACAAATTCGTCCACGTCTGGAATTAGACAACAAAAGTTTTCAAACAAATATTCCGTTCAATAATTACACTTATCTTCGCACACGTTTAGGTGCAATGTTTATTTCGTCCACAGAGATGAGTGGATTTATTCAGATTCAAGATGCGCGAATCTTTGGCAATGAAACTAGTACAACTGCAGACATGAAAAATGTAGACCTGCATCAAGCGTATTTTAAGATTGACAACTTTTTTAAGTTACCAATGGATCTTAAGGTTGGAAGGATGGAACTTCTTTACTCGAATGAAAGAGTGATTGGAAATTCTAACTGGGGAAATACCGGAAGAAGTTTTGACGGCGCAGTTCTTTCGATTAAGGGAGATAAATTTAAGGCAGATATTTTTAGTGTAAAAGAAAACGAAAGACTAAATGCCGGTGATTCACTTGATCAAAGTATGTGTGGAGTTTTTGCAGACTTGCTGGTTGCACAAAATTATAAAATAGAGCCGTTCATTATTTGGCAAAGAGCTGTTCCTTCATATTTGTTAAACAGATTTACTATAGGCACTTACATTAAAGGGGATATTTCCGCGTTTACACATGAAACAGAATTTATCTATCAATTCGGAGATATTACTGCGTCAAGCAGGAAACAAAATATAGCAGCATACATGTTTGCCTTCAATGCAAGTTATACATTTGACGAGCCATCCAAACCACTAATTGGCGCGGGAATAGACTACATAAGTGGAGATAAGAATTCTGCAGATAATGACTATAATGTATTTAACACAGTGTTTGGCACCGGGCATAAATTTTTTGGCAGTATGGATTATTTTACTGATATGCCGGCTCATACATACGGACTTGGAATTATGGACTTGATTGCTAAAGTGGCGCTAACACCGATTGAAAATCTTAGAGCAACTTTAGTTGGGCATATTTTTACGGCAAATGCAGATTATAAATTGAAAAACGGATCGAACTCTACAAACTTTGGAAGCGAAATTGATTTGCAGTTGAATTATAAATACAACGATAACATTTCCCTGGAAGGTGGCGCATCTCTTTTCTCGCCGGGAGATATATTTAAGGAGAAAAAGGGGAGCGATACTGCAACTTGGTTTTATTTAATGGCGGTGGTGAACTTGTAAAAAACGATGCTGGATACTCGATATTAGATACTTGATGAAGATTTTTTTAGAAAGCCGGTTAATGCCGGCTATTTTCTTTTAAAGATGAGAAAGGATTGATTGAAGGATTTTAGATTGATAAAGTGAAGAAGGAAAACTAAGTTGGATTAGGATTATTGATGTTGCTAGATTCTTACTGAATATGTATAATCAAAAGCATAATATTTGGGAATCAAGTTCATGTAGTAATTCGTACCGAAGAAATTTTACGATAGTTGGATTTATTGGATTATTTTTTTTGAATTAAGCTCCCGGAGAACCAGATGAATGCAAACACAAAATTTGGTTTTATTCCTGTTTCAAGCTCAATTACTCAAACCTCAATAGAAGATATAGCAGGCAATCTTCTTTCTTCATTTCACGATTATGGCGGCGAACGATTTACTGATGAGATGATAAATCTAAACGTTCCGACTTTTTATTTCATTGTTACAGGCGGAACGGAAGAAAAAGTTCTAAAACTTTGGTACGAACGGAAGAAAGTTTTTAACCATGAACCTGTAATATTAATTGCACATGCCGGAAATAATTCTCTTGCCGCATCAATGGAAATTTTAGCAAAGCTTCAGCAAGACGGCGAAAAAGGAAAAATCATTTATATAGATAACAATACAAACAAAGATTGGCGGAACGATTTAGAAAGAAATGTAAAACATCATCAAGTATTTCATCAATTAAAAAACACAAAGATCGGTTTGATTGGAAATCCGTCTGATTGGCTTGTTGCAAGTATGCCCGATCCTTCCGTGATAAAAAAAGTTTGGGGTCCGCAAGTAGTAAATGTTGATCTTGAAGAACTTAAAACAAAGATTGCGGAAATAAAAGATGAACAAATCGAAGACGATCATTACTACTTAACAACAAAAGCCGCTGCAATTAAAGAACCCTCAAAGAAAGAAGTTAAGAATGTAGTTAAAGTTTATACTGCGCTTAAAGAATTGATCCGTGCGCAAGAATTAAATTCAGTTTCAATCCGCTGTTTCGATTTGGTAACCGATCTTAAAACTACCGGATGTTTTGCCTTATCAAAATTGAACGATGAAGGAATCATTGCCGGATGCGAAGGCGATCTTGTCTCTACGCTTGGAATGTTATGGGCAAATTATTTAACAAATCAGATTGTTTGGATGGCTAACCCGGCGCAGATTGATGAACAGAGTAATTCAATGTGGCTTGCTCATTGCACTGTTCCGATGAGCATGACTGAGAATTATAAATTACGTTCGCATTTTGAATCGGGACTTGGAGTTGGTATAGAAGGAGAATTAGCAAAAGGAAAAGTTACAATACTTAGGATTGGCGGTAAGAATCTGGAAAAAATTTGGGTATCGAACGGGGAGATCTTAGAAACAGGTTCATCGGAAAATCTTTGCAGAACACAAGTGAAAGTAAAACTGCACGGCTCGGCTAAAGTAACCGATCTGCTCAACGAACCTCTAGGTAATCATTTACTTTTGATGCGAGGAAGTCATACAAAAGAAATGATCGAATGGTGGGAGATGTTTATCGTTTAGTTTTAGGATTCAAAACCAAAAAAATTAGGTGGACAAGGAATTATTTTAAAGTATTTAATATTAATTTACGAACAATTAATCCTAGAAATTTCGGAGACAACATGAAAAGGTTTTCAACCATCACAATATTATACTCCCTTATGACACTCTTCTTTACCGGTCAAATCTTATCTCAAAGCGATTCTGAAAAAATGTTTAAGAATTCAAGAGATCTAAGTAAGAAAGCATTATCAATGGCGGCTAATATTTTTGCACAAGATGATTTTGAAAAAGGAACCGACCTGCTTGCCGATGCAGAAAAGCTTTTAAAGAAAAACGGAAAACCCGAAGAGATTCAACAGAATCTTACAACGGCAATTGATCTATTTAATAAATCAATCGAGACAACCAAAACATTGAATACAAGTTTTTCAGATCTAATGAAAATCCGCCAGCTTGCTTTTAATGTTGATGCTTACACTAACGCACCGAAATTATGGAAAGAAGGAGAGGAAAATTTTTCAAGCGCTGTAGAAGATCATAACGATAAAGATATGGAAGGATATAAAAAATATGCTAAATCCGCAGAGACTAATTATAAAGATGCTGAATTGGTGGGTGTAAAAGGTAAATATTTAAATGATCTTAATGCTTCAATTGCTCAAGCAGAAGATAAAGATTTAAACAAATACGCACCCATCATTTTAAATAAGAGCAAAAAATTTGCTCAAGACATAGAAACAATTTTAGACGCCAACCGTTACGATACTCTAAAAGCACACAATAACTTGAACCAAGCTATGTACGAACTTAAACATGGTTTATCTCTTCAGGATCTTTTTATGAAGATGAAAGACAAAGAGAAGACAATGGAAGATTTAGTTTTATCGTGGGAAGAACCGCTAGCCAAAATAGGTGCTGAGTTCAAGATTCAACCATCATTCGACAAAGGTTATGATGAAATCACTTCTCAAATTATCTCTAATATTAATGATGGTCATGTAAAATTAAATAAAGCTTTGAACGACTATCAAAGAATTTCTTCCGAACTGGAGGATCTGAAAAAATCAATTCAGGATTATAAAACAAAACTTGCGGATGCAGAGACTCAGAATAAAAAACTGAATGTAGATAGTGAATCGCTCAAAAAATCAACAGAAGAATTAAATAAGTCGGTTGAAGACTATAAAACAAGATTTGCACAACTTGAGAATGAAAGTCTTAGGTACAAGACACAGTCGCAGGAATTGGAAAGGAATAATCAAATCATAGAAAAAGCATCTAACCTATTTCTTCCTTCTGAAGCAGAAGTTATAAGAAACGGAGAGTTAATAATAATAAGATTAGTTAACATAGTCTTTCCGTCAAATAAGGCAACACTTGAACCTCAGTATTATAATTTGTTTGCAAAAGTTCAGAAAGCAATTCAATTATTTCCAAATGGAACAACAGTGATAGAAGGTCATACCGATGGTCAAGGCGATTTTCAAAAGAATCTTGATCTATCACAATCAAGAGCTAATGCTATATTTCAATATTTAATGTCTAGCATGGGCGCCGAAGCGAACAGAATTACCGCAGTTGGACTTGGCGGTACAAAACCGATCGCCAACAATTCATCGGAGGAAGGAAGAGCAAAAAATAGAAGAATAGAGGTGGTTATTAATCCGCACTTTCCTGCAACCAAGTAGAGAGCTCGGACATATAATTATTTCTTTATGTAAATACTTTTACATTTTCCTAACAATTCCATGACAACTCAACACAGAGGATAAATCCCGCGCATGCGGGATTTATTTTAAATGAAAAAGTCACCGCCTGGGGAGGCGGTAGTTTATTAAATAATATTAAATTAGTATTGATGACATAAAATTAATTATCTAAATTTTATCTAGTAAAATTATTCACAATTATAAAACGGGGAATAATCTCATGTCTCATAATTCACACACAATTCTAAATCTTATGGAAAAGAACAGCATTTTCATATTGGCAGCATTAATGCTTTTGTTATACTGTGAAGTAGAAGCTCAGACAAATTACTTGAGACAAAAAGAAACAACATTTATTAATGTAGAGTATAATTTGCCGATGTTTAAGGAAGCAGCTTTCGGTAAAAAAACAGGATGGTCAGTAATCCTTAATGCGAAATTAAAAGCTTCAGATAATCTCACTGTTCTGTTGGAAGTACCATACGCAAGCGGAGGCAATGACTATTGGGGTTCACCGGTAAGTAAAACTGAAAGCGATGTTACGTGGGGGAATCCCTTAATTGGTTTAGAAATCAGAAATGGCGACAGTGATTTATATTATGAATTTGGTTTACGAATTCCCGGGACAAATAAAAATAGTTGGAGAGCGATAAGTGCCGGAGAAAGTATTGATTTGGAAAGAATGACTGCGTTTTTTTCTGAATCAGTTTCACTTTACGGTTTGCTGGACTTCAAACCAGAGCTTTTAAATAAATTTTATTTGATGATAAATGGCGGACCAATATTCTTTTTTCATAAAGAAGGCGGCGTTCCTCAAACATCCCTAATGTTTTCAAACAGATTCGGTTTTAAAAATGATTTGTTCAATCTTACTTCCGGCTTTGAATTGATGGTCTTCTTATCAGGGAAAAATATAAGTTTAAGTGAAAGGACAACTACTCAGTGGGATATATCGGTATCTGTGAATTTTGCAAATTTTAATCCGGGACTGATCTTTAGATTGCCATTAACAGGATGGAATTCTTCAAATGGCGTGATAGGTTTTAATTTAGGATATAATTTTTAGTCGTTAAAAATTTTAATTAGGGTTTTATATTTTAGATAAACAGAATCATTACCTGGCAAAGCACCGTTAACCATACATATCTCCGCAGCAAAATCATTTGCAAGTTTGTTGATTTCGGCAATCGGCATATTGTTTAAGTAACCAAGGCAAAGTATAGCCGCAAAAGCATCGCCGGCTCCAAGAGTATCAACCACATTAACAATTTCTGTTTTGTAATAATTTTTTTCGTTCTTTGTATAAAGTTCTGCGCCGTTCTCTCCGAGAGTTAACCCGATCAAATCAAGATCAAATTTTGTAATCAATTGTTCTATTGCTCGATTGTTATATTGTTGAAGGTCGAAGAACTGTTTAAGCTTGTTCAATTCATCTTGATTAATTTTTAAAACATTACATGTTGACAAAGTTTGTTCGATTAATTCTTTCGTATAGAAATTATGGCGAAGATTGAGATCACAAAAATATTTTATGTGTGATTTTCCAAATAAAGATAAAATTGTATTACGGGATATTTCGCTGCGGGTTGAAAGCGTACCGAAGTACAACAAATCAGTTGCCTTCTCGATAAGATCAGTTGTAGTTTCATTCAAGGTGATGTAATCATAACTGCACTCGGGAGAAATTGTGAATTGCGGGGTTCTATCTTCGTTTATTTTTACTTGAACTGTTCCGGTTGGATATTTCTTATCTATATATATGTGTTTTGTATTAAAACTGATTGAATTGAGATATGAAAGCATTTCACTTCCGTTTTCATCACTTCCAACGCTTGAGACCAAAGTTGCTTTACCCAATATTTTCCAGATATGATAAATAAAATTAAACGGCGCACCGCCCAAGCGTTTCTTATCAGGATAAACATCAAAAAGGATTTCTCCAATAGCAGTAACTCTTAAATTTTTCATTTACGTTTTATTTTATCCGCTCTCTGTTTTCTTTACGGTCTTTCTCTTTCTCTTTAGCTTCATGCATCATATCTTTCACATTATCAATTTCCGGGGATTCGCTAAAGGATTTCCAATCAAACTTTTCATCGAGTGGAGTTAAAGCTTTTTGCGGATCGAAAATCCTTCTATCTATATCTAATGCGCGATAAGGAGTGAAATCCGGTTTGTCTGTGAAGAAATCTGCAAGGTCATTTGCACCGGCATCAAATTGGTTTAAGTACGGAATGCCGAGAACATTCCAAAATGTTTTGAAGATGCTTCCGAAACTATAATGAGTGTGGCTCTCATAATTTTTTTTCGCATAAGGAGAAATAACCATTAACACACTCCTGTGTGCATCAACGTGATCAACACCGTTCTGCGCATCGTCTTCGGTAATTACAATCATCATATTTTTCCAGTAAGTAGTGTGAGAAAGAAATTCAACAATCCTTCCGACCGCAAGATCATTATCTGCCATATAACTTTCGCGGAATGGATATCCGGCATCGGGACGTTCGCCGGCACCGTGGTCATTTGGTACGATAACTGTAAGTATAGACGGCATCTTTTTTCCTTTTCCAATCCACTTTTCATTAAATTCTTTTTTGAACATATCAATTCTAAATTGATCTGGAATAGAAGTATTATATGTCGGATAGATCCGTGAGGTTTTGTTGAACATCGGGCGGGGAACAGGATAATTTACGTAATGTCTAACACCGCCGTATTTATAACTTGCATCGTAAGAAGCCGGCTCGAACATCATTCCAAAACCAAAATTAAAAAAATCTATTTTATTTCTTTCGAGGTGATCCCACATAGATCCGGCTTCGTTGTAGTCTTCCGGATAGGTAGCTCCTGCTGTGGGATTTATACCAAGCGCACCTTTAGCTTTCGAATTTTCTTTAACATTTCTGTTGCCGCCGTAATCAGCCGGAACAATAGTTTCAACCCATTCATTCGGATAAGTATTTACAAGCCAGCGGTGCCCGTCCGACGAAACATCCGAATCAACATAAAAATTATCGGAGATCGCAAACCGATTTGCCAATTCAAGATGATTTTTCATTACAGTAGTATTTATTACTTCAAGGGTTTTCTTTTTATTTGTGAAGGAAACATTTTTTCCATAACGGGCAAGCGTTGAATCACCGTTTCCATTTTTGACATTCCCGAATATTTCATCATAAGTTCTATTTTCTTTAGAAATGAAGACAATATGTTTTAACGGACTAACCTTTTCTTCGGGATAAAGAGGAATGGGGTTATTTTTTCTTTCAGAAAATTTTTGTGAAGATGATTTCTCAATTAAAAAATTATTATCAATCACTTTTTGGGTTAGAATAGGCAGTTCATCATCTTTTGGTATATCAATTACCGAAACAGTTCCTTTCATTAAATTGCCAATGTAAGTTCCTTCGGGTCCGGGCTTAAAATTTACTCCGCCATTAGGTCCGCTGCCGTATCCTTTTGCGTTTGCAACAAATAATTTTTTTCCATCAACACTTACTTTTAATTTTGCCGGAAACCAGCCGGTTGGTATGTGTCCGAGAACTTTCAGTTTCTCTATATCAATCACCGCAACAGCATTAATTCCGGATTCTGCAACATATAATCTTTTTTGATCGGGCGAGAGTGTTAGTCCGTATGGAATTATACCGCGTAAATTTTTTAAGCGATCATCCAGTACAAGTTTTATCGTCTTTACAATCTTTTTCTTTTCAATATCTATAACAGAAAGATTATCGTTTGTTCCGTTGCTAACGAATAAATATTTATTTGTTGCAGCAAGAGAGTTGGGGCTTGAACCTCCGACAGCCGGAATCCCTTCGATCAATTCTCCTATCTGGTTACCCGTTTTAATTTTTGTAGTAACTCTTGGATAATTCGGATCTTTGTTATCTATAATAAAGACCGAGAAAGCATCGGAAGAATATGGATTGCCTAAACCAGGAACTTTAATATCACCTATCTTAACACCTGTCCGGGATTCTTTAGACAAATAACCATAAGGCGGAAAAGTTAATCCTTTCTCTTTAACATTATTGGTTGTTATACCGGGGATATATTTGTATTCGTACATTCCTACATTTGCAACAAAAATATTTTTTTCATCCGGCGAGAGAGTAATACCGAAAGGATATCTTCCCACCGGTACACTTTGAACAAGCAATTTTGTTTTTGTATCTGCAACTATCATTCTAAAATTGATTTGATCAACCGCGTAAATATTTTCTCCGTTACTAGATAAAACCAAATCGCCGATGTATCCGTGAGAGTAATCGAATTGATTATCAGCGTAAGCGCAATCAATCGAATCAATCTTGTTACCGGTTGAAATTTCAAACAGATAAATTTTATTTGTCTGTCCGCCTGCAACATAAACAATCCCATTGTCCGGGGAGATTGCAAGTCCCATAAAAACTGATGCAAGAACTCCTTTATCTGTATTTGCACCGGGCGGAACTTGTTGAACGACAGGATCACCACTCAAAATATTTTTGATCAACGTAATCGAAAGTGGATCGGTTCCGGAATTTGCAGTAACAAGAACATTTCCATCATGACTTAAAGTTAATCCGTACGGATGAGGCGCGGTGAAAATTGTTTTTCCTAGCGGAGTAATAAATCTTCCGTTGGGGATAACCGTTTTTCCGTTCAAAACAATTTTTGTAAACTCTTTTTCAGCCGGAGCGGAAATGATCCAAAGATCTTTTTTCGATTGAGGATGTACGTTTAAGTAAAACGTAAAAAGTAGAATTAAGCAGATAAAATTTTTCATTTGGTTATTTATGATTTTTTGTTGAGAGTTCAATACGACACATAAAATTAGTTTCTTCTTTTGATTTGAACAACAATTGCTCCGGCAGCAGCTATAAACATTCCAATCCCTTCTTTCCATGTTACAGGCTCACCAATAAATATCCATGCAAGAAAAGCAATTTGAATTAACATTGTTCCGTTTATTATGCTTGATTCCATTGCAGTAAGTGTTCTCAAAGATAGATTCCAAAGTGTAAATGCTAAAGCAGTATTAACAACTGAAAGCCAAAGTAAAAATAAAAAATTGGTTAAGCTCAAATGCGGCAATCCTTGTGTCGCAAGACCAATAATCAACATTATGATTGATCCGATACCCATGCTTACAACTGTAACTGTTAACGGATGAAATTTACCGCTTCGATTTATTCCGCGACCCAGTATGGAAGAAAATGCATTGGAGAAAATTCCAATTGTCATCACAATAATTCCAAGAGTTTTACTTTCGGATAGATCAACGGGATAGAAGTATGCAAGAATCCCCATTATAAATAAACTTGTACCTAACCATTGAAACACAGAAGGTCTTTCTGATAAAAGAAAAATCCCCATTACTGCAACTATGATAGGAGTAAAATTGAGAAGAAGACTTACCGTTACTGCCGGAAGAAGCGACAACCCGATAAATTGAGTTCCTTGTGTAAATGTATAAAAGAGAAGTCCTAGGACGGTTAAACGAAACCAATCTTTTCGATCAAAATTTTTAACTTCAGAAATATTTTCTTTGGTTAACATAAAAGGAATCAGACACATAAAAGCTAAAAAGTAACGCAACCCGGCAAAAGTCAGCGGAGGAATATCACGCAATCCCCACTTTATTATTATAAATGATGTTGACCAGAAGAAAGTAACAAGTAATGCAATTAAAACAGATGCGGTTCTTGAAAGCGGTTTAGAAAAAATGTTCGCCTCATTCTGTGTTGTTATTAAATTTTAAATAAGCAGCTATAAATAATTTTTATTTGCCCGTCAATAATTTAATAGCATAAAGGATAAGAAATACTGCAAAGATTTTTTTCAAAACTCCTTCGGGAAGATTAACAGCATATAATGACGACAAATAACTTCCGATAACAAATGTAACAACCATAATACCTACGGCTTTAAGATTTACATGCCCGGCATTATAATAATTCATTACGGCAAGGATTCCGATTGGAAGAAGAAGGAGACCAAGTGAAGTTCCTTGCGCATCTTTTTGAGTGTAACCCAAAAATCCAACAAGCATAGGTATAATAATTATTCCGCCGCCGATACCAAGAACTCCGCTAACTAAGCCGGCAGCAAGACCGATGATTAAAAGAATAATTGTCTCTTGCATTATTGCAATTCCGATTGAATGAAAAAAATATTTATTTCACTAATATCTATATAGCAAATTAGATATTAACAAGCATTATGTGCAAAATATTCTTCCAGAGCGAAATTATTTCGTAACAGAAAAAAAATAAAATGACCTTCGGCATTAATATTGAATTAAAATCAACGGTATAATAATTGCCTAGTTATTCTTATTCTAATGGGACTAAAATGCTAATACCCTGCAATTCCCTACAAAATAAAAAATTGACCGTCCTTAATACTTCTTTCAATCACTATAACATCAATAATAATAAATCAAGGGGGAAACATGATCTCCAAAATTACAAGATCAATAATATTTTATTTTTTATTATTTAGTGGATGTCTTCAAGCTCAAAATACACTTGAAGTTTTAGATCCCCAGCAAGGATGGCCCCGGCTCAAGGGAACTATTGAAGAAGCAACTTTTTCCGTCGTTCCCAACGGTTTATTCAGCCAAGTGAGCGCATATCTAACTTTTTCTTCACGAGGAACGAATTTTAATTCATCAGCGCAATTAGAAGTAGTATTGAATTTTGATTTACCCGAAGGAAGTTACGTAACAGATCTATGGCTATGGATCGGAGATAATATTAGCAAAGGAGTATTGTTAGACACATGGACTGCAACATCAATATACGAGGGAATTGTTAATAGAAAACAAGACCCTGCAATTCTTCGTAAAACCAGAACTAATCATTATGAGCTTCGAGTATACCCTTTAAAACCAAACGAAACACGTAAAGTCCGTATGACCTACCATGTTCCAAATATCTGGTATTCAAATCAAATTTCAATTCCTCTTCAATTTTCTTTACTTACCCCATCGTTAAATAAAGTCAATAAAGTAAGTCTTGTAACCTGGAATAATGATGAATGGAAAAATCCAAGGTGTTCGGAAACTAATTTGATATTTACTACACAGACGGATACATTTTTCGGCGCTCATCAACGTTTGAATTTAGACTCCTACAGTAGTTCTTATCCCGCACAATTGATTTTTAATAATCCGATGATTAACGGAGTTTATTTAAAGTTGTTCAAAAAATCGAACGAGGGATTCTATCAGCTTTCCATGTTTCCGGCAACATCAATTTCCATAATTAGTAAAAAAGTTTTGTTTATGATTGATTATGATTCGAGAAAAAGTACAACGAACAGAAAACAAGTTCTTGATGAGCTTAAACAATATATTAAAGGCAGTTTTAGCGCAAGCGACTATTTCAATTTGTTTTATTCGAGCCTTGCAATCGGTAAAGTTGCTAACGATTGGATAAAGGCGGATTCTATAAATATTGAAACTGCATTTAGTAAAATCTCGGAAAACTCGATTTCTACTTACAGTAATCTTCCTACATTATTGAAAGAGGGCTATGAATTTATTATTAATAAACGGGGCGGAAATGTTTTTCTAATTTCAAATTCGGACCAATTGGGAAGCAACCTAACGGCTAATCAATTAATAACTGATCTAAAAAAAATATTAACAATTACGGTCCCCACTTACATTTTAGATTATAACGATAAAGATTATACATACTATTATTTCAATAGCCGTTCATACATCGGAAACGAATATTTTTATGATAACCTTTCTAGAGTTACTTCCGGGTCGTATAGCCGGATTAGTTTAAGTTTTTCAAATACACTTTCAAATTTAGGGAACCGGTTAAGCGGTTCTGTTAATTCCTTCGATCTTTATACAACTCTGCAAAACGGTTTTTGTTTTAGCCGTCAAACTTTAAGTAACAGCGGTCTTACCATTTCTCTAAATTCGGCTATTACACAAGTTGGAAAATATATCGGCGAGTTTCCTTTCCTTATAAAAACTTCCGGAGTTTATAATTCAAATCCATTCACTCAAACTGTTGTTATAGAAAATGTTAGCAATAAAATGGGAGATGTATCAATTGAAAAAATGTGGGTTAGTACGTATCTCAACTCTTTAGAAAAATCTACCATAACAAATTCGGTTATTAATGAAATAATTAATCTCAGTAAAGAGAGCAGAATACTTTCCAAGTACACAGCTTTTCTTTCATTGGAAAATGATTCGACTTATTGCAAAGATTGTTATAAGGATAATACATTTACAACAGACGTGAAAAATAAAGGCGAAATACCAACGGAATTTTCCATTAATGCTTATCCGAATCCGTTTAATCCACAGACAACAATAACTATTCAAATTCCACAGGACATGAAAAAAGAAAATCTTTCTTTTAAGATTTATAACATCCTGGGAGAATTAGTAAAGACATTCACACAGGAAGAAATTGGAAATGGAAATATTATTCGATTGCTATGGGATGGAGTTGATCAATTCGGAAATAAAGTCTCAAGCGGTGTTTATATTTTTACAGTAAGCGGTAATAACTTTGTGCGCTCTCATAAATTAATGTTAATGAAATAAATTTTTAGCATTACAGTTTGTTTAGAGGATCATTAACGGGGAATGATCCTCATTGTATTTATTTTTTCATATCCATCAATAACCAGCCTGATGGATCAATAGTATATTCGACGTTTGCTGGTAATTGAAATGAGCCATTTCCATTTTTCATTTCAACACTAACGGTTTTTCCAGCAACGGTTACTTCCACTGGAAGATAGAACGGAAGGTTATTTTCAGTTTCCCAACTTAGCTCAACTTTGTTATTTATATTTTTCACATTTAGAATCGGTAAAGGTGCGTGCCTGAGATAAACCTCAAAGAACCAATCTAATTTTTTACCGGAAATCTTTTCTGCCATTTCCATCAACTCGTCGGTTGTAGTAATTCTGCATTGTCTTCCGTCTTTTATTTTTTCCATCTCTTCAGTTGGATAAGCCCATCTTCTAAGCACTTTGAAAAATGTTTCATCGCCCAGGTAGTAACGAAGAGTATGCATTATCCACCCGCCTTTATAATAAATATCGTTATTATAGACTTCACCCGAAGTTTTTTCGCCGCGTTGTACAACCGGCTGTTTATTACTAAAACGCTTTATGAATTTCATATAACGGAAGTATTCATCTTTACCAAAAACTAATTCCAGATAGAGCGGCTGCATATAAGTTCCGATTCCTTCGTGAATCCAGAAGTCGCTCCAGTCTCTGCATGTAACAAGATTACCCCACCACTCGTGAGAAAATTCGTGATGATGTAGCCAGTCAAAAGCAAACTGCGGATGATTTTTCCACTTATATCCATATGCAATAGCACTTTGTTGTTCCATGCCGAGGTGAGGCGCTTCAACAACAGCATATTTATCACCGCGGAAAGGATATGGTCCTATAAGTTCTTCCATTATTTTCATATGAGTTAAAAATTGCGGGGCATGTTCTTTTGCCTTCTCATAACTTTCCGGTAGAACCCAAACAGTAAATGGAAATTTCTCTCCCGTTACACTTGTGTAGTCATAATCTATCCGCTTATAGGGACCGAGATAAAAAATTACTCCGTAATTGTTAATAGGTGTTGATACAAACCAATTCCATGTTTTTGTTCCGTTGTTGTTTTCGGTTGATGAGATAAATTTTCCGTTGCTTACAAGAATTAAATCTGAAGTTGCGGTGAAATGAAGTGAAACTGAATCGGGTTCATCGGAAGGATGATCTTTACATGGCCACCATGTATCGGCTCCGCCACCTTGACATGTTAGAGTTACCCAATCTTTTCCTTCTTTAGTCTTTGACCAAACGATTCCGTCATCCCACGGCGGACGCTTTGCAGTTCGAGGAAGACCCGCATAAGAAATCTTTGTTGAAAATAATTCACCTTTCTTTATGGTAGCAGGAAAATCAATCAAAACTTTATTACTATCGTGTGTAAACTGCAAATCAATTTCTTTATTGTTGATTAATACAGATTGAACCCCATCAATTGTATAACGGCTGTCTAGATCAATCAATATTTTATTAAAGTCATTAACGGCTTGAGCACGCATAATAACCGATCCGGCAATAGCTTTTTCGTTTACGTCTATAGTCAGATTAAGGTCATAAAATTTTACATCATAACAAGCTTGAAGAGGGAAAAGTTTTCCGCCGGAATCTTGAGAACCGAATTGCGCAATGACTTGTGAGGTTAAAACAAATAACAGAAGTAAATATGTTTTTTTCATAGGGCAATATATTATATGATAGGTTAGTCTAAAATAATCAATAGGTGATTAACTTAAGCAAATCTTTTAATCCCTCTTTGCTTGGTAAATTCAGTTAATAAATAAGTGTTTATTTAAGCAATTCAATATCCTATTTTAAATGGAGCGATAAAAGAGGTTTTGCTTTAATGCTTAAACTTTACACAACAAGTCTGCGCAGTAAAATTTTACTTGGTTTTACGGTAATACTGCTTATCATGTTCTTTGCAACATTATGGAGTATCTATAATTTTTACCGGCTTAATGAACAGATCAAAATTACAATGCAGCAGAATTATACAAGCATTATAGCCGCTGATAATATGGGTCGGGCTCTCGATGAACAACTGCAATCAATCGTAATAATGTATAATCAAAATTTTGAGGTAGGAGAAAAACTTTTTGAAAAAACGAAACAGGATTTTTATTACTGGTATGACCGCGCCCGCGAGTCGGTACCGGAGTCGGAGGAAAAAGACATTAAAAATATTCTTGATGAATTAAATTCCGAATACCAAAGGTTTGTTAAGGATATCTCAGATAATATTGATTATAACATTTATATCCCCAACAAGAGGCAAACACTGCAAAGTGATTTCGTAAGATTTGTTGATGAAATCCAATCTATAAAAAAAAGAAACAATATTATTCTTGAAATTAATCACTCCGCATTAAACAATGCCGTATCTAGAGTAAAAGATATCACACAAGGTGCAACAATAACAATTCTTATAATTCTTTTCGGAGCGATAGTAATCAGTCTGGCTTTTGGATCTCAGTTCTCAGATTATATAGTCAAACCGATCTCAAATCTTAGGCAATCGGTCAAACATATTGCTGAAGGAGATTTTAACGAACGAATTGAAATTGACGAAAACGGCGACGAGATAAGTTCACTGGCAGAAGAATTTAATAAGATGAGCGAAAAACTTCAGGTTTACGAGCGGTTTAATCTAAATAAGATTTTGTATGAAAAGAAAAAATCGGAACTAATAATAGAAAGTATGAACGAACCGGTATTAATGGTAGATGAGAATTTTGATGTTATGCTTTCCAATAAAACATTTAACGAAGTTTTTGGCGAAAGTCTGCTTACACAGCATAACATTAAAAAAATACTTACACCGCAAACTAACGGTTCAAAAAATGATACTACACAAGTAAGTAAAGATCTTTATCAGAAAGAGGATATAATAAATATCAAATATGGAAGCGGAGACCAAAAATATTTTAAGGTTATTGCAGCTTCTCTTGATATTCCGGAAAGCAATATGAAAGGGACTGTAATAGTTTTTAATGATATTACAAAGTATCAAGAACTTGATCGCATGAAGTCGGAGTTTATTGCTAAAGTATCACATGAACTTAAAACCCCGCTTACTTCAATGGGTATGGCATTGGGAATATTAGAAGATGGAGTAGTTGGAAGTCTATCTCAAAATCAAAATGAACTTGTTTTATCAATGAAAGAAGACTTTGAAAGACTAAACCGACTTGTCTATGAAATACTTGAGTTGACAAAACTTGAGTCTAATATTGGTAAAAATAAGTTCGAAAAATTTGAAGCCCAAAAACTTGCAGAGCATATTTCCAAGAAATTTTCAATTCAAGCAAAAGAAAAAAAGATTAATCTCCAAATCATTGATAAAAGCGATAAGTTAAAGATCAACGGCAGTTATGATAATATGATCAGCGCTCTGGAAAATTTAGTATCTAACTCAATTAGATTCACACCGGCAGGCGGAGAAATAAAAGTTAATTTTTCAAGAAACGATGGAAATTTGTTGATTGAAATTTCCGATACAGGAATTGGTATAAGCCCCGATAACTTAAAAAAAATATTTGATAAATTTATACAGATAGATGATACGGCACCCGGCAGCTTGGGGCTTGGTCTTTCTATTGCAAAAGAAGTGATAGAATTACATAACGGAGAAATAAAAGCGTTCAGTGATCTTGGTAAAGGAAGTACATTTCAAATAAAATTGCCGGAAGCGTAATGCATAAAGGAAAAATTCTTGTAATTGATGATGAAGTAAACATATTAAAAACTATTGAGCTTTCACTTAGTTCATACGGTTATTCTCCGGAAATTTTTGCAAATCCATTAGAAGGACTTGCCAGAGCCAAGGCGGTTTATTTTGATCTTGCTTTTATAGATTTGAAAATGCAGCCGATGAACGGTATTGAAGTTCTTCATGAATTAAAAAAGTCTTCTCCCGATACAACAGTTGTATTGATGACCGCGCATGGTTCAATTGAATCTGCTGTTGAAGCGATTAAAAAAGGCGCTTACGATTATATTACAAAACCATTTACTCACAAAGAATTCCTCCATATTATAGAACGTGTATATGAGCACCACCGGCTAAGTAAAAAGTTGAAGGGATTAGCTTATCAAATAGACGAAAAGTTTGACGATGATAATTTTGTAAGTTCAAATAACGAAGTAAAAGATATTTTAAAAACTGCAAAAGATGTTTCCGACAGCAACATTCCAATTTTAATTGAAGGTGAAAGCGGAACAGGAAAAGAAGTTCTTGCAAGAGTTATTCATAAAAATAGTTTAAGAAGCAGCAATCCGTTTATCATTATCAACTGTTCTGCTATCCCGGAAAATCTTTTTGAGAGCGAGCTATTCGGGCATGTTAAAGGTGCTTTTACAAATGCAATTAAAGATAGGATTGGAAGATTAGAGCTTGCAGATACCGGTACGGTTTTTTTAGATGAAGTTGCAGAAATTCCAAAGTCTATGCAGGTAAAGTTGCTTCGGTTTCTTCAAAGTATGGAATTTGAACGAGTGGGTGAAAGCATTACCCGAAGTATTGACATAAGAGTTATAAGTGCAACAAACAGAGATGTTGAACATGATTTAAGTTTTGGAATGCTGCGTGACGATTTTTATTTTAGAATTGCAGGCGTAAAAATAAAACTACCTCCGCTTCGTGAAAGAAAAGATGATATACCCGTGCTTACAGACTATTTCATAAAAAAATATTCTGGCGAAAATGAGATTACAATTCCCGGGGAGACAAAAAAGCTTCTTTCAGATTATGATTGGCCGGGAAATATTCGTGAACTTGAGACGGTTATTAAGCGGCTTTTAGTTTTTGCTAAAGATGGTATAATCAAATCAGAATATCTTCCTCATGAAATCATAAACTTCAAACCCAAACAGAATACATATTCAATGCAGAAAATTGAAGATCTTGAGAAGTTACATATAATAGAAACGCTTAAAATTGCCTCCAACCCTAAAGAAGCAGCAAAGATTCTTGGAATATCTGAAACAACACTGTGGAGAAAGAGGAAACTTTATGGATTGTAATTTATCAATTAGTACCACTAGTCCTAGATAAAACGGAATTATAATTCAATTATAATAGTATAATTTCATTTTGAAATGTCTATAAATCCTTTAATTACAACCATTATTTTCTCTTGATTGCAAAATGAAATCGTCTTACTTTCATATTGAATTTTTTCTGCTTTCGGACAGATCGTAATTTAAGCATATCAATTGTTTTTACGATTTTTTTAAGGAAAATTTTGCCTTTAATATATAGGCACGTAAATTGGCTGTACTTTAAGTAACATATTTATTTATAAACAGGAGAGTAACAATGAAACAATCTGCTTTTATCGTAATTCTTTTCTTCATTGCCTTAGTCGTATCTTTCGGAATTTATGAATTAATTCTCGGAAATCCGGCTAATTTTGCAGACTTTGCAACAAAAGGAACAAAGGAAGTTCCATTGGGTGGAAACATCATGGGTATGACTTACGTTGGCGGTAAGCTGGTAGCACTTTTAATTTGTCTATCAATAATGGTTATTGCAATAACAATTGAAAGAGCTCTCTCTTTAAGAAAAGCCGCAGGCAAACAGGCTATTCCAAAATTCTTTAAAAAAGTAATTGATCAAATCAGAGCTAATAAAATAAATGATGCCATCGCATCTTGTGATGCTCAAAGAGGTTCTGTAGCAAATGTATTAAAAGCAGCGTTAACACGCTATCAAGAAGTTTCTTCTACTGATTCTGCAATTGACATAGAAAAGAAACTTGTTGAAGTTCAACGGTCTGTTGAAGAATCAATGATGTTGGAAACACCCCTCTTGGAGAAAAACTTAATTGCACTTTCAACAATTGCTTCTATTGCAACAATGGTTGGTCTTCTTGGTACAGTTATCGGCATGATCCGTGCATTCAAAGCTCTTGCACAAGCAGGCGCGCCGGATGCAATTTCTTTAGCTACCGGTATTTCTGAAGCATTGATTAATACTGCCGGTGGATTATTTGCCGCTATTCTAGGTATAGTTGCTTATAACTTTTACGTAAACAAAGTTGATAACTTCACATTCCAAATTGATGAAGCTAACTATAATGTAATGCAACTTCTAAAATCTAAGTGAGGTAATTAATGCCGCGCATTAAAAAGAAAAGAGTCTCGATTCGTATAGACATGACTCCGCTGGTGGATGTGGCGTTTTTGCTTCTTACTTTCTTTATGCTTACAACTCAATTTAAACCCGCAGAAGAAGTTGAAGTTATTTTTCCATTCTCACATTCGGAGATCAAGCTTCCTGAATCGAATACTATGCTTCTTTACGTAAGTAAAGATTCAAGACTATTCCTTGGTTTTGATTCCTCTATATTGATGGAAAAAATGTTTGGTCAGCCCAATCGGCTTCGCCAGGCAGTTGAAGTTAAACAGGAAAATCTTGGCGATCTTTTGATCAAAGCAAGAATTTCCAATCCAAAACTAATTACAATAGTTAAATCTGATGCTTCAGCAGAATTTGGGATAGTTCAAGATATAATGGATATACTGCGTAAAGTTCAAATAACCAGATTTAATATGGTAACAAATTTCGAAGTTGATAAAAAAAGTTAAAATAGGAGAATAATATGGCTGGTGGTGACGTTGGCGGCGATGGCGGCGGACACAGAAAGAAAAAAGGTAAAAGGAAACCAAAGAAAAGACTCAATATTCGTATTGATATGACTCCTTTGGTGGATGTTGCTTTTTTGCTGTTGACATTCTTTATGTTAACAACAGTCTTCCGTAAGCCACAAACACTTGAAATAAATCTTCCTCCGGATAAAGATGTAGAAATAAAAATGGCTGAATCAAATTTGCTGACTATCAGATGCGATGAACAAGAAACACTTTATTGGAACATAGGGTTTGAGCTCCCGAAGAAAATAAAATATGAAGACATGAAAAAATTCTTTGAGGAAAAACAAAAAGAGAACCCAAAATTTGTTGTGTTGATAAAAATTGATAGAAAAAGCAAATATCATACAATGATTGACATTATCGATGAATTGAACGTGGCTGGATTGAATAGATATTCATTAGCACCAATGACTGAAATCGATAAAAAAGAAATGTCAAAAGCAACTATATAAGCCGGAGGAAAACTATGTCTGAAACATTAGCACTTAAACAAAATGGCGGAGTATATGGAGCTTTTGAATTAAAAAAGCTCTACCCAAGGAATTATGCAATCGGTGTTACAGTTGCTATACTTCTTCACTTACTTTTAATTGCCTCTTATTATATCTATCAAGAGATTACTCGCGAAGATTTTGATAATGCACCGACAGTAGGCAGAGTATTAAAATATAGTGAACTTGGTCCACCGCCTTCTATAGCAAATGAAGCACCTCCGCAAATATCAATCTCGGGTCCTGTTGCGCCTCCAACGGTTGGTATTCCTGTTCCCGTGCCCGATGAGCAAGCTCCACCCGAACAGACAATTGCAACTCAAAAAGAGATGAGTCAAACGGCAGCACCTGCATTGGCAAGTGATATTGGCGGGCTAACAACAATTACTCAAGATATAAAAATTGAAGATGATGAGCCGGGCATGGATGCTTTCGTAGCAGTTGAGAAATATCCTGAAATGGTTGTAGCTAAGACACCGGAGTACCCGGAAATTGCTAAACGCGCCGGAATAACCGGAAGAGTATTTGTGAAAGTTTTGGTTGATAAAGAAGGCAAACCGAGAAGAGCTGTTGTAATTAAATCAGATTCAGATTTGTTTAACGAGGCAGCGATAGCTGCCGCGATGAAATCAGCTTTCACACCTGCTTTGCAGAACAATCACCCGATTGCAGTTTGGATTGTATTACCTTATAAATTCCAATTATCGGATCAATGAAAAACCTGATGGCATATATTGCATACACTGCAGGCGTCATTTTTATCTTACTTGGGCTGGCAATTTTGTTTACAAACTTATTTCCGGCCCATCTTCCTTCTCAACTTAAAGTAACGATGGGAATTGTTCTTTTTCTTTATGGCGCATTCAGAATTTTATCTACTATGTTCAAGGTTAAAAGACGTATAAAAAATGAGGATCCTAACTAAAATATCTTTTCTGTTCCTTTATTTTATTTTGATATTCACCGCTTGTAATGAACGTCAAATATCTCCTATCAAGGGCTCACTTAAATGTTATGTTGATGAATCTCTTTACAATGTTGTTAAAGCAGCAAGAGATACTTTTGTTGTACATTACCCCGGCAGCAGTATAGAATTAATTTCAGCTAAGGCGCGCGAAGGAATTGCGGCGGTTCTTAATCAAGAAGCAAAGATTTTTATCAGCACTAGAGGATTGAACACCGAAGAAAAAGCATTTTCTGAAAAATCAAAAACTGAACTGCGCTATTTTAATTTTTGTTATGATGCCATTGTTCCAATTGTAAGTGAAAACGATTCAAAATATCAGATTACAGTTCAGGAAATAAAAAGTTTAATATCCGGAGAGACAAAAAACTATAAAATTTTTGTCCCGGAACACAATTCCGGTGTTTATGAATATTTAAAGGAAAAGGTTCTCGATAAAAAGGAACTTCAGAATATTACAATAGTTAAAAGTGAAGAAGAGACAATCAGCAAAGTAAAAGAGACAAAAAAAAGTATTGGTTTTGTAGGAGTTAACACGTTAAATGATGTAAAAGGAATTAGAGTTTTAGAATTAGGTTCAAAAATTAGGAGCGATGGAGAAGTGTTATATTATAAACCATATGCTTCTTATTTGATAACTAAGAATTATCCTTTTACACGAACTACAACTATTTTTTTGAATGATATTGGAATTGGTTTGGCTTCGGGTTTTGCAACTTTCTTAACAAGCTTTGAAGGTCAAAAAATTGTAGCAAAAAATAATTTGGGACCGGCAACTGTTCCAATAAAAATGGTGAAATAAAACAACGGTAAAAAAATGAAAAAAACAGCCCTTTTGTTTATTGGAATCTTTTTTGTTTTGTCGTTTAATATAAATGCGCAAAGCTCATTAGCCGATGGTGAAAAAGCTATTAAGAATAAAGAGTATTCTAAAGTCTTAACTATTGCCAAAGAGTTTATTGATAGTAACAACACAACAGATGCTCTAAAACTTTTAATTCAACTACGCGAAAAGAATTTTAGCGACATCAAGCTATATGAATATTTAGGCGATACATATTCAAAAATGAATGTTGCAGAGAATGCCCTTATAAATTACGAGCAAGCCGAAGCGATGGACTCATTAAATATTCAATTGAAATTTAAATCTGCGGAATTACTCCGCAAATCAAAAAGATATAAAGAAGCCGGTAATAAATATTTGAAAATTATTCAGATTGACCCAAATAATAAAAAAGCAATTTTAGAAACTGCCACCATCCTTTATTTGGCAAAATATTATAGCGAAGCCGCTACTTATTACGAAAAATATTTAGCATTCGAACAAACAAAAGAGGTATATCAAAAAATCTCAAAAGCTTTTTTAGAATCAAAGAATTATGAAAAAGCATATAAGTATGCGGTTGAAGGATTGATGAAGTATCCCGAAGATGTTGCCCTTAATAAAAATGCGGCTATTTCATCTTTTAGCCTACAAAAATTTGAAGAAGCTGGTAAATATTATTCAGCACTACCGGATTCGCTAATGACAATAAGCGATTTGAAAAATGCTGGCAGAGCATTTCAAGTGATTAAAGCCGACTCTGTTGCAATTAAATACTATGAGAAAGTAATTATAAGAGACCCTTCTCAGTCAAGTCTTTTTATGGATATGGCCGATAATTATTATAGAAACAATAATTTTGAACAAGCCATAAAATATTATTTAGCAAAAATAAATATTACTCCGCAATATGAACCCGCCTATCGAAATATGGCTTTTGTTTATTTTAAAATGGAGAAATGGGATGATGCGAGAATTTCATTCTTAAAAGCAAAAGAATTAGTGGATACAACTTTTACAACAAATTATTGGCTCACGCAAACATACAATCGAATGGATTCTTTAGATCAAGCAGCAGATCAGTATGTTTATATTCTCAAACTCGCCGAAGGAAATGAAAAACTATATAAAAATGAAATACTAGAAGCTAATGGTGCGTTGGGTCAAAGAGCATTTCAGAAGAAAAATTATAATGGGGCTATAACATATCTGGTAAGAGCATTGCAATTAAGACCAAATGAATGGAGATATATGGAAATATTGGGAGCTTCTTATCACCAATTACAGAATTATGATGAAGCAATTAAATGGTACAGAGCAGTTTTGAAATACAATTCAAAGAGCGAGATTGCCAAAAAGGGCTTGCGGATGTTAAGTGCCGATTAAAATTATACAACGATAAAGTTAAATTATGACAGAAAAAAAAACAAGTAAGTACTTCAATCCTTGGCACCATGTAAGTTATGGAAATGATATTCCGGAATACGTAAACACAATAATAGAAATTCCGGAAGGCTCAAAAACAAAATATGAACTAGATAAACAAAGCGGTCTTCTAAAATTAGACCGAGTTTTGTTCTCTGCGGTTCATTATCCTGCCAACTATGGTTTCATTCCACGCACATTAAGCGATGACGAAGATCCGCTTGATATTCTGGTTATATGTTCCGTAGAAGTTGATCCGCTCTGTTTAATAGAAGCAAAGGTTATCGGTGTTATGGAGATGGTTGATAATGAAGAGAAGGATGAAAAAATCATTGCTGTAGCCAAGAATGATATTTCGGTTAATTATATAGACGATCTTGAACACATGCCGCCGCACACAATGATACAATTGCAAAGATTTTTTGAAGACTATAAAAAATTAGAACACAAAAATGTAGTTGTGGAAAAAATTGTTGGTAAAGAAGAAGCATATAAAATTATTCTTGATGGAATAAAACGTTACGAAGATATTTATGGAAAGGAATTTTGATAGATAAAATTAATTCAAAACAAAATGAAGCCTCCGGTAATTACAAACTTTCTAATTCGCTTTTGTATTTATACTCTCTTCTGGGAATAATATTCCTTGTTATGATTCTTGGTATGGCATATTTTCTTTATTTTATATTCAAATAGAATTATTCTTTTATATCATAATTTAAAAGACGCGTTACCGCGTCTTTTCTTTTTTAAAAATTATCTTTTATGTGATATTTTTTTTGCCTGTATTTCCAGAAGAAGTACATTGGCAGCCCCGCAGCAATCAATATTAATCCCATCATTGCATTTGATGTATCTGAAATAATTGTATTTACAAGAAACAGAGATGAAAAAATTATAAATATTGCAGGAGTATAAGGATAACCCCAAACTTTATACGGACGCTCAGCATCGGGCATTTTTTTGCGTAAAATGAATACACCATAAGCACCAAGCATGTAAAACAAGTATGCGCCAAAAATTACATAATCTGTAATTGTATCAAACGAACCGGACATAACTAAAACACAAGACCAAATTCCTTGTACCACTAATGAAATATGTGGTGTTCCGTATTTGGGATGAACTTTACCCAGACTTCTGAAGAATAAATTTGTCCGCGCCATTGCATATGGAACACGTGCAGTTGCAAGAATACTTCCGTTGAGGGCGCCAAATGTAGAAATTATAACCGCAATAGCAATTAATGATCCGCCGTTTGCCCCGAAAATTTTTTCTGCCGCAGTGGCTGCAACAAGCGGAGATTTAGCCATCTCATCAATTGGTAAAACATATAGATAAGCAATATTTATTAAAACGTATACACAGATAACAATCAACGTTCCCCACAACAGGCTGAGTGGAATATTTCTTTTCGGATTTATTACTTCACCGGCAACATAAGTTACACTGTTCCATGCATCGTATGCCCAAAATGCGCCGGCAAAAGCAAGACCAATCATTGCTATTAAATTATGAGAAGTAGATTCCGGAATTGCGAAACCCGTGTAAATATTTGAAAAACTTCCGTTGCCTAGAAGTAGAAGAAAAACAGAAATTAAAATGATGGAAATAATTTTTACATACGTAACAATTGTTTGAACAATTCCACCGAAGACAACACCGATATAATTAACACCCGCTAGAAAAAAAATGCAGAGAATTGCAACGGCTTTAGTTCCAAAATCCAAAAACGGATGGATGTTTCCAACAAGAGGCATGTATATTGCAAAATCCTGCCAGTGTTGTGATAACTGCGGATACTTTATAAAGTAACCTAGGTATTCGGCAAAAACATATGCTATTGCGGCTTGGCTTCCGGTTTGAATTACAGAAAGAATAGACCAGCCGTAAAGATATGCAGTGAAGTCGCCGTACATTTTTCTAAAGTAAACATACTGTCCGCCAGTTGCATCAATCATTCCGGCAATTTCAGCATTAATGAGCGCACCAATAAATGTTATAATACCGGCGGCTATCCAAATAATAATAAGTAATTCAGGAGAGCCAAGCTGCTGCGCCATTGATGATGGCTTTCGAAATATTCCGGAGCCAATCATAGAACCGGCAACAATCATTATGGTTGCTGTTAAAGTTAACCCCCGAACGAGCTCAGTCTTTTTATTCTTTTCTATCATGATCTTCTATAAAAGTTGGCACAAAATAGTTAAGTGTTAAGAAAAGTCCAATGAAATTATAAATCCGCTGCAATTCTTTTTGAAAGGTCTTGTAAGGATGTTTTACTTTCCAGCAATTCCGGTATATATTCAACAGAGGTAACAAACGTCCATAAGTAAGCTACAATCGAGTAAATATTTCCCAGTGAAAAATTATCCAGATCAATAGCGATATAAAGAACGAACAAAAAAATTATTAACAGAACAAATCTCATAATTCCGAAATTAGCCGCACCCCAGGTGGCAATTTTTTCTTGGAGCTTTGCCATTGTTTTATAAATAATGGTTACTTGTTCGGGCTTTCTTTTTGAAAACGTATCATAAATTGTTTCATAGGTATCGTGAAGTTCTGCATGAAGCTTCACAACATTTCTACTGTAAAGACCGCTCAGAGCTATTAGCGGTAAAGAGATCAACAAACAAACCAACGAAATTCTAAAATCGAAAAAAGTTAAAGCAATAACAGCACCTAAAATTGAAATTATCTGTTCGGCAATTTCCGGAATTCTATATTGAACAAATGTTACATACTCTTGTGAAAGGTGCGCCCGCGCAACCGTTTTAGAAGTTTCGTGTCCCAATTTATTGCCGGCTTCTGCAATCTTAGTAACAAGTTCAACGTACATTTTTTGAAAAACTCGCGGTTCAAATCTTCTACGAAAAGCGCCGGAAGCTGAATTGATTAAATAAGCGGTTATCCAAAAAATTAATGGTACAATGTGAGCATATTTATCTGACGGAACAGTTGGGCTAGATCTTTGAAGAAATGCGTCAATTAAGTTTCCAAATAAAGTTGGCTCAAGAATCCATGCAACATTTTCGACCACAATGAGGAAAGCAATTAGTGCAATTCCCCTCTTATGTTTTATGATTAATTTGAAAAGAGCCATTTAATTATTTTAATCGCCAATTGATTGTTCCGAGTAATTAATTTGTTCAAAATTTTTATGAAATAAAAATAATAACTATCTTGATGATGTGCATTTAATGTTTTTAGTACTTTAAGAAAATAATGAGGTTTTGATGGAAACTGTCGGCAATAAAAATAAATTAAATGATATTGCTTTCTACTTTTTAATGGGAATTCTTGGATTCTCAATAGTATTTACGGTTGGTTATCTATTATACTCTGTATTTTTCGGTTGATCTCACTTCGTGTAAATTATATCCCGTCATCTAAATAAATGAAATCCCAGGATTCTTCCCAAAATTCTTTTGGTGAAATAATAAAAGCGATGGGGCTCGTATTTGGCGATATCGGAACGAGTCCGATCTACACACTCACTGTAATTTTTATATTAACTCCGGCTACTCAGCAAAACATTATAGGAATTCTCTCCTTAGTTTTCTGGACACTTATTATTCTTGTTACCATTCAATATACATTTCTTGCAATGAGTTTAAGTTCTAAAGGGGAAGGCGGTACGATTGTTTTAAAAAATATTTTACATAATTCACTTAAATCAGGCAGATCAATGTTGCTTGTTACATTCCTGGGTTATGTAGGTGTTTCTCTTTTAATGGGTGATGGTGTAATAACTCCTGCAATTAGCATCCTTTCTGCGGTTGAAGGATTGGAATTGATTCCTGGTATCGGTCATATCTCTCAAGAGGCCGTTATATTGATAACAATAGCAATTACAATTCTTCTCTTCTCGGTTCAATCACGCGGTACGGATAAAGTTGCATCCTCGTTCGGACCGATAATGGTTTTATGGTTTTCGTCCCTTTTTATTGCGGGATTATTATCACTCATTCAAAATCCACAAATTGGTATTGCAATTAACCCTTATTACGGAATCAATTTTTTAATTCAAAACGGCTTCAGTGGATTTATAGTTTTATCGGAAGTTATATTATGTGCAACCGGCGGTGAAGCCCTTTATGCAGACATGGGGCACCTCGGACGCGAACCGATTAGACGAGCTTGGTATTTTGTATTCTTTGCTTTGGTAATAAATTATTTTGGTCAGGGCGCATTTCTTCTTTCACAAGGCGAACAGACGGAAGAAAAAATAAATATTTTGTTTGCGATGATAAAACATCAAGCAGAGTTTCTTTATGTGCCCTTTTTAATCTTAACTCTTCTTGCTACAATTATTGCTTCGCAAGCAATGATAAGCGCAGTTTTTTCTTTGGTATATCAAGGAATACGAACACATATTTTTCCATTAATGAAAGTAAAGTACACGTCGAGCCATATTAAATCTCAAATTTATGTTAATGCTGTAAATTGGGGACTGTTGTTCGCGGTAATACTAATGATTATAATTTTTAAGGGTTCGCATAATCTTGCCGCCGCTTACGGATTTGCCGTTACTGCAACGATGGCATCCAGCACTTTATTTATGATTTGGATTTTTAAGAGAAAGAACAATAAACTGAAACTGACGATTTCTATATTAGTATTTATAGTAAACATAATATTTTTAATTTCTGTTTTTACAAAACTTCCACACGGCGGTTATTGGTCAATAGTAATTGCAGCAATTCCTTTCGCTACAATTTATTTGTGGACGCTGGGCAATAAAGCGATATACCGCTCATTCCGTTCACTGCCAATTGATACTTATTTGGAAAGCTTCAATCAGCTTTATGAATCCGGAAAATATTTACCTGGAACGGCACTGTTCTTTACAAAAAGCTTAGATATGATTCCCCCATATATGGTTCACAGCACAATTCGTGGTAGTATTATTTACGAGGAGAATATTCTTGCATCAATAATTACTATGGACAAACCATTTGGCGTTCAAAAATTATATGTTCCAGGAATTGCCGAAGGTCTTTCGGGTCTCGAAATTCAAGTCGGATATATGGAAAGAATGGATGTACCAAAAATTTTAAGAGAAGCCGATATTGATCCCAAAGTAATGTTCTACGGAGTTGATGATATTTATACTAAGAGACCTTTCCTAAAACTTTTTGCGTTCATTAAACGAATTACGCCAAACTTCGTTCAATTTTTGCAGCTTCCTTATCAGAAATTACACGGTGTAATTACAAAAATTGAAATCTAAATTCCGCTTGTCATTTCTAAACTAATATTCCAAACTAATCCTTCAATTCTCAATCCTTCAATTCTCAATCCTTCAATTCTCAATTCGCCATTCTCAATTAAAACAGTAATGAAAGGAAAAGCGGGAAAGATTTTTCTTGAGCAATAAACTTCTATTTATTATGTTGTAAGTAACTCATCTTATGGGTACACTTTCTCATCAAATAATTTGTTAAATAAATAAACGGGCGGATAGATAACATCAGCTCATAAATAAAAGGAGAAACATTATGGTAGAATTGACAGCACTCTTGCTTCCTATTCTATTATCTGCAGTTGTAGTTTTTATTGTTAGTTCAATTATCCACATGGCAACACCATGGCATAAAAGCGATTGTAAAAAACTTCCTGATGATGGCAAGGTGCTTGATGCACTTCGCCCATTCAATATTCAACCGGGAGATTATGTTTTGCCACAGGCCACCAGTATGGAAGATATGAAATCAGCCGGGTACGCTGAGAAAATTAAAAAAGGTCCGGTCCTTGTTCTAACAGTAAGGCCAAATGAAATGTGGAATATGGGACAAACATTAGGTCTTTGGTTTCTTTATTCGGTTGTCGTAGGATTTTTTGCCGCATACATTGCCGGAAGAGCATTACCGGAGGGCGCTCACTATCTTCAGGTATTTAGATTTGTAGGAGCGAGTGCATTCATGGGTTATACATTTTCGCTCTGGCAGTTTTCTATTTGGTACGGACGATCATGGAAGACAACAATAAAAGCTACTCTTGATGGATTACTCTACGCTCTTCTTACTGCGGGAGTTTTCGGCTGGCTCTGGCCAAGATAAGGTTGTAAATTTTTTGTAGGGACATTCGCGAGTTTGTCCCTACATTCTAATTTATTTTTTCCCCATAATTATCGTATAGATTTCCTTAGCCATCAATGCGGCGCCATCTTCATTCGGATGAATTCCATCGGGAAGAAGACCTCCTTTTCCGGTAAATGTTTTGTATAGATCTATGCTTTCAACTTTTTTCTTTTTACTAATTTTTTCGATGATGGGGATTAAATCGGTAACAATAATCGAATCACGGATTCCCCACATTACCTTAAAAGCAGGCACAGGCTTACAGACAAATACTTTTGGATGAGATGAAAGATTTAAGAACGACTCGACTAAATCGTTATAATCTTTTTCGAACTCATTTTTGTATTTCCAATTCTGCGGTTTGGAATCATTCGTTCCGAGTTTGATAATTACAATATCCGGTTTGGATTCAAGCGCATCTTGATAAGTTTTTTCTTTCCAGTATGGATAATCTCCATTTCGAAGTGCAGTTCTTCCGCTCAATCCGAAATTTTTTACTTCGTATCCATCGCCCAGCAATCTCCCGAGTACAGAAGGATAAGAATCTTTTTCTCTGTTCGTAATTGTAGAGCCGTAAGTTATGCTGTTTCCGATGCACGCAACTTTAACCGGCTTAACGCTTTTATCTTCCTGCGCTAATGAGAGAATGGTGAATGAGAAAAAGAGAAGAATAAAAATCTTCGGTACACTTTTTAATTTATTATACATATCACTTCCTTGTCCAATGTATTAATTCATTATTCGAGAAATTTCTATTCCCGCTTCAAAAAGTTTATTCCTTATTTCCTTAATTATTTCGATTGAATTTCCCGTATCGCTGTGGATACAAATTGTATCGGTTTCAATTTTAATTTCTTCAGAAGAAACGGTTCTAATTTTTCCATCACGCACAATCATTAAAGATTGATTGGCAGCTTCTAATGGATTGGTAATAAGTGCATCGGGAAATTTTCTGGAACGGAGCGAACCGTCATTTTCATAGCAACGATCAGCAAAAGCTTCCGATGCAACATTAAATCCTTCATTGCGCCATAAGTCAATCATTAAAGAACCGGCTAATCCATAAAGAATAAAATCTTTGCTAATCTTACCGATACCATTTGAAATTGCAAGAGCAGTTTTTTCATCACGTGCCGCAACATTGTATAGTGCACCGTGAGGTTTTATGTGCCGCACTTCAAATCCGTTTGCTTCGGCCATCCGCACAAATGATTCTACCTGGTAATAAACGAATTGCGTTATCTCTTCATGTGAAAGATGTAATTCTATTCTTCCAAAATTTATTCTGTCGGGATAAGACGGATGTGCGCCAATTCCCACATTGTACTTTTTGCAAAGCTTCATAACATCTAAAATTGAATGCTCATCACCCGCGTGTCCGCCGCAGGCAATGTTTGCAGAAGAGATTAAGCTGATAAGTTTTTCTTCACTTCCATTAGTAAGTGCCTCCGGTCTTTCACCAACATCGGAATTGAGATCAATAATTTTTTTCAAACATTACCTCAAGTAAGTTCCTGTCCCTTTGTTTCAGGCAGTAGAAATATAATTATGGCGCCCATCAAAAAGAAAAACGCAGTAAGTGCAAGAGCACTTCCAATTCCGTATTGATCCGCTAACGCTCCTACAACAAACGGAGCCAGCGCACTGAATGCTCTGCCTGCATTATATGTAAATCCTTGTGCAGTGCCGCGAATATTTGTCGGGAATAATTCTGCAAGCATAGCACCGAAAACACTGAAATATCCGTGTCCGAAAAATCCAATGAAAGGTCCGATGACTAGCAAAAGAAGATCATGACGTGCAAGCTGTCCGTAAAGCGGAACTAACAATGCTGCAGAAATTAAAAACGTAAGAAACACCGGTCTTCTTCCAAAACGATCCGCAAGAAATCCAAAAGATAAATAACCGAAGAATGCGCCGATCTGCATCGGGACAATCCACGTTGAACTCTTTACTATTCCCAAACCTGCGCCGCCTTGTTCAATCGGCTTTGAAAGAAATGAAGGCATCCAGGTGAACAATCCCCAGTAAGCAAAGAGAACAGATGTTGTAAGCAGAGATGCAGTCAAAGTTTTTTTGAGTAATGGTTTCTTAAAAATTATTATAAGCGAATTAGTCATTTTATTTTTTTGATTCTCTTTGTTCTGAAGCCAGATTTCCGGCTCGGGCACATTACGCCGGATCCATAATGTCAGGAATGCAGGTAAGATTCCAACGATAAATAAAACTCTCCAGCCGAATGCCGGCAAAATTACTGCTGATATAATTGCCGCTAAAATATATCCGATTGCCCAGCCGGATTGCATCAATCCAATTGCTTTGCCTCTGTGTTTGGCAGGCCATGTTTCGGAAACTAAAACAGAACCGGCAGACCATTCGCCGCCCATTCCGAAACCAACAAGACATCTCCACACAATTAACATGGCAACCGATTGAGCAGTTGAAGTCATTGCCGTAAAAATAGAGTAGCTGATAATCGAAAACATAAGCGCTTTGGCTCTTCCGATTTTATCCGCTAGAGCGCCAAAGAAAATTCCGCCGAATGCAGATGCAATTAATGTTACCGATGCAAGCGCACCGGCTTCAGCAGAAGTTAATTTAAACTCGGTTTGAATTGCCGTAAGTGCAAATGCATAAAACATTATATCCATTGCGTCTAGCATCCAGCCCAATTGTGCGGCAAGTAAAGTTTTCCACTGGCGCGGTTGTATCTCTTTTATCCAATGTCCTAATTTCAATTTCATATTTAAATAAATGACTCCGTTGATATTAATGATTCCAAATCCATTCTCAATTTATATGCTTCTTCAATTGATACAAAAGAAAATTTTATTTCATCACGCGGACGTAATTGCCCGACCTTATGCAAGTGAGCGGAAATTACATTTGCGATTTTTGGGTAACCGCCCGTTGTCTGATGTTCGACAAATAAAATTATAGGATTGCCGTTATGTGAGACTTGTATTGCGCCTAATGATACTCCCTCGGTAATAATATCTTTATTCTCGATCTGTCTTACTTTCAACCCTATAAGCCGGAGACCCATGCGATTCGCTTCCTCGGTTACTGTGTAAGTTGATGATGAAAACAGTTCGAGAGTTTCAGTAGAAAAATAATCGCTTTGAGGAGCTTTTGTTACAAATATTTTATTATTGCTAATTATCTCATTCACAATTTCTTTCTTAACGCGTTGCTGCTTAAAATTTTTGGTATCACTTCCGATAAAATTTATTTCATCATCTTTCATTAGTGAGCGTCCTTTATATCCGCCAATGCCTGTAAGAAGGTGTGTGGACGCGCTTCCGAAAATTTTTTCTACTACGAATCCGCCTTTGATGCAAAGATAACATCTTGCACCTGATTGTGTTGCGTAGAAACGAAGTGTTTGACCGGACTTAATAAAAACTGTTTCCCATAATGGAATTTGAATTTCGTCAAGCGCCGGTTGGAAATCCGAACCGGTAATAGCAATAATCGTTTCCGAATCGAAAAAAAACTCTCCGCCGACTAACGTCATTTCGATAGCTGCCGAGTTTTGATCGTTACCGAGCAATAAATTACCCAATCGAAGCGAAACAGTATCCGCCGCACCCGAAGCAGAAATGCCAAGATGAGAATACCCATATCTTCCCAAATCCTGTATGGACGATTGAAATCCCGGCTTGATAACTTTTATTAACGACATAATTAATTCTTCAGTTCCTCGAATTCTTTTTTTGTTATCGGTATAAATTTAATTTTATCGCCCATGCTTAAAAGTGTCGGTTCTTCTTTATCGGGAGAGAAAAGTTTTAACGGCGTTCTACCGATAATATTCCATCCGCCCGGAGATGAGAGGGGATAAACTCCGGTTTGATCACCGCCGATTGCCACGCTTCTTTCGGGCACTTTTAATCGCGGAGTTGCCAGCCGTGGAGTTGCAATTTCTTTTGGCATTTCTCCTAAATATGGAAAGCCAGGTGAAAATCCCAGGAAGTAAACTAAATATTCCGGCTGAGAATGAAATTGAATTACTTGTTCGATCGTTAGCGAATTATGTTTTGCAACTATCGAAATGTCCAACGCATATTCATCATCATAACAAACTGGAATTTTAATGATTCTTGATTCAGGCATTGTTACAGAATTTTCTTGTTGTAAAAGGGATGTTATAATTTCATTTATTCGATGAGGATGAACAACGAAAGGATCAAAAGTAATAAGAATTGAATTATATGCCGGATGAATTGATTGAATGCCTTGAACTCTCAATGAGCTTAGAAGTAGAAATATTTTATGAACCTTCTCATGATTCTCCCGCGATATCTCTTCTCCTACTTTAATTAAAAGTGATCTGTCACTCGCAAATTGAATATCGGGATATTGGTCTAACTGTTGTTTACTCATTTATTTTGCGGATCATTTCTTTAATGAGGAAGTTTTTATTATTCACGCTTGTTTGCACGTAGTGAATTCCAATTTCAGCCAGTTGTTAAACAACCAATTAAAAAAATAAGATTAGTTTTTGCATGCATGTCATTTATTAAAGATTATGAAAGCATTCTTACAAGAGTTTTTCTTGATTCACCTAAAGCGAATAAAGAACGCACCAGCAGATCAATTGATACGGACGGGTCGCCCGATTCCATTTTAGCTACTCTTGATTGACTTGATTTCAAAAGACGAGCTAACTGTTCCTGTGTCATTTTTTTTTCAAGACGGACATCCTGCAGGCTCTTGCTTAATGAGAGTTTTAATTCAACGTATGCAGCTTCATCTTGAGATAAATTCAAGAACTCGGAAGCAGTTCCAACCTTCCAGCCCTTCGCTTCCAGCTTCTTCCTTTTTGTGTTGTTCATTTATATTCTCCGATATTATTTATCATATAATTTAATTCTGCGTTTACAATTATCAATTACAGCTTTATGTGTCTTTCCGGTTTTCTTTTCGAACACTTCTAAAATTATAATTGCATCGTCATCTATGCGGTATACAATTCTCCAGGTTACTGTTTCATCATTGATCCTGAGTTCATGGCATCTGGAGCCAATAATCGGCATCGGACGCGAAAGAGGCAACGATAACTTAATACCAAATTGAAGTTGACGAAGCAAGTAACCGGCTTCAATTCTTGCCGCACTTGAAAAAGGTGGCGTCTTTACTTCGCCGTGCAGCCACACCAATGGTTTTTCTTTTAATTTCATCCACCGGCAATATATGTCATATATGACATAACGTCAAATAGGACGTTGATTAAAAAATAAATTACTAGTTAGGATTTATTCTACACTCTCATAAATATTTTCTTCTTATACAAGAAATAGAGAAGAGCCCACTCAATAGCAATAACACAACAAGCAAATATTGCCGGCTGAATTCCTTTATCAAACAAGGGGATTAAGCCCCCAAAGATTTTTTTTACCGTATGAGAATAATTAAACAGCGATGATGCAAGGTAAACTGTAATTGAGTTCATTCCGATTACAACAAAAAAGAACGCCCACTTCTTAAAATCTAGTACATCAATCACCAAATAAAATATTGTTAGGAGAAGAATAGACCATCCGGCGGCATAAAGCGCAAAGGAACTTGTCCAAAGATTTTTGTTGATTGGATAAATGAAGTTTATGAGTAAAGATATAATTAGAAGTGAACCGGCGGCAATAAGCAGATAACCAATTTTAGTAAGCCCGTTCATCTTTTCATTTTTTATGAATGAACCCGTAAGTGCACCTATTAATGCGGTGGCAGTTGCAGAAATTTTTACAAGCCATCCTTCAGGATCGTGAATGCCGAGATAAAGTCTTCCAGGCATTAGCATTCTATCAATAAAACCGTTTATGCTGCCTTCTTTAGTTAAAACTCCTGCCCCATAACCCGGAACAGGAATTAGATTTTGAATTGCCCAATAGCTGATTAATATTCCGCCAACCCAATAAATTTGTTGTTTCCAGTTTGTGTTTAAGAAAATGATTGCAGCAAGAAAATATGCTATGCCGATCTGTCCGAGCACGCTTGCATATCTGATATTATCAAGACTCCAATCGCGTTGACCGTTATAAAACACACCGAATAAAACCAGCAATGCTGCTCTTCGTAAAACCTTCAAATAAATTTTATTTTTTGGAATTCCTTTTTCTATTTGCCGTGAAAGTGAGAACGGCATTGCAACACCGGAGAGAAATAAAAAGAGAGGAAAGATTAGATCATAAAAATGAAAACCATTCCATTGAGCATGTTCAAGCTGATTCGACATCCAAACAAATAGAGGAAAACCGGTATAATTTTTTAATGTGTGAAATATATCTTCACCGCCTATAATCCAGAACATATCAAAGCCCCTCAATGAATCAAGGGAAAGTAAACGGCTGGGTTTTATGGTCTCCATTTTAATTCCCAAATTTATTTATAGAAAAATAATTTTAGATCTACACCTGTGTCCAATGCTGTCAGGTTAAGAAGAGAAACCGTTGAAACGGTTAACAATTTGCGTTTATTAATTGTCTTCACACGGATAAATCCATGTGTTAATAAAATAACACCTCGATTCATCGAGGTGCAAAAAAGCCGCTAAAATATAATTTAACTGTTTCAACAGTTTATAACCACAAACAAAATCATTAACCTGACAACATTGCCCCTGTGTCCCCCTCCTTAGCAAGGGGAACAATATGGGGTGGTAGCATGAAATTACATTACCATCAATTCTCTTTTATTATTTCACATACCGCGAGTGAAATCCGGAAACTTTTGCGGCGTGCTTTTTTGATTGATTGATTTTTCACTCAACTCGCATACCGCACTCATAACCACAGCGTCATATACATCCATATCCGGTTCAACACCTCTTAGAAGTGCGTTAACTAATCTGTAATCTTCAATAAAATCCATTCCGCCATGTCCGGCACCTTTGCTCTGTTCTTCTAACTCTATCCAAACCGGGTGTTCATATTGTTTCATGTATTCATCAACTTTATCCCAAACATGAGGTTTGCCTTCTTGCTCGATATATATTTTTGTCTCCGGATATTTTCTTGCTATTCCTTTCGTTCCTTGCACAAGAATATCTCTGCTGTAAGGACGGGGAGAACTTGTATCATGTGTTAGTACGATTGTTTCGCCATTCATCGTTTTGAGGAGAGTTGTAACTACATCACTCAGGACAAATTTTTCTTTTGCTTGAGGACTATCAATACCGAATTTATTTTCTGCGTATAGATGAAGGCCTCGTGTTTTTGTTCCGAAAGAAACTAAATAATCAAAATAATTTCCGCGGTTGATATCCATATATTGCATAATTGGTCCGAGTCCGTGAGTTGGATAAAGATCGCCATTGCGTTTCATCGAGTGAGCGCGCCGCCAGAGTCCCTCGCCCTCCATATCATACTTCACTGCTCGTAGATCATGAAGATAACCGCACTCGGCATGAAGCAGTTCACCGAACAATCCTTTCTTCACCATATTCAAAATCATCATCTCAACTTTATCGTAATTGCAATTCTCCATCATGATGCAATACTTTCCGGTTTTTTCGGAAGTCTCAACAAGTTTCCAGCAATCTTCAATTGTATATGCTGCGGGGACTTCTGTTGCAGCATGTTTCCCGTTTTTCATCGCTTCAAGACTTACCGGAACATGCCATTCCCATGGAGTTGCGTTGTAAACTAAATCAATATCATCACGCTGGCATAAGCGTTTGAAATCAGTTTCGCTTTTTGTATATGCTTCCGGTTTTCCTTGTCCGGCTTTGACTACAAGATCTTGTGCCCGTGCTGCATGACTTTCAACTATATCACAGACAGCAACAATCTCAGCACCTTTAATCTTAAGCAGGTTTTCAACATGCGCGGTTCCCATTCCACCAACACCAACATAACCTATTCGGACTTTCTCCATCGGTTTAGCAATTGGTGCAACTTTTGCGGGGCTTTTTAATTTTTTGTCTCGTCCTGAAAAAAGTTGACTACTGATAAACAAAAAGCAGGAGTTAACTGATGCAACCTACGAACAAGTATCCCTCACAATCCATCTATAGCCAAGCATTCAAACTGCAAGTAGTTCGGGAATATGAAAGAGGATTCCGAACAAAAGATGATCTGATGAA